>FWPU01003706.1_pt1 | contig 37659 bp, 37 predicted proteins | sample 2228361 | NCBI WGS metagenome assembly FWPU01 (sample SAMEA103939777, study PRJEB20133) | metagenome | reverse complement strand
GCTTGATTTTCGATTGGTAAGGTGCAATTCACGACCCTGACCCCACGTCAGGGAAAAATCGTTTGTCTAAACTCGAGTTTAGAAACTGTTTCAAGTTTTGGACAGGATCCCCCTGCTCAGAATTAAAATTCCACAGATCCATCATAATGCACTGTACGCGTTCGCGCCTCTGTTGCTCAAGTTCCGGGATTTTCAACAAAGGCGTACACGTACAAATGAAGTCATCAAAAGATAGTTTAGTCACAGCGACAGTCATAAATAACTCCTTTCAGATTATACCAATTTCCCATTAAGCACATCTGTTCGATTATCGCTTCTGGGTTATAATTCCCCTGCATGGACCCTCGCCCCTACGCCCTCTACCGCACGATGGTCTTGATCCGTCGTTTCGAGGAACGGCTGTTGAATGAGTTCAGCCGCGGCGCGCTGGTTGGTACCACGCATACCTATATCGGCCAGGAAGCCAACGCGGCCGGCATTTTCTCCGTGGTCGAGGGAGGGGATGTCGTCTTCAGCAATCATCGCTGTCACGGTCACTTTCTGGCGTATGGCGGTGACGCCTACCGTCTGGCCGCAGAACTGATGGGCAAGACCACCGGCCTGGTAGGTGGCCGCGGCGGTAGTCAGCACATCCACTGGCACAATTTCTATTCCAACGGTATCCAGGGCGGAATCGTGCCGATTGCCACCGGCATGGCCCTGGCGGAACGCGAGCGCGGCACGCGCCAGGTAGTGTTGGTCTTCCTGGGAGATGGTACACTCGGTCAAGGCGTGGTGTACGAAAGCCTGAACCTGGCCTCCCTTTGGAAACTACCCATCCTTTTCGTCCTCGAGAACAACCGCTACGCCCAGACCACGCCGGTCGAGAAAGCCGTGGCCGGCTCGATGGCCGGACGCTTCACGGCCTTCGGAATCCCGGTCTGGGAACGCGAGACGAGCGACGTGGTAGAGGTACATGATCTCGCTCAGGAGGCACTCGCACACGTCCGGGCCGGGCAGGGCCCCGCCAGCCTGATTCTGCATACCTACCGCTTCGCGGCCCATTCCAAAGGCGATGACCCGCGCCCGGTGGAAGAAATCGCTTACATCCGTCGCCATTTCGATCCCCTAACCATTCACGCGCCGCGCCTGAGTGAGGCAGAGCGTCAACAGGCGGAGGCCGAAGCCCAGTCTATCGTGGACGACGCCTTCGCCCGTGCCACGCTGGGCCCGGCCCCCTCCTCGCTCGACTGATCTTGCCGGGGCAAAACTCATTCACACGGATTTTCCATGCCTACCGTTCTGGAATCCCTGAACAGTGCCCTGCACCACCTCATGGAAAATGACCCGCGCGTGTACGTGTTGGGGGAAGATATTCTTGACCCTTACGGCGGGGCGTTCAAGGTCACGCGCGGGCTTTCGACGCGTTTTCCCGAACGCGTCTTGACCACGCCGATCTCCGAGGCCGCGATCGTTGGTCTCGCGACCGGCATGGCTTTGCGCGGACTACGGCCAATTGTGGAAATCATGTTCGGCGATTTCCTCACCCTGACCGCGGATCAAATCATCAACCACGCCGCCAAGTTTCGCTGGATATATGACGATCAGGTGCGCGTCCCACTCGTCATCCGCACGCCGATGGGCGGACGGCGTGGGTATGGCCCAACACACAGCCAATCCCTGGAAAAACTATTCCTGGGCGTCCCTGGTTTAAAAGTAGTGGCCCCCAGTACCCTGGGAGAGGCTGGCGCACTCCTGGAGGCCGCCGTTGCCGATGACGATCCCGCGCTCTTCATCGAACATAAGTTACTCTACCCTCTAGCCATCCTTGCCGAGGGACAGGGCGAACTACCGGAGTACCGCCTTATCCGCCTGGAGGGGGCTTTCCCGACCTGGCAACTGCAACTGGCGTTTGCTCACACCCCCCACCTGACGATCGCCACCTATGGCTATAACTGGGAAATCGTGCGCGCTGCCATCCAGACTCTTCTCATGGAATATGAAATCTTTGCCGAGGTGCTGATCTTTTCTCAACTGGCGCCATTCCCGCTGGAACCACTCTTTGCCTCCTTACACCGCACACGCCGCCTGCTCACGGTCGAGGAGGGCACGCTGACTCTGGGCTGGGGGGCAGAAGTCGTCGCTCGCGCCGCGCAGGCAGTGGCTGGCGTGCGCGTCCGGCGCGTGGCCGCCCTGGATGTACCCATTGCGAACGCCCGCCCTCTGGAAGACCGTATCTTACCTTCCGTCCAGAGTGTGATTCAGGCCGCCCTGGAGTTGATCGAGTCGTAGAATCCGCTAGGCCTCCAATGGCTCGCCTAGCCGTTCCTGTTGAGCCTGGCGGTAGAGGAAGCGTAAATTACGTCGGTGGAGCTCCTCGGCCAATCCACCCAAATGGACGCGACTCTTACCACAAGCCTCCACCCCCATTTCAGCCAGGTATTCCTGAGGGGAGCGCCGCCGCACCGCGGTACGGGCCACTTTGCGAATCGTAGAGAGATAATTGAGATTATCGCGCACCGCGGCATCAATCTCGCCTCGCAAAATAACCTCGCCATGCCCCTGGATAATGTTTTCCAATCCCAGTCGGCCAATCTTCCTGATGGAATCCGCCAGCATATCCAGATCGCCATCTACCACATAAGGCAAGGGGAGAAAGGCATCACCAGCGAAAAGGACGCGGTCTTCCTCTACCAGGACAGCTATGCCATCCAGACTGTGCCCGGGGGCAGGCATCAGGATGAGATTCTTCTTACCCACCCGCAAGGTCAATTCACCATCGTCAAAGGTCAACTGGGGAAGCACAAGTTTGACCTGTCGAAACGCAGCGTTTTGCTTGCGAATATTTTCCAGCGAAGGCGTACCGCGCTGGTGAAGGAATTCGCGACAAAGCGTGTGCGCTACCACCGTCGCGCCAGGGAAAAAGCAATTTCCCCAGGCATGATCGGCATGGTAGTGGGTATTGATCACGTAGCGAACCGGTACCCCCAGCTCATGCTCGATAAAATCGCGCATGGCGAGGGTCTCTTCCGGAAGGGCCAGGGTATCAATCACCACTGCCCATTGCGGGCCAACAACGGCGCCCGCCGTCACCTGAGCATAAATTTCGCTTTGGAACCAGTAAACGTTTTCGGAAATGCGCTCGCGCAGCATGGATGCCTCAGGTATCTCGGAGTAATCGTCTGTTTGAATCTAGCATAAATCCAGATAGAGAGTCAAGAGAACCTCTTGCGCGGGTGTGTCCCAAAAACGTCGGGGGAGGGGGAGCATGGTGGCTGGGTGATGTTGGGGTAAAATCGAGCGGGAAAGGAGGTCCTCCCAACCACTTCCCATGCAGATGACCCGCTCAAACGGAGACAATCTCGGCTTGGCCCGTTCGGACGGCAGTTGAACTGCCGTCCGAACGCCTGAGGCATGAGTGGCAAAGACGCCTGGAAAGAGACCTGGGCCGCATTCCGCTCTACCGCCTGACTCGTCCCCAAAATCCCGACAAATTGGGACACACCCTCTTGCGCTCTTGCGTGTTAACCCAGGAAGAGGAAGAGAGCCAGGTAGTACCCGATTGCCGCCGCCCATAACCAACCATCAATGCGATCAAAGAAGCCACCATGACCGGGAATCAGGTTGCTGGAATCTTTGAGACCAGCCTGACGTTTAAACATGCTTTCGCCCAAATCACCAAAGGTAACCAGAATAGATAAAATCAACCCAATGGCACCACCCTGCCACCAGGTCACGTGCAGGCTAAAGAGCTGTTCTACCAGCCAGGCTAAGCCCGCGCCGGCCAGCGTCCCGGCCAGGATGCCAGCCCAATAGCCCTCCCAGGTCTTGCGTGGACTGAGGCGCGGAGACAAAGGGGTCTTCCCCCACTGTCTGCCGATGAAGTAGGCCGCCGTATCCGAAATCCAGACGGAGGGCAAGACCAACAGGAACCACCCCAGGCCATTCGGCAAGAAACGCAAGGCGACAAGGTAAGCACCAATCCAGCCAAAGTACACAAAGCCGCCCAGGGTAATGGCGAAATCGGTAGCCGCCGTCGGGCAACCGCGCTCATAAGCCAGTAAATGCCAGAGCATCGCTATCAGAACCAGGGCAGTCAAGGCCAGGACTGCGCCGGCCGGGAAATACGTTCGCACTGCCAGCAGAACCAGCGTGCCTGCAATGACCAGCCAGGTTGCTGGCGAGAAGTTCATTCCCCGGAACATGCAGGCATACTCCCAGGCCGCCAGACCCACAAAAGCCGTAATGACCAGAAAGTAATAGGCACCACCCAGCCAGACAGCTGGCGCGCCGATCACTACCATGATCACAGCCGCCAGAACGCGTTCGGTCAACATGCCAACCTCATCCCCCTACCGATTCCGAAAGTCGGCCAAAACGGCGATCACGTTGGGCATAGGCCTCCAGGGCCTTGCGAAATTCCTCCTTGTCGAAATCCGGCCAATAGGTCTGGGTGACGTACCACTCCGAGTACGCCGCCTGCCAGATAAGGAAGTTCGAAATCCGCAACTCACCGGAAGTGCGGATGATTAAGTCCGGATCCGGTACGCCGGCTGTGAACAGGTACTGGCTGACCAGTTCATCGGTCACGGCTTCCGCCGGAACGCCATCTTCGATCATCCGGCGGATTCCACACACGATCTCATCCCGGCCACCGTAGTTGAACGCCACGCTCAGAATGAGGCGGTCGTTGTGTTTGGTTAGTTCGATCGCCTGAAGGACTTTCTGCTGGAGCTTCGGGTCGAGGCGTTCCAATCGCCCGATATGGCGAAGTTGCACGCCTTCTTTGTGGAGTTCGCCCAGTTCGCGATCGATGACATCTTCCAGGATTTGCAATAAACCCTCCACCTCCTCGCGCGGCCGGCCCCAATTCTCGGTCGAGAAGGCGTAAATCGTCAGGTACTTGATGCCAAACTCGACACAGGCGGTAATGATTCGTCGCAAGTTCTCCGTGCCGGCGCGATGCCCAGCCAGGCGCGGCAAGCCTCGTTGCAACGCCCAGCGGCCATTGCCATCCATAATAATGGCTACATGGCGGGGCAAATTATTGGAGGATAACGGTTTGGATGTCATGCCATACCTACACTTCCATGATCTCTTGTTCCTTCTTCTGCCCCAGACGTCCGACCTCCTCAATGTATTTGTCGGTGAGTTTCTGGAGTTCTTCCTCGCCGCGTTTTAAATCATCTTCGGAGATCAGTTTTTCCTTCTCGCTTTCGCGCATATCGTTATGTGAATCGCGGCGGACGTTGCGGATGGCGATGCGGCAATCCTCCAGGCGCTTATGGAGCACTTTAACCAGCTCCCGCCGGCGCTCTTCGGTCAGCGGCGGCAGTACCAGGCGAATCTGACGGCCATCGCTATTGGGAGTCAGGCCAAGTTCCGAGGCCAAAATCGTGCGTTCAATCGCCTTCAAAGTAGAAAGGTCAAACGGCTTGATGAGCAGCGTGCGTGGATCCGGCACGCTAATAGTAGCCAGCTGCATGAGCGGTGTGGGCGTGCCGTAATAGTCCACGGTAAGTTTTTCGACCAGGGCCGGCGTCGCGCGCCCGGTACGAATTGTAGCCAGGTCTTCCTCGAGAGCCTGAATCGCAGAGCGCATTCGATTTTCCGCATCTTTGAGAATGTCCTTGATCACAGCAACCTCCTGTAGGGTGAACTGAGACGGAACGAGTTTCTGGCAAACAACGACTGGGAGGAAACTCAGGCTGTTACCAGCGTGCCGACTTTCTCACCGCGCAGTGCCCGCTCCAGCGCTGTGGCATCCCACAGGTTGAGTACCAGGATGGGCAGGTTATGGTCCATGCAGAGAGAGATCGCCGTGCTGTCCATGACTTCCAGGCGGTGGTTCAGAAGTTCGATGTAGCGGAGGTGTTCGAACCTCTTGGCATGGGAATTCTTGTAGGGGTCTGAGTCGTAGATGCCATCCACTTTGGTAGCTTTGATCAGCACGTCTGCTCCGAGTTCGACGGCACGTAGTGCCGCGGCTGTATCCGTAGAGAAGAAAGGGTTGCCGGTACCAGCTCCCAGAATGACCACCCGACCCTTTTCCAGATGACGGATAGCGCGACGGCGGATGTACGGCTCGGCGACGGCGCGCATTTCCACAGCCGATTGCACGCGGCAGTACACGCCGCTTCGTTCCAGGGCATCCATCAAGGCCAGCGCATTCATAACGGTCGCCAGCATGCCCATGTAATCGGCTGTTGCACGGTCCATGCCGCGCTCCAGCCCTTGTCGGCCGCGCCACAGGTTGCCTGCCCCAATGACGATGGCAATCTCGACGCCCATGGCATGTACCTGCCGGACGCGCTCGGCAATCGCCTCTGCCTGCAAAGGATCAATCCCAAACCCGCTTTCCCCGGCTAAGGACTCCCCGCTTAACTTCAATAGAATGCGTTTGTACTTGAGTTTCGTCATAACACTCCTCATTACTGATTATACTGGCAGGTTGGTTCACAAGCAAAGTACGTTCCGAGATGGCCAGATGTTCAGGGCGTTTGCCCCAATTCAGCCTTCTCCACTTCGACGGGAGCACCCCGCCGGGCAAGCGAGGCCAGGGCAGCGAAGGTGGCGCGGGTCACGCCAAAGAGATGATCGTAGGGAATCGGGGGTGTCAAAGTCGCGGTGAGAGCATGCACCAAAGCCAACCACTCGCCGCGCCAACCCTTATCCTGACGGCTCCGCCACCGCTTGCGCCGTCCCTCATACACAACCTCCAGAGTGCGAAAGTCCTCTAACACGGCCACCCGCCCGCCGCAGAAGACCTCCAGACGCTCCTTGGGGAAGGATTTGTCTCCATTGGCCAGGTAATCCACCACGCCCACCGAACCATCGGGAAAAGTCAGGGTCAGGGTAACGTTATCCTGACGGTACTTTCCAGTATCCGGCAGGGCCTGAGCGCTGACTCGCAACGGCGGCGCGCCGACCAGAAACGTCAGAAAATCCACGAAATGACAGCCCTCGCCGACAATACGCCCGCCGCCTTGCTGCGGGTCGTGTAACCAGTGGGAAGGTGGCAGGTAACCAGCATTGACGCGATAATGGGCGAACAATGGCTCCCGACGAGCCGCCAGGAATTCTACCAAATGTTGCGCCAGCGGCGCGAAGCGACGGTTAAATCCTACTGTCAGGAGCAATTGCGGATGAGCACGCACCGCTGTTTCGATTTGCTGAAGCTGGTCTTCGGTCAACGCGAGCGGCTTTTCGACGAAGACGTGCTTGCCAGCCTGCAACGCTCGCAGCACGAGTTCGGCATGAAGGTCATGGCGAGTCAGAATGGCCACCAGACGAATGCGCGAGTCATTCAAGATTTGCGCCTCATCCGCACAGGCATAGGCGAAGCCGAACTTCCTGGCCGCATGGCGCGCATGCAACCCACCGGCCGAGGCAATGCCCACCCGCACCAGGCCAGGAATGGGCACAATCGCCGGCAACAAAGTGGATTGAGCAAACGCCCCTGCCCCGATCACGCCCAGAGACAAAAAGGAGACCGGGGACAGGATGGGGATTGGCCGTTTGGCACAGCCCACCTTGGCGCGCTCAGCAAAGTCCCCCTCGTAAGTCAGGACGATGCCCAAGAACTCCTCCTTTGTTTTTCCCGTGAGGAGTTCGTACGCACGTGGCGCCTGTTCGATGGGGAAGCGGTGCGTAATCAACGGCTTGACCTGCAACTGCCCGTTGGCAAGCAATGACACCACAGACTCAAAGTTACGGCCCTCTGTCCAGCGGACATATCCGATGGGGTAATCCTGACCTTGTTCTTCATAGGCAGGATCATAGCGACCAGGGCCATAGGAGCGCGAAACAATGAAGGAAAGTTCTTTCTCGTAATAGAGTTTGCGCGGCAAGGCAAGCCCGACCGCGCCGACCGCTACCACGCGCGCCCGGTCACGCGCAATCCGACCGGCCAGTTCGACCGGGTCATTCGAGGGGGTATCGGCACAGATCAGCGCGACATCACAGCCGCGCGCGGCTGTCCAGGCCTGAACCATTTCCTCTGCCTGACCACGCAGGCAGGCCGTCACTCCCAACAATTCCGCCAGAGCCACCCGCCCCGGCTGAACATCCACGCCAATCACGCGACACCCAGCGGCCCGGGCGATCTGCACCGCGAGCAAACCCAGCAATCCCAGGCCGATCACGACCACATCCTCCCCAACTTGTGCCTGGCTCAAACGGAATCCGTGCATGGCAATTGCCGCCAGAGTCGTGAAAGCCGCCGACTCGAAATCCACCTCATCGGGCAAAGGGGTCAGCAAGTGACGAGGCACCACGTTGTATTCGGCATGAACCGCGTAGCCGCCGCCCGCGCAGGCCACGCGCTGCCCCACCCGGAACCCCTCCATCCCCTCCCCCAGAGCCGCGATCACGCCGGCCGAGGAATAGCCAAGCGGCATTGGTTGATCCAAGCGCTGATAGGCCGCCCGCACCGCGTTGAGAACGCCCTCGCGCTTCATCTTATCAACCACCTGGCGAACGAGATCGGGCCGCGCGCGCGCCTTACCCACCAGCGACTTTTCGGCAAACTCCACCAACATGCGCTCGGTTCCGGCCGAGACGAGCGAGGCTGCCACACGCACCAACGCCTGTCCACGCCGGGGAATGGGAATAGGAACCTCCTCTACGAGGGTCTCGCCGGTCTTCATATTTTGGACGAGTTGCTTCATGCGTTACGCCCTTCCTGTACGGCGAATTGATAGACGCGCCGGCGCTCCCAGCCGGATTCGCGCGCCACTCGGGCCGCCAGTTGCGGCAGGCTCTCTCCACGCTCCAGGCCGGCGCGCAAGGCCGCCCGCACGGCCTCCTCTGGCCAGCGCGTCACCGTCCCCGGCGACGCCCCCGCCACGACCAAGGTGAATTCGCCGCGCGGCGCGTTTTCCGCAAAGTACTGCCGCGCCTCACTCAGAGAACCCCGCCACACCTGTTCGTGGAGTTTGGTTAACTCGCGGGCCACGGCCACCGGCCGATCGCCAAGTACCTCGTGCAAATCCGTCAATGTGGAGAGCAAACGATGTGGAGCCTCCAGGAAAATCAAGGTGTACGGCAAATCTGCCACCTGTTGCAAACGCGCCCGGCGTTCCTGCGCCTGCCGCGGTAAATACCCCAGATAGAGAAAGGCATCCGTTGGCAAACCGGAAGCAACCAGCGCGGCAATGGGCGCACACGGACCAGGTACAGGGCTGACTCGATGACCCGCCTCCAGCGCGGCGCGCACGAGTTCATAGCCCGGATCGTTGAGGGCCGGCGTGCCGGCATCGGAAACCAAAGCGACATCGCCCTCGGCCAGCGCGGCAAGCACCGCATCCAGTTTGAACTGTTGGTTATGCTCATAGTAACTGGTCAGTGGCGTGTGGATGTCAAAATGAGCCAGTAACTTACGGGTGACGCGCGTATCCTCCGCCGCAATCAGACGCACCTGTTGCAGGACGCGCCGCGCGCGTGCGCTCATATCCTCCAGGTTGCCAATTGGAGTAGCCACTAGATAGAGCGTGGCCACAATCTCCTACCTCTCAACCCGAACGATGATCACTCAGCAAGCGCTTCAGTTCCTGCAAGGCGACTTGCGGCTGGACGAAGTGGACAGCGTGCATACCAATCGCCTGGGCGGCCTCGACATTCTCGCGAAAATCATCCACGAAAACCGCCTCTTGCGGCGCTACCCCCAACCGCTGTAGCGCCAGATGATAGATGCGCGGATCGGGCTTCATCAGCCCCTCTTCCGCCGAAACCACGATTTCATCAAAGGCATCCGCGATCTGCTGACGAGTCACGAACTCACGCAAATCTGACCAGGCATTACTGATCAGAGCCGTCCGATAGGCCGGACGGAGGGAACGGATGAAATCCACCAGCTCGACGTCAATTTCATCGCCCTGGAAGAATGCCATCGCGATACTTTCCGCCTCCTGCAACGGCAGGTTCAATTCCTGCATGACCCACTGCCAGTGTTCCTCGACGCGAACTTTTCCGAGGCTGGCCTGGCGGGCACTCTCGGAATCAAAAATCACGCGCACGAGCGTTTCCAACGGAAGCCCCAAACGCTCGGCTAGACGCAGTCGCGGCGAAGGGTCAACAGTACGCATCAGGACGCCGCCAAAGTCAAAGCACACAGCGCGAATCGAAAACGAAGTAAGCATATTGTGCCTCACTCCTCGCCGGCCAGGTTCGCCATGTCCTGGCGCCAATTCGGGTAAGCCTTCTCCAAGCGCAAGCGATCGACCGCATTGGCGCGACGGCATTTTGGGCAATAGAAGTCGTAATGATGTAACTCTTCCGCGGCCATCCGCTGCAGGGCGGTTAAATCGGCCAGACGCGAGGTAGTAAAAGCCGTTTGACAGTAAGAACAGCGCAACTGCATAGGAAACTCCTTGTCCAGCAAGGAAACTACCGTGATTGTACCCGAAATTGGCGTGAATGGTCACACCTATATAGACGATGGACGATGGACAATGGACGGTAGACAGTGGACGGTGGACGGTGGACGGTGGACGATGGACGGTGGACGGTGGACGATGGACGATGGACGGGAGAGCACAACCATCTGCCTATCTTACCGGCCTGGCGCAAATCTCCAATTTGCGCAAGCAGACCGATGTCTGCCCAATTGTCACCAGAATCTCGCGCTTGACGGCTGGGTAGAAGCGGTTACAATTCAGCCGCTGAATGTAGCTACTACCTGGCCAGCGATTGTGGCACAATCCCGAACGCGCGCAGCCAGGTCTTTGGTCTGCTCCGCATTTCGCCAGGAAGTCTTCCGTCTTCCCCGCCCAGGTGGTCATTGCTGCATTCGGCGATTTCCGAATCGTTCACGGAGGATACATGCCCACTGCCTTGATCACCGGTATTACCGGCCAGGACGGCTCCTACCTGGCCGAGTTCCTGCTGTCGAAAGGCTACGAGGTCGTTGGGATGGTGCGCCGCTCCAGCACGGTGACGTTCGAGCGCATCGCCCATCTGCAAAACGACATCACGATTGTCCAGGGCGATTTGCACGACCAGAGTTCGCTCGTCGCCATCCTAGAACAATACCAGCCAGACGAAGTCTACAACCTGGCCGCGCAATCCTTCGTGGCTACCTCCTGGAGCCAGGCGGTGTTGACCGGCGAGGTCACAGCCTTGGGCGTCACGCGCCTGCTGGAGGCCATCCGCCTGGTCAACCCGAAGATTCGTTTCTATCAAGCCTCCTCCAGTGAAATGTTCGGCAAAGCCGTGGAAGTGCCGCAACGCGAGACCACGCCGTTCTATCCGCGCAGCCCTTACGGAGTAGCCAAAGTGTACGGCCACTGGATCACGGTCAATTACCGCGAGTCCTATGGAATCTTTGCCGTTTCCGGCATCCTTTTCAATCATGAGAGTCCACGTCGCGGACTGGAATTCGTGACACGCAAGATTTCCTACGGTGTGGCACAGATTAAACTGGGCTTGGCCAAGGAGTTGCGACTGGGCAACCTGGAAGCCCGACGCGACTGGGGTTTCGCCGGAGAGTATGTTCAGGCAATGTGGAAGATGCTCCAGCAGCCGGAGCCTGAAGATTTCGTAGTCGGCACCGGCGAGACCCACTCCGTGCGCGAATTCTGCGAACTGGCTTTCCGCTATGTTGGACTCAACTATCAGGATTACGTGGTTCAGGATGAACGCCTGATGCGACCCGCAGAGGTGGATTTGCTCGTCTCAGACCCCGCCAAAGCGCGACAGAAACTGGGCTGGCAGCCTAAAGTCAACTTTCAACAACTGGTCGAAATGATGGTGGAGGCCGACCTGCAGCGCCTGAGTACGACGTTGCATGGGGACAAAACCAGAACAACTTTTGCCATTTCGGGTGTATAATTCAATCACTGAATTTTGAGATGGCTACCTCCTCTGACCCGGCTCGCGAATTAGCCTTGTTGGAAACAATTGAGCGCGATCCTGACGTGACTCAGGCCTCGCTGGCGATCCAGTTGGGCGTAGCCGTCGGGACGGTGAATTGGCATCTGAAGCGTTTGATCGAGAAAGGCTATGTCAAAATCTCACGCGCCCAGCGCAAGAAGTTGCGCTATATTCTCACCCCAGAGGGATTGGCACTGCGAGCACGCCTGACCGTGGACTACATTGAGCAGCAATTCCTGCTCTACCGGCGCGTCCGTCAACGCGTTCGGGAACATCTGGAACGGGTACGCGCGGCCGGCTTCCGGGCTGTTGCCTTGCGCGGCGAGGGCGACGTGGCCGATATTTGCCGGCTGACCTGTCTGGAACAACAAATCGCGATCGTTCCAGAGGGCGATACGCCTGTGTTGGTTGTCTCGGGAGTGTCTGTACGCCTGGAGGGCTTACATGGAGAATGAAAGGCATGTGCTGGTGACAGGTGGAGCCGGCTACATTGGCTCCCTGTTAACAGCAGAATTGCTGCGCATGGGCTATCGCGTCACCGTAGTGGATGCCCTGCTCTATGGTGGCGAGTCGCTGTTGGGCTTCTTTGCCCACCCCCATTTTCATTTCGTGAAAGCCGATGTCACCGAGCCAGGAGCAGTGCGTTCTGCGCTGCCACGCGAATGGCCCAAACCGCAGGCCGTCATTCACCTGGCGGCCATTGTTGGCTTCCCGGCCTGCCAAGCAGTCGGAAAACAGGCCGCCTGGCGACACAACGTCGAGGCCACCAAACGCGTCTTCGAACAAGCCGAGAGTTGGGGCGCCAGCCGCTTCCTCTTCGCCTCCACCTACAGCAATTATGGCCTGGCAGACAACGATTCTGCTGTGACGGAGGACTCCCCCCTCAACCCCCAATCTCTCTATGCCGAAACGAAGATCGCCGCCGAGGAATACCTGCTGATCCAACGGGATGCCACCTGCGCGCCGCTCATCTTTCGCCTGGCGACTCTTTACGGAATTTCGCCGCGTACCCGCTTCGATCTCCTGGTTAACCAATTCGTGCTCGACGCCTACACGAAACGCGAACTGATCATCTACCAACGCGGCTATTCGCGCTCCTTCGTCCATGTGCGCGACGTGGCGCGCGGTTTCCTCCTCGGATTAGAAGCCCCCCAAGAGAAGATTCGTGGCCAGATATACAACCTGGGCAGCGAATCCGGAAACTATACCAAAGACGAAATCGTCGGCCTGGTCATCAAACGCCTGCCGGAAACCATCGTTACCTACAAAGACCTGACCTTCGGCGGTGACATGCGCGACATCCGCGTGTCCTTCGAAAAGATTCGTCGCCAGCTAGGTTTCGAAGCCGTGCTCACCGTGGATGACGGTGTGCGCGAGGTCGTCCACGCCCTCTCCACAGGCTTGATTCGCGAACCTCTCCACGAACGGTATCGCAATGCTCGCTTCATCGTGCAATAAAACACGCCTTTTCAGCGAGATCGCCTATGTCCACTCAATCGCTTCCCATCCCTACCGAAATGACCACCTGGTGGCAAGAGAAACGCGTCATTGTGACCGGCGGTGCCGGTTTCCTGGGATCCTTCCTGGTCGAGAGACTGGCCCAACGCGGCGCTGGCGACATCCTGATCCCACGTATCGAACACTACAACCTGGTCGAGCGTGCCGATATCTGCCGTCTTCTGGACGATGCCTTGCTCCCCCTCGAAAAGCGCCCGGCGCACCTCCAGCCCGATCCGGCGCGGACGATGGCCGGCGCCCGCCCCTGGCGACCCTCCCTTGCCACCGCCGTTGAGCCCGGCAACCTCATCGTCATCCACCTGGCCGCCCGCGTTGGTGGGATTGGCGCCAACCGCGCCCATCCGGCTGAATTCTTCTACGACAACCTGATGATGGGCGTCGAACTCATGCACCAGGCCTGGAAACGCGGGGTTGGCAAGTTCGTCGCCATCGGGACCGTGTGCGCCTACCCTAAGTTTACGCCGGTACCTTTCAAGGAAGATGATTTGTGGAACGGCTATCCAGAAGAGACCAACGCTCCCTACGGACTGGCTAAGAAAATGTTGTTAGTACAGGCACAAGCCTACCGGCAACAGTATGGTTTCAACGCCATCTTTCTCCTGCCGGTCAACCTGTATGGGCCGCGCGATAACTTCGACCTGGAATCCTCCCATGTGATCCCGGCCCTGATTCGCAAGTGCATCGAGGCTCAGGAGCGTGGCGAGGAAGAAGTGGTCATCTGGGGCGACGGCACGCCGACCCGCGAATTCCTCTACGTGGAAGATGCCGCAGAAGGGATTCTGCTGGCCACCGAGCGCTACGACGGACCGGAACCGGTCAACCTGGGATCTGGGCAAGAGATCTCCATCAAAGCGCTGGCCGAGATGATCGCCCGCCTGACTGGCTTCCAGGGCCGCCTGGTCTGGGATACCAGCAAGCCGAACGGTCAGCCACGTCGTGCCCTGGATACCACCCGCGCCGAACGCTACTTCGGTTTCCGCGCTCGCACCTCGTTCGAGGAAGGATTGCAGCGCACCATCGAATGGTATAGACACCATCGCATGGAAAGAGCCGAAAAACCGCCTGTGATGGCAAAAGGATAGAAGATGAATCAGGGCGACTACCTTGTGCTACGGCCCTCGAAAGGTTGGGCCGCTCTGAATCTGCGCGATCTGTGGGTTTACCGCGAATTACTGTTCTTCATGACCTGGCGCGACCTGAAGGTCCGCTACAAGCAGACTGTCCTGGGCGTATCCTGGGCAGTCCTGCAGCCGTTCCTGACCATGGTGGTCTTCAGCATCTTCTTTGGGAACCTGGCGAAAGTGCCCTCCGACAACGTCCCCTACCCGGTCTTCGCCTTCGTCGGCCTGTTACCCTGGGGCCTTTTTGCCAAAGCATTGAACGATGCCAGTCGTTCCCTGGTCGGCCACCAGAACATGATCACGAAGATTTATTTTCCGCGCCTGATTCTGCCGGTAGCTTCCATCCTGGCCGGCATCGTGGACTTCCTGATCGCGTCACTGGTGCTGGCCGGTATCATCGCCTACTACGTGTGGAAGGGGCAGATGCAATTCACCTGGAGTCTTTCCCTGTTGACTCTACCGTTGTTCCTCCTGCTCGCCCTGACCACCGCCCTGGGCACCGGCTTGTGGCTTTCCGCCCTGTACGTCCGCTATCGCGACGTTGGGCACCTGCTACCGTTTCTCTCGGAATTCTGGCGCATCCTCTCGCCGGTGGTCTATTCGACGACTCTGATTCCGGAACGCTGGCGCCTCGTCTATGCCCTCAACCCGCTGAGCGGCGTCCTGAACGGTTTTCGCTGGGCCATCTTGCATACTCCTACCGGCCCCGGCCCGGACATGATTCTCTCCGCCGGCATCGCCCTGCTCCTGCTGGTTTCGGGCCTGTTCTACTTTCGACGCATGGAGCGTACTTTTGCCGACACGATTTAAGCCTCGTTCTGCAACGGGATTCTTCCAATCCCGTTGCAGCAGGAGAATCCATGAGCATTGCTATCCGTGTGGATCATCTCAGCAAACGCTATCGAATCGGCCTGGCACAGACTCGCTTCCAGTACGAAACGCTAAGCGAGCGCCTGACGCAAATGGTTAGTGCCCCCTTCCGGGGCCAGGGCCGCGGGGCCAACGACTCCTCCACAGCATACATCTGGGCCTTGCGTGATGTCTCCTTCGAGGTTCCGCAGGGGCAAGTACTAGGGGTCATCGGACGGAACGGCGCCGGCAAGAGTACATTGCTCAAGATTCTGTCGCGCATCACCGAGCCTACCGAAGGTGAGGTGATGATTCGCGGCCGCGTCGGGTCGCTGCTCGAGGTAGGAACCGGTTTCCATCCCGAGCTGACCGGGCGCGAGAACATCTACTTGAACGGGGCCATCCTCGGCATGAAGCGTGCCGAGATTGATCGCAAATTCGATGAAATCGTTGCTTTCGCCGAGGTGGAACAGTTCATAGACACGCCGGTCAAGCGTTACTCCTCCGGCATGTATTTGCGCCTGGCTTTCGCCGTAGCCGCGCATCTGGAGCCGGAGATTCTGGTCGTAGATGAGGTCCTGGCCGTCGGTGATGCCGAATTCCAAAAGAAATGCCTGGGCAAAATGGGCGACGTGGCTCAGCAAGGACGCACCGTCCTGTTCGTCAGTCATAACATGTCAGCGATCCTGCGCTTAACCCAGGAAAGCATCGTGCTGGAAAAAGGTCGTCTGGTACTACGTGCTCCCTCCGCCGAGGCTGTAGACTACTATCTCTCCGCAGGGAATGCCCGCGCCGGCGAACGGTACTGGGAGGCCGAGGAGGTGCCGGCCAGCGCCGCACCTTTCCGCCCGCTGGCGATTCGCGTGCGCGATGCCAAGGGCAACATCGTGGATACGATTCGTTCGGTGGAACCTTGCACAATCGAAATCGAATATGCCCTGAATGCCCCGATCAGCGGATTGCGGATCGGAATCTATCTCAGTACCGCGCGTGGCGAGTATGCTTTCACCTCCTTCGACACCGATGATCCGGCCCTCTTTGAGCGTTACGCCTCTCGTCCGGCCGGCCACTACCTCAGCCGCTGCACCCTGCCGGCCGATCTACTCAACAGCGGACGTTACACCGTTAGCGTCAATGCCAGTTCTTACGGCGTGCGACGCTATTTCATGGACGAACAAGCCCTGACCTTTCACGTAGACCCGGCCGGCGCGCCGGGAATGCAATGGTCTGAACCCCGACCTGGCGTGATCCGCCCGCGCTTAGCATGGAGCATCGAACAACAATGAACCGCCTGCGATTCCTGTTAGGAGATTACCTGGGACGAAGTCGCCTGGCAAGCAAAGCCTACCTGCGTCTGCGCGGCGTACCGGTCAGGCGCTCTCCCTATTCTTGCGCCCTTCTGGAAGAACTGCTGCCGGAAACCGTGGCCGTTGCGCGGCAGGCCGCCGGGCACGCGCCAGCGGGCAAGGAGATCTTCCTCTTCAGCGTATGGCACCACTGGGTAGAATACAGTGCCCTGCTCGGCTTGAGTCTGGCGGCCCAGGGGCATCGCGTTACCCTGGGATTCCTTCCCTACGAAAAGTGGGGACGGCCAGTGGACTGGCTTACGCTGCGCCAGAACGCGGCCTATACCCACAACATCCTCGAACCGGCCGCGCCTTTGCTCCACTCAGTCTCCTTCCTCGACCTGCCCAGGCCGGCCCTGCCCCAGGCGCTGCAAAGCGCGGTGGAGCAGGTAGCGTTGTATGACACCCAATACCTGCTACAGATCGAGGAAGTGGATCGCCGCCACCCTCTCTACCAAATGCGCTATCAGCGCGACGCCCTCGCGGCGCGCGCGGCCCTGGCCTGGTTCGAAAGGAAGCGGCCCGAGGTAGTGATCCTACCCAACGGCTTGATTTTCGAGTTCGGAGCCGTATACCAGGCCGCGCGTTTCCTGGATATTCCCGTTGTCACCTACGAATTTGGAGAGCAGAGCGAACGCATCTGGCTGGCCCAAAACGAACCCATTATCCAGCACAACACTGATGCCCTCTGGCACGCGCGCCGGGGCATTCCCCTCACCGAGGCACAGCATCACTGGTTGGAAAACTTCCTCCTCTCCCGCCAGAGGACACAGCGCAGCGATAGTTTTGCCCGTCTCTGGCAAGAAGCCGAACGGCAGGGCAGTCAACAAGTGCGCGCCGCGCTCGGCCTGGACCAGCGCCCGGTCGTCCTCTATACGACCAACGTGCTCGGGGATAGCCTGACTCTAGGCCGTCAACTGCTCGGCCCGAGCATGAGCGACTGGATTCGACGACTCATGCGTTACTTCGCCGATCGCTCCGATGTCCAGTTCGTCATTCGCATACACCCCGGCGAGAATCTCACCGATGGACCATCCGTCGCCAACATCATCCACCAGGCCCTGCCGCAACTGCCATCCCATATTTTCCTGATCGGCCCCAAGGACAAGGTCAACACGTATGACTTAATGGACATCGCCGACATCGGCCTGGTATACACCACCACCAGCGGATTGGAAATGGCACTGCGTGGCCTTCCGGTGTTGGTCGCTGGCCAGACTCACTACCGAAACCGAGGCTTTACAATAGATGCCAATACGTACGAGGAATACTTCGACGCCCTGGACCGAGTCCTGAATGAGCCAGCGGCCTACCGCCTGAATCAGGAACAAATCGAACTGGCCTGGAATTATGCGTATCGTTTCTTTGCAGAGTTTCCGCGCCCCTTCCCCTGGCATATCCTGCACAAGAACCAGGACATGCGTCAGCGCCCGCTCCGCGAGATTCTGAGCGAGGCCGGAATGAGCAAATACGCGGCCACCTTTCGTTACCTGATCGGCGAGCCGCTCGATTGGGCACACCTGGACGGTAATGGCCTATGATTCGGCACCTGTTGATTTGCGGTTTGGGTTCTATTGGGCGAAGGCACCTGCGTCATTTTCGCGCTCTAGGTGTGGAGAGAATTGACGCCTACCGCAGCGGCAAGGCCACCCTGAGCGACGAAGGCCAACCTGCTCCCGATCGCGTCTTTTCCTCCCTGGAAGAGGCGCTGGCCCAGCGCCCCGAAGCCGTAATCGTCACCAACCCGACCTCGCTACACCTCGAGACCGCGCTGGCAGCCGTGCGCGCGGGAGCTCACGTGCTCGTCGAAAAGCCCCTTTCGCATACGCCGCACGGCCTCGATATCCTGGAAAACGAAACTAGCAAGTCAGGGCGTCGCGTCTTCGTGGCGTATAACTTACGCTTCCACCCTGCTTTGCAGGCCATTCGGTCCCTGCTTCGCTCTGCCGAGCCGTTGGGAAATCCGCTCCTGGCGCGCGCTCATTTTGGTACCTTCCTGCCCGACTGGCATCCCTGGGAAGACTACCGTTTCTCCTATGCGGCCCGTCGTGACCTGGGCGGAGGGGCACTCTTGACCAGTTCCCACGAACTCGATTACCTGCTCTGGATGCTAGGGCCGGCCGAGCGCGTCAGCGGTCTGATCGCCGGTCGCAGGCCACTGGGCACGGACGTGGATGAGGTTGCCGCACTCCTCGTCCGCCACAGGAACGGCGCGCTATCCTCGATTACCCTGAGTCTGGCACAAAACCCCCCTAGCCGCACACTGGAGATCGCCTGTGAGCGCGGCCACATATCCCTCGACTTGTTACAGGGCAGGTGGCAAATCCAAGATTCCAGCGGTAAGATCGAGGAACACAACCTCCCCCAAGGCTTTGAAATGGATCAAACCTACCGCGCCCAAGCTCAGGCCTTCCTGCGTGCTCTGGAAGGCGAAGGCAGTCCAGAAGACCTCGCGACCCTGGCGGAGGCCGGAGAGTCGGTAAGAATCGCAGAACAAATCCTGGAGGCAGAGTATGGATCCCTTATTTGACATTCAAGGGCGCGTCGTCGTCCTGACCGGTGCCTGTGGCCTGATCGGACGTAAAATCGCTACCGAATTCCTGGCACGTGGGGCGTCCCTGATGCTTGTGGACCTGGAAGCCGCACGACCCGCCGAGTTCGCGGCTTCGCTGATCACCAGTCCCGGCCCGGGACGTGCGAGCGGCATGGCCTGCGACGTTGCCAATTCTCAAGAGGTGGCCGCCTTAGTCGAACGCACACTGGAGACCTACGGCCGCGTGGACGTGTTAATCAATGCCCATCAGTATAAACCCAAAGGGTTCCTCACTGCCCAGGCCGAGAACTTCCCCGAAGAGTTATGGGATGCCGTGATCAACGCCAATCTCAAAGGCACTTTCCTCACCTGCCGGGATTTCGGTCGCATCATGTTGCAACAAGGGAAAGGTTCCATCATCAATTTCGCCTCCACCTACGGCGTGGTCTCCTCCAACCCTGCATTATATGAAGACAACAGCATGGGTAACCCCCTGGCCTATTCGGCCAGCAAAGGCGGCGTCATTATGCTGACGAAATACCTGGGCGTTTATTGGGCCAAGCGAGGAGTGCGCGTGAACTGTCTGACCCCGCATGGCGTCTGGAATAATCACGAGCCGGCCTTCGTGGAACGCTTTCGCAAAATGTCGCCGATGGGGCGCATGATGCAAGTGGAAGAGGTGGTCGGCGCGGCGCTCTTCCTGGCCTCCGATGCCTCCAGTTACGTCACAGGCAGCAACTTGCTGGTCGAAGGAGGCTGGACAGCATGGTAAGATTGTGGAGTAGATCATGAAAGTCAGTATTGTCATTACCTGTTACAACCGGGAAAAATTTATTGGGCGGGCGATCCGCAGTGCGTTGGCCCAACGCTTCCCACGCGATGAGTTCGAGGTCATCGTCGTGGACGACGGTTCCACCGACAATTCGCCGCGCATCATTCGCGACTTCGGCGACGAGATTGTCCCCATCTTTTTCCGCAAGAATCGCGGCCTGCCTGCCGCGCGGAACATGGGTATTCGCCGAGCGCGTGGGCGCTTCGTCGTTCACCTGGATTCCGACGATTACATGCATGAGGAATTGATTCACATCGAGTACCTGCACCTGGCCATGAATCTGGATTGGGGCGCGGTGGCTTGCGATTACTATGAGGTGGACGCCAATGAGCAACATATCCGCCGTCACGATGCCGAAAAAGATCCCATTGCCTGCGGAATCATGTTCCGCAAAGAGAATCTGATCGAAATCGGGCTGTACAATGAAAGTATGCGCCTGTGTGAAGACGAAGAACTACGTCGTCGCTACGAGGCGCGCTACAAGATTGGTTACGTCCATCTACCCCTCTACCGCTATACCCGTCACGATGGCAACCTGACGAACGATAGGGAAGCGGTAGCCCGTTACCGCCAGCGCTTGTGCGCGCTGGAAACCGGGCAAGCAACGCCATCCGAACAGGAGAGCCGGCCATGACTTACCCAGAACTCACCTTCGGTGAACTGACCCTGCGCGCCGATCGTCCGTTCCTGATCGCCGAAGCAGGCGTCAATTACGAAAACGATCTCGAAACGGCCTTTCGCATGGTAGAAGAAGCCGCTAGGGCCGGTGCCGACGCCATCAAGTTCCAGAGTTACAAAGCAGAAACACTGGCCTCGCGCTTCAGCCCATCGTACTGGGACACGACCAAGGAACCAACCCGCAGCCAGTACGAACTGTTTAAAAAATACGACCAGCTGGACGTGGAAGATTACCACAAACTGGCCGAACATGCCCGTCAGTGTGGTCTGTATTTCCTCTCCACGCCCTTCGACGCGCGTTTCGTGGACGCGCTGGCACCGCTCATGCCGGCCGTTAAGGTCGCCTCTGCCGATTTGACCAACCATCCCCTGCTCCGACACATCGCCCGGCACAGGAAGCCAGTGATTCTTTCGACCGGTGCTGCCACACTCGGCGAAATCGAGGAGGCCATCAGCCTGCTCCGGGCCGAGGGCGTGGCCCAGATTGCCCTCCTGCATTGTGTGCTCAGTTATCCTTGTCGCCCGGAAGACGCCAATCTGGGCGTGCTTGCCCACCTGCAGGCCGCTTTCCCGGACCTGATTATCGGCTACAGCGATCACGTGCCGCCTGCCTATGGTTGTGCGGCTCTGACAACCGCCTGGTTGCTGGGCGCACGTATCCTGGAAAAGCACTTCACCCTGGATAAAACCAAGCCCGGCAATGATCACTATCATGCCATGGACCCGGAGGACATCCGCCAGTTTCGCGCCCAATGTGATTACGTCACCTCCTTGATGGGCGAAAAGCGGAAACGCGTCTTCGAGTGTGAGGCGGAAGCACGCCGGCAAGCCCGGCGTAGTTTGGTCGCCGCCCGCGCCATCCGGGCTGGCGAATGCCTGACCGAGCAAGATATTCTAATCAAACGTCCAGGCAGCGGCATTGACCCCCGTTTCCTGAACGTCGTCTTGGGTGCGCGTGCCCTGCGCGACATCCAGGACGACGAACCTTTGCAATGGGATATGTTCCTCCAGCGCGCCTAGCGCCGAAGCGATTGGCGATGAGCAACCAACCCCGCACAGTAGCCATTATTCAGGCTCGTACCGGCTCCAGTCGTCTGCCCGATAAAGTGCTGCTCGATCTGATGGGGCAGCCGGTTCTCGTCCGCGTCGTAGAGCGGACGCGTCGCGCCAGGCTATTGGAGGAAACCGTGGTAGCCACCAGCTTGGAAGCCGCCGACCAGGCCATCGCGAATCTCTGTCACGAACGAGGCTACCCATGCTTTCGCGGCTCTCTGCACGATGTTCTCGATCGCTACTACCAGGCCGCTCGTCACTTCCAGGCAGAAGTCATCGCCCGCATCACCGCGGATTGCCCGGTCATTGACCCGGACGTGATTGACGAGACTTTGGAAAAATTCTGGCAATCCCAGGTGGATTTTGCCGCCAACCGCCTGCCCCCGCCCTGGCACCGCACCTATCCCATCGGCCTGGATGTAGAGGTCTGTACCTTCGCCACCCTGGAACGGGCCTGGCGCGAGGCCAATCAACCATTCCAGCGCGAGCACGTCATGCCTTACCTGTATGAGGGTTCACCGGAAGAAAGTGTGATCTCCACGAAAGATCTCCTGTTCGAATCCCCGCGCGGATTTCGCGTCCTCCTGGTCAACCACGACCCTGACTATGGAGCACTTCGCTGGGCAATAGACACACCACAAGACCTGGTCGCCATGCGTCTGGTGTATGCGCATTTTGGCGGGCAAGACGACTTCTCATGGAAAGACGTCCTGCGACTCTACCAGCAACAGCCCGAACTGGCCCAGATCAATGCCGACGTGAAGCATAAATCCCTGTACGATGTAGACTCACGGCAATAGGAAGCATCTCTCGCGATGGCCCGCATCCTGTACTTTTCTCTCGACTATACCCCTCACGACTACCGTTTCCTTGCCAGACTGGCGGAAACGGAACACGAGGTCTTCTACCTGCGCTTACAACGCGGGCCACGCCAGACCGAAGATCGACCAGTCCCGGCTGCGATTCAGCAGGTGCTTTGGGCTAGCGGACAACGACCTTTTCGCTGGAGTGATTTGCCACGCCTGACCCTGGCCTTCCGACGCCAGGTTGACCGTCTGCGTCCTGATCTGGTGCATGCCGGCCCTATCCAAACCTGCGCGTTCCTGGCCGCCCTGGCACAGGCCCATCCGCTTCTGACCATGTCCTGGGGCTTTGACCTGATGCAAGATGCTGAGCGAAATGTCTGGTGGAAGGCTGTGACACGCTACACGCTGCGCGCCAGCGATTTCTTCGTCAGCGACGCCGAGGTGACACGCCAGAAAGCCATCGCCTTCGGCATGGACCCGACCCGTACCCTGGTGTTCCCCTGGGGCGTGGACCTTGACCATTTCCGCCCACGACCTTCGACGGCCCAATCAGCGGGTTTTACTCTCTTCTGTAATCGCGCCTGGGAGCCACGCTATGGCGTAGATGTGCTGGCGCGAGCCTTCGTAAAGGTAGCCCAACAACGTGAGAACGTGCGTCTTCTACTCTTGAACAGCGGCTCACAGGCTACACTCTTACGCCAGATTTTCGAGAACGGCGGGGTGAGCGAACGCGTCACGTTCGCCGGTCAGGTTAGTCAGCGCGCCTTGCCAGGCTATTACCAGCTGGCCGACTTGTTCATCAGCCCTTCCTATGTGGACGGTTCGTCGGTCTCCTTGCTGGAAGCCCTGGCATGTGGTTTGCCTTGCCTGGTCTCCGATATTCCCGCTAATCGCGAGTGGATCCAGGATGGCGTCAACGGCTGGCTTTTCCCGACCGGTCATGTAGAGGCTCTGGCCACCCGCATCCTGGAGCTGATGGAGGATCGTGCAGCCCTAGAGCGTGTGCGAACTGCCGCCCGCGCGACAGCCGAGGCCAGAGCCAACTGGCAAGCAAATTCATCCAGGCTCCTGGAGGCTTATGCTCGCACCCTGGCGGGCAGGTCATCCTCGAGATGATCCTGAACGAAGCCCCAGTACTTTCTCTTGTTCTACTCTGGAAACCTCGATTCTTGCAAACTGGAGGCTAACATGTCCAAGAAAAAGGTTCTTGTTACCGGCGCAGGTGGTTTTATCGGCCACCACCTGGTCACCTACCTGAAACGGCAGGGATACTGGGTACGCGGTGTGGACATCAAGTATCCCGAATTCAGCGAGGTAGATGCGGACGAGTTCGAAATCCTCGATCTCCGTCGTTGGGATAATTGTCTGCAGGCCACGCGCGGCGTGGAGGAAGTCTATGGCCTGGCCGCTGATATGGGCGGGATGGGATTCATTTCCTCACATCACGCCCAGATTTTGCACAACAACTCGCTTATTAACATCCATACCCTGGAAGCAGCACGGATCAACGGCGTTCAACGCTATTTCTATACCTCTTCGGCCTGCGTTTACCCCGAGTATCGTCAGACGGATGCCAACGTGACGCCGCTCAAGGAAGAAGATGCCTATCCGGCCCAACCACAGGACGCCTATGGTTGGGAGAAATTGGTCATGGAACGTCTCTGCACCCACTATCGCGAGGAGTACGGTCTGGAGACCCGCATTGTCCGTTTCCATAACATTTACGGCCCGGAAGGCACCTGGGAAGGTGGGCGCGAGAAAGCCCCGGCGGCGCTCTGCCGTAAGATTGCCTATGCCAAACTGACAGGCAATCATGAAATTGAAGTTTGGGGCGATGGCGAGCAAACGCGTTCCTTCTGCTACATTGACGATTGTGTAGAAGGTATCTATCGCCTGATGCGCTCCGATTACCCTCACCCGCTCAACCTGGGCTCTGATCGACTGGTGACCATCAATCAACTCGCCTACCTCATTGCCGACATTGCCGGCATTCAGATCACCATCAAACATGTCCCCGGTCCGCAAGGCGTACGCGGACGCAATTCCGATAACAGCCGTCTCCGCCAGGTGCTTGGCTGGGAGCCACAAATTTCTTTGGAGGAGGGCCTGGCGCGCACCTATGCCTGGATCGAAAAACAAGTGGCGCGCAAGCTGGGCCTGGCTTCCTAGATTCGTGTTCTGATTGCAGGAAAGACTATGGCTTTTCTCACCATTTTCACTGCCCCCAAGCCGTTCACCCATCCCCATATCCGCCTGATTCAGCGCAACGCCATCCAGGCCTGGTTACACCTGCCCGATGTCGAGGTACTCCTGATCGGAGATGAGGAGGGCATTCCCGAGACGGCTGCCGAATTCGGCGTGCGCAATATCCGGGAAGTGGCGCGCGATGAAAAAGGCGTGCCCACCGTCCGTTCGGTGATGGAAATCGGGCACACGTACAGCACCAGTCCGCTTCTCTGCTACGCCAACGCAGATATGATTTTGATGTCCGATTTGGTCATGGCAGCCCGCCAGGTGGCCGCGCAAGTCAGGGATTTCCTACTGGTCGGTCAGCGCTGGAACCTGGATGTTAGCGAGCCAATCTCCTTTGAGGGCGATTGGGAAACTCGCTTGCGTCAGGAGGTAGAAGCCCGCGGCGAGTTCTATAACCCCTGGGGAATTGATTTCTTCGTCTTTTCGCGGCATCTCTACATGGACGTGCCAGATTTCACCATTGGCCGGCCAGCCTGGGACAACTGGATGGTCTATCACGCTATCCGAACATGGGGTTTAGCCATTGATGTCACCCGTTCGGTGATGGCGATCCACCAGAACCATGATTACAGTCACCTGCCCGGCAACAAGCCGCCATACGGGTCCGAGGTAGCCAAACGCAATCTCGCCAAAGCCGGAGGCCGACGCTGCGTGTACCATGTCCTGGATACCAACCGTGAACTGCTCCATGGTCAGATTCGCCGCCCAAAGTTCTATCTGGCGCGTTTGTTAAGACGTCTGGAACGTTGTTTCCTAACCGATGATCTGGGAAGCCTGAAAGCCCGGATCGGCTTCTTCATCAAACGGCTGGAAAGCCGTTACTACGCCATTCCGAGAAGGTAACATGCGAGTCGGACAGAACCCCGCCAAGTTCATCCATCAGGCCGCGCAACCCGCCGAGATTACGATCACCGTGATCTCGTGTATTCCTTTTTTGAGCGGTTTCCACGCCCAAAGCCTGGAGGTGCTCAAAGCGTGTCTGACCAGCATTCACGAGCATACGCCTGAGCCACACGACCTGATGGTATTCGACAACCGCTCCTGCCGCGAGGTGCGCGAGTACCTGCAACAAGCCTATGACCAGGGAATTGTACAGTGTTTGATTCTCTCCAATAAAAATCTCGGCAAAATCGGCGCCTGGAATGTCCTGTTCGGCGCGGCGCAAGGCAAATACATTGCGTTCGCCGATAGCGATATTTACTTCCGCCCTGGCTGGCTCTCCGCCTCCCTCGAACTCTTCGAGGCCTTTCCCAACGTTGGGATGGTCACGGCGCGGCCATTGCGAACTCCCATGGAATTCTCGTCCGCCACGCTCGAATGGGCCCGCAAGCAACCTGGCATCCTGGAAGAAGGTTGTTCTCTGGATTGGGAAACCTACTGGGAACACATGGAAAGCCTTGGCCATAGCGAAGCCAGAGCCCGCGAGGAATATCCTCAAGGCAAAGATTACCGTCTCTCTTACCAGGGTCGGACGGCATACATCGGCGCCGCGCATTTCCAATTCATGGCACGCCGCGAGGTGTTGAACAAAATCTTCCCACTGCCTGCCGGTGAACCCATGCGCGGCGAGCGCGCTCTCGATATTGCCATCAACGAAATGGGTTTGCTGCGCCTGACCACTGCCCAACCCCTGGTCTGGCACATGGGCAATTACCTGACCATGCCCGCCAGCTCGCGAACCAGGCGCGTTTTCTCTCTGTGGGGACGAATCCTGAACCTGAAAACGATCCGCCGTTTGCTCCTCGGTCTGCACGACCGTATTTTTCGTTTTTACTTCTTCTACGTGGATTAACCCTATGCCAGAAGATGTGCGTGTTTGCCCTCTCTGCGGCAGTCATCGCAGCCGGTTGTTTGACTACCGTCTATTTCGCGGACAGCCTGTATTCAACCGTATTTGCGGTCAGTGCGGTCTGGTATACCAATCTCCGCGCTTGACAGATGCTGAACGAGAAGCCTTCTATACTCGCGAATATCGCCTACTCTATGGCGGCAGCGCCGAGCCCACCAGTCGTGATCTGGCCGTCCAGCGGGCCCGTGCGGAGGCCTTGTTGGCATTCTGTCGCCCCTTCCTGGCGATCATCTCCGCTCACCTTGACATCGGCTGTTCTACGGGTATTCTCCTCCAGCATTTCGCAAGAGCGTATTCCTGTCACGCAACAGGTATCGAACCTGGTGAGAGTCATCGCTCCTATGCCCAACAGCAGGGCCTGGAAGTGTACGCTTCGCTGGCAGAATTAGAACAGTCCCGGTCAGCCCCCTTTGACCTGATCAGCATGATCCATGTATTAGAACACCTGCCCTCGCCAGCGGAGTACCTGACACACTTGCGTCATTGCCTGCTCACACCTGATGGGTGGTTGCTGATAGAGGTCCCCAATCTGTACGCGCACGATTGCTTCGAAATTGCCCATCTGTTCTCTTTCAGCACGCACACTGTAAGACAGACATTGTATCAAGCCGGTTATCAAATCGTACACCTAGAGCGTCATGGTCGCCCCCGCTCCCAATTGGTCCCTTACTACATTACTGTCTTAGCTCGTCCTTGCCCAACAAGGCGAACTACCTCTACCCGGCCAGAACGGATGGTTGGCCTCCAGCGCAAACTCGGCCTTTTGCGGCGTAAGTTGCTTACCCGATTATTCCCTCGGCAAGCTTGGCAGGAGATCGGATGAGAACCATGCAAAGAAAACGCGTATTCATCAGCGCCGACCACGGCCTGGCTCTGGTCTACTTCCTGCAAAGTGACGTGGTCACCACCCTGCTCCAGGGCGGTGTCGAAGTCCTGTTACTGACAGAAGATGGTGCCTGCGCGGCTTTGCAGAAACGCTTTCATCAGCCCGGCCTCTCCTTCGAAAGCCTCCGTTTGGATCGATGTCAACAGTACTATCGGACAGTTCGACCGGGGTTACAACGCTGGCTCTATTTGTTACGTTGGGCAGGTGGCTCAGATAGGATAAACACGACCGCCATCGAGGGGAATTACCGACTGTTCGTGCACGGTGCCCGGGGACGTACGCGCCTGGCCATTCCTCTCGTTCGTGCTCTGGTTCTACTCATGCGACGTTCCCGGCTGATCCGCCAGGCGGTAGTGAACTATCAAATGCGCTTCACTCCTTCCATCTATACAGACTTGTTCGAGAAGTACCACCCCGACTTAGTCATCGCCAATACGCCGGGCTGGAGACTCGATCGCTATTTGCTGCGCGAAGCCGCCGCACGTGGCATTCCAACCGCGGCTGTGATCGTAGGCTGGGACAATCCTTCCTCCTACCGCCTTTCCGGCGCGCCGGTGAACTGGATCACCTGTTGGTCAGAAATTCAAAAGGAAGAGTTAGTGCTAGGAGCGGACTGGAAGCCTGAACAGGTATACATTGGCGGCATTCCCTCCTATGACGGATACTTCCGAAAGTCCTGGTTGCTGCCGAAAGAGGAATATTTCCGCCTGCACAACCTGGATCCACAGCGCAAATTGCTTTCCTACGCGGCCAGTTTCGTGACTTTTGGCCCGAATTTTCCCAACATCGCTGCCCTGGCAGAACTGGTCAATCGTGAGGCCCTCGACGAACCCTGTCAATTACTTATCCGGCTTCATCCTAATCACTTCCGGCAGGGTTCGATCTACGCCGAGGAGGCCGAACGCGTGCGTGCCCTGGCGCGCGACATACCACACGTCCACATCGTGGAACCGGTCCCGCTCAGCGGTGGGCTTGGTCACTACTCTGGAGAGGACATGTCCGAGAAAGCCTCGATGATGGCCTACTCAGACGTATTCTTGACAGTCTACTCTACCATGGTCGTTGAGACCGCCATTCACGACCGCCCGATCGTCAGTGTGTGTATTGATACTCCTGGCGGTTGGAATTCACCCCGAGCCTACTCCTTGCCACTGACGGCCATTGGCGAGTGGCCGACCCATAAACGTTTCCGCCTCTCGGGGGCCGGGCGTGTGGCTACCAACCAGGAAGAACTTCGCCAGCACATCAACTTCTACCTGAAATACCCCCACGCTGACGCGGAAGCCCGCCATCGTTTCGTCCAGCAAGAATGTACCTTCACCGACGGTAGTGCTGGACGACGAACAGGCGAATACCTGCTCTCCCTTCTGGAGAAAACACCATGAAGTTTCTCATTGCTGGCCTCGGCTCAATTGGACGCCGCCATTTGCGCAACTTACTGGCACTGGGCGAAAACGACATTGTCCTGTACCGCACCCACCGTTCCACCCTGCCCGAGGAGGAACTAAGCGGCTTGCCTGTGGAAACCGATCTGGAGGCCGCCCTGGCCCAGCGACCCGAGGCAGTCATTGTCTCTAACCCTACGGCTCTACACCTGGATGTTGCCATCCCGGCAGCAAAAGCAGGTTGCCATATTCTGCTCGAGAAACCCATTTCCCACTCCCTCGAGGGCGTTGACGTGTTAGAAGCCGCCGCCCGACAGAGTGGTAGCCGCATTCTCGTCGGATTTCAGTTTCGTTTCCACTCTACTCTGCGCAAGGCCGCTGAGATTCTCGAGTCAGGGCGCCTGGGGCGCGTTCTTTCCGCCCGCGCTCACTGGGGTGAATACCTGCCCAACTGGCATCCCTGGGAAGACTTCCGCCAGGGCTATGCCGCCCGGCCTGACCTTGGCGGCGGCGTGGTACTGACGTTATGCCACCCTCTCAATTACCTGCACTGGCTTCTCGGAGAAGTAGAAGCACTTTGGGGAATGACCGCTTCCACTCACCTGCGCCTGCCCGTCGAAGATACGGCAGAGATCGGCCTGCGCTTTGTCAGCGGTGCCCTGGGGAGTGTTCATCTGGATTATAATCAGCGTCCGCCCTCCCACTATCTCGAAATCGTCGGGTCGGATGGCACATTGCGCTGGGATAACCGCGATGGCATCCTGCACGTGTACCACCCTGACGGGGCACACATCGAAACCTACTCCCCACCCCCAGGCTTCGAACGAAACGTGATGTTTGTGGAAGAAATGAAACACTTTCTCGATGTCGTACATGGCGACCAACCACTTTGTCCTTTGGAAGACGGCAAGTATGCCTTACAACTCGCGCTGGCAGTGCACGAATCCAATCGAAGCGGCTGCCTGGTGAGGATAACCCAATGACTATCTTGCAACGCGGACTGCGGCGATTGGCTCGTTGGATTTTGGCCGAACCGGAGGTGCGTCGCTCCATCCGAGGCAGGGGCAACCTGTTCCAGGCTGAAGGGACGACGCTGACCAACGTGGAACTGGATATCATCGGCAACGATAACCGCATTATCCTGGGCCAGGGTGGCGTTTTTCACAATGTATGCTTCCGTTTGCGCGGCGATGGTCACTACATCGAATTTGGTCCAAACTGCCGCATCACGCGCGGGGCCATTCTCTGGTTCGAAGACGATCACTGCACCTTACAGGTCGGGCAAGGCACCAGCATGGTCGAAGTGCACATTGCCGTTACCGAGCCTGGTTCCAAAGTCCTGATCGGTGAAGACTGCATGTTCGCCAACGACATTGACATTCGCAGCGGCGATAGCCATTCCATTGTGGATGCCGTCAGTGGGGAACGACTGAACTTCGCAGAGGATGTAGTGATCGGAAATCATGTCTGGATTGCGCCGCACGTAGTCGTTTTGAAAGGCGTCCAGATTGGCGATCACTCCGTCGTCGCCACCGGCTCGATCATCACCAAATCCTGTCCCCCCAACAGCCTCATTGCCGGTAATCCGGCACGGGTGGTGCGTACAGGAATCTCATGGAAAAGGGAGCGCTTCTATCACTATGCCTGACAAAACAACTGCCTCTGGTCAAACTTCTATCCTAATCCCCCCCTACGGCGGTCAATTGGTAAACCTGGTGGTCGAGGGCGACGAGCGCCAGGAGTGGCTAGCACGCGCCAGTAGCCTACCCTCGATCAAAATCAGCATGCGCAACCTGTGTGACCTGGAGTTGCTGGCTACCGGCGGTTTCTCGCCTTTGACGACCTTCATGGATAAAGCGGACTACCTTCGGGTACTGCACGAAATGAGGCTGACAAACGGTCTGCTCTGGCCTCTGCCGATTACCCTGACGGCTGAACCGAAGGAATTGCCGACCGTTGGCAGCGAACTGGTCCTGCGCAATGCTACCAACGACATCATGGCCGTGGTGACCCTGGAAGAGGTCTACCACTGGAATCCCGAGGTCGAGGCCGCTCTGGCCTACGGCACGACGGACCCCAAGCACCCTATGGTTTCTGAGATGGCACGCTGGGGCAAGGTTTGTATCTCCGGCCCGCTCAAAGTGCTCAACCTGCCGAAATATTACGACTTCGTCGAGCTGCGCCTCACGCCGGCCCAGGTGCGCACCCGCCTGGATGCTATGGGGAATCGCAATGTGGTCGCCTTCCAAACCCGTAACCCTCTCCATCGCATCCATGAAGAATTGACCAAGCGGGCCGCCCAGGCAGTGGATGGCTCCCTTCTCATCCATCCCGTCGTTGGCATGACGAAACCCGGCGACGTGGATCACTATACACGCGTTCGCATCTATCGCATTCTGGTCGAAAAGTACTACGATAAGACCAGAACCTTACTGAGCCTCCTTCCCTTGGCGATGCGTCTGGCCGGACCAAAGGAGGCCCTGCTCCACGCCATTATCCGCCGCAATTATGGCGCCAATTACTTCATCGTTGGCCGTGATCACGCTGGGCCCGGCAAGGATTCCAGCGGGCGGCCCTTCTACGGCCCCTATGAAGCCCAGGAACTCATGAAACAATATGAGGAAGAATTGGGCGTTCGCATGATCCCGTTCGAGGAACTGGTTTATCTGCCGGACGAAGATCGTTACGTCGAAGCGGGCAAGGTACCGCCGGGAGCGCGCGTGCTGAGCATTTCTGGCACCCAAGTGCGCGAGGAGTATCTCGCCAAAGGGAAATTGTTGCCAGCCTGGTTCACCCGCCCGGAGACAGCCGAAATCCTGCAACAGATGTATCCGCCACGCCATAAGCAAGGTTTCTGCGTTTGGTTCACCGGCCTGAGCGGAGCGGGTAAGTCAGCCACCGCGCAGATCCTGGCCGAACTCCTTCTAGAGTACGGACGCCAGGCCACCGTGCTCGATGGAGACGTGGTGCGCACACATCTCTCAAAAGGCCTGGGATTCAGCAAAGAAGACCGCGACACCAATATCCTGCGCATCGGTTTCGTCGCTGGCGAAATCGTACGACACGGCGGGGTTGTGATCTGTGCCGCTATCAGCCCCTATCGCGCCGCGCGCGAGGAAGCGCGCAAAATGGTCGGCGAGAATTTCATCCTGGTGTACATGGATACCCCGATTGAAATCTGCGAGCAACGCGATGTAAAAGGCCTCTACGCCAAGGCCCGGCAGGCGCTGGCCGAAGGGAAGCCCATGGGCTTCACCGGCGTGGACGATCCCTATGAGCCGCCCATTGACCCCGAACTTACTCTGCAGGGATACAACGGCTCGCCCGAAGAAAACGCCCATAAAATTATTGCATACCTCAAGGCACAGGGGTATCTCGAACCCTCACCATAATAACGAGCGAGGCAATTCGGATGAGCAAGATTCAGGAGAAATTTGACTTAAGTGGACGGGTGGCAGTTGTCACTGGCGGCGCTGGCTTACTCGGCGCAGAATTCTGTCGCACGTTAGCCGAGGCCGGAGCGGCCGTAGCCGTCGTCGATCGCAACGAGATAGCCGCCAACCAGGTCACAGAGACCCTTGAGCAGGAAGGGTACCGGGTGCGCAGCATCGCGACGGATATTACCCAACCCGATTCCGTTCGCCAGATGGTTGAAACCGTGCTCGACACCTTTGGCCGCCTGGATATTCTGGTCAACAGCGCCGCGCTGGATCCCAAGTTCGATCCTCAGGCTCTGGCCCAGGGAATCACGCCCGGGGCCTTTGAGGATTATCCCCTCGAACAGTGGAATCAGGCCCTGGCAGTCAACTTGACAGGCACATTTCTGGTCACCCAGGCCTGTGTGCGGCCCATGCTGGCCCAGGGTAAACGCGGTAGCATCATCAATATCTGTTCCACCTATGGCCTAAACGGCCCTGATCAACGCATCTACATGAAAGACGGACAACGCGTAGCCTATAAGCCAGTCTACTACACGGTGACCAAGGCTGGCATCCTGGGACTGACGAAATACCTGGCGGCCTACTATGCCGGCACGGAGATTCGCGTCAATGCCCTCACGCCCGGCGGCGTGTTCAACAACCACGACGAAACTTTCGTAGCCAACTACTCGGCAAAGACTATTCTGGGCCGTATGGCGCGCAAGGATGAAATGAATGGAGCGCTGCTCTTCCTGGCATCCGATGCCTCCTCGTATATGACCGGAGCGAACCTGATCATAGACGGAGGCTGGACAGCGTGGTAAACGACACGTTTGTGAGTCCCAAGGGGAGTACCGATGTCGCCTGATTCTCACATCGAGGTACTGGCGATTATTCCGGCGCGGGGTGGTTCTAAAGGTATCCCGCGCAAGAACATCCGCTCCTTCGCCGGCTATCCTCTCATTGCCTGGAGCATCGCCGCGACGCGTCAATCCCAGACAGTGACGCGTACTATTGTCAGCACAGACGACGAGGAAATCGCGACCGTTGCCCGCCAGTACGGCGCGGAAACCCCTTTCCTCCGTCCGAGTGAACTTGCCCAGGATACCACCACCGACCTGCCGGTCTTCGTTCACGCGCTGCGCTGGCTGGAGGAACGGGAAGGATACCGCCCTGCTGTAATCGTACAACTGCGCCCGACCTCGCCGATCCGCCCCCCGGATTGCATTGACCGTGCCGTGAGCCTCCTGCTCGAACACCCTGAGGCCGATTGCGTGCGTGGCGTGGTGCCGGCCGGACAAAACCCATACAAGATGTGGCGCATTGACTCGCAAAGCGGACGCATGTTCCCCTTGCTGAGCGTTCCGGGCATTCCCGAACCATACAACGCTCCGCGCCAGGTGCTGCCCCCCGTTTACTGGCAAACCGGCCACATCGACGCTATTCGTCCGAGCACTATCCTGGCCAAGCATTCGATGACCGGCGATGTCATCTACCCTCTCATTCTAGACCCGCGCTACACGGTGGACATTGACACGCCAGCCGACTGGGCGCGTTATGAGCACCTGGTCCTGACAACTAACCTGGCAATCGTCTGGCCTGGACGGCCGCGTCGCCCATTCCCCGCGCAGGTAGAGGCCCTGATTCTGGATTTCGATGGCGTACTGACCGACAACCGCGTCTGGACCGATGAAGAGGGTCGTGAGGCAGTAGCATCCAATCGTAGCGATAGCGAAGGCCTCTCGCGATTGCGCCAGGCCGGGGTACAAGTTTGGGTAATCTCTAAGGAAAGGAATCCGGTTGTGGCCGCCCGCTGCAATAAGCTGCGCATTCCTTTCCTGCAGGGTGTTGACGACAAAGGGGCCGCCCTACGAAAGCTCCTCGCCGAGCACCAGATCAACCCCGCTCATGCTGTTTACGTCGGCAACGACGTCAACGACTTGCCTTGTTTTCCTATCGTCGGCTGGGCCGTCGCGGTAGCCGACGCTATCCCACTCGTAGTCCAGCAAGCCGACTACGTTCTGACTCGCGCCGGCGGTCATGGGGCCGTGCGTGAGGTATGTGATTTGATTCTACAGAGGTGCTATGAAACGCGAAGTTAAGATTGGCAACCGTCTCGTTGGTGATGGACACCCCGCCTATATTGTTGCCGAAATTGGCATCAACCATAACGGCGATCTGGAACTGGCCAAGCAGATGATTGACGCCGCTGTGCACGCCGGAGTGGACGCGGTCAAATTCCAGAAACGCACCCCCGAAGTTTGCACGCCACCGGAGCAGCAAAAACAAATGCGCGAGACTCCGTGGGGATACATCACGTATCTTGACTACCGGCGGCGTGTCGAATTTGGGGAGAAGGAGTACCGCGAGATCGATCGTTACTGCAAGAAGAAGAATATCTCCTGGTTCGCTTCCGTCTGGGATGAACCTGCTGTGGATTTCCTGGAACGCTTCGACCTGCCGGCTTACAAGATCCCTTCGGCGGCGCTCACCGATCATAACCTGTTGCGGTACGTCCGCAAGACCGGGCGTCCTGTCATCCTTTCGACCGGGATGTCCACTATGGAACAGATTCACCAGGCCGTCGAGGTAGTGGGACATGCCAACCTGATTATCACCCACTGTACAAGCACATATCCGTGCGAACCAGAAGAATTGAATTTGCGGATGATCGAAACTCTGCGTCGAGAGTTTCCAGAAGTGCCTATCGGCTATTCCGGCCACGAGGTTGGCTTGGTCCCCTCCGCCGTGGCTGTAGCTTTGGGCGCGTGCATGGTGGAACGCCACCTTACGCTGGATCGCGCGATGTGGGGAAGCGACCAGGCCGCCTCTGTGGAACCAGGCGGTTTCGAGCGGCTGGTAAAGTACATCCGCGTTACGGAAGCTGCATTGGGAGACGGTGTCAAGCACATTTACGCCAGTGAATTACCATCCTTGAGGAGATTGAGAAGAATCCAGAACGGAGAGTAAGGCCCTATGTCCAGAAACAGCAAAGTTCTTCCTTACTTAGCGTTGGTCGTGATAGGGTGTCTCACCTACGCCCCTCTTATCCCGCAATTGGGTTTCTACCGTGATGACTGGTATCAACTCTGGGCCTTGAATGTCCATGGGCCTGACAGCATCATCACCCTCTTCTCGATAGACCGCCCGGCTATGGGCTATCTGTACGCCGCGACCTCGGCCCTCCTCGGTTCGAGGCCCCTTGGGTGGCACTTGTATTCGTTAGTCCTGCGCCTCGCCGGAGGATTGGTCTTGTTGGCCCTGCTGAGGCGATTGTGGCCGGGCAAAGATCGTGCCACATTCGCGATCGCTTTGCTCAGCCTGATCTATCCTGGCTTCTTGCAGCAACCCAATGCCGACACATTTTCCAACCACCTCTTTACCTATACCATGGCTTTGGTCTCCATCTGGCTAACCGTGCTCGCCGTACAGGCTGACAACGTCAAAAAGAGAATAGGGTACACGGCTCTGGCCATCCTCACTGCTCTGTTGTATTTTCCCATTTACGAATATATGATCGGGCTGGAAGGTTTGCGTCTCGGTATTCTCTGGGTCTTGATTAGCCGCGACCAATCTCTCTCCCGAAAAGAATGCTGGAAGAAGGTAGTGATCCAGTGGATTCCCTATGCTATCGTCATTACAGGATTCCTGGTATGGCGATTATTCTTTTTCCAGAGCGAACGGATGGCCACGAGCGTCGGGGCACAGATTGGCAAAGTCATGAACAGGCCCAAGCATACCCTGGCAAGAATCGTGTTGGAAAGTTTCAAAGACCCCGTCGAAACGATCCTCCTTGGCTGGTTTGTCCCCGTCTACAAGTTGCTGGGCACGGCCGACTCCCTAGAACTCATCAAAGGCGCTTTCTGGGCAATCTGCGCGGCGATATTCGCAGCTGTTCTCCTGCTGCCTCCTCGTTCTTCCACAAACGAGTCTGCTGAAGAACAACCGACGAGATGGGAAAAAGAAGGTTTGTGGCTTGGCCTTTCCGCTAGTATCTGCGCAGCTTTGCCTGTTATCATTTTTAGTCGGGATGTACGTTGGGACAGTGGTTTTGATCGCTACACGCTCCAGGCTACCGCCGGCACAGCCTTGGTGATCGTCGGTTTCCTCTGGCATTTTGTCAGACCCCCTGCTCGTCATGGCATCCTAATTGGTCTTACTGTCCTATCGGTGTTGACCCATTACTTGAACGCCGTTACCTGGCGCAATGCCTGGGTCAATCAGAAGACCTTCTGGTGGCAAATGAGTTGGCGAGCTCCGCAATTGAAAGCCGGCACAGTGCTATTAGTGGAAATCGCCGATAGTAACTTCTTCGAGGATTATGAAATTTGGGGACCGGCCAACTTGATCTACGGCAGAGAGAGCACTACCCCGAAAGTCTTCGCGGAAGTACTCAATAATCAAACCTTGGATTATGTGCGCCTGGGCGCCCGTCCTTGGCGGTCCATGCGCGTCCTGATCGTTTTCCAGCGAGATTACAACCACACCCTGGTGGCCACCATGCCCTCTACGACTTCCTGCGTTCATGTACTGGACGGGGCCAGCCTTGAACTACCTCAAAACGCCGATCCCCGCATTCAAATCGCGGCCAAGTTCTCTCACCTGGAACAGGTCCAGGTCTGGGGAACCCCGGCCCCTGTTCCTATCGAAATATTTGGCCCTGAGCCGGAACACGACTGGTGCTACTATTATCAAAAAGCGTCTCTGGCCCGCCAGCGAGGAGACTGGGAGGAGGTCGTCCACCTAGGGAATGAGGCCCTTTCCAAAGGGCGGAAGCCGTATGATAAAACGGAATGGATGCCGTTTTTAATGGGGTATACTATCACCGGTGATTATCGTACTGCTCAACAACTAGCCGTGATCATCCGTTCGGAGGAGATCACGCGCCATCGCCTATGCGATGAGGTCAACTTAAAGGCTTTCCCAACGCAAGAATCCGCCGAGATCTTCAGCGACTTATTGTGCGAATTTCACTGAAACGAACCCCTTAGAATCCTCCGATAGACCTTGAACTTTTATGAGATAACGTATGGATGCTCGGCGTCGAAAAATACCAATTTCTCCTCGCAGAGGATGACGCTCTCGGTTGACAACATGGGTATCTATTGGCAATGAAGTCTCCGCGGCCCAGGCTAACCTGGATGGAGGTGCCATTGTCAGAGAAAAGGAGATAACTGTGAACTATCGTCCATCCACTTTCTTTAAAACTGTAGTTTCGCCAAAATTGGCGCTTGAACCTTAAAAACTGACAAAAAAAAACGGCCTTTGAACAACCTTGGAG
>FWPU01001937.1_pt1 | contig 37670 bp, 35 predicted proteins | sample 2228361 | NCBI WGS metagenome assembly FWPU01 (sample SAMEA103939777, study PRJEB20133) | metagenome | reverse complement strand
GGCTGCGAGGGAGCGGCGGCCGGTGCGGCCGGGGCCGGAGCGGGGCGGGGCGGCGCCGGAGCGGCTCTGCTCTCGGGTGCGGTGCGGCCGCGCACGAGCGCGCTCTTGCAGTCGGCGCATTGCTGCGCGCCCGGCGCGTTGAGGTGATCGCATGTCGGGCAGACCACACTCAACTGGGCGAGCAGTGGCGCGGACATCGGGCCAGGGCAGTGTAGGGCCGTGCCGGTCGGCCGGCAAAGAGCAAAGGAAAAGGCGACGTTGCCCGGTCGTTCACGCCGTCGTCTGACGCGCCGCGGCGCCGTTGCCCCCCCTGGTGCAGGCAGTTACGATTGGTTGCGACAGGCACGAGGGCCGTCGCCGCCCGAAGCGAGCGCCCCGCCGGCCGGGCGTGCAGCGCCTCAGATGATTCGACTCAACGACATTCTGCAGCGGGTCGCCACGTACCACCCGGATCCAGACCTCGACATCATCAAGAAGGCCTACGTCTACTCGGCGAAGGTCCACCAGGGGCAGATCCGCAAGTCGGGCGAGCCCTACCTGGTGCACCCGCTCGAGGTGGCGGGCATCCTCGCGCAGCTCAAGCTCGACGAGGCGTCGATCGTCGCCGGGCTGCTCCACGACACCATCGAGGACACGCTGGCCACGATGGAGGAGCTGACCGAGCTGTTCGGCCCCGAGGTGGCCCAGCTGGTCGAGGGCGTCACCAAGCTGTCGAAGTTCTCCGCGTCGGCCAACATGACGCAGGAGGAGAAGCAGGCCGAGAACTTCCGGAAGATGATCGTGGCGATGGCCCAGGACATTCGGGTCATCCTGGTGAAGCTGGCGGACCGCACGCACAACATGCGGACGCTGGATCACATGCCCACGGACAAGCAGCAGCGCATCGCGCAGGAGACGCTCGACATCTATGCGCCGCTCGCCAACCGGCTCGGCATCAACTGGATCAAGACCGAGCTCGAGGACCTGTCGTTCCGCTACCTGAAGCCGCAGGAGTACTTCGACCTGCTCGACAAGGTGAACCGGCGGAGGAAGGACCGCGAGCAGTACATCGACGACGTCGTCCGGCTCATCGACGCCAAGCTGAACGAGCGCGGGCTGAAGGGCCGCGTGTCCGGCCGCTTCAAGCACATCTACAGCATCTACAAGAAGATGCGGACGCAGGGCATCGACTTCGACCAGGTGCCCGACATCATCGCGTTCCGCCTCATCATGCCCACCATCCCCAACTGCTACGAGGCGCTGGGGCTGATCCACCAGATGTGGAAGCCGGTGCCCGGGCGGTTCAAGGACTTCATCGCCATTCCCAAGCCCAACATGTACCAGTCGCTCCACACGACGGTGATCGGGCCGTTGTCCGAGCGGGTGGAGGTGCAGATTCGCACCGAGGAGATGCACAAGATCGCCGAGGAGGGCATCGCGGCGCACTGGGCATACAAGGAAGGCAAGTCGATCGTCTCGAAGGACGACGAGAAGTTCGCGTGGCTGCGCCAGCTCATGGAGTGGCAGCAGGATCTCAAGGACCCGAAGGAGTTCCTCGAGACGGTCAAGGTCGACCTGTTCACCGACGAGGTGTTCGTCTTCACGCCCAAGGGCGACGTGAAGTCGCTGCCGCGGGGGGCCACGCCGGTCGACTTCGCCTACGCCATCCACTCGGACGTGGGCAGCCGCTGCGTCGGAGCGAAGGTCAACGGCAAGATCGTTCCGCTCCGCTACAAGCTGAAGAACGGCGACCAGGTCGAGGTGCTCACCTCGCCGCAGGCGCACCCCTCGAAGGACTGGCTCACCTTCGTCAAGACGTCGAGGGCGCAGCAGCGCATTCGCGCCTTCATCAAGCAGCAGCAGCGCGAGAAGTCGCTGCAGCTGGGGCGCGAGCTGCTCGAGAAGGAGTTCCGCCGGTACTCGCTGAGCTTCAACAAGATGTACAAGGCGGGCGAGCTCAAGCAGCCGGCCGCCGACATGGGCTACCGCATCGAGGACGACCTGTTGGTGGCCGTCGGCTACGGCAAGGTGGCCCCGCACCAGCTCATCGAGCGCGTGCTGCCGCCCGAGAAGCTGGCCGAGAACAAGGCCGGTTCGGCGGAAAAGCCGAACGGCTCGAGCCTCATCCCCGGGCTGTCGCGCGTCACCGAGGTGGCCAGAAAGCTGGTGGGGAGAACCAGCAAGTCGGGCGTCACCATCGGCGGCGTCGACGACGTGCTGGTGCGCTTCGCCCGCTGCTGCAACCCGGTGCCGGGCGACCCGATCGCCGGCTTCATCACCCGCGGCCGCGGCGTCACCGTGCACACCGTGAGCTGCGAGAGGGCCCTGGCCACCGACCCCGAGCGGAGGGTCGACGTCGCCTGGGACGTGCGCGGCGATTTCAAGCGGCCGGTCACCCTGCGCGTGCTCACCGCCGACCGCCCCGGCCTGCTCGCCGACATCTCGCAGACGTTCTCGAAGAAGGGCGTCAACATCTCTCAGGCCAACTGCCGCGCCACCGGAGACGACCGGGCGGTGAACACCTTCGAGGTCACCATCTCCGACCTGAAGCAGCTGAACGATCTGATGCGCAGCATCGAGCAGCTGAGCGGCGTCTACTCGGTCGAGCGGATCTGAGCCGGCACCCGACCGGACACGCGCGGACCTCGCGCGGCGCGCCTACCGGCTCGGCCCGTGACCTGCGACGAGCTCGGCGTACCAGCCGGCGATGGTGGCCAGATGCGCGCGGGCCCACGCAGACCAGACCTCACGGACGTAGCGCCCGGCGACCTCGGCGCGGGCGGCCGGAGTGGGTGCAGCAACGATGTCCGCCACGGTGAGCACGCCGGCGAATGACGGCGGCTCGAGCCAGCGGAAGGAATCGCGCCGGCTGCCTCCATGCGCACCCACGGCGCGCTGGCGCAGCAAGACCGCCCGCGCCGGATGCACGCCGCGTTCGAGAACGCCGTACAGCACCAGCGCGTGGACCGCCACCGACTGGATGGCCTGGGGTGAAGGCTTGCCCGGGTGGTGAACGGCATAGGCATCCACCAGCAGGGCGTTGGTCGGCGCTGGCGCCAGGGGCGGGTCGCCTGCATTGACCAGCCTCGAAAACGCGTCCCAGCACGCGGCGGACGCGCCGAAGTAGCGGTGCGTGGGCCCGTCGAGCCTGGGCAGCGTGGCGCCGCAGTCGGCTCAGGCTTCGAGATCGGGCGACATGGGCTTTGGGTTCGGTTGGCCGTTGCGGCCGGGCCACTGCTCGGTTACGACGCGCCTCCATGTCGCGCAAGATGATTTCCACGGACGCTGCCCCCAAGGCGATCGGCCCGTACTCGCAGGCGGTGCAGGTGAAAAGCGGCACGATGACGTTCCTCTCGGGGCAGATCCCCCTCGATCCGAAGACGGGCGAGCTGGTTCAGGGCGGCATCGAGGCCCAGACCGAACGGGTGATGGAGAACCTCAAAGCGGTGCTCGGCGAGTCGGGCCTCGACTTCTCGCACGTGGTGCGGTGCGGAATCTTCCTGGTCGACCTCGCCGACTTCGCGAAGGTGAACGAAGTGTACGGCCGGTACTTCACGGGAAGTCCGCCCGCCCGAGCGACCGTCCAGGTCTCGGCGTTGCCCAAGGGCGCCCGGGTGGAGATCGACGCGATCGCGGTAAAGTGACGCACCGCCGCTCCGGGCCGGCTGCGGCCAACGCACATGCGAACCCTCACCACCCTCACCCTGATCGTCGCCGCGCCTGCTCTGGCGTCGGCGCAAGGAAACCCCGACGAGTTCAGCCAGCCGCCCCTGTTGCCGGCGCAGCCCGACGCAGCGCCGCCGCAGCAATCTCCGAACCCGGCCACCCCGCCGCCCCCGGGCGCGACGCCTCCACCTCCGGGCACGGCCGCGCCCACCGGCTACCCGTATTCGCCGTACGGCCAGCCGCTGGCCCAGCCCGAGCAGCCGCCCGCGGAGATCGGCCTGATGATCTCCGAGGTCGCCTTCGGAGCGCTCACCGCCGCGGGTGTGTCCGTCTTGCCGTACTTCCTTCTTCGGCCGACGTTCGAGATGCCGGAGATGGGCAACCTGCTGCTCATTCTGATCTTTTCGGCGGTGCCGCTGGCGGTGTCACAGACCGAGCTGTCGTTGGCGAACGGGAGCCGCTACTACTACGCCGAGAGCTGGCCGCCGGCGCTCGCGGGCCTGGCGGCCCAGGCGGCGGTGGTGGGCCTCTTCTTCGTCATGGATCCATGGCCTCAGATGCAGCGCGGCAACTACTTTCCTCAGACGTTCCTGCTCGTGGGGACGATCGGCATCGTGCCCATCGCGGAGATGGTGGCCATCAACGTGGCCAAGGCGCCGCGCAACAAGCTTCCGTACGGCGGCTTCGGAGCGCTCGACTACCGTCCTGACCGGGGCTGGTCGGTGCGCGCGCCGCCCGGTGCGCCATTCGTCGCCGACACGAGGGCGGGGCGGTCGCTGGGAGTCCACGTCGGCCTTCTGGGAGGAGCTTTCTGACCGCGCTCGCCCGGGCCTCTGGCGAACGATCGCTCGAGCGGAGGAGGGAGGGCTTCTTTTTCGCGCCGCCGTTGTAGCATCGCTTCGGCGTGAAATGCGGGCTCGACATCGCGCTCGTCTTCATCGGGGGCGGTCTGGGCAGCGTCGCGCGGGCGGCGGTGCAGACGTACGCGGCCAGGCTGGGGCCGTTTCCCGTCGGCACGTTGGCGGTGAACCTGCTCGGCTCGTTCGTCATGGCCGTGCTGACCTGCGGCCTGCTCGGGGCCGGGCGGCTCGGCGACGAGTGGCGGCTCTTCTTCGCCACCGGCTGCCTGGGCGGCTTCACCACCTACTCGGCCTTCAACCAGGAGACGGTCGCGTTGTGGCTGAACGGCGCTCCGCTTTCGGCGGTGGCCTACGCGGCGGCCACGGTGCTGGGCTGCGCGGCGTGCGGGGGGTTGGGCTACGCGCTGGTCCGGCTCTTCTCGAGCTGAGCGCGCCTTTGAAAACGCATCGGGCCGCCGAATCGCTCCGGCGGCCCAATTCAGGCCTCGCCGCCATCCGCCGATCGGCTCGAGCGGATGGGGGAGGGCGCATCGTTCGGCGGGTTACTTCCCGCCCTTCTTGAGCTCCTCGTCGATGATCGCCTTGAACTGCTCGATGGGCTGGGCCCCGACGAGCTGCCGGCCGTTGATGAAGAAGGTCGGCGTGCCGTTGGCGCCCACGCGCATGCCCTCGTTCGAGTCGGCGGTGATCAGCGCGTCGTACTTGTTCGAGTCGAGGGCGGCCTTGAACTTGTTCATGTCGAGGCCGAGTTCCTGCGCGTACCGCTCGAGCGAGGCCCGGTCGAGCGCCCGCTGATTGGCGAAGAGCTTGTCGTGGTACTGCCAGAACTTGCCCTGCTCGTGCGCGGCCATCGACGCCGCGGCGGCGAGCTTGGCGTTCGGGTGGAAGGGAAGCGGCTGGTGCTTGAAGGCCACCTTCAGCTTGCCCTGGTACTGCTCCTCGAGCTGCTTGAGGGTCGGCACCACCCGGGCGCAGAAGGGGCACTCGAAGTCGGAGAACGCGACGATCGTCACCGGAGCGTTCTTCGGCCCCTTCACCGGAGCGGCCTTCAGGTCGATCTCGGCCTTCGGCGGCTCGGCGGGGTTGGCCGCAGCCACCACCTGGCCCTGGCCGCCATGCTCGATGATCTTCTGGTACAGGTCGGCCGGCTTGACGCCCTCGGCCAAGAGCTTGTCGGCCTTCTTCAGCTCCTCGTCGATGACCGCCTTGAACGACTCGAACGGCTGGGCGCCGACGAACTCGCGGCCGTTGATGAAGAAGGTGGGCGTGCCGTTGGCCCCCACGCGCATGCCCTCGCTCGAGTCGGCCTCGACCTTCGCCCGGAACTTGCCGGAGTCGAGCGCCGCCTTGAACTTGCCCATGTCGAGGCCCAGCTCCTGGGCGTAGCGCTCGAGCGAGGCGCGGTCGAGGGCGCGCTGATTCTCGAAGAGCTTGTCGTGGTACTGCCAGAACTTGCCCTGCTCGTGCGCGGCCATCGAGGCCTCGGCGGCGAGCTTGGCGTTCGGGTGGAACGGTAGCGGCTGGTGGCGGAAGACGATGCGCACGTCCTTGCCGTACTGCTGCTCGATCTGCTTGAGGGTGGGCACGACGCGGCCGCAGAAGGGGCACTCGAAGTCGCTCCACTCGACGATGGTGACCTTGGCGGTCTTGTTGCCCTTCATCGGCGAGTCGGCGGGCACGTCGATCTTCTTCACCGCCGCCGCCTGGGGCGCCGCCGGAGCCGCCGCAGCAGGCGCCGCCGGCGGGCTGGTGACGCCCTTCTCGAGGATCTGGGCGTACACCTGGTCGGGCTTGACGCCCTCCTTCACCAGGGCCTCGGCCTTCTTCAGCTCCTCGTCGATGACGGACTTGAAGCGGTCGATGGGCTGGGCGCCGCTGATCTTCCGGCCGTTGATGAAGAAGGCGGGGGTGCCGGTGGCGCCGAGCTGACCGGCCAGGGCCTGGTCCTTGGAGATGATGTCGGCCAGCTTGGGCGACTCCATGTCCTTCTTCCACTTCGCGACGTTGAGGCCGATCTCCTTGGCGTAGCGCTCGAGCGCACCGTCATCGAGGCCGCCCTCGCCGAAGAGCTTGTCGTGCATCTCCCAGTACTTGCCCTGCTCGCCGGCGGCCAGGGCGGCCAGCGCGGCGGGCCGGGCGCGGGGGTGGAACGAGAGCGGGTTCTGCTTCATCACGAAGCGCAGCTTGTCGCCGTACTCCTGCTTGAGCTGCTTCATCGTGCCCTCGGCGCGCTTGCAGAACGGGCACTCGTAGTCGGAGAACTCGACGATGGTGACCAGCGCGTCCTTCTTGCCGAGCACCGGGTTGCCGTCGATGGGCACCTTGTAGACGACGTTCGAGTCGTCGGCCGGGCGCGGGCGCGAGGGCGCGGCGGTCGGAGCAGCGCCGAACATCGCCGCCTGGATGCCGGCCGCGTTCTTGCCCTGCTTCGCGAGCTCGACGGCCTGGCGCAGCTTGGCCGGGCTGTTGGGGCAGTTCGGGTCGGTCAGCACGCAGTTGGCGAGCGTGCCCTTGTCACACCCGCAGTCGCAGGTGTTGTCGTTCATCACCTTCATGACCGCGTACTTCTGCGCGTCGGTCAGGCCGGTGAAGTAGCTGGCCGGGAGCTGCGACGACTTGATGGCCAAAGACGCCTCGGACGCGCCGGCCGCATCGCCCGCGCCAATGGCCGCCGCCGGTCCGCTGCCGCTCGACGAGCCGGAGACGACCTTGCCGACCGCAAAGCCCACCACCAGCCCCACCAGAAGGGCCACGATGACATTCGGTTTCATCTTGCGTAGGACTCCTCTCGAACCGTTTCCTTCGACGTCGGACTGAAAGGACCGGGCTAGATAACAAACGAGATCCGCAGGGGGCAAGCGCTCGTTCCGACTGGATCTTTCGACGAGCTGCCCCGGCGGTAGTGACGGGAGGCGCCTTCTGGTTTCACCCAACGAGCGCTCCGTCGGCCGCACGGTCGACGCGCGAGGCAGGCCGTGCCCGCTGCCCATTCTCGAGCTGGCGAAGGCGATGCGGTCGCTCGCTCCGGGGGAGGTGGTGCTGCTTCTGGCGACCGACCCGGCCGTCGAGGCCGACCTTCACGCGTGGTGCGAATCGACGGGCGCGACGCTCGAGCGTTTCGAGCCGGGCGCGAGCGAGCTCAAAGCCTGGGTGCGCAAGGGGTACTGAATGCCCCGGCGGGTGGCCGTCGACCCCCCCGCGGCTTCGCCAAGGGCGCGCGATTCGGGCCGAACCGTGATGGAATGGTCCGTGAAATCGGTCGGGTGAGCCAGGGAGGGCCGGTGTTCGCCCGACACATCCAGACAGCCGCGCTCATGACCGACCGAGAGCTGGAGCTCAACAGCGCCGAAGCCGCCATCGCCCAGCAGGAATCGATCGTCGACGCCGAGCTGGCGCGCCTGACCGAGGCCGCCGGCCAGCTCTCGGCGAGACTGCGCGCGCTGGACGGCGCGAATGATGGAGCAGACCCGAAGCTCGCCGACCTCTTGGGCCGCCTTCGGGCGCAGAAGCTGCCGGCCCTCGACGTCGAGCGCCACCGCGAGAAGGCGCATGCGGCGCGCATGGAGGCGCTGAAGGTGCGCTCGCAGACCTGCGAGGCGATGAAGAAGGCGGCCGCCTCGTACGCGCAACAGCTCTCGCAGATTCAGCAGGCGGTCGCTTCGGCCGAGGCGGAGATCCTTGCGGCGAAAGAGCGCGAGCAGCGGCGCAAGGCAGAGCAGGCCAGAATGGCTCGGCCTCCGCCTCCCTTGGAAGCGGTCGCGCCCAGGGCCGACGCGCCCCGCCCGACGGGCCAGCGGCGGCGCCAGGTGCGGGTGGCGATGCAGGCCTCCATCGACCTGAAGAGCGACCACAACTTCTTCACCGGCTTCTCGACCGACATCTCCGCCGGCGGGCTGTTCATCGCCACGCTCGAGCCGGTCGACATCGGCACCGAGGTGGACTTGACCTTCACGCTCCCGAACGGACAGAGCATCCAGGCGCACGGGGTGGTGCGGTGGCGCCGCGAGGTCGAGGTCCACGACAAGGACCACCACTTCTTTCCCGGCGTCGGCGTGTAGTTCACCTCGCTCTCGCCTTCGGCGGTGGCCTCCATCGAGGACTTCGTCCGCTCGCGCGAGCCGATGTTCTTCCCCGAGTGACGGTCAGGTGAGCTCGAGCACGCGCTCCTCGAGCTTCTTGCCGCGACTGACGCCGAGGATGAGCACGCCCCGCTGGAGCAGGACTCCGACGGTGCGGCTGATCATCTCCTCGGGCGCGACGAGGCGGCCGTCATAGAAGACCGCCAGCACGCCGGCCTGCTCGAACCTTGCGTCGCGGCAGGCCGGCAAGGCGCGGATCTCGTCGAAGGGCACCTGGCCGGATGCGATCTGCACGCGGAACTCCTCGGCCTGCGACGTCATCTCGGCCATCGACGATGCGGCGACGAGCCTGCCCCGGTCGAGCAGCGCGGTCGCGTCGCACAGCTCCTCGAGCTCCTGCAGGTTGTGGCTCGAGACGACCACCGTCTGGCGGCCCTTCATCTCGCGGATGAGCTGGCGCACCGACGCGGCGATCTTCGGATCCAGCCCGGCGGTCGGCTCGTCGAGCAGCACCAGGGGCGGTTCGCCCATCAAGGCCTGGGCCATGGCCACGCGCTTGGCCATGCCGTGCGAGAGCGAGCCGGCGGGGACGTTCCACGACTCGGGCAGGCCCACCTTCTCGAGGGCGGCTCTTGCCTCGGCCTCGGGCCGGTCGAGCCCCGACAGGCGCGCCCAGTACGTGAGGAGCGGCCCCACGGCCCAGCTTTGCGGCAGCATCGCGTCCTGCGGGAGCACGCCGATCTTCCGCTTGAGCGAGCCGGGTTTGCCCGGGTCCACGCCCATCACCTTCAGCGTGCCGGCACTCGGGTGCAGATAGCCGCACATCATCGAGAAGGTGGTGGTCTTGCCCGCGCCGTTGGGCCCGATGAGCCCGTAGGTCTGGCCCTTCAGCACCGAGAAGGAGACGTCGTTCACCGCCACCTTCGGGCCGAAGCGCTTGGTGACCCCCCGAAGCTCGATCGCCACCTCGCTCATACGTCGCGCCTCGCGAGGACGAACCAGGCCGCGCCGAGGAAGAGCAGGGCGAAGCCGACGTGGGCCAGCGCGGATGCCGCGAACGGCAGAAGGTCCGGGTGGAGCAGGTCGATGCGGTAGTACCAGACCGAGGCGTACTTCACGCCCGGCACGGCCCGGAACATCGCCACGTCCTGAATGCGGGGCGGATCGCCCACGAACGCCAGAAGCCAGATGCCGAAGAGGACGATGAGGTTCAGCACCAGGCTCACCGGCGGCTGCCGCGACAGGGTGGAGCAGAGCGTGGTCAGCCCCAGGTACGCCCACGAGAAGACCAGCGCCGACATCCAGAACCGGCCCAGCGTCAGGAACATCTCGCCGGTGCCGAAGCCCTCGTAGGCGATGCGGCCGAAGGCGCAGATCGCCGCGTCGACGAACAGCATGAGGAGCGCCAAGAGGCTCGCCTGGGCGGCGAACTTGCCGAACAGCACCGACGAGCGCCGGCTCCGCACCGCGAGGTAGCGGATCGATCTCGGCCACAGCTCGCCCGAGACCTGATCGAATCCCATGATGGCCGCGTACGCCGGGAGGAAGAACAGCGTCAGCTTGAAGACGATGAGCAGCACCAGCGGCATCTCGAGGTAGCGATCCACCAGCGCGTCGTCGTCGGTGAGGAACGTCTTCACGAACTCGCGCTTCTGGCGCTCCTTCGCCTCCTCGTAGGCCTTCCGCACCTCGTCGGCGTCGGCGCCGGCCTCCTCCAGGGTCTTCACCTGCGCCTGGGCCTGCGCCTCGATGCCGTTCGCGCAGCCGTGCACGAAGAGCCCCGAGATGCCGGTGAACATCAGGTAGAGGAGCAACAGGACGATCACCCGGGCGCTCTTCAGCGTGCGCCAGAGCTCGGCCCACCAGATGACGCCGATCTCGCGAAGCCCCTCCAAAGCGGCGGGACATTATGAGAGAAGCGGAGCGGGGGCAAAGACGCGACCGCCCCTTGCGCAGCGCCGACATGGAACAGGTCAGGCCCGAAATCCTCATCGCGCGGTTGACGTCGCCCAACGAGAGCTGGCGCATCGAGGCCGAGGCGAGGCTCATCGCCCTGGGCGAGGCGGCGGTCGAGCCGCTCATCGCCGCGCTCCACCACGCCAGCCCCTCGGTGCGGCTCCACGCGGTGCACGCGCTGGCCAGGATCGGCGATGTCCGCGGCATTCCGGTGGTGGTGGGCGCCCTCGGCGACTCGGAGAACCTGGGCGCGGTGGCCATCGCCGCCGAGAAGGCGCTCGTCGAGTGGGGAGCGCCCGCCAAGCCCGCCCTGCTCGACGCGGTGCTGAACGGGCCCGACGCCATCCGCCCCCGGGCCCTCCGCGCGCTCGGGCGCATCGGCGGTGAAGACCTCGAAGGGCCGCTCACGGAGCTACTGACACACGAGGTGCCCGCGGTGCGCACGCAGGCGGCATCTGGTCTGGCCTCGGCGATCGGGCCGCGCGCGATCGAGCTCATCGCCCCGCTCCTTTCCGACCCCGACAAGTGGGTGCGGTACGGCGTCGCCGAGGCGCTGGTGGGCCTGGGGTCGTCGCGCGGAGAGGCGGTCTTGCGCGAAGCCGCCGCCGACCCCGAAGAGCAGGGCCAGCACACCCAGTTCTGGGCCGAGGATCTGCTCGACAAGATTGACGAGCTCAAGCGCACCGGGCAGGCCAGGCCCTGACGGCCGCTTGGACGAAGCCCTTGGGGCTCATACCATCTCCGCCGTGCACCTGCTCGCGCTCCTTCTGGCCGCCGCTCCGATGTGCGAGGTGAGGCACTCGCCGAGAAGCCTGCTCTCGGCCGACGAGCTGCCGTGGCGCGTCCCCGACCGCACGCGCGAGCCGCCCATCGAGCGCGCCCGGCCGATTCCTGCGTCCGCCGACCTGCTGGCCCGGGCCAGCGACGAGAGCGGTGGCCTCGTCGTCGACGGCCGGCGGCTCAGCATCGACGCGCGGCTGCAGCGGGCCCTCACCGACATCCTCCGCCAGTACGAGACGCCCTACGCGGCCGTCGTCGCCCTCGAGCCCGCCACCGGCAGGGTGCTGGCCATGGCCGAGCATTCGCAGACGCGGCCCGAGCTCCGCGGCCTGTGCACCCAGGCCGTGTTCCCCGCGGCGTCCATCTTCAAGATCGTCACCGCGGCAGCGCTCCTCGACGAGGGTGTCTCGCCGGAGGACGTGGCCTGCTATCACGGCGGCAAGCGACGGCTCTCGGAGAAGCTGCTCATGGACTCCGAGAAGGACCGCCGCTGCGTCGACTTCTCGGCTGCGCTGGCAGAGAGCGCGAACGTCGTCTTCGCCAAGCTCACCCACCGGTACCTCTCGTCGGCCAAGCTGGCCGACTTCGCCGGCCGCTTCGGTTTCAACCGGCCGCTGCCGTTCGCGGTGCCGACCGACGTCTCGCTGGCCGCCATCCCGGAAGAACCGTTCGAGCTGGCCAGGGCCGGGGCCGGCTTCGGTGACGTCTACCTGTCGCCGCTGCTTCGCGCCCAAGGACGAGCCCAAGGTGGCGGTGGGCGCGGTGGTGGTGAACGAGGCGGCATGGCGCATTCGGGCCACGTGGCTCGGGCGCGAGGCGATGCGGCTCAAGCTCTCGGGCCGCTAGTCAGCCGCGGGAGATCTTCACCAGCCCGTCGTCGACGAACTTCTGGAAGAACTTGAGCGCGTCGAGCTCGCGGAGCGGCGATACCGTGACGATCGACGCCACGTCGCGCCGGCCGTCGACGCGCGAGAGCAAATACTTCTCGGGGGCGGTGAGCGACATCTCGCGGAGCCGCGATGGCGACACCATCAGCGACGGCACTGCGTCGGGCTGCATCATCGCCTTGCGGAGCCGCCCGAGCAGCTCGTCCTCCGCCTTCTGCAGGAGCTCGGCCGTCTCGGGCGAAGCGGACAGCTCGTGCGCCCGTCTTGCCAGCGACTCGGCCTCTGGCACCTGTCCCGCCCGCAACAACCGCTCGGCCTCGCGGACCATCTCGTCCACCGCCATGCCCGCGCCGTGGTCGACCAGCACCGATGGCTCGTCGTCGAGCGCGACGTCCACCGAGTCGGCGACGGTGACCGCCTCGAGCCGGTACAGCGCGTACAGCCGCTGGTAGAGGAAGAAGTCGGTCGCGTGGAGCCCCAGCACCATCTCGTCGATGGTGTGCCCCTGACGGATGAGCTCCACCAGGCGCGCGTCGAGGCTGCCCGGCTTGGGCGGCTCGGGCAGGTTGCGCTCGTTCAGCTTGAGGCGCACCTTGCCGCTGGGGAAGGCCGCGCGGATGGCTTGCCACGCCGTCTCGCGGAACTCGCCCTCGCGGTGGATGTCGAGCAGGTCGATCTTCAGGTCGATGCCGTCGGGCGAGGTGGGCTCGGTGGTGGCGTCGAAGTTGAAGAAGCCCTCCTGCCAGAGGAATGCGTCGAGCAGCGTCTCGCGAATCTTCATCGACAGCGCGGTGAGGATCGTCTGCTCGGAGACCAGGCCGATCATCACCAGGATCTTCCCGAGGAGGATCTTCGTCTCCTGCTGCGTCTGGTACGCCTTGTGGAACTGCTCCTCGGTGATGTGCCCCATGTTGATGAGGAACTGGCCGAGGTACTCGCGCGGCTCGTTCGAGCTGGCGGCGATGCACACGCCGCCCTTGATCTGCACCTGCTTCTTGACCCCGCTCCGCTCGAGCGTGAGGACGCCGGTCGCCTGCCGGTTGCCCAGATAGACGACGAGGTCCTTCAGCGGCATCGTCGTGAAGTCGCCAAAGAGGCCGCGCATCGTCTAAGAGCCGATTCTGTGCGCCATGCTGGTTGAAATCTACTCGAAAGCTGACTGCTCGCTGTGCGACGAGGCCAAGGCGGTGCTGCTGCGGGTGAAGAAGCGCGTGCCGTTCGAGCTCAGGGAGATCGACATCGAATCGGACCCGGCGCTGTTCGAGCGCTACCGCTACGACATCCCGGTCGTGTTCGTCGACGGACACAAGGCGTTCAAGCATCGGCTCGACGAGAAGGCGCTGCTCGAGCGGCTCAGGCGCTGACGCTGGTACGGCGGTTGCTGCCGCGCCGATCCAGTGTGGGGAACTTCCCCTGGAACGGCGGGCGACGCAGATTCATCGCCTGCGAATGTGCAGGTAGGCGAGGGGCGTGGCCGGAAGAATTTCCGGCCCGTCTTCGGTCGGTGGCGGCGAAGGGGCAGGCGAGACATCACCGGCACCCGAAGGTGCTGCTGGTAGACCCGCGGGGCGAAGGCCTCGAGGCGGTGGCGGCCGAGCTGCGCGAGAACGGGCTCAAGGTGGTGGCCTCGACGCGGTACGAGACCGCCCTGGCGTTGTACGGAGCGTTCCAGCCCGACGCGGCGGTGATCGCCGTCTTTGCGCCCGATCTGGCCGGCTGCCAGATGGCGAACCGGCTCCGCCAGCTCTCGCGGCGCACGCTGCCCGTCTTCTATCTGGTGGACGGGGGCGAGCGGGGCCTTGTCGAGCACTGCCTGACGCTGGGCCACGGCGTCGACGCGATGTGCCGCCCGGTCGACGGTCGAGGGCTGAGCCTGAAGATCCGCGCGCAGGTGGCGCTGGCCCGGGCCGTCTTTCGCGACGCGCGGGTGCGAGGCGAGGAGGGCGGCCACCTGGTGGAGGACCCGCTGACCGGCGCGTACACCCGGCGCTTCCTTCTGGCGATGATCGGCCAGGACGTGCGGCGGCGCGAGCGGTACGGCGGCTCGTTTTCGGTGCTCGCGGCGCACCTGGTGGCGATGCCCCAGCTCCGCGAGCGGCACGGTCGCGAGCGCGCGGATCGGCTGCTGCGCTACTCGGCGATGCTGCTCCGCGAGTCGCTCAGGGCCTCTGACGTGGTGGCGCGGCTCAGCGACGACGCGTTCGGCGTGCTCCTGCCGGGCTCCCGGTCCGAGGACGTGCCGGCGCTGCGGGCGCGGCTGCTCAATCGGTTCGAGCTGGCGCGCTACCAGGTCGACGGAGTGTGGCTCAGGGCACAGCTGTCGATCGGCTGCGCGTCCTTTCCCGACGTGGTGGGGCGCGCCGCGCAGATCGTCGAGCTGGCCCTGGCCGAGGCCAGGCGGGCGAGCCACACCGGCTCGGGCACGAACGGGCGGAGCGAAGGGACCGGCACCAGGCCCTGACCGGGTGAGGGAGGCAGGAGCGGGAATGGATCAGCTCGCGATTCTCTTGGTCGACGACGAGGAGACCATCCGCACGTACCTGGCCGAATTCCTCTCCAGGCTCGGCTACCAGGTGCGGTGCGCCGACAGCGGCGGCCAGGCCCTCGAGATGCTCTCGCACGACTCGTTCGACGTCGTCATCCTCGACGTTCTCCTGCCGGACCTGAGCGGGCTCGAGGTGCTCGAGCGCTACCGCGCCAGGGGGGGACAGAAGCCGGTGGTGGTGCTCTCGTGCCTCGACGGCGCCGAGGACGCGGTGCGGGCGATGCGGCTGGGGGCCACCGACTATCTGACCAAGCCGGTCGACGGCCAGGATCTCGAGGACGCGCTGGCGAGGGCGCTGGGCCGGGCGCGGCCTCCGTCCGATTCCGAGCCGTCCGAGCCGAAGCCCGTCAACCCCGAGCGGCTCCGCGACGAGGCGCTGGCCCTCGACGTGCGCGCTCCAGCCGACGAGCGGCAGCTCATCTACCTCTCCACCGCCATGCGGAGGGCCAAGGAGCTGGTCGACCGCATCGCGGATACCGACGTGCCGGTACTGCTGCTCGGCGAGTCGGGCACCGGCAAGGAGGTCATCGCCCGCGAGATCCACTCCTCGAGCCGGAGGCGGCACCACCCGTTCATCAAGGTGAATTGCGCGGCGCTGCCGGGCGAGCTGCTCGAGAGCGAGCTGTTCGGCCACGAGCGCGGCGCCTTCACCGGGGCCACCGCCGAGAAGCCCGGCAAGTTCGAGCTGGCCGACAAGGGCACCATCTTTCTCGACGAGATCGGCGAGATGGCCATTCGCCTGCAGGCGAAGCTGCTCCAGGTGCTGCAGGACGAGGAGTTCTTCCGCGTCGGCGGCAAGAAGTCGGTGCGGGTCGACGCGCGCGTGGTGGTGGCGACCAACCGGGATCTCGAGCGGGAGATCGAGCTCGGCAACTTCCGCGAGGACCTCTACTACCGTCTCAACGTGGTGGCCATCAGGGTGGCGCCGCTGCGCGAGCGGCGGGACGACATCGTGCCGCTGGTCGAGCACTTCTTGCGCAAGTACGGGCGCAAGTACCAGAAGGGCATCTCCGAGCTGCCGCGCGAGGTGCTCGACGCCTTCATGGCCTACGACTGGCCGGGCAACGTGCGCGAGCTCGAAAACATGGTGCGGCGGCTGGTGGTGCTGAACGACCCGGTGTTGGTGCTCGACGAGCTGAAGACGGGCACGCGTACGCCGGGGAGCGCTCCGTCCTTGCCAACGGCCTTCGCGGGAGACGGCGGCGCTGCGCCCAACCCACCGGGAGCGCGCGAGCCCAACGCGGTCTACGACACGCCGTTCGGAGCCCAACCCACCGTCGTCGAGCCACACGAGCAGGGAGCGAACCGGGTGGTGCCGCCGCGTTACGCCAACCCCTTCGCCGCGCCACAGCCGCCGCCTCCCCCGCCGCCGGTGCCCGAGGAGGAGATGTCTCTCAAGGACATCGGCAAGCGGGCCGCGATGCTCGCCGAGCGCGAGGCCATTCTCGCGATGCTGCACCGCACCGCCTGGAACAAGCGCAAGGCCGCCTCGAAGCTGAAGATCAGCTACAAGGCGCTCCTCTACAAGATCAAGGAAGCGGGCATCGTCGATCCGCGCTCGAACGCGGAGTTTTGACGGGCGCGCTAGCGCTTCTTCTTGTCGCCCTCGTAGCGCTCGGCCAGGGCCTCGAGCTCGGGTGAGAGAATGATGGACGGCAGCGAGTCGTCTTTGGGGGGCGGCGTCGGGGGCGGCTTGTCCTCGGCCAGCTCTGCGAGCGCGCCCGCGGGCAGGGCGATCTGCCACAGCGTGTCGTCCAGGGCGTGCGCGGGGCCGGCGGCTCCGAATGCGTCGGCCAGCGCGGCGTCCGCGACCGGGCGTCGCTCCTCGCTGCGTTCGCGCGCGGGCGAGCTCGAAAAAAGGCCCATCCACCGGCGCAGCTCGGCCGACAGCTCGGCGGCGGACGGCGCGTCGGCGCCCAGCCACTGTCGCAGCCGCATCTCCAGCTCGCGCGCATTGCGGGTGCGCCGGGTGCGCTGCCGGTGCGTGGCCTCGGCGATGATGCGCACCAACGGCTCGGGCAGGCTCGGGCGCACGCGGTCGGCCGGGGGCAACCCGTGGGCGACGATGGCGGTGGCGATGTCGACCGGCGCCTCGATGCCAGAGAAGGGCTGCACGCCCGTACACAGCTCGAACAGCGTGGCCCCCATCGCGTAGACGTCGGTGCGCTCGTCGGCATGCTGGCCGTCGACGTACTCGGGAGCCATGTACCGCACGCGACGCGCCCGAAGGCCCGTGCGCGGGCTGAGCTGCGTGTCCTCGGCCCGGGCGATGCCGAAGTCGACCAGCCGCGCGCGGCCCTGGCGATCGAGCAGCACGTTGTCGGGGGCGACGTTGCAGTGCACCACGGCCAGCGACCGGCCGTCGGATGCGCGCGCCGAGTGGGCGTGCTCGAGCCCCCGGCAGGCGTCCGCGAGGAGGGCCGCAACGATGCGGGGCGGCAGGGGACCGCCGTGGGCTTCGAGGCAGCTGCGCAGATCCAACCCGTCGACGTACTCGGTCGCGACGAAGTAGGCCTCGCCGACCTTGCCGCTGTCGAGGAGGCGGGCGATGTTCGGGTGCTCGAGCTGGCGCGACGCCTGGACCTGCGAAAGGAAGACCGCGAGCGTCGTCGGGTCGTCCGCCAGGTGCGCGTGCAGCCGGCGGAGCGCCACGAGGGCATCGCCCCGCGTGCGGGCCTTCGCGAGCCAGACCTCGCCCGTGCCGCCGACGCCGAGCCGCCGCTCGAGTTGGTAGTCGCCGAAGGTGTCCTGGGGCCTGAGCCGGACCTGCATCAGTCGCAACGTACCAGGGTTTTGGCCCGCGACGTTTTTCTCCCCTTCGCGCGCGCCTGTGAGAAGGATGGGGAAGGGAGGTTTTCGCCCTGAACGACGACAGCTCGATCGCCGCGTTCCGGCCGGTGCCGCGCACCGGTGTCATCTTCGTCACCACCGAGGCCCACAAGAACGGCTTCCGCCCCTCTGACCCCGAATGGTGCAACCTGGGCCAGGGAATGCCCGAGACCGGGGAATTGCCGGGGGCTCCGCCGCGCATGAAGCAGGTGCCGGTCGACGTCGACGACCTCGAGTACGCCCCGGTGCCCGGCATCTGGGAGCTGCGCGAGGCGATCGCCGGCCACTACAACCGTCTGTATCGGCGCGGGCTTCCGTCGCAGTACACCGCCGACAACGTCAGCGTCTCCGGAGGAGGGCGCGCCGCGTTGACGCGGGCCGCCGCGGCGCTGGGGCACATCAACCTCGGCCACTTCCTGCCCGACTACACCGCGTACGAAGAGCTCCTCGACGTCTTCAAGGCGTTCACCGCCATCCCCATCCTGCTGGAGGGCGAGCGCGGATACGCCTTCACCGCGGAGGATCTCCGCCGCGAGGTGCAGGGCCGGGGGCTTTCGGCGCTGCTCTTCTCCAACCCGTGCAACCCCACCGGCAAGCACGTGCAGGGGGCCGACCTCGAGCGTTGGGTGGACGTGGCGCGACAGCTCGACTGCGCGCTCCTCATCGACGAATTCTACTCGCACTACCTGTGGACGGCCCGGCCCGGGCAGCTGCCGGTCGAGAGCGCCGCCCGCTACGTGGAGGACGTCAACCGCGACCCGGTGGTGCTCTTCGACGGGCTGACGAAGAACTGGCGCTACCCCGGCTGGCGCGTCACCTGGACCGTGGGGCCCCGGCAGGTCATCGACGCCGTCTCCAGCGCCGGCTCGTTCCTCGACGGGGGCGGCTCCAGGCCGCTGCAGCGCGCGGCCATTCCGCTGCTCGAGGATGCGGTGGTGATCGGCGAGACCGAGGCCATCCAGCGCGCGTTCCGCGAGAAGCGCGACCGCATGCTCGCCCGCCTCGAGCGCATCGGCGTGCGCTTCGACAAGCCGCCCGAGGGCACCTTCTACGCGTGGGGCAGCGTCGCCCAGCTTTCGCCGCCGCTCAACGACGGCATGGGCTTCTTCCGCGCCGCGCTCGAGAAGAAGGTCATCACCGTCCCCGGCGAGTTCTTCGACGTCAACCCCGGCAAGCGCAGAAGCCGCCGTGCCTCGCGCTTCCGCTCGTACGTGCGGTTCTCGTTCGGGCCGCCCCTGGCCACGCTCGAGCGCGCCTGCGATCGGCTGGCCGAGCTGGTCGCCTCGCCGCCGCGGAGCTGAGGCGCGAACGAAGCGCGTGCTCGCGGCATCGCCGTTCTGGCGCTCTCGTACGTAGCGACGTTGGTTCCGGTGCAGGGGCCACCGTCGGAAGCTCGTTGCCGAGCAGCTCGTAGCGGCTTCGTGCGTCAGCGCGCCGAATCGGTCCGTCTCGCGACCTCTCCTCTTGAACGCGGCTGTCGCTCCTCCGGCGGCCGCACCTTGCGGAACGCGGCCCAGAGCAGCCCGTCGTAGACGATCTTCATCGCCGAGCCGACGAACAGCGGCGTGGCCATCGACACGCCCTGCATGAACAGGCCGGCGAACGCCGGACCGACGGCCCACGCTCCGGTGCGCACCAGGTTGGTGAGGCCCGCCGCCACGGTGCGCTCCTCGGGCCGTACCACCGCCATCACGTACGACTGGCGTGTGGGTACGTCCATCTCCACCAGCCCTTCGCGGAGCAAGAAGAGCGCGGCGGCGACCGGGAAGTTGGGCGCGAAGGGCACCGTCATCAGAAGGAGGCTCGACGGCACGTGGGTGAAGACCATCGTGTTCACCAGCCCGATGCGCCGGGCGAGCCAGGCCGCTCCCAGATGCGAGAGGGCGTTCAGCACCCGCGACAGGAAGAACAGCACCCCGATGGCCGCCTCGCTGGCGCCGAACCGCTCGAAGAAGAAGACCGACAACAGCGAGGTGGTGAGGAGCCCTCCGGCCAGGCTGTCGAACGCGAAGAGGGAGCAGATCTTGACCAACAGCCCGCGGCTCTCCTTCGAGACGGTGAGGTGCCGCACCGGGCCGGCCTCCACCGCAAAAGTCAGCCTCAGGTAGAGCAACGCCGTCGCGAGCAACAGCAGTGCGTTGACTGCCAGCGTGGCCCTGAGCGCGTCTGCTTCGTCCAGCGCCGTCGACGCCCGAAGCGCCGCCGGCAGCGCAGCCAGAAGCGAGCCCAACGCGTGCCCGGCGTCCTGCAGGACGTTGTAGACGGCGAAGGCGCGCGTGCGGCCCTCGTCGGTGGTGGTCGAGGGGAGGATGGCGGTCTCCAGCACCAGCGCCGCACCGCGGTCCCGACCCATGCCGTTCAACATGCCGGCGAACGCACCGACGCCGATGAGAAGGGGCGACGAGGCACCGACCGCCAGCAGCGTGCCCACGACCGCCAGCGCGCTCACGCCGACGAGGAAGCGCTTTCGCCCCCAAGCGTCGCCGAAGAAGGTCGCGGCCGCCATCGCGGTCGCCGTGCCGAGCAGGCCTGCTCCGATGACGAGCCCGAGCGTAGAGGCGGGCAAGCCGCGCCGGGCCAGGTACAGCCCGAGCACCACTCCGACCATGCCCGTGGCCACCGCGCGAAGGAACGTGGCCGCGTACAGGATGTTGCGGTCGCGGCCCACCTCAGCGCCGGTCGGCCTTCGCATTCGAAGGGCCGCTCCCCAGCTCGACGATGCGGCGAAACTCCTCGGGGCTCACCTTGACCACCGACAGCCGGCCCTGCTTGAGCAGCGCCAGGTTCTTCAGCGCCGGATCCTTCTTCAGCTCCGAGAGCGGCACCGCTCTGGCCAGGCGCTTGTGCGGCACCACTTCGACCGAGGTCCAGTCCTCTCCGGGAGCGGTCGGATCGGGATGCGGCGTCGAGGCAATCCTGGCGATCGCCACCACCTGCTTCTCGTCGCCCGTGTGGTAGTAGAGCGCGAGGTCTTTGGGCTTCATCTCGCGCAGGTGGTTGCGCGCTTGGAAGTTGCGGATGCCGGTCCACTCGGTGCGGCCGTCGCGCTCGAGCATCGCGTACGAGTACTCGGACGGCTCGCTCTTGATGAGCCAGTGCTGGGGCATACGGCGGCGACCGTACCATCGCCTGCCCGGCTACGCCCGAACGCGACGCACCACGGTCAAGGTGACGTCGTCGGCGTCGCACAGCGGCAGGGCGAGGATCGCCGTGTACGCTCGCGGGAGCGCCGCGCGGATGCGTCGGGCCGTCTCGAGCGGCCTGGCCCCGGCGGGGATCTCCACCCGCACCGTTTGGCCGTCGACGTTCAGCATCGCCTCGGAGGGGTAGACCAGCCGCGTCGCCGCCTGGCCCTCGATGCGCAGCGTGTTCTTCGCCACGCGGATGAGCCGCTGGTGGGGATCGGTGCAGCTGAACGTCACGCACGGCGTCGTCGAACGGGCCGGCCGCTCGCGCAGGAGGGTGACGATCAGGACCTCGGAGGCGCTCTTCTGCGGAGTCGCCGCTTCATCGTGGTGGCGGTGCTCGCCGGCTTCTGCATCATCGGCACGCTGGCCGCGATCGCCATTCCCAACTTCATCCGCTTCCAGATGCGGTCCAAGCAGGCCGAGTGCAGGACGCAGCTCTCGGCGCTGTACGTCGCGCAGCAGGCCTACTACGGCGAAAACGAGCGCTTCGCCTCGAATCTGGCGGAGCTGCGCTGGCAACCCGAGCCCGGCAACCGATACGCCTACTTCCTCTCTGCCGAAGGCTCGCTCTTCGACCGGCGGCAGCGAGGTGCGGCAGGCGAGGGCGACACGGGCGCGGCGGTGGACCTGGTCAGATGGCCGAAAGCCCGGCCGGTCGAAGCCGCTGACCTTCCCGATCGCTTCGCCGGCGGCGTTTCGCTGGGCATGAGCGGCACGTGCCCCGACTGCGAGCTGACGATGGCGTGCGCGGCCGACCTCGACGGCGACGAGACGCTCGACGTCTGGTCCATTTCGACCGCCGCCCGAGAGGAGGGTGGTCAAGAGATCCGGCGCGGCTCGCCGCACAACGACGTGAACGACGTCACCGAGTAGCCTCGCGCCGGAACCGTTCAAACCCCATCCGCCCGGTCGGTCTTGAGCCACGCGCGCAGCATCTCGGCGACGCTCCAGGCCTGCGCGATGCAGCCGCGCGCGCGGTAGGGCTCGGTCGCGTCGAAGATCTCGCTCACCTGACCCACGCCGGCGTTCGCGAGGTGCTCTTCGAGCCCATGGAGCAGGCGCCGCGACGCCGCGGAGCTGCCGCGCAGCTTCAGTTCGGCATCCACGAAGTGGCCGATGAGCCACGCCCACACGGTGCCCTGGTGGTAGGCGGCATCGCGCGCGCGGAGGTCTCCGTCGTACTTCGCGCGGTACTCGGGGTGGCGCGGCGAGAGGCTCCGGAGCCCCACCGGCGTGAGCAGCTCGGTCTCGACCTTCTTCATCACCGGCTCCCACCAGTCGCGGCGGAGCACCGGGTACTTGAGCGAGATGGCGAAGATCTGGTTCGGCCGCACCGCGGGGTCGTTCGGATCGACCACGTCGAAGAGGCACTGCTCGTCGGGATTCGGAAACTTCCGGTTGAACGAGGCCTGCGCCTGCTCGGCCATCGCCAGGTACTGCTGGTAGGGCTCGCCGAGCCGTTCGGCCCACTCGGCCATCAGCCTGAGCGCGTTGAACCACAGGGCGCAGATCTCCACCGCCTTGCCGCGCCTGGGCGTCACCACCCAGCCGTCGACCTTGGCGTCCATCCACGTGAGCTGATAGCCGTCGGCGCCCTGGTGCAACAGCCCGTCGGTCGGATCGACCTTGATGTTGAAATGCGTGCCTTTGACGTGGTGCTCGATGATCGAGACGTACGTCGGCCAGAGATCGCGCACGAGCGCGAAGTCGCCGGTGGCCTCGACGTAGCGATCGGTCGCGTGGAAGAACCACATCGTGGCGTCTGCGGTGTGGTACAGGCCTTCGCGCGCGCCCTCGGGGAACAGGTTCGGCAACAGCCCGTCGCGCACGTAATGCGCGAACGTGCGGAGGATCGCCGCGGCCTCCCGCGCCCGGCCCGTCGAGAGCGTGAGGCCCTCGAGCGAGATCATCGTGTCGCGGCCCCAGTCGGCGAACCAGTGGTAGCCGGCGATGACGCTGCGGGCCTGCTGGCCGCTGGCCCTGGCCCAGGCCTCGTCGTTCGGCCGGCAGACCGGGTCGATGATGAACTGGTCGGCCGCCAGCACCAGCCGCGCCGCGGTGCCGCTCTGCGCCCGCTGGGGAGCGTGCTCGAGCAGCCGCACCTGACGCTCCTGCTCGAGGCGGAACACGTCCAAGGGATCGCGGTCGAAGCAGTCCCAGCCCTGCACCGACGCGCCCACCACCAGGGTCTCGCCCGGCTCGAGCAGGCACGAGAAGAAGCCGGGGCTCATTTGCTCCTCGCGGCAGTCGAGCCCGCGCGCGTGCTCGACCCGGTAGTGCAGCTCGGCCGAATGGTCGTTCAGGGTGACGAACGGGGCCTCGTTGCGCGCGTACACGCGCATGCGCAGAGCCGCCGCTCCCTCGCGGGCGTAGATCTCCAGCCGCCGTCCCTGGATCTGCACCAGCGGGTAACCGGCCCCGGGAGGAATGGGCCGGTCGTGGAAGCGGAAGGTGACGTACGGGCGCAAAGACAGCGACACCGGCTCGCCGCTCAAATGCTCGTAGGCGATGAACACCGTGCCCTCGCCGTGCGGCATCACCAGCTTCCGGCGCACCGCCGCGCCCGGCAGCTGGTAGTCCCACTCGGGGAGCGTCCCCACCAGCCGGAAGGCGCGCAGGTGCGAGAGGCCCGGCGCGATGAGCTCGCCGCTCTGGTGCTCCTCGCCGTCGAGGCGGACGCGGCGGTCTTTCACCGACGCGATCTCCAGAAGGCGCGGCAGCATCACCGTGCGCCCGTGCGGGTAGGGCAGCACCGGGATGAACAGGCCGTGGTAGCGGCGGGTGTTGACGCTCGCCAGCGTGCCCGAGGCGTAGCTGCCCTGGCCGTTGGTGACGAGCCACTCGCGCGTGAGCACCTCTTCGAGCGCCGGGCCGTCGGGCCAACGGAGCTCCACCACGGGCAGCCTGGGGTGCAAAGCGAGGCTCATTCGGGGCTCGACGTCATCAGCAGCGCGCTTCGAGCCGGCAAATGATGCGCGGACGGCGTGAAAAAGCGGGCGCCGGCACCGCCGAATCGAATCTCCTCACTCGACAAGAGTGGTCGCCAATCTCTTCCCGGCGGCGGCGCCAGAAGCGGCGTCGGGCAAGGGGCGTAGTCCAGCGCGTTGCCGAGGTTCACGCAGAGCAGGCGGTCGCCCCCTCGGCCCCCGAACCATCGGAGCAATAGCGCCTGGTCGCCGAGGGCCGCTCCTTCGAGCCGGCAGGCGAGCGGGACGAGCACCGGGTCCTCGCGCCTGAGCCGCAAGAGCTCGCGGTGCAGCGCCAGCGCCCCCCGGTGAGCGGGCCGGTCGCGCTCGGCCCAGTCGAGCTTCGAGGCCCTGAACGCCTCCTCGCCGATCGGAACGTCGCAGCGTTCGACCTCGATGGCGTGCCGGAACGTGGGGAACTGCGACAAGAATCTTTCGCGCCCCTTCTTCACCGCCCGCTCGAGCTCTGGGTGGTGGTCGACGAAGAAGAGGAAGGGGCTCGAGGCGAACCACTCCTGGCCCATGAAGAGCAGCGGGGTCTGCGGAAGCAGGAGCAGGTACGTCGTCAGCGCCCTCGCCAGCGCGTCGCCGCCGAGCTGGTGCAGCCTGAGCCCGCGGAGCGTGTTCGCCACCTGATCGTGATTCTGCAGATAGAAGACGATCTGCCGCGGGTCGGCGTGTATCAGCGGCGTGCCGCGGCGCTTCTTCTGCCAGGTGGAGTGCTGGCCCTGGTAGAGCGAGCCGTAGAGCGCGCAGGCGAGCAGCTCGTGGGCAGTGCCGCGGTAGTCGCTCAGGTACGCCTCGGCCAGCCCGCTCGCCGCGACGCGCGAGGTGTGGTGGAAATCGTCGACCCAGATGGCGTCGAGGCCGCAGCCTCCCTGCTCGGCCGGAGTGATCAGCCGAACGTCCTGCGGCTCGGTCTCGGCCAGAAGGTAGATCGACCGGCTGCCCGCCGCGTCCCGCGCCGCCGCGGCGATCTCGGCCACGATGTGCCGCGGCGAGTGGTCGAACAGGTTCTGCGTCGCATCGATGCGCAGCCCGTCGAAGTGGTACTCGGAGATCCAGCAGGCGGCGTTCTCGACGAAGAAGCGGCGCACGGGGATCGCTTCTTCTCCCTCGAAGCGGATCGGCTCGCCCCACTCGGGCGGGTACTTGTCGGTGAAGTACGCCGCCGCGTACTGGCGCAGGTAGTTTCCGTCGGGGCCGAGGTGGTTGTAGACGACGTCGAGGATGACCCCGAGCCCCAAGCGGTGCGCGGTGTCCACGAATCGCCGCAGCTCGTCCGGCGTGCCGTAGGCCGGGCTCGGCGCGAACAGGTCGACGCCGTCGTAGCCCCAGTTGAACCGGCCCGGGCAGGTGTGCAGCGGCATCAGCTCGATGCAGGTGATGCCGAGCGACTTCAGCTCGGGCAGCTTCTCCGCCGCCGCCGCGTAGGTGCCCTCGGGCGTGAAGGCGCCGAGGTGAACCTCGTAGAGGACCTGGCCCTCCCGGCCGACGCCCTTCCAGGCCGCGTCGGTCCACCGGAACGCCGAAGGGTCGACGACGACCGACGGACCGTGCGGGCCCTCGGGCTGCCAGCGCGAGCAGGGATCGGGGAAGCAGTCGCCGCCGTCGAGCCGAAAGCGGTAGCGCGCTCCGGGCTCGGCCGCCGCCTGGCCCGAGAAGTAGCCGCGCGCGTCCTTCTCGAGCGGCGCGTACTTCGGGCCGGAAGGCGATTCGAGGCAGAGCTCGACCGAGCGGCGATCGGGCGCCCACACGCGGAACGTGGTCCGGCCGCCGCCTTGGTAGATGGCCCCGAGGGTCGGGCGGAAGGGCATGCCGTCAATGTAGTGGCCGCCCGCGGGCCGGGAAACCGAGCACGGAGGAGATGCGTGCGCATGGGACGGTTTGATACGGTGCCTGGCGATGCGTGAATTCGTCGTCGTGCTGTTTCTGGCGCTCGCCGCGTGCAAGCAGGAGCCGGCGCCGTACATGGCTCCCGAGCCGAACCCGAGCGTCGACCCCAACGCCTTCTACGCGTACCTGCTCGAGGCGATGCCGCAGACGCTCGAGAAGGCGACCTGTGCGTGCTGCAACAAATCGCTCGCCGGCTGCTACCGCGACATGTTCGACCCGCAGGCGAAACACCGATGCCCCCCCGGGTGAGGCATCTGCCTCAACGAGGGCCGTGATGCCCTCGCCATGAAGCGACAAGGAATGTCGGACGACGAGATCGCCAGGAAGCTGCGCGAGAAGTACGCCGTGCAGCACTGAACGCCGCCCGCTCGGCCCACGCCCGCCCGAGACGTCGAGGCTCGGCTTCTGCCGGCCATCGCACGGGCGAGCATGAGCGCACCAAAGCGCGAAAGGACCTGCTGCAGGCTGCTGCGCTGATTTCGTATTTCGCGTCGAATCGACCGGAAGAGCTGCGCGAGGCGTGGCGCGACGCCGTGACGCGCAAGAAGCGCTGGAGAACCCGCGCGCGCGCCGGCCTGGCCGAGGTGGGCAGAGTGGCGCCCGAGCTCGGCATCGAATCACTGCTGTCGCGAGGCGGTCGTCTCGTCAGCCCTCCACGTGCTGTACCCTGCCGGAGACGAGCTTGCGGTCAGTTGGCCGGCGCGCCGGGAGCTTGCCGCCCACGGCGTGGCTCGCGGCGAACAGCGTGGCCCCGGCGACGATCAGCGCCACGGGTTCGGCGAAGGCGCCCAGCGGACCGGACAACGCGGCCATCGCCGCGCCCGACAGCGCGAACGTCGCCAGATACGCTCCGAACGCCCGACCCATCGACGTTCGCCCCCCTCCCGCGGTGATTCGTATCAACCGATGTGCCAGCGTTCGGCGGCGTGCGGTCGCAGCGTTGCGCTCGAGACGGCGCGGGCAGTGGCGAACGAATTGCCCACGGCGTGAAGCGACCGCTCCCGCGCGGGCGGATGCGCTACCCCCACCGCATTTCTTACTTGCCCGGCCGGCTGCTCCGCGCCGAGCCCCTTGGATTCACGACGCCCCGCGCCGGCCGCGCGTGGCACATCGACTGCTACTCGCCTGCGGCGGTGGCTCTTCCGAGGAGGTCTTCCGATGCGTGGGTTGTCCGCCGGTGGCGCCTTGTTCGCGGCGCTCCTGGGGTGCGTCCACACCGGTCCGCGGTTGCCGCCGCCGGGCCGCGAGCCGTTCCGCATCGGCCGGGAGGACGTCTTGGAGATCTCCGTCTGGCGCGACCCGGACCTGACGCGCATCGTCCCGGTGCGACCGGACGGCTACGTCTCGATGCCGATCATCGGAGAGGTGTTGGCCGAGGGCCGCACGCCGCTCGAGCTGGCGAGCGACGTCCGCGAGAAGCTCGCGCCATACGTGCAGCAGCCGAACGTCACCGTCATCGTGCGCGAGGTGCACTCGAGCCGCGTGTACATCACCGGCGAGGTGGCGCACCCGGGCAGCTACCCGCTCCGGGGCCAGCTCTCCCTCTTGCAGGCCGTCGCCCTGGCCGGCGGCTTCTCGGACTTCGCCGATCGCGAACGCATTCTCCTCATCCGCCAGGGCGAGAACGGTGGGCGCTTTGCGGTGCGCTACTCGGATCTGGTCGGCGGCGACGGCCAGGGCGACGTCGTCCTCATGCCGGGCGACACCGTGGTGGTGCCCTGACGGGCCGCGCGCGTCCGCAGTCGGGCACGAGAGGGGAGGGGATGCGCCTTCGCGCGCACATCGCGATTGCCGGTTGTCTTCTCGCCACGGGCGCATCGGCCGGCACCGAGGTCTCGCCACTTCTGCGCGCATTCGTCGAAGAGCGCTACGACGACGACCCCCTCTCCGTGGGCCACGGAGGAGGGCAGCTCATGACCAAGCTGTCGGCGCAGCTCGGCGTCTCGGCCGAGCAGCGGACGCTCGAGGGTCACGCCTGGTACGCGCCGGATCTCATGCTGCGGCACGGCAGCGGCAGCACCGCGCTCGACCATCGCGCGGCGGTGGGCATGCGCGCGCGGCTCAGTCGCACCGACGACGTCCGCGGTTGGGCGCGGCTGTGGCGGGTGTCGGATCCGACATCGCTGCCGCGGCTCGGCCTGGCCCGCACGCTCTCGCCGATTCTCTACGGCCAGGCGGGTGTCGACGTGCGGGGCGCACTGTCGCCGCGGTGGATCGGCCGGCTCGGCCATGCCGCGGAGGGCGCTCGCATCGACGCGCACGCCGAAGCGCCGGGCCTCTACCACAGCCCGCGCGCCGAGCTCACGTTCCTCGCATCGCGCCGGCTCGAGCTCGGCGGCGAGTACCGGTTCCAGCTCTTCCGGCGCGGAGACGAGGGCGCCTACGCCCACGGCGGGACGGCTTTCGTGCGCTACCGCCTCACCCGCCAGACGAGCGCGGCGGTGCGGGCGGGGCCGATCGCAGTCGAATCCCGAAGCGGAAGCGCGCTGCTGCCGCGGGTGCTCGTCGAGGTGTCGCGAGACGGGCCGACGGTGGACTTCGCGCTGGCCTTCGGCGAGGACCTCGTCGGCGCGAGCGGTTTCACCGCGGCGCTGTGGGCACACCACGCGTCCGCGTTGGTCGAGGTACGGCCTTCGGCACGAATGAGGGCCTTCGCCGCGGCGAGCTACTTCCGCAACGCGCCGGTGGGGCGGCTCGGGTTCGATCCGCTGGCGCCCCGCGAGGACGATGCGCAGGGCTACGTCGCCGGCGCGGGCCTGGAATGGCGGTTCAACCCCGACCTCGCGGCGATCGGCACCGTCGAGCGCTTCGCGCAGCTCGGCGGGGCGACGGACGAGCTGGCGCGGAACATCGCGTCGCTGCGCCTGGTGGCCACGCCGTGGCGATGGGTCGAGTGAAGGAGGAGTCAGATGGAGCGACGAATGACGGCGGACCAGCTCTTGCCGGCGCTCTGGCGCCGCAAGGCCGTCGTGGGGCTGCTCCTGTCGGGAACGTTCGCCGTCGGTGCCGGGCTCGTCCTCGCGCAGCCCAGCATCTACGAGGCCTCGGTGCTGGTGCGGGTCGAGCCGCAGCGGCCGTCCGAGGAGATGGTGCAGCGCACCGTGAGCGACCTCGTCGAGCGGAGGCTGCTCACCATTCGGCAGGAGCTGTTGGCCCGGCCGGTGCTCCAGAAGGCGATCGAGGAGCTGAAGCTCTACCCCGAGGTGGTGCGGAAGCGGGGCATCGAGGCCGCGGTCGCGCGCATGCGGGGGGACATCACCGTCAGCGTCGAGGGCGAGAGCGCGTTCCAGCTCACGTACGCCTCGCGCGATCCGCAGATCGCCGCGGCCGTGGCCAACCGCTTGCCGCAGCTCTTCGCGGACGAGGCGCTGCGCGTGCGTCAGATGCAGGCGGCGTATGCCACCCAGCTCTTCGACGAAGAGCTCGAGCGGCTGAAGAAGGCGGTCAGCGAGTGGGAACGGAAGATCGCCCGGTTCAAGGTCGACCACATGGGCGAGCTGCCCGAGCAGCTCGAGGTGAACATGCGCAGCCTCGATCGGCTGGCCGAGCTGATGCAGACGAAGAGCGAGGAGCTGCGCGTCGCGGAGGGCCGGCGGAGCGAGCTGGTGCGCATGCGCCACCCTGTGGAGAGCGAGGCGGGGCGGCTCAAGAGCGCCGAGGACGGGCTCACCCGTGCGTTGGTCGCGGCCCGCACCACGTGGACGGCGGATCACCCCGAGGTGCAAAGGCTCGAGAAGGAGCTCGAGGCGGTGCGCGAGAAGCGCGAGGAGGCAGAAGGGCGCCTGTGGGCCGAACGGGCCGAGCGCGCCCGGGCCGCGCAGCTGGTCGCCGCCATCCGGGAGGAGATCGCCGGGCTCGAGCAGCAGGCCGAGGCGCTCTCGAAGCGCATCGAGCGCACGCCGCAGTGGGCGCACGAGCTGTCGGTGCTGCAGCGCGATTACGAGATCACCCGGACCAAGTACCAATCGGTCGTCTCGCGCAAGGTCGAGGCAGTGATTGCCCAGGAGCTCGAGGCCAAGGGCGCGAAGACGATGTTCAACGTCATTTCTCCGGCCGGCGTGCCGACCGAGCCGGCGCGTCCCGACCGGATGGGCGGGCTGATCATCGCGCTGGTGGTGGCCCTGGCCATCTCCGCGCTCGGCGGCGTGCTGCTCGAGCTCCGCGACGACAGCGTGCGGGACATCGACGACGCGCAGCGCGAGCTGGCGATGCCGGTGCTGGCGGTGGTGCCGCAGCTCGACGGGTTGAAGACCGAGCGGCGGGTGCTGACGCCCCACACGGCGAGCTGACGGGACTGGAGGCGGCGATGGAGAACCTCGACAAGGCTTCCAACTTCCTCGATCGGGTCGACGGCGGCCCTCGCTCGCCGAACGCGGTCGATCGCCGCATGGTGACGCTGACCGCTCCGGCGTCGGCGGCGGCCGAGCAGTACCGGACGCTGTACTACCGCATCGAGCGGCTCCGCGACTTGAAGACGCTGAAGGTGGTGGCGCTCACCTCCGCGGTGCCCGGCGAGGGCAAGACGCTCACCGCCGTCAACCTGGCGCTCACCGCGGCGCGGGCGAATCCCGACCGGAGGGTGCTGCTCGTCGACGCCGACATGCGGCGCGGCCAGGTGGCTTCGTGCCTTGGAATCCGCTTCTGGCCCGGGCTGGCCGAGCTCCTCGCCGACGAGTGCCAGGCGAGCGATGCCGTCCGCCGGTTCAAGTCGACCCGGCTGATGGTGATGCCATCGGGGAAGCCGCCCGAAGAGCCGACGCAGATGCTCGCCAGCGCGCGCATGCGGCAGCTCCTCAAGGCCCTGCGCGAGGGTTTCGAGGAGATCTACGTCGACCTGCCGCCGGCGCTCCCGTTCGCCGACGCGTCCATCCTCGGAGCCCAGGCCGACGGGGTGGTGGTGGTGGTGCGGGCCAACGTCACGTCGCAGAAGAACGTGCGCCTGGCGCTCGAGCACCTGAAGGGCATGCCGTTCATCGGGTGCGTGCTGAACGGCGCGCAACCCGACGCGGCGCCGTACCTGAAGCTGTACTGACGGCAGGTCGGGGCGGGAGGGGGAACGATGCTCCGCGTCTTCAACCACTACGTTTCGTCGCGGAAGGCGCTGTTGTTCTTCGCCGAGGCCGGGGCGATCTCCCTGGCCGGAGCCCTGGGGGCAGCGGTGGCCTCGAGCGCGTCCGAGCAGCCGCTCGCGTTGCCGGGCGCCTTGCCCCGGGTGGGGTTGCTCGCGCTGGCGACCGCCGGAACGCTGCAGTTTCTGCTCTACCTGCTCGATCTCTACGACCTGAAGATCGCCGCGTCCGATGGGCGCGCCGGCCGGGCGCTGCGCGGGTCGGCCATCGCCCTGGTGCTTGCCGGCGTGGTCGCGGCGGCCGCTCCGGTGGGGCTGTTGCCGCAGGGCGCGCTGCTCGGCGCCGGCCTCGGAGCGGTCGCCGGCTCGCTGCTCGTGCGTGGCGCCGCGAAGGCTCTCCTCGGCCGGCCGACGCGCGTGCTCGTCTTGGGAAATGGCGAGCGCGCCCGCGAGGTGGCCAGGGCGCTCGAGCGCGACGGAGAGGACGCATTCGTGGTGTGCGCGATGGTGGAACCGCAGTCGGTCGGCAGGCGCAACTACTTCGCGGCGCGACGGAGCGGCTCCGAGGTGCACGAGCATGCACCCGCCGACGCGCGGCTCAGCCTGGGGGAGCTGGCCAGGAGCGCCAGGGCCGACGTGGTGGTGACGGCCATGGACGACGCCCGCGGCGGGGTGGGGCCGGACGCGCTGCTCGAGTGCCGCCTCGCCGGGCTCGAGGTGTTCGGGGCGACGGGCTTCTTCGAGCGCGTGCTGCGTCGCATCCCGGTCGCTCATCTCAGGCCCTCCGAGCTGGCGTTCGCCGACGACTTCCATTTCGCCTGGGCCAGGTGCGTGGCGAGGCGGGCGTTCGACCTCGCCGTCGCCATCGCGCTGCTCGCGTGCGCGCTCCCGGTGATGGCGATCGCCGCGGTGCTCATCCGGCTCGATTCGCCGGGGCCGATCTTCTACCGGCAGGAGCGCGTGGGCCTGAACGGGCGCCCCTACCGACTGTGGAAGCTCCGCTCGATGCGCGTGGACGCGGAGAAGGACGGCGTGGTGTGGGCACGGCCGAACGACGACCGGGTGACGCGGGTGGGAAGAGTGCTGCGCAAGACGCGCATGGACGAGCTGCCGCAGCTCTTCAACGTCCTCGCCGGCGAGATGAGCGTCGTCGGGCCGCGTCCCGAGCGCCCGGTTTTCGTCGAGGAGCTGAAGAAGCAGAACCCCTTCTATGCGCTCCGCGAGGTGGTTCGGCCCGGCATCACCGGGTGGGCGCAGATCCGCTACCCGTACGGAGCGTCGGTGGAGGATGCGAAGAACAAGCTCGAGTACGACCTGTACTACGTCAAGCACGCCTCGCCCTGGCTCGACGTGGCGATCATTTTCCACACCGTGAGGCACGTCTTGCTCGGGCGCGGAGCGCGCTGACGCTGCGCTGCGGGAGCGAGGTCGGGACCGCGCGTTGCACCGCACCGAGCGATGGGGGGCGCGATGACGATGCAGGTGGACGCGCCGGCACCGGCGTGGGGCGAAGCGCAAAAGAGTGAGCGCAACCTCGTCTCGCGCCAACTCGACGCGCACGGGCGTACGCGCATCGTGTGCGTGGGCGGCGGCACCGGCCTGCCGGTGGTGCTCCGGGGGCTGGCGCCCTTCGCCGATCCGCGCGAGGGCGACAGGGGCATCGAGCTCACCGCGGTGGTGGCGATGGCCGACGACGGCGGCAGCTCGGGCCGGCTGAGGCGCACGAGGGGAATGCTGCCGCCGGGCGACGTGCGCAACTGCCTGGTGGCGCTGGCGCGCTCCGACTCCGCGCTGCGCGAGGTCTTCAAGTACCGCTTCGGCGGCGGAAAGGGCCTGGGCGGCCACGCGGTCGGCAACCTGCTCATCGCCGCGCTCGCCGAGCTCAAGGGCGACTTCCTCGAGGCGGTCCGCGTTTCGGAGAAGCTGCTTCAGGCGCGCGGCACGGTGCTGCCGTCGACGCTGGTGCCGGTGCACCTCGTGGCCACGAAGGAGGACGGCTCGAGCATCTACGGCGAATCGCGCATCGGCCGATGCCCCGGCCGCGTCAAGCATGTGGCGCTCAGCCCCGAGAAGCCGCCGCCGTCCGAGGGAATTCTCGAGGCGGTGGCAGGTGCCGACCTGGTGGCCATCGGGCCGGGCTCGCTCTATTCGAGCCTCTTGCCGAACCTGCTCGTCCACGGCGTGGCCGCGGCCCTGGCGCAGTCGCGCGCGCTCAAGGTGCTCATCGCGAATCTCATGACGCAGCCGGGCGAGACGGACGGAATGACGTGCGAGGACCACCTGCGGGCCATCCACGAGCACGTCGGGCCGGTGGTCGACGTGGTGCTGTACAACGGCACGCCGCCTTCGCCCGACGCGCTGGCGTCCTACGCACGGCGCGGAGCGTTTCCGGTGACCGCCGATCGGGCCGGCCTTCTGGCGCTGGGCGTAATTCCGGTCGAGGCCGATCTCCTCAAGCGTGGCGGCCGCATCCGCCACGACGGCGGCAAGGTGGCGCGGTGCCTGGTGCGCCTGGCGCGCGACGGCGTGTGACGAAGGGGAGGAGGACGTGCAGGCGGCGATCGCTTCGAAGAGCGGCTTCAGCGTCTCGGAGGTGAACGAGCGCGCCGCGTTCTCGGCGCTGGAAGGCGAGTGGGACGCGCTGGTGGCATCCACCCGCGACGAGCCGTTCCTGCGCCATGCCTTCCTCCGCGTGTGGATCGACAACTTCGCCCCGCGCCATCGCCTGCGGGTGCTGCTCGCCCGCGATGCGCAGGGCCGCCTGTGCGCCGCGCTGCCGCTCGTCGAGCGCCGCCGGTTCCTGTGCGGCGTACCGGTGCGCGAGCTGACCGCGGCCGCCAACGCGCACTCCTGCCGGTTCGATCTGATCGCCTCCGACGCCGCCTCGGCCGCGCGGGCCTTCTTGAGCCACCTCGAAGCCGACGACGGGTGGGACGTGCTGCGGCTGACCGACGTGCCCGAGGGCGGAAGCGCCTGGCGGCTGCTCGAGGCGGCGCAGGAGTCCGGGCTGCCGACCGGCACGTGGGAGTCGCTGCGCTCGCCGTACCTGCCGCTTCATGCGAGCGCCGACGCGTTCGAGCAGACGTTGTCCTCCAAGTTCCGGGCGAACTGCCGCAGGCGCCGCAAGCGGCTCGAGGAGAAGGGGCGGGTGACGTTCGAGGCGGTGACCGGCGGCGAGCTGGTCGACGCGCACCTCGAGGAGGGCCTGGCGCTCGAGGCGGCAGGGTGGAAGGGAAGGCGCGGCACGGCCATCGCGCAGTCGGCCGACACCCGCGGCTTCTATCGAGAGCTGGCCCACGTGGCGAAGCACGAAGGCTGGCTGTCGCTCTTCTTCTTGCGCCTCGACGGGCGGCCGGTGGCGTTCCACTACGGGCTGCGCCACGGCGGCCGTTATTTGCTGCTCAAACCTGCGTACGACGAGGCGCTGTCCGAGTGCAGCCCGGGACAGCTCCTCATGCTCGAGGTCGTCCGAACGTGCGTGGGTGAGCGGCTCACCGAGCTGGACTTTCTCGGCCCGGACATGCCGTGGAAGCGGGAGTGGACGGATCGGGTGCGGCCCCACCACTGGCTTTTCGTCTTCCGCGACACCACCTTGGGCCGGGCGATTCGTGCCGCGAAGTTCCGCTGGGTGAGCTGGGCGAAGAAGAGGGTGGCGAGATGGAGACGGTGAGGCGGAACCTGTTCGTCCCGGCGCTCCCGACGCTCTGGCCGAGCATGCTGGCGAAGCGCCGCGAGCGCGCCGACTGGCTGCCCTTCGCCTCGCCGACGGTGCGCTACTTCTACTTCGCGCGGAACGCGGTGTGGACGACGGCGCGCATGCTCGGGCTCGACCGGGGCGAGGTGCTCGTGCCCGCCTACCACCACGGCGTGGAGATCGAGGCCCTGCTCGACGCCGGTGTCACCGTGCGCTTCTACCGGGTCGGCCCGAAGTGGGACGTGGACCTCGACGACGTGCGGCGGCGCATCTCGCCCCGGACGCTGGCGCTCTACCTCATCCACTACGCCGGCTTCCCCGGCCCCGCCCGCCAGATGCGCGAGCTCGCCGACGAGCACGGGCTCTACCTCATCGAGGACTGCGCGCTGTCGCTCCTTTCGAGCGACGGCGAGACGCCGCTGGGCTCGATCGGCGACGTGGGCATCTTCTGCCTCTACAAGACGTTGCCCGTGCCCAACGGAGGCGCGCTGGTGGTGAATTCGCGCAAGGGCTACAGCCTGCCCGAGCCGCCATCACCGCCCTTGAGCTCGACCTTGAGCCACACCCTCTCGTCGCTCTTGCAGAACTTCGAGCTCCGCACCGGAGCGTTCGGCCGGGCGATTCGGCGCCTCTTGCGCGCGCTGGGCCGGCGCACCGTCGAATCGGCGGGCATCGATCGGGTGGCCGTGGGCACGCAGCACTTCGACCGCGCCCACGTGGATCTGGGCATGAGCGCGCTCACCCACCGAATCGCCCTGGCCCAGGACTTCGCGCGCATCGTGGAGATTCGCCGCCGCAACTATTTCTTCCTCATGGGCCGGCTGCGCGAGCTCTCGCCGCCGCTCTTGACGCAGCTGCCCGCGGGGACCTGTCCGCTCTTCTACCCGCTGGTGGTCGAGGAGAAGGACGAGGTGCTCCATGGGCTCAGCTCGCGCGGCATCGAGGCGATCGACTTCTGGCGCCACTTCCACCCCGCATGCGACGCCACCCGCTTCCCCGAGGTGGCGCAGCTCCGGCGCACCATCGTCGAGCTGCCGTGCCATCAGGATCTCGACCCCGACGCGATGACCGCCATCGCCCAGATCGTCCGCGAGACGCTTCGCTCTGTGCGGAGGGGCTCGCCGCGAATTGGAGGAGGGAGGGCGTGATTCAGCTCCCGGTGACGTCGGCCGAGCCCGTCAGGAGCGCGGGCGCGTACCGGCTCGAGTCGGTGCGCGACGCGGCCACCCTGGCGCACCTGCGGCCCGAGTGGAACGCGCTGCTCGAGCGCAGCAGTGCATCGGTGTTCAACGCGTGGGAGTGGCTCTACCCCTGGTTCCAGCGCCTCGCGCCAGACCGGCGGCTGATGGTGCTGTTGGCCCGCGACGGTCAGGGCCGGCTCGCCGGGCTGATGCCGCTGTGCCTCGAGCGCGTGCGCGCCGGCGCGACTTGGCTCGAGCGGCTGTCCTTCCTCGGCGAGAGGCACGTGGGCAGCGATTACCTCGACGTGGTTGCCCGCGCAGGCGAGGAGGAGCCCGTGGCCACCGCCTTCGCCCAGGCCATTCGCCGCGCGCGCGGCCAGTGGGACGTGCTCGACCTGGTGGACGTGGAGCAGGGCTCGCCGACGCTGCGGGCGTTCCGCGAGGTGTTCGCCGAGGGGTACGCGCTCGAGGTCCGCGATCGGCACACCTGCCCGTACGAGCCGCTGCGCGAAGGGGTGACGTTCGAGGCCTTCCTCGAGACGACGCGCCGGGCAGAGAACTTCCTCCGCCGCGAGAAGTGGCTGAAACGGCAGCCGGGGTATCGGCTCGAGGTGACGACGTCGCCCGATTCGCTCGCGCGTCCTCTGGCCGAGCTCTTCCGGCTGCACCGCATGCGCTGGGCCGCCGATGGGGGCTCGCAGGGCATTCGCGGGCCGGCGGTCGAGGCGTTCCACCGCGACGCCACGCGCTACCTCGCCGAGCGCGGCTGGCTCAGGCTCTACGTGCTCAGGCTCGGAGAGCAGCCGCTGGCCTCGGTCTACGGCATCGTCCACCGCGGCAAGTTCATCTACTACCAGTCGGGCTACGACCCGGCCTGGCGCCCGCGGAGCGTCGGCCTCGTCCTCGTCGGCGAGACGTTCCGCGACGCCATCGAGTCGGGGCTTGGCGAGTACGACTTCTTGCGCGGCACCGAGGCGTACAAGGGCGACTGGGTGACGTGCGAGCGCAAGACGCTGGCGTTGCGCATCTGGCCGAAGGGCGGAAAGGGCGCGTGGCTCTCGCGGGCCGAAGAGGCGTCGCGGGCGGTGAGGAACGTGGCGAAGCGGGTGCTGCCGTCGGCCGTCGTCACCGCGGTGCGCCGCCGCCGGCTGCGAAAGGAAGACCGACCGAGCGGCCTGTGAGAACGCGGCTGGATGGCAAGACGCTCGTCGAGCTGCCCGAAGCCGGTGCCGATGGACGCCTGCCACCCGGGCCACGAGAGGTGCGGCGGCCGGGACGGCTCACTATGATGGTGGTCGATGAGGCCGTCGCCCTGGGTGGTCGATCCGAAGAACCCGCGCGCTCCGCCGATGGACGTCTGGGAGCGCATGACGCCCGACGAGCGGCGGAAGGTGGTTGACAGCCTACCGTCCGAGTTCCCGCCGTCGGAGTCGCTCCCGCCCGAGGGCGACCGGCACTTCAGGGCGAAGGCGGGCTCGCGCGAGGTGCTCGGCCGGTACTTCCACGGAAAGGGTCGCGGCGTCTATCTCGGGAGCGAGCTTCCGGTCTACTACCCCGACGAGCCGATGTTTGCGCCGGATCTCATCGCCGTGCTCGACGTCGATCCGCACGAGCGCGAGAAGTGGGTCGTCGCGCACGAGGGCAAGGGCATCGACGTCGCTCTCGAGGTGCACGTCGCTGGAGACCGCCGCAAGGACCTCGAGCGCAACGTGGAGAAGTTCGCGCGCCTGGGCATCCGCGAGTACTTCATCTTCGATCGGGGACGGCTGCGGTTGACCGGTTGGCGGCTCCCCGAGGGCGGGCGCGCATACCAACCGATCATCCCGCAGGGCGGCCGCTACCTGTCTGCCGTGCTCGGCCTCGAGCTGGCCATCGACGGCGAGCGGCTCCGGTTCTACGACGAGAACGCGGTGCTGCTCGAGTCGGACGAGCTCATCGAGCGGCTCGAATCGAAGATCGATCTCATCGAGGCGCGCGCCCGCGCCGCGGAGGAACGCGCCGAGGAGGAGGCCCGCCGTGCGGAGGAAGAGGCCCGCCGTGCGGAGGAAGAGGCCCGCCGTGCGGAGGAAGAGGCCCGCCGTGCGGAGGAAGAGGCC
>FWPU01003705.1_pt1 | contig 37693 bp, 40 predicted proteins | sample 2228361 | NCBI WGS metagenome assembly FWPU01 (sample SAMEA103939777, study PRJEB20133) | metagenome | reverse complement strand
GCGCACTCGCCCGGCAGGAGGAGCGCGCCGGGCGGGCGCGTGGGTGCCCCCGCCCTCACCGAGCAGCTCCACGCGCGCCGGCGTCGGCGCGCCGGTTGCGGCGTCGACGACGGAGATGCGCAGCGTCGCGGGCGCCGCCGGAGGGTCCGCCTCGGGCGAGGAAGAGCACGAGACGAGCAGCGCAGCCGGCGCGAGCCACGCCCATCGCCGCAGCGTCGCCGCGCCGAGCACGGCAGCATCGTGGCATGCCGTGCCCGGCCAGGCGAGACGTCAGTTGAGCTGGTAGGTCGCCCGGAACCACACCTCGTCCCGGTCGCGGAAGAGGCCCGGACCGGGCGCGAAGCCGTTGTTCTCGCTGCCGAAGGTGTGGATGTTGATGTACCTCGCACTCAGGATGAAGGAGTCGCTCACCCGGTAGGAGACGTCCGGCCAGATGGCGAGCGCGCCGCGGCTGTTCATCACCGCCGTGATCCCCGCCGGCACCTTGCCGTGCAGGAAGTTCGACTCCAGGTGGCTCTGGAAGAAGAACTCGAACGGCGAGAGGTTCACGAAGTCGCAGGGACCCGACTTGCCGTCGCAGCCCTGGGTCTGCGAGCCGGCCGGCGGCCCACCCCTCGCCGCCCGGATGAGCGCCGACGGCTTCAGGAGACCGCTCGCCCGGTAGTCCTTGTACTTGGTCTCGTCGGGGTTGGCGGTGAAGACGAACGCCGTCACCCAGATGAAGCTGTTCGCCGGGTTGAGCCAGCGGATGAAGATGTTGCGGTCGATGCCGAGCTCGCCGCGGATCAGGTTGATCTTGTCGTAGCGGCCGCAGGCGGCGATGTTCTTCGGGCCCGGCGCGTTGCACTCCGCGCTCAGGCCGGGGAGGATGTTGGTTGCGACGCGGAAGCCGGGCTGGTTGTTGAACACCTCGACCTCGGTCCGGATGATCGAGTTCAGGAAGTCGCTGAACCAGCTCGCCGCGATGCCCGCGACGTTGACCAGCGGCGACTCGGTCGAGGTCACGAGGCGTCCGGTCACGGGCGAGATGCCGAGGTTGATCGCCACGGGCTCGGTCGGGAACGTCTTGTAGAACCAGATGCTGGTCGTGTACTCGTTCGCGATCACCGTCTGGAAGCGCACGCCCCAGCGCGAGTTGCCGGTCTTCGGCGTCGGCCGGCGCTGGAAGACCTCGATCATCGGCGGCTGCGCGGGCGGCGGCGCAGAGAACGGGCTCGCGCTCTGCATCTGCAGCGGCGAGATCGTCGTGTCGAGCCAGCCCGGCACCCAGTATGTGTCGAGGAAGCCGCTCGAGAACGGGCCCAGCGTCGAGTACAAATTGTACGTGGCGCGGAGCGTCCAGAGGGGGATGCGCGCCTCGTCGAGGTCGATGAAGATGCCGGGCGCGATCGTCGTGTCGAACGGGTTGTTCGCGTCGAGGAGCCCGATCGTGTCGGCCTCGCCCCAGGAGATCGCCTGGCGGCCGATGCGGACGAACAGCGGACCCTTCGAGATGTTGACGTACGCCTCGTTCACCCGGATGCGCCGCGCGTAGATGTCACGCACGTTGCGGGCGAGCGCGTTGCCCTCGATCGCCTGGTTGCGGCTGTAGCCCTTCGTCTGGAACGACCCGTGCGGCCCGCGGTGGAACTTGATGTCGGCCGCGCGCCCCGCGTACTGCTTCGGGCCGAAGTCGTAGAGGCCGTCGTAGAAGCCCCACAGCGCGAGCCGGCCGCTGAAGTCGTCGAGCCAGCCCTCGGGCAGGAACGAGGTGAACTTGGTCTCGAACTCGGGGTTGAAGAAGTTCCGCCACTGCATGACCTGCCCGGTGAACTTCGGCGGGTCGGTCACGGCGAACTGGCTGTCCTGCATCGCCAGCGAGACCTGACTGTAGGCGCGCATGCGCAGCCGGAAGTTGCCATCCTCGTCGAGCGAGAGCGCCCGAGCGGGCTGCGCCGCGACGACGCACGAGGCCATGGCGAGCAGGACTGCACCACACAGCCGGACGAGCGTCCGTGCCGTCCCTCCAGCGCTCCACCAAACGTCCATAAGAGCTCCCCTCCTGGGCTCGCGGGTTCAGCGTCGTCGCACTGCAAAGGTCGTCGAGCGCGCGGACACTAGCGGCGCACGGCCGGATGGTCAACGAATCGCGCCTGCCGCAATGCGTCGAGCGGCCGGCGACGCAGCACCCGGGCACCGCTTGCGATGCCGGGGCGCGAGCTGCGAGGGTCGCGTCCCATGAGCGTGACGATCGTCCCGGAGAAGGCGGCGCTGCTCGTCGTCGAGCTGCAGAACGACATGGTGCACGAGTCGAAGATCGGCTCGAAGGGTCTCGGCGGCGCGCTCGCGGAGGCGGTCCACCGCCGCGGCGTGCTGCCCAAGGTCGCGCGGCTGCTTGCCGCCGCGCGGGCGCGCTCGGTGCCGGTGTTCTACATCAACGTCGCGAACAAGCCCGGCTTCCCGCGGCCGCGCGCGCGGATCTACGAGCTCGCGGGCAAGCGCGGTCCGCTGCTCGTCGAGGGGACCTGGGGCGCGGAGACGCACGAAGCGGTGCGCCCGGAGCCCGGCGACTTCGTCCTGACGCGCACGACGTCGGTCGACGGCTCGTACGGAACGGGCCTCTACGCGATCCTCGCGCAGCTCCGTCGCGAGCAGCTCGTGGTCTGCGGCGTGTCAACGACGCTCGCCGTCGAGGGCATCGTCCGCGCGTCGCTCAACCGGGGCTACGAGATGTTCGTCGTCGAGGACTGCTGCGCCGGACTGCCGCAGGAGTGGCACGACTTCTCGATCCGCAACACCCTGCCGCTGCTCGCGACGATCACGGACGCGGCCTCGGTCGAGGCCGCCTGGTCGTGAAGCGGCGGCTGGCCGGTCCGCGCATCGCCGCGCGCGCGGACCGGCCGGGCCGCGGGTCCTACTTCTTCGCCGACGGACGCGGCGTCATGTCCAGGTCGGGCGGGGGAACCTCGGGCAGCTTCCAGCGGATGTACGGCTTGTCCTTCAGCTCGTGGTAAGCATTGGCCATGTCGATGGCCTCGTGGAAGACCTTCTCGAAGGCGGGGAAGTCCTGCGCCTCGAGCGGCGCCTCGAGCGCCTTCCAGTTCTCGGCCATGTACTTGTTGAGCGCCTCCTCGTGCTTCGGCCGCATGAAGGCGCCGAGCTCCATGAGCCCCTTGATCTCCTTGTACTGGAACTTCGCCATGGGCCAGTTCTGCGCCTTCGCCGCGTAGTACAGCTTCCAGGTCCGAGCGCCGATCTCCGGCATGATGCGCGCGAGGCCCGGCTGGATGGTCGCGATGTCCTCGATGGTCATCGAGTTCTTGCCGCTCCAGAAGGTGAGCGCCTTGACCTTGGCTTCGAATTCTTCGTCCGTCATCGAGCGTCCTCCAGTGCCGGGATTCCGTTCGGTTCGCTGTCGGCATATCGAACGGTCCCGGGTTCTTCCACCGTCGTCGGCAGGGAATCCGTGCCGGCGGGCCGCGCCCCGTGCTAAGGAGGGCCCATGAAGTACCGCTGCTGGTTCCAGTGCATCGATCCGGAATGCGGCGAGACGTACGACATCTTCGAGATCGTCTACCGCTGCCGGAAGTGCGGGGAGCTCCTCGAGGTGGCCCACGACGAGGCCCGCCTGGCGCGGACCAGCGCGAGCGCCTGGAAGAAGCTCTTCGACAGCCGCATCCGCTCGACCACCTGGCCGTACGGCTCCGGCGTGTGGTGCCGCAAGGAGATGGTGCTGCCGCAGGTCTCGGACGAGAACATCGTCAGCATGTACGAGGGCGGCTCGAACCTCTTCTGGGCGGAGCGCTTCGGCCAGGAGATCGGCCTGCCCGACCTCTGGGTCAAGCAGTGCGGCAACTCGCACACCGGGTCGTTCAAGGACCTGGGCATGACGGTCCTGGTGAGCGTCGTCAAGGAGATGCGCGCGCAGGGCCAGCAGATCCCCGCCGTCGCCTGCGCCTCGACCGGCGACACCTCGGCGGCGCTCGCCGCCTACTGCGCGGCGGCCGGCATCCCGGCGGTCGTGCTGCTGCCGCGCAACAAGGTCTCGCTCGCCCAGCTCGTGCAGCCGATCTCGAACGGCGCGATCGTCCTCTCGCTCGACACCGACTTCGACGGCTGCATGCGCACCGTGCAGGAGCTCACCGAGCGCGAGAACATCTACCTCGCGAACTCGATGAACTCGCTGCGCATCGAGGGACAGAAGACGGTCGGCATGGAGATCGTCCAGCAGTTCGACTGGGAGGTCCCGGACACGATCATCATCCCCGGCGGCAACCTGGGCAACGTGAGCGCGCTCGGCAAGGGCTTTTTGCTGATGGAGCGGCTCGGCATGATCAACCGCCGGCCGCGCATCGTGGTCGCGCAGGCCGAGCATGCGAACCCGCTCTACCTCGCCTACAAGAAGGGCTTCCGCGAGTTCCAGCCGGTGCAGGCGAAGAGCACGCTCGCAAGCGCGATCCAGATCGGCAACCCGGTGAGCTACAAGAAGGCGGTGCGCATCCTCCAGCAGTTCGACGGCATCGTCGAGCAGGCGAGCGAGGAGGAGCTCGCCGACGCGGCGGCGCGAGCCGACCGCACGGGCATGTTCAACTGCCCGCACACCGGCGTCGCCCTCGCCGTCCTCCTGAAGCTCGTCGAGCGCGGCGAGATCGCGAACGACGAGCGCGTGGTCGTCATCTCGACGGCGCACGGGCTCAAGTTCGCCGACCAGAAGGCCGCCTACCATCAGAAGCAGCTCGCGGGCATTGCGTCGCGCTACGCGAACCAGCCGATCGAGCTGCCGAACGACCTCGGCAAGGTGCGCGACGCGCTGCGACGCCGCATCGACGCGCTCGCCGTGACCAGCCCTCGGACTGCGGAGTGCCCGGCGTGAAGGACCGTCTGTCGGAGCAGGGCCGGAGCCTCCTCACCCGCGCGGTACACGGCGGGGAGAAGCGCCCGCGTCCCGCCAATGCGATCACCACGCCGATCTTCCAGACGGCGACCTACGTCTTCCGCAACACGGCGGAGCTCGTCGACTACATGTCGGGCAACGTCGAGCGCGAGGAATATGGGCGCTACGGCAACCCGACCCAGCGCGTCGCGGAGCAGAAGTGCGCCGAGCTCGAGGGCGCCGAGGACGGGCTCGCGTTCTCGAGCGGCATGGCGGCGATCACCACGACGCTGCTCGCCATCGTGCAGAGCGGCCAGCACGTGATCCTCACCGACGATTGCTACCGCCGGACGCGCCAGTTCTGCCGCACCGTGCTCGGCAAGTTCGGCGTCGACGTGACGATCGTCGAGACGGGCAACGAGAAGGCGATCGAGGAGGCGATCACGCCGAAGACGCGCGTCCTGATCAGCGAGTCGCCGACCAACCCGTACAACAAGATCGTCGACCTCGAGCGGATCGCCGAGATCGGGCGCAAGCACCGCGTGCTGACGATCATCGACTCGACGCTCGCGACGCCGATCAACCAGAGCCCGATCGCGTACGGCATCGATCTGGTGCTGCATTCGGCAACCAAGTTCCTCGCCGGGCACAACGACGTGCTGGGCGGCGTCATCCTGGGCAACGCCTCGATCATCGAGGGGATCCGCCAGTACCAGGGAATCCTCGGCGCGATCCTCGACCCGCACGCCGCCTACCTCCTGATCCGCGGCCTCAAGACCCTCCCCCTGCGCGTCGCGCAGCACAACGCGACCGCGCAGCGGATCGCCGAGATGCTCGAGGCGCACCCGCGGGTCGAGCGCGTGCACTACGCCGGGCTGCCCTCGCACCCCGGGCACGAGATCGCGCGCCGGCAGATGCGAGGCTTCGGCGGCGTGGTGAGCTTCGAGCTGAAGGGCGACCTCGAGGCGGCGTCCCGCGTCGTCGACGCCGTGCGCATCCCGCAGATCGCGCCGTCGATGGGCGGAGCCGAGTCGCTGATCGAGCAGCCGGCGCTGATGAGCTTCTTCGAGCTCACGACCGAGGAGCGGCTCGCGATCGGGATCAAGGACAACCTGATCCGTCTCTCGGTGGGGCTCGAGGACCCGGACGACCTGATCGCCGACCTCGAGCAGGCGCTCGAGGTCGCCTGAGCACGCCGGCGCGGGCAGAGACGAGGCAGCCGCTCACTCCTCGCCGAGGCTCGCCCAGTCGACCTCCCAGAACTCGGGCACCGGCGGCCTGAGCTCGAAGTGGCCGCCGAAGCAGTCGAAGCTCGGGCGGTGCGTGAGACGGTCGTTGAGCAGGCGCAGGTACTCCTCGAGCGGCTGGCCCGCGGGCGGCGTGCCGATGTCGAGGCGCTTCGCCTGACCGCACTTCTTGCACCGCACGTCGACCTTCACGGGTAGCGCACCCACTCGAGGCAGAGCCCGTGCGGCGGCGCGGGCGGCGGGGCGAGGCGGCGGTCGCGCGCCGCGAGGAGGCGCGCCATCTCGTCGACCGGCGCCGCGCCGCGGCCGATCTCGACGAGCGCGCCGACGATGTTGCGCACCATGTGGCGCGCGAACGAGTTGGCCTCGATGTCGTACTGCACGACGTCGCCGTCGCGCTCGACCACGCTGCGCGTGACGCTGCGCACGCTCGCCCGCGGCACGTCGTCCGCGCCCTGGAAGCTCGCGAAGTCGTGCTCGCCGACCAGCAGCCGCGCCGCCGCGTCCATCGCCGCGACGTCGAGCGGCTCGCGCACGTGCCAGGCGAAGCGTCGCTCGAACGGCGAGCGAATGGGGTGGTTCCAGATGCGGTAGCGGTAGGCGCGCTGGATCGCGTCGCGCCGCGGGTCGAAGCCGGGCGCGGCGCGCTCGAGCGTCCGCAGCACGATGTCGTCGGGCAGGATCGCGTTCACCGAGCGCCAGGCGCGCTCGAGCGGCGAGCGGCCGTCGGACGCGCCGGGCTCCGGCGTGGCCGCGAGGTCGCGGGTCGCGTCGAAGGCGATCACCTGGCCGCGTGCGTGCACGCCCGCGTCCGTCCGCCCCGCGGCGGCGACGCGGATCGGCTCGCGCAGCACCGTGGAGAGCGCCGCCTCGATCGTCTGCTGGATCGTCGGGCCGGTCGGCTGCGCCTGCCAGCCCTGGTAGGCGGTCCCGTCGTAAGCGACGACGGCGCGGTAGCGCACGGCGTGGCTCGGCTCCTCAGCGCAGCTCCCGCAGCGCGATCTCGAGCGTCGCAACGAGCGTCAAGCTGAGCCCCTTGCGCAGGTCGTCGAAGGCGAGCCAGAAGGCGAGCGCGCGCGGGTCGCGCGGCAAGGTGCGGAGCCGCGCGACGTGCACGGCCTCGGAGCCGCTGACGTCGACCGGACCGGGCGTCTGGTCGTGCAGCAGGTCGGGCTCGTCGCCGCCCTCCTCCTCCTCGTCCTCGTCGGGCTCGACCGTCGCGTCGTCCTCCTCGGAGAGCGCCTCCGCCGCGGTCGCGTCCGCGCCGTCGCCCGAGCCGACGGGCGGCTCCGGCAGGACGACGCCGCGCCCTTCGCGCAGGACCTTCGTCGCCTCGTCGAGCGCGAGCTCGTCGGCGAGCTCGACGAACACCGCCTGCGCCGTGCCGGCGAAGACCGGCACCCGCACGACGGTCGCGGCGACGTCGATCGGCGCGTCGAACAGCGTCGCGATCTCGTGCGCGAGCCGGCGCTCGTCGACCGACCAGCCCCCGCTCTCGAGCGTCGACGCCTGGGGACGCGCGTTGAAGGCGAGCTGCTCGGGCGACTCGCGACGGTCGATGCCGCGGCCCTGCATCAGGCCGACCGACTGGCGCGACAGCTCGTCCATCGCCTCGCGGCCCCGCATCGCGGCCGACTCGAACACCGTTGTGACCACGCGCCGCACGGTCGCGGCCTCGTGCAGCGGCGCGAGCGCGGCGGCGAGACCGGCCGTGTGCGGCCCGGGGATCGCGAGCACCCGATCCTTCGCGAGCTGCTTGACGCTCGCCGCGTTGACCTCCGGCAGGACGAGCGGCGCGCCGAGCTCGTCGCGCGCGAACGGCGAGGCGTCGATCACGATCGCGCCCTGGTCGCGCGCCTCGGGCACGAGCTCGCGCGCGAGCGTCCCGTCGCCGAGGAACAGCGCGACGTCGACCTTCCCCAGGCTGCCGCGCACGGCGGGCTCGACGCGCACGTCGTAGCCGGCCGCCTCGATCGCCTCGCCGGCGAGCGACTCGTCGGCGAGCACGCGCAGCGTGCGGAGATCGAAGCCGCGCGCGGCGAGCATCTCGATCAGCTCTGCCGCGACCTCGGAGGTCGCCCCGACGATCGCGATCCGCACGTCGTCGTTCACGGCTGCACCATCCTCACCGCTCGATCTCGGCGCGCACCGCGGCGCCCATCTCCTGCGTCGAGACGGCGGGCTCGCCCGGCCCGACCAGGTCGGCCGTGCGGAGCCCGCGCGCGAGCACGCGATCCACCGCGGACTCGATGAGCCCCGCCGCCTGCTCGTTGGCGAGCGAGAAGCGGAGCAGGAGCGCCGCCGAGAGGATCGCCGCGAGCGGGTTCGCGACCCCCTTGCCCGCGATGTCGGGCGCGCTGCCGTGGATCGGCTCGTAGAGGCCGAAGATCGCGGTGCCGCTCGCAAGCTCGCGACGGCGGTCGCCGAGCGAGGCGGACGGCAGGAGCCCCATCGAGCCCGGCAGCATCGCCGCCTCGTCGGTCAGGATGTCGCCGAACATGTTCTCGGTGACGATCACGTCGAAGTCCCGCGGGCGGCGGATCAGGTGCATCGCCATCGCGTCGACCAGCACGTCCTCGTAGGCGACGTCCGGGTTCTCGGCGGCGACCTCGTGCGCGACCTCGCGCCAGAGCCGCGAGGAGCTGAGCACGTTCGCCTTGTCGACCGAGGTCACCTTCTTGCGCCGTCCGCGCGCGAGGTCGAAGGCGACCTGCACGACGCGGCGCACCTCTTCCTCGGTGTAGAAGAGCGTGTCGACGGCCTCGCGGCCCGCGGGGCCCTGCCGGCGCTCGCTCGGCTCGCCGAAGTAGATCCCGCCGGTGAGCTCGCGGATCACCAGGATGTCGACGCCGCGCACGACCTCGGGCTTGAGCGTCGAGCTCCCGAGCAGCGCCTCGACCGCCTTCACCGGACGGAGGTTGGCGAACAGCCCGAGCTCCTGGCGGAGTCCGAGCAGCGCCTGCTCGGGCCGGACCTTGGCCTTCGGGTCGTCCCACTTCGGGCCGCCGACCGCGCCGAGCAGCACGGCGTCGGACTGCCGGGCGAGCCGCAGCGTCGGCTCGGGAAGCGGGATCCCGATCTCGTCGATCGCCCGGCCGCCGATGATCGCCTCCTCGAACTCGAGCGAGAGGCCGGTGCGCTCGGCGACCGTGCGCAGGCAGGCGACCGCCTCGGCCGTCACCTCGGGGCCGATGCCGTCGCCGGGAAGGACTGCGATGCGATGCGGATGCGTCATGTCTCAGGGTCCGTGCTCGGAGTCGACCGGGCGGTACGTGCGCAGGTACTCGAGCTTGTTCAGCGCCGCCAGGTAGGCGAGCGCGCTCGCCATGATGATGTCGGTGTGGGCACCCTGCCCGATCGCCACCGTGTCGCCGTCGCGCAGCATGCACGACACCTCGCCCTGCGCGTCGGTGCCGCCGGTGATCGCCTTGACGACGTAGCGGTCGAGCTGCGGGACGCGGCCGCCGAAGCGCTCGACGATCTGGGCGAGCGCGTTGTAGGTCGCATCGACCACGCCGTCACCCGTGGCGCTCGCCTCGGCCTCGTCCTCGCGGATGCGCACCTTGAGCTTGGCGTGCGGCGATCCGCTGCTGCTCGACGACGCCTCGAGCGAGAGCAGCTCGTAGCGCCTCGGCACGCGCGTCGACTCCTCGGCGACGATCGCGACCAGGTCCTCGTCGTAGACGTTCTTCTTGCGGTCGGCGAGCGCCTTGAACGCGGCGAACGCCTTGTTCACGTCGAGCTCGGGCTGGAACAGGCCGAGCGTCTTCAGCCGGTCGACGAACGCCGCCCGTCCCGAGTGCTTGCCGAGGATCAGGCTGTTCGACGGGCGCCCGATCTTCTCGGGCTTCATGATCTCGTAGTTGAGCTTGTGCTTGAGAACGCCGTCCTGGTGGATGCCCGCCTCGTGCGCGAACGCGTTCTCTCCGACGATCGGCTTGTTGATCGGCACGGCGATGCCCGTGACCTGCGTCAGCAGCCGGCTCGCGCGGTAGATCTGCTCGGTGCGGATGTTCGTCTTGAGGCCGAAGTAGTCGGCGCGGGTGTCGAGCGCCATCACCACCTCCTCCATCGAGGTGTTGCCGGCCCGCTCGCCGATGCCGTTGATCGTGCACTCGACCTGCCGCGCGCCGCCCCGCACCGCGGCGAGCGAGTTCGCGACCGCCATGCCGAGGTCGTTGTGGCAGTGCGTGCTCCAGGTCACGCGGTCGGCGCCCGGCACCTCCCGGCGCAGGTACTCGAACAGCTCCTTGAGCTGCTCGGGGATCGCGTAGCCCGTGGTGTCGGGGACGTTGCACACCGTCGCGCCCATGCGGATCGCCTCGGTGAAGACCTGCACCAGGTACTCGGGGTCGCTGCGCGAGGCGTCCTCGGCGGAGAACTCGACGTGGTCGACGTACTTCTTCGCCAGGTCGACCGCCCAGCCGGCGGCCTCGAGCACCTGCTGCCGGCTCATCATGAGCTTGTGCTTCAGGTGGATGTCCGAGGTCGCGATGAAGACGTGGATCCCCGGGTGCTTCGCCTTCTCGACCGCGCGCGCGGCGCGCAGGATGTCGGCCTCCTTGGTGCGCGCCAGGCTCAGCACGACCGGCGCCGAGACCGCCGCCGCGACCGCCTGGACGGCGGCGAAGTCGCCCTCGCTCGAGGCCGCGAAGCCGGCCTCGATGACGTCCACGCCGAGCTCCTCGAGCTGGCGCGCGATCGCCAGCTTCTCCTCCACGTTCATCGTCGCGCCCGGCGACTGCTCGCCGTCGCGCAGCGTGGTGTCGAAGATTCGAACGACGTCGTCCGTACCGCGTTGCTCCATGATCGATCCCTTCCCGCCGCGGTAGCACGAATCGGCCGGGATGCCCGCCTGCCCCACCTCGCCGCCGACCTCCAGAGACGACAACGCCACGGGGGCAACTGCGAGCGCCCGTGGCGATTTCGGCGGAGCGGCGTGCTTCCTCGTCGTGCGCGGGAAGCCGCTAGCCGGCCGGCGCCAGGGGCGCGGTTCTAAGGGAGAGTCCGAGCACGGACAGCAGGGCGCCCTGGCGTCGAGCGGAGTTCATCGACCATCGGATAGGGGTGCAGCCGCGGCGTGTCAAGTCGAGCGTCGCGTGCTTGCCGCCCCGGGGGGATCTTGGTATCGCAACGCGTACGGCCGTTGTTCTGGGGCACTCTCGAGGCACCCGCCGCCCCTCCGGTCAACACGACCGGGACATCCGGGTGTCGACCGCAGGCATGTCTTCGCGACAAGGAGCGAGAATGAAGGTGCGATGGACACGAGGGGGGCGCCGGCTGGCGATGCTGGCCGTCGCGGCGACGCTGCTCACGCCCGCCATGGCGAGCGCGCAGGGCAAGATCTCGGGGAAGGCGACCTTCTCCGGCACGCCGCCCGCGCCCACCAAGCTCAAGATGGACGCCGACCCGGTCTGCGCGCAGGCCCATCCGGACGACGCTCTCTCGGAGGAGATCGTGGTGGGTGACGGCGGCGGTCTCCAGAACGTCTTCGTCTACGTGAAGGAGGTCCAGGGCGACTTCCCGCCGAAGTCCGACCCCGTGGTCATCGACCAGAAGGGGTGCCTCTACACGCCGCGGGTCGTCGGCCTGCAGGTCGGCCAGCCGCTCAAGTTCCTGAACAGCGACCCGACGCTGCACAACGTCCACGGCATGCCGAAGAACAACCCGGGCTGGAACTTCGCCATGCCGAAGTTCGTGAAGCAGAAGGAGACCAAGGACCTGACCAAGCCCGAGGTGATGGTCGCCGTGAAGTGCGACGTCCACCCGTGGATGGCGGGCTACGTCGGCGTCCTGCCGCACCCGTTCTTCGCGGTGACCGCGGCCGACGGCAGCTACACGATCGAGGGGCTTCCCCCGGGCGAGTACGAGATCGAGGCCTGGCACGAGAAGCTCGGCACGCAGACCTCGAAGGTGAAGGTCGAGGCCGGCCAGGCGGCGACCGCGGACTTCACGTTCAAGGGCGCCTGAGGCTCCTGATCTCTCAGCTCATTTGGGGTTCGAGCTTCCCGTGCAGGTCGCTCTGTTCTGGCTGACCGGGGGCGCGTTCTTCGCGCTCCAGCTCGGGATGCTGCTCTATCTGCTCTACGCGGGCCCGATCTCGGGGCTCGCGACCGGCGAACGCCGCCGGTGCCGCGTTGAGATGATCTGGACGCTGGTGCCGGCGGCGCTTCTCGTCGCCATCGTCCTGATGGTGGCAGGCTTCACCGGCTCGTCGTGGGCGCGCGTGCGTGCGACGTCGGAGATCTCGCGAGCCGGGCTTTCCGCACCACTCGCCCTCCGCGCCGTGGTCCCGGGCGCCGAGAGGTAGCGGCGTTGCAGAGGACCGTAGCCCTCGCGACACCGGTCGGCCGGCTCGGCGACTGGGTCGAGCTGACCAAGCCCCGCATCACCCTGATGGTCGTGCTCACGACCGCGGCCGGCTACTACCTCGGCGCCGCGGGGACGATCGACCTGCTCGGCCTCGTTCACGTGCTGCTCGGCACGGCCGTCGTCGCGGGCGCGGCGAGCGCGCTCAACCAGGTCCTCGAGCGCGACACCGACGCGCGCATGCTGCGCACCCGGAGCCGGCCGCTGCCGGCGGGGCGAGTCGAGACGTCGACCGCGGTCGGCTTCGGCCTCCTCCTGGCCGTCGCCGGAGCCCTCTACCTGGCGCTCGCGGTGAACGTCCTCACCGCGTCGATCGGCGTCGTGACGCTCGCGCTCTACGTGCTCGTCTACACGCCGCTCAAGCGCCTCTCCTCGCTGTGCACGATCGTCGGCGCCGTCCCCGGTGCGCTGCCGCCGGTCATGGGCTGGACCGCGGCGACCGGGGCGCTCAGCGCCGAGGCGTGGGTGCTGTTCGCGATCCTCTTCTTCTGGCAGCTCCCCCACTTCCTCGCGATCGCCTGGAACTACCGCGACGACTACGCCCGCGGCGGCCAGCCGATGCTCTCCGTCATCGACCCCGACGGCGCGAGCACTGCGCGCCAGATCGTCCTCTACTGCATGGCCCTCCTGCCGGTGAGCCTCGCGCCGACGCTCGTCCACCTGACGGGCGCTCTCTACTTCTACGGTGCGCTCGTCCTCGGGGTCGCCTACCTCGGCGCCGGGCTGCACGCGGCGCGGCGGCGCTCGCACGCGGCGGCGCTGGTCCTCCTGCGCGTCTCGGTCATCTACCTGCCGGCGCTGCTCGGCCTGATGACTCTCGACAAGGTGGTGCCCTGAGCCCGGCGGCCCCCGCGCTCGCTCCCGAGGAGCGCCACCTGGATCGTCCGATGCAGGGCACGATCTTGACGGTCGAGGGGCTCCGCCATTCCTACGGCGAGACCCTCGCGCTCGACGGCCTCACGTTCACCGTCGAGCGCGGCGAGATCTTCGGGCTGCTCGGGCCGAACGGCGGCGGCAAGACGACGCTCTTCCGGATCCTCGCGACGCTGCTCGCCCCGAGCGCCGGGCGCGCGACGATCGCCGGGCACGACGTGGTCCGCGAGCCGCACGCCGTCCGGCGCGCGATCGGCGTCGTCTTCCAGGCGCCGAGCCTCGACGCCAAGCTCACGGTGTACGAGAACATGCGCTACCAGGGGCACCTCTACGGTCTCTCCGGGAAGGCGCTCGAGGCACGCATCGACGAGATGCTCGGCCGGGTGGCGATGCGCGACCGCAAGGACGCGCGGGTCGAGACGCTGTCGGGCGGCATGCGCCGCCGCATCGACCTCGCGAAGGGCCTGCTCCATCGCCCTGCCCTGGTCCTGCTCGACGAGCCGACGACGGGCCTCGACCCGGGCGCGCGGCTCGACCTCTGGGAGTACCTGCGCGAGGCGCGCGCCCGCGACGGCCTCTCGGTGCTGGTCACGACGCACCTCATGGAGGACGCCGAGCGCTGCGACCGGCTGCTGATCATCGACCGCGGGCGGATCGTCGCCCTCGACACGCCGGACGCCCTGCGCGAGAGCGTCGGCGGCGACGTGATCGTCGCCCGGGCGCGCGACCCGGAGGCGCTCGCCGCCGCGGTCCGCGAGCGCTTCGCGCAGGAGGTGCTGGTCGTGGACGGCACGCTGCGCATCCGCCGGCCGCGCGGCCACGAGTTCGTCCCGCAGCTCTTCGAGGCGTTCCCCGGCCGCATCGACGCCGTCAGCGTCGGCAAGCCGACCCTCGAGGACGTATTCATCCAGCGCACCGGGCACCGCCTCTGGGATGGCGAAAGCTGATCCGTCGGCTAGGCTAGACGCGACGTGATACAGGCCTTGCTGCGACCGACGCTGACGCTCTGGCAGCGCGAGATCGTCCGCTTCTACCGCGAGCGGAGCCGGATCGTCGGAGCTCTCGCGACGCCGGTGCTCTTCTGGCTGCTCCTCGGCTCGGGCTTCGCGAATTCGTTCCACCCCGCTGGGGTACCCGGGACGATGAGCTACGCGGAGTACTTCTACCCGGGCACGATGGTCCTGGTCGTCCTGTTCACGGCGATCTTCTCGACCATCTCGGTGATCGAGGACCGGCGCGAGGGCTTCCTTCAGGCGGTCCTCGTCGCTCCCGTCGCCCGCTCGTCGATCGTGCTCGGCAAGATCCTCGGCGGCACGACGCTCGCGCTCGGCCAGGCGCTGCTGCTGCTGGCGGCGGCGCCGCTCGTCGGGCTGTCGCTCGGCGCGGTCGACCTGCTGCTGGTCGTCGCGGTGCTCTTCGTGGTCGCCTTCGCGCTCACCACGCTCGGCTTCCTGATCGCCTGGCGCATGGAGTCGACGCAGGGCTTCCACGCGATCATGAACCTCGTGCTGATCCCGATGTGGCTCCTCTCGGGCGCCTTCTTCCCGGCCTCCGGAGCCTCATCATGGCTCCGCGGTCTGATGTACGTGAACCCGCTCACCTACGGCGTCGCGGCGCTGCGGCGCTGCCTCTACGCGGGGAGCGCGCCCGTCGGCCCCGACGTCCCGGCGCTCGCCCTCTCGGTGCTCGTCACCTGCGCGTTCGCGCTGCTCGCCTTCCTCGCGGCCCGCGCTCTCGCCTCGCGGCCGCTCGACGTGGGTCTCGCATGACGACGGCGCGCGGCGAGGCGCTGGCGCACCGGCCGCGGCCGCGCCGCACGGCGGCGGCGACCGGGCTCGTCGTCGGGTTGCTGCTCGCGATCGCGGGCGGCGCGTCGCTCTGGGTGAGCAGCATCGTGCGCGACCGGGACGCAGACACGCTCCCGGTGCTCGCCACGGTGCCGGATTTCGCGCTCATTGAGGCTTCGGGGCGGAAGGTCACGCGCGCCGACCTCGCCGGCGCCCCCTGGGTCGCCGACCTCGTCTTCACCCACTGCGCCGGCGCCTGCCCTCTGATGTCGGCCGAGATGGCGCGGCTCGTCTCCCAGACCGCGAGCATGCCGGAGGTGCGCTTCGTCTCGATCAGCGTCGACCCCGAGCGCGACACGCCCGAGGTGCTCACCCGCTACGCCGAGCGCTACGGGGCGGACCGCACGCGCTGGCTCTTCCTCACCGGCGACGAGCAGGAGATCCGCCGGCTCGCGCTCGAGGGCTTGAAGCTCCCGCTGGCTGACGGCGACCCGTCGCGCGGCGAGGACGAGATCCTGCACAGCCAGCGCTTCGTCCTGGTCGACGCGCAGTCGCGCATCCGTGGCGCGTACGACGTGCGCGACCAGGAGGCGATGTTCCGCCTACGCGGCGACCTGCGCCGGCTGGCCGAGGAGACGCCGCCCGCGAGCGGCTCGCGCGCCGGCTGACTAGACGCCGGACGGGACGCGACGCGCCGCCGTGTCGCGCTCGCGGAGCCGCGCTTCCTGCCGCTTCGTGGCGCGCCAGATCGCGAGCGCGGCGCCGCCGATGATCGCCGGCGGCAGGAGCAGCATCAGCGCCGTCCCGAGGAAGAAGCCGCCCGTCCAGTCGCTCTCCCGGCCGCCGAAGCAGACCGCGCACGCCTCGGCCGCGCGCGGCGCAGCGACGACGAGCGCCGGGACGGCGGCCGCCGCGAGGCGGGCGAGCGGGCGGCGCGATCCCGTCCGGAAGATGGCGGCCACGGCGGCGGGCACGGCTCAGTGCCCTCCCGCCGGCGCTCCGCCGCCGTGGTGCATCGCGGCCTCGACGTCGTGCATCAGCCGGCGAGCCTCCTCCTCGACCGGGTGGATGCCGAGGTCGGGCAGGACGAAGACCAGGAGAATCAGGACCAGCCCGAGGCAGACCGCGACCGACCAGTTGATCAGCTTCCCCTCGCCGCGCAGGTGCATGAAGAACGCCGCGATCAGGAAGACCTTCGCCGCCGCGATCACCAGGGCGACGACGACGCCGGCCGCGTGCGGCAGGTTCATGTAGGCGACGCCGACCGTCATCAGCGTCAGCAGGGCGAGGCAGGCGAAGATGATCAGGTAGGTCTGCACCTCCGACGACTTGTCCACCGCCCCTGGCTTCGTGGTCGCTCCGTGCTGCGAGACCTTCGCGCTCATCGAAAGCTCCTACCGATCACAGCAGATAGAGAATCGGGAACAGGATCACCCACACCAGGTCGACGAAGTGCCAGTACAGGCCGGCCGCCTCGACCCGGTCGTGCGACTCCGGCGTGAACCGCCCACGCAGCCCGGCGAACAGGATGTAGAACATGAGGATGATGCCGCCCGTCACGTGCAGCACGTGGAGGCCGGTCAGCGTGTAGTAGAACGAGCCGAACAGGTTGCTCGACAGGGTGATGCCCTCTTCCCACTTGTGGTGGTACTCGTACGCCTTCACGAGCAGGAAGATCACGCCGCCCCCGATCGTGCAGCCGATCCAGCGGGCGAAGCGCTGAACGTTGCCCTCCTGGATCGCGGCGAGCGCGAGCACCATCGTGACGGAGCTCGTGATCAGCGCGAACGTGTTGAAGGTCGCGAGCGGCACGCCCATCATCGAGCGCGGCGGGATGACCATGTAGGCGCTGCCGCTGCGCAGGATCACGTAGGCGCTGATCAGCCCTCCAAAGAGCATGATCTCGGACGCGAGGAAGGTCCACGTTCCGAGCTTCGCGTTGGAGATCCCCGTGTTGGTCTGGGCGACGGCGGCTGTGCTCAATTTCGTGCTCCTCGTGAAGTCCGGTCGCGGGCGCCCTCAGGCGGCGTCGTCCTGCGGCCAGTAGTCGGACTTGTGACCCGGCACGCTGTACTCGTACGGGCCACGGAACACCTCCGGCTCCTTCAAGAAGTTGCCGTGCGGCGGCGGTGACGGGCACGACCACTCGAGGGTCGTCGCGTTCCACGGGTTCTCCGACGCCTTCTCGCCGCGCCAGATGCTCCAGAAGAAGTTGAAGACGAAGGGGATCTGGCCCAGGAACAGCACCGCGGCCGCGATCCCGATGACCATGCTCCAGCCCTGGACCGGCAGGTTGTGCCACTGGTCGGTCGGCACGGCGAGCCGGCGCTGCATGCCCCACATGCCCTGGATGAGCATCGGGAAGAAGATGAAGTTCATCGGGATGAACGTGAGCCAGAAGTGGATCTTGCCGAGCGTCTCGTTCATCTTCCGCCCGAACATCTTCGGGAACCAGTAGTAGGTCGCGCCCATGAGGGCGATCAGGCTCCCCGGCGCCACGACGTAGTGGAAGTGGCCGATCACGTAGTACGTGTCGTGCAGGTGCATGTCGGTCGGCGCGAAGCCGAGCGGCAGGCCGGTCAAGCCGCCGATGCCGAACATCGGCAGGAAGGCGAGCGCGAAGAGCATCGGCACGGTGAAGCGGATCGACCCGCCGCGCAGGCTCAGCACGAGGCAGGTGAGCACCGCGACCGACGGGATCGAGATCGTCATCGTCGTCGTGACGAACAGGTTCGCGAGGCTCGTGCGCATCCCCGAGAGGAACATGTGGTGCGCCCACACGACGAAGCTCAGGATGCCGATCACGATCATCGAGCCGACGATCTCCTTGTAGCCGAAGAGCGGCTTGCGGGTGTTGGCCGCGATGATCTCGGCGACGACGCCGAAGGCGGGCAGCAGGAGGACGTACACCTCGGGGTGCGCGAGGAACCAGAACAGGTGCTGCCAGAGGATCGGGCTGCCGCCTCCCGCGCGCGGGAAGACGGTCGAGCCGTAGATCATGTCCTTCGGGATGTAGAAGCTCGTGCCGGCGACGCGGTCGAGGAGCTGGAGGAGCGCCCCCGCCTCGAGCACCGGGAAGGCGAGCAGGAGGAGCACCGCGGTGACGAGCTGCGCCCAGCAGAAGACGGGCAGGCGCCCCATCGTCATGCCCTTGCAGCGCATGTTGAGCGTCGTCACGATGAAGTTGATCGCACCGAAGAGCGACGAGGTGATGAGGATCACCATGCCGATGAGCCAGTACGTCTGGCCCGTCGGTGCGACGACCGAGAGCGGCGCGTAGGAGGTCCAGCCCGACTGCGGCGCGCCGCCCGGAGCCCAGAAGCTCGCCAGCATGACGATGCCGCCCACGACGTAGGTCCAGTACGACATCATGTTGAGGCGCGGGAACGCCATGTCGGGCGCGCCGATCTGCAGCGGCAGCACGTAGTTGCCGAAGGCCGCGACCCCGAGCGGCACGACGCCGAGGAAGATCATGATCGTCCCGTGCATCGCGCCGAGCTGGTTGTAGAACTCGGGATCCATGAAGCCGTAGGGCATCTTCTCCGGCCACATCCAGTTCAGGAAGCTCCGGATGAGGCCAATCTTCTCGGGATCGAAGTCGTCCGGCGGCGTCGGGATCGCGAGCTGCCAGCGCATGAGCAGCATCATCGAGAACCCGATGAGCAGGAAGATGAAGGAGGTGATCAGGTACTGGATCCCGATGACCTTGTGGTCCACCGAGAAGATGTATTTCCGGATGAACGACTGGGGCTCGGCGTGCTCGTGCGCGCCGGCGTGACCGTGTGCGTCTTTCACCACTTCTCTCCTAGCTGCGGGACGATACCCGGGCGGGATCCGTTGGTGCGGGCCGTCAAGAGTGCGATTCGCTTGCGAACGACACGGAGCGCGCGTCGGCGGTGCCGGTCTTCTCCGCGAGCTGCTCCTTCTGCCAGCTCTCGAACTCTTCCGGCGTCTGGACGAAGACGTTGCCGACCATCTTGGTGTGGCCGAGGCCGCAGAGCTGCGCGCAGCCGATCTCGAACTTGTCGGCGACCGTGGGCTCGAACCAGAGCATCGTCTCGAGCCCCGGGACAACGTCCTGCTTGTTGCGGAAGTTCGTGACCTGGAAGCTGTGGATCACGTCCTTCGAGGTCATGCGCAGGATCGTCGGCTTGCCGAGCGGCACGTAGAGGTTGTTGATCGTGACGATGTCGTCCTTCGAGGCGGGGTCGTCGGGGTCGATGCCCATCGGATTCTCCGCGGTCACCAGCGAGACCTCACGCCGCCCGAACTTCCCGTCGGGACCCGGGTACTGGAAGTTCCACGCGAACTGCTGCGCGACCAGGTTGACGGTGAGCGACTCGTCGGTCGGCGGAGTCTCCTGCTTGAGCGAGGCCCAGAGCGGGATGCCGAACGCGAGGATCAGCCAGATCTCGAAGGCCAGGATGAGGCCGTCGGGAATGAACGACGCCGACTCACCCGCCTGGTGGTAGACGGCGCGCTCGCCGTCGCGCGCGCGGTAGCGGATCAGGCAGTAGATGAAGAACACCCCCCACGCGACGAAGATGGTGATCATCACCACGTGGAGGAGCCAGATCAGCCAGTCGATCTCGCCCGCGTAGCTCGCGGCCGCCGGCGGCAGCCCCCATTCATAGCCCCATTGTTCGCTCATAGATGGAATCCCGGCGCGCTCGAGAAAAGGTTATCCCGGAGGCCCAAACCCTTTTTGCTGCTGGGTGTCAAGCCTGCGCGGATCGTGAGCAGCAAGAGCACCCGGGGGCGAGGGCGTCCTCCCCCGCCTTTCTGACGAGCCGGCGATGGGGCGCGCCGGCTAGGCTCTCAGGCGCCCGTCGTGCGGACGCCCTCGACGCGCCGCTCCGCCGCGAGCCGCACCCGCCCGCGCCGTCGGCGCACGAGCCGCATGACCAGGCCGAACGGACCCGAGGCCACGTAGATCAAGATCGCGGCGAAGAAGATCACCTGCGGGTGGGCCACCGCGAACGTCGCGACGATCATCGTCCCGACGACCGCGTAGAACGGCAGCCGGGCGCGCAGGTCGATGTCCTTGAAGCTGTAGTAGCGAACGTTGCTCACCATGAGCAGCGCGAGCGCGTAGACCATGAGCAGCAGGACGAGGTGCTTGTTCGTCGCCCCCTCGCCGCCGAAGTAGAAGTAGAGGAGCACGGTCGCGGCGATCATGTCGGCCGCGGCCGGAATCGGCAGCCCGACGAAAGTCCGCTTCTCCGCGTAGGTCGACTGCACGTTGAAGCGCGCAAGCCGCAGCGCACCGCAGGCGACGAACAGCGACACCGCGAGCCAGCCCCACGCGCCCCAGGGCTCGAGCGCCCAGCGGTACGCGAGGATCCCGGGGGCCACGCCGAAGGCGACGAGGTCGGCGAGCGAATCGTACTCGACGCCGAACTGGCTCGTCGTGTTGGTGAGCCGCGCGATCCGCCCGTCGAGTCCGTCGCACAGGTGCGCGATGACGATGCACACCGCCGCGGTCAAGAAGTCGCCCCGGCTGCTCGCGATGATCGCGTAGACGCCGAGGAACACCCCACCCGTCGTGAACAGATTGGGCAGGATGTAGACGCCCTTGTGCAGCGAGGCGCGACGTTCCGCGCCGCCGCGCAAGAGCCGCATGCGGCGGCCCCCGACCCCTCCGGCCAATCCCCGTCCTTGCCTCATCGCAGCACCCCGAGGACGGTTTGTCCCGCCGTCACGCGATCCCCCAGCTTGACGGTGAGGTCGACGTCGCCCTCGATGTACACGTCGACCCGCGAGCCCAGCTTGATCATTCCCACACGCTCGCCGCGCCTGCAACGATCGCCCGGCTTGAGCCGGCAGACGATGCGCCGGGCGAGGAAGCCGGCGATCTGTACGAAGACGATCCCCCGCCCGTCCGCCGTGCGCATCACTACGGCGTTCTGCTCATTGTCGAGCGACGCCTTGTCGGCGTACGCGGCGAAGTACTTCCCCGGATTGTAGTGCACGCCCACCACCTCGCCGTCGACGGGCGAGCGGTTCACGTGCACGTCGAGCGGCGACATGAAGACGCTCACCTTCGCGGCGCGCGTCTTGAGAAAGCGCGGCTCGTCGACGCCCTGCTCGGCGACGATCACCCGCCCGTCGGCGGGCGAGACGACGAGCCCCGGCCCCTCCGGCGGCACGCGCTCCGGGTCGCGGAAGAAGTTGACGAGGAACCCGGCGAGGACCGCCATCACGATGGCGACCCCGCCGAGGACGCGCGACGCCGTCCCGCTGGTCAGCCACGCGAGCAGCCCCGCCGCCGCCGCGGCCACGAGGCAGCCGACGATCAGCGGATAGCCATCCCGCGCGAGCGGGATCCGCGTATCGCGATCCACTAATTCTTCGACTTGTCGACGAGCCGGCGCGACGCCATCCACGGCATCAGCGCGCGGAGCTGCGCCCCGACGGCCTCGATCGGGTGGTGCTCGCCTTCCTTGCGCAGCTCACGGAAGTGCGGCAGCCCGCAGCGGTACTCGGTCATCCACTCCTCGGCGAACTTGCCGGACTGGATCTCGTTCAAAATCTCCTTCATCGCGCGGCGCGCCTCTGGGCCGATCACCCGCTTGCCGCGCGTCATGTCGCCGTACTCCGCGGTGTTGCTGATCGAGTAGCGCATGTTGGCGATGCCGCCCTCGTAGATCAGGTCGACGATCAGCTTCACCTCGTGGAGGCACTCGAAGTAGGCCATCTCCGGGCTGTAGCCGGCCTCGACCAGCGTCTCGTACCCGGCGCGGATCAGCTCGGTGAGCCCGCCGCAGAGGACCGCCTGCTCGCCGAACAGGTCGGTCTCGGTCTCCTCGCGGAAGGTCGTCTCGAGGATCGCGGCGCGGCCGCCGCCGATCGCGCTCGCGTAGGCGAGCCCGACCTGCTTGGTGTCGCCCGTCGGGTCCTGGCCGACCGCGAGCAGGCACGGCACACCGCGGCCCGCCTCGTACTCGCTGCGCACGAGGTGTCCCGGACCCTTCGGCGCGACCATGAAGACGTTCACCTCCGGCGACGGGACGATGTTCTTGAAGTGGAAGTTGAAGCCGTGCCCGAAGGCCAGGTAGTCGCCCTTCTTGAGCCCCGGCTTGATCTCGCTCTCGAAGATCTCGGCGCCCATCTCGTCGGGCACGAGCATCATCACGATGTCGCCCCAGGCCGCCGCCTCGGCGGTCTCGCGGACGACGAGCCCCGCGTTCTCCGCCTTCTTCCAGGAGGGGCTCCCCTTGCGCAGGCCGACGCACACCTCGACCTTGCTGTCCCGCAGGTTCTGGGCGTGCGCGTGGCCCTGGCTTCCGTAGCCGATCACCGCGACCTTCTTGCCCGAGAGCAGCGCGGGGTTCGCGTCCTTGTCGGTGTAGATGTTCAGTCCCATGCTCCTCGCTCCTCGCTCCTCGCTCAGACGAAGTCTGCCTCCGACCCCTCCCGGGAGATCCGGCCCTCGTGCCCCTCGCGACCGACCTCCGGGGTATCGTCGGCCTGCGCGGCGAGCACCTCGGCGCCGCGGAACATCGCGACGATCCCGGTGCGCACCACCTCCTTGATGCCGAACGGCCGGAGCAGGTCGATGAACGCGGCGATCTTGTCCTCGGTGCCGGTCACCTCGACGATGTACGAGCTGCTTGCGACGTCCACCACCTTGCCGCGGAAGATGTTGACGACGCTCAGCACCTCGCCGCGCGTCTTCGCGTCGGCCGTCACCTTGACCAGCACCAGCTCGCGCTCGACGTGATTTACGGCGCTGAAGTCGCTCACCTTGATCACGTTGACGAGCTTGTTGAGCTGCTTGGTGATCTGGTGGAGGACGCGGTCGTCCCCGCTCGTCACCAGGGTGATCCGGGAGACCGTGGGGTCGGTGGTCTCGGCGACGCACAGGCTCTCGATGTTGAACCCGCGGCCGCTGAACAGCCCGGCGATCCTGGCGAGGACCCCGAACTCGTTCTCGACCAGGACGGAGATGATGTGGCGCATTCCGGCTGTCTAACCGTTACCCGGCCGAAAATCGACCGGCCCGGCCGCCTGCCGGTGCGCTCCTTGCTGCTCGCGCCGCGCCGCAGCGGGGCGCGGCCTTCGGCTCAGTGCTGGGGGGAGTCCGAGCCCGCGCGGTAGCGGTACAGGATCTCCATCATCCGGTCCTTGCCGGCGAGCTTGAGCTTCTGGAGGCGCTTGCGTTCGATCTCCTCGTCTACGGAGAGGTGCGGCTTGGCGTTGAACCGGGCGAGCTGCCGTTCGAATTCCTCGTGCTCGAGGTAGTACTTCCGGAGCTCTGCGTCGCGGTCGATCAGCGACCGGATCAACTCCTCGTCACGCTTCTCCATCGATGAGACCTCCTGGCGACACGCGCCATGCGGCCGCCTTCGCGCCGGATCATCGAGGGCCCGAAGAAGCCGCGCTCACGAACGACTTGTATGCGGCCGGGATTCTCCTTGTCAACGCGAGGGCTCGCCCGCGGCGCGCGAGCGCGCGATCTCGGCCTCCGAGGCGCGGGCGTAGCGCGGCACGAGCGTCGCCGGATCGTGTCCGCCGGAGAGCGCGAAGGCGCCTGCACCGAGCCGCGCGACCGCCGCGCCCCGCGGGTGGTGCGTGGCGGGCGGGAGCGCGCGCAGCCGGCCGGCAAACGGCTCGACGAGCGCCTGGCCATAGCGCTCGGCACCGTCGCCGAGGATGAACGGGGGCGGCGCGCCGCTCCCCTGCCGCTCGAGGTGCTCGCCGAGCGTGCGCGCGAAGTCCGCCGGACGGAGCGCCGCGTCGAGCGAGAGCCGCTCGAGGCGCGGGCTCGGCTCCTCCGCGACCGGCGCCCGCACGCGGAACACGGCGCCATAGACCTCGCCCTTCCGCGCATCGAGGCAGCTCGCGACGAGCGACCCGATGGCGACGTCCGGCGGCGCGCCGTCGGGTGACCACTCCGGGAGCACCGTCGCGGCGAGCGCCTCGAGCGTCGAGACCCCGACCAGCGCGACGTCGGTGCCGAGGACGAGCCCCTTCGCGGTCGCGAGCGCCACGCGGAGCCCGGTGAACGGGCCCGGACCGATCCCGACGGCGATGCAGCGCACCGCGTCGAGCGCGGCCCCGGCGCGGCCGAGGCACTCCTCGATCACCACGATGAGCTCCGCGCCGTGCGCCAGCGCGGTGTCGCGCGACACCTCGGCGACCATGACGCAGCCGTCGGCGACCTGCCCGGGCGGGCTGTGCCGCGCCTCGTCGGGCGTCACCGCGGCGCGCACCAGGCCCACGCTCGCGACGCGCGACGCGCTCTCGATGCCGAGGATCAGCAAGAGACGAGCGGAGCGACCGAACGAGCCGTCCGGCCCCCGCTAGCCGACGACCAGACGGTGCAGGTCGTTGTACAGCGCGAAGCCCATCAGCGAGATCAGGAGGAACATCCCGATCTGCTGCGCGATCTCGCGGTGCCGGATCTCCATCGGCCGGCCGAGGATCTTCTCGACGCCCATGAACAGCAGGTGCCCGCCGTCGAGGATCGGGATCGGCAGCAGGTTGAGCACGCCCAGGTTCACGCTGAGCAGCGCCATGAAGAAGGCCAGCGCCGCGAGGCCGTTGTGCGCCTGCCTGCCGGCCTCGGTCATGATCGTGAGCGGCCCGCCGACCGTCGAGGCGGCGACGACGCCCTGGAAAAGCTTCACCAGGGTCAGCACCGTGAGCCCGACGAGCTCCGCGGTGCGCTGGATGCCGAGCCACACCGCGGCGATCGGGTTGCTCCGCTCGGTGATGAACTTGTCCGACTGCTCGACGCCGATCACGTAGATCGCGGTCGGCTCGCCGAAGATCGTCTTGCCCTCGGTGCGCTCCGGGGTGACGGTGACCGTGAACTCCTGGTCGCCACGCTTCACCCGCAGCTCGACCGGCGCGCCCTCGCTGCCACGGATCGCCTTGGAGAGCTCCTCCCAGCGGGAGATCGGCGTGCCGTCGACGGCCACGATCTCGTCGCCCTTCTGGATCCCGGCCTTCGCAGCCGGCATGCCCTCGCTCACGCCGCCGACCGCAGAGGTGAGGGTCGGCACGCCGGTCGCGAAGAGCAGCGAGAGCAGGAAGGCAGCGAACACCAGGTTGCCGAGCGGACCTGCGACGACGATCAGCGCCCGCGCCCAGAGCGGCTTCTGCGAGAACGAGTTCGGCTGCGCCGCGAGGATCGGGTCCGGCTCGCTGCCATCGTCCTCTTGGCCGATCATCTTCACGTAGCCGCCGAGGGGGATGGCGGCGATGCAATACTCGGTCTCGCCGATCCTGCGAGACAGCAGCGTCGGCCCGAAGCCGAGCGAGAACTTGAGCACCCCTACCCCGAGCCGCTTGCAGGCAAGGAAGTGCCCGAGCTCGTGCACGAAGATCAGAAGCCCGAGCACGACGATTGCTGCAACGACGCTGGTCACCATGGTGCAATCTTCTCCCGCCGCCCGCGCATTCAGGGCGCCGGGCCGACGTTCACATAATAAGCGAAGACGAACGGTAAGACGAGGCTGTCCGTGCGGTCGAGGACCCCGCCGTGCCCGGGGATGACCCAGCCCGAGTCCTTCGCACCGTAGGCGCGCTTGAGCAGCGACTCGCTCAGGTCGCCCGCCTGCGCGAGCACCCCGATCGAGAGCCCGAGGAAGAGGAGCGTCTCGAGGTCGGTCGAGTACGGCGGCAGGACGAGCCAGGCGAAGACCGCGAGCAGGACGCTCCCGAGGAGCCCGCCGAGCGCGCCCTCCACGGTCTTGTTCGGGCTCACGCGAGGCATGAGCTTCGTGCGCCCGGCGAACCGGCCGGCGAAGTAGCCGCCGGTGTCCGCCCCCATCGCACACGCGATGGCGAAGAACACCCAGCGCTCTCCGCCGTTGGGCAAGAGCCGCAGCGAGATGACGTGCGGCAGGAGGAAGCCGACGTAGAGCGCCGCGAGCAGCGCGTTGGCGAGCCGCGATACCGCACCCGCCATGTCGGGGTCGAAGAGCGAGAGGAAGAGCCCGCCCGCGAGCGAGACGAACAGCACGACGCCGAGCGCAGACGCGCTCTGCATCACGACCGCGGCGGCGAAGCCGAGGCCCGAGGCGATCGCGAGGAGCTGCGCGAGCCGCCTCCCCGGCAGCGCCATCGCGGCAAACTCGCCGAGCCCGATCGCGGTGATGCCCGTCACCACGCCGGCGAAGACCCACGGCGGGCTCGCCAGCACGAGCCAGATGAGGAGCGGGATCGCGACCGCAGCGGTCGCGAGCCTAGTTCGCAGCACGCAGCCGGGCCTGGTCGCCGCGAGGCTCGGGCAGACGCCCGAAGCGACGCTCGCGGGCCTGGAACTGCCGGAGCGCCTCGAGGAACTCCGGCTCGCGAAAGTCCGGCCACAGCGTATCGGTGATGTAGATTTCCGTGTAGGCGACCTGCCAGAGGAGGAAGTTCGACAGGCGCACCTCGCCGCTTGTGCGGATCAGGAGGTCGGGATCGGGGATGCCCGCCGTGCCGAGGCTCTGCGCGACCGTCGTCTCGTCGATCATCTCGGGGTCGAGCTCGCCGCGCTGCACGCGCCTCGCGACCGCACGCACCGCGGCCGCGATCTCCTCGCGCGCGCTGTACGAGAGCGCGAGCACGACGGTCAGGCCGCGGTTCTTGCGCGTCTTCTCGACGCTCACCTTGAGCGCCTGCTGGACGTCGCGCGGCAGCCGCTTCACGTTGCCGATTACCAGGAGCCGCACGTCGTTCTTCATCATGCGGTCGAGCTCGGTCGTGAGGTAGCGCTTCAGGAGGCCCATCAGGGCGTTCACCTCGGCCGCAGGACGGCCCCAGTTCTCGGCGGAGAAGGCATAGAGCGAAAGGTACTCGATGCCGATGTCGCGCGAGATCTCGACGATCGCCTTGACGGAATCCTTTCCGCGGCGGTGCCCGTGGATGCGGTCGTAGCCGCGGCACTGCGCCCAGCGCCCGTTACCGTCCATGATGATCGCGACGTGACGCGGCAGGCGCGTGGGGTCGATGCCCTGGAGCGCGAGACTCGCGCGCGTGGGTTTTGCCATCAGAGCCACCTCACACCACCATGATCTCTTCTTCTTTGGCCTTGAGCGTGCGGTCGATGCGCTCGATGCCCTCGTTGGTCAGGGCCTGGACCTTCTCCTGCGCGTGGCGGGCGTCGTCCTCGGCGATCTGCTTCTCCTTCTGCAGCTCCTTGATCATCTCGTTCGCGTCCCGGCGGTGGTTGCGCATCGAGACGCGGAACTCCTCGGCGATCTTCCGTACGTGCTTGACCAGGTCGCGGCGCCGTTCCTCGGTGAGCTCGGGGATCGGAATGCGTATGACCTTGCCGTCGTTGATCGGGTTGAGCCCGAGCTCCGACGCCTTGATCGCGCGCTCGATGTCGTTGATGGCGTTCCGGTCGAAGGGCGTCAGCACGAGCAGGCGTGGCTCGGGAGCGTTGATCGTCGCGAGCTGGTTCAGCGGCGTGCGCGCCCCGTAGTAGTCGACGAAGATGCCATCCAGGAGGGCCGTCGACGCGCGCCCCGTGCGGACGCGGGCAAACTCCTTCTTGAGCTTGTTCGCGGTTTCGTCGATCTCGCGCTTGAGCTGGCTCAAAACGTCGTCGATCACGACGCCCCTCCACGAACGATGGTGCCGATCGGCTCACCGAGCATGGCGCGCTTCAGGTTGCCCGGCTCGAGCATGCTGAACACGAGCACGGGCAGCGCGTTGTCCATGCAGAGCGAGATTGCCGTCGAATCCATCACCTTTAGCTTCTGGCTCAGGACGTCGAGGTAGGTCAACTCGCGATAGCGCACGGCGGCGGGGTTCGTCAGGGGGTCGGAATCGTAGACGCCGTCGACCCGCGTCGCCTTGCAGAGGATCTCGGCGCCGATCTCGACCGCCCGGAGCCCGGCCGCCGTGTCGGTGGTGAAGAACGGGTTCCCGGTGCCCGCCGCGAAGATCACCACCCGGCCCTTCTCGAGGTGACGCGTCGCGCGGCGTCGGATGTAGGGCTCCGCGACCTCCTTCATCTCGAGCGCCGAGAGGACGCGGGTCTGGACCCCGTGGCGCTCGATCGCCGCCTGCAGGGCGAGGCTGTTGATCATCGTCGCGAGCATGCCCATGTAGTCGGCGGTCGCGCGCTCGATGCCGTGCGACACCCCGGCGAGCCCACGGAAGATGTTGCCGCCGCCGATCACCACGGCGAGCTCCACACCGAGCGCGTGCACCTCGGAGATCTCGCTCGCGAAGCGGGTGAGAAGCGCGTCGTCGATACCGTAGCCCGCGCTGCCGGCCAGAGCCTCACCGCTCAGCTTCAGCAGAACCCGGCGATAGGCGAGCGACTGAGCCACCGGGGTCGAACGGCTCAGGCCTCGCCCGAGGATTGGCCGAGCTGAAGGCGGACGAAGCGCTTGATCTCGATCGGATGGCCGAGCGTCTTGCTCGAGGTCTCGAGGAGCTTGCCGATGGTGAGCTGCGGGTCGCGGATGAACTCCTGCTCGACGAGGCAAGCCTCGGCGAAGAACTTCTCAATCTTGCCCTGAACGATGCGCTCGATCACCTGCTCGGGCTTGCCGGAGCCGGCGGCCTGCGCGCGGAAGATGTCGCGCTCGCGCGCGATCTCGCTCTCCGGGACCTCCTCGCGGCGCACCCAGCGCGGGCTCGCCGCAGCGACCTGCATCGCGACGTCGCGCAGCAGCTTGTCGAGCTCCTCTGCGTTCTTCCCGGCGCCCGGCGCGCGCGCCTCGACCAGCACGCCGATCTTGCCGCCCGCGTGCACGTAGGAGCCGACCGCGCCCTCGCCCGGCTCGACCGCGAAGCGCGCCACCCGGCGGAGCACGACGTTCTCGCCCATCGCGGCGACCGCCTCGGCGACGAGGTCGGGGACCGACTTGCCGTCGACCTGGATCGCAGCGAGGTCGAGCTCCTGCGCCGTGCGCACGCCGTCGATCTCCTTGCGGCCGGCGAACGCGCCGAGCAGCTTCGCCGCGAGCTCCTGGAACTGCGGCGTCTTCGCGACGAAATCGGTCTCGCAGTTGAGCTCGAGCATCACGCCTTCGCTCGGCCCCAGCAGGCGGGCGGTGATCACGCCCTCCGCCGCGACCTTGCCGGCGCGCTTCGCCGCGGTCGCGAGACCCTTCTCGCGCAGGTAGCGGATCGCGCCCTCGAAGTCACCGCCGGCGGACACCAAGGCCGCCTTGCAGTCCATCATGCCGGCGCCCGTCTTCTCGCGCAGCTCCTTCACCTGTGCCGCTGTGACTTCCAAGCTCTTGCCCTCGATGCCTGGGGCAGGCCGACGGTGGTCCGCCTGCCCGTCCGTTTCGCTCCTCTCGTCGCGTTGCCCGCGCGGGTCTCAGGCGCCCGCGGGAGCCGGCCCCTCGCTCGGCTCGGCAGGCTGCTCCGCCTCCGCGCCGGCGCCCTCCTCGCCCGTGCCGCGCAGCCGCTCCTCGTACTCCTGACGGCCCTCGAGGATCGCGTCGGCGATCGACGAGCAGAACAGGCGGATCGCGCGGATCGCGTCGTCGTTGCCCGGAATCTTGTAGTCCACGAGCTCCGGGTCGCAGTTCGTGTCGACCACGGCGATGACCGGGATGCCGAGCTTGTTCGCCTCCCTGACCGCGATCTCCTCCTTCTTGGGGTCGATCACGAAGATCGCGTCCGGCAGCTTGCGCATGTTCTTGATGCCGCCCAGCGAGGAGAGGAGCTTGTCGCGCTCGCGCGACAGGTTGAGGATCTCCTTCTTCGTGTAGCGCTCGGCGGTCGCCGGATCCTCGAGCATCTCCTCGAGCTTCTTCAGGCGGTCGATCGAGGCCTTGATCGTCTGGAAGTTGGTGAGCATCCCGCCGAGCCAGCGGTTGTTCACGTAGAACATGCCGCAGCGCTCGGCCTCCTCGCGGATCGGATCCTGGGCCTGCTTCTTCGTGCCGACGAAGAGGATCACCCCGCCCGAGGCGGCGAGCTCCCGCACCTGGTGATAGACGTCGCGGAACATCTTCACCGTCTGCTGGAGGTCGATGATGTAGATCCCGTTCCGCGCCCCGAAGATGTAGCGCTTCATCTTCGGGTTCCAGCGACTCGTCTGGTGGCCGAAGTGCACACCGGCCTCCAGGAGCTGTTTCATCGTCGGCTCGGGCATACTGTCCTTCCTGTTCCAACCGGGCGGCGTCGCCAGGACGGCGGGCCACCTCGCGAGGGGCTCAACCCTGGCTGGCTAGCAAAGGCCGCAAAATGGCGCAACGAACCGGCTGGCGCGGCCCTCCGGCCGCCCGCCCCGGGGCGCCCTCAGGAGTTCATCGAGGCGATGAACTCGGCGTTGGTCTTGGTGTCCTTGAGCTTGTCCAGCAGGAACTCCATCGCCTCGACGGGGTTCGCCTGGGCGAGGAGCCGGCGGAGGATCACCACCCGGTTCAGCACCTCGCGGCTGAGCAGCAGCTCCTCCTTCCGGGTCCCCGAGCGGTTGATGTCCATCGCCGGGAAGGTCCGCTTGTCGACCAGCCGCCGGTCGAGGTGGATCTCCATGTTGCCGGTGCCCTTGAACTCCTCGAAGATCACCTCGTCCATCCGGCTGCCGGTGTCGATCAGCGCCGTGCCGATGATGGTCAGCGAGCCGCCGTCCTCGATGTTGCGCGCCGCGCCGAAGAACTTCTTCGGCTTGTGCAGCGCGTTCGAGTCGACGCCCCCCGAGAGGATCTTCCCCGAGGGCGGCACGACCGTGTTGTAGGCGCGCGCGAGCCGGGTGATCGAGTCGAGGAGGATCACCACGTCCTTGCCGTGCTCGACGAGGCGCTTCGCCTTCTCGATCACCATCTCCGCGACCTGGACGTGGCGCGTCGCCGGCTCGTCGAAGGTCGAGCTCACGACCTCGCCCTTCACCGAGCGCTGCATGTCGGTCACTTCCTCGGGTCGCTCGTCGACCAGCAGGACGATCAGCACGACCTCCGGGTGGTTCGCGGTGATGCCGTGCGCGATGGCCTGCAGCATCATCGTCTTGCCGGTGCGCGGCGGCGCGACGATGAGCCCGCGCTGCCCCTTGCCGATCGGCGTCATCAGATCGAGGACGCGGGTCGTCACCTCGTCGGGGCGGTGCTCGAGGTGGAGGTGCTCGTTCGGGTAGAGCGGCGTCAGGTTGTCGAACAGAATCTTCTCTCGCGCGCGCTCGGGCTCCTCGTAGTTGATCTTCTCGACCTTGAGCAGCGCGAAGTACCGCTCACCCTCCTTCGGCGGACGGATCTGCCCGGAGACCACGTCGCCGGTGCGCAGGTTGAAGCGGCGCACCTGCGAGGGCGAGATGTAGATGTCGTCCGGGCCGGGGAGGTAGTTGTAGTCGGGCGCGCGCAGGAAGCCGAAGCCGTCGGGCAGGACCTCGAGCACGCCCTCGCCGTAGATCGAGCCCGCCTGCGCGGTCTGCGCCTGCAGGATGCCGAAGATCAGCTCCTGCTTGCGCATCGCCGACGAGCCCTCGACGTTGAACCGGCGAGCGATCTGCGCGAGCTCGTGGATGTCGAGCCGCTTGAGCTCCTTCAGGTTGACGGGCGGCGGCGGCGAACCCGTGCCGAGCGGGGACGGCCCCACCGTGATGCGCTCGGCGGCCGACCGCTCCGGCTCCGCCGCGTGACTCGCCTCGTCGCTCGCCGCAGCCGCCTGCTCGTGCGCCGCCGGCGCACTGCCCTCCTCCGCCGCTCCCTCGCTGCGTCGCGCCTGGCCGTGCTCGGCGGACGCGGTCGTCCGCCGGATCACGCCCGGTGCGCGCGTCGCCACCGTCTCCGTCACGGTGGCGGCGCCCGCCGTGCGCGGAGCGGGCCCGAGCTCGAGCGCTGCGCCCTCGGAGGCCGGCTCCTCGCCGACCGCCGCGACCTGCTCCGGCAGCTCGGTCGTGGCCTCGTTGCGGGGGCGTGAGCGTGGCATGTCCCTCTCCTTCAAGAAGTGCCGCGCCGGTCCCGACACGCGGAGGGCGCACTGGACTTGGCTCGCGTGACCTTGTGCTGGTCTCGGGACCGGGGCTCGATGTCTCGGTGTTTCATCCCGCCGTGCGGGCCTCGTGCACCAACTCTGCTGTGGAGATTCGCTTGACGTTAGCGCTACGGCTGGCGAGCGGACGCAGAGGCGTGTCGTTGCTTGATGCCGCGATGAAGCGGGGCGAAGCCTCCCTCGGCGCCCGCTCGACGCCTTAAAGCAACTCTATTTCGGAGTCAACCCCTCGGCGCGTCGTGAGCGCGACGCTTCACCATCGTGTTTTCTTGTCTCGTCGCGCGTGCCGCACGCATCGCGCAGCGTCGCGATGAGCTCACGCATGTCGGCGGGCAGCGGTGCCTCGAAGACGACCTCTCTTCCGTCCGCGGGATGACGCAGCTCGAGCGACGCGGCGTGCAGCGCCTGGCGCGGGAAGTGCTCGATCGCGGCGCGCGCGCGTGCCGGCGCCCAGGCGGGTGCGTGCGACGATCCGTACACCCGGTCGCCGACGATCGGGTGGCCCATGCTCGCGAGGTGCACGCGGAGCTGATGCGTGCGCCCCGTCTCCGGCTCGAGGTCGAGCACCGCCGCGACGCCGCGTGGCACGCCGAACGCTTCGCGTGTCGTGTAGAGGGTTCGCGCAGGACGGCGCTGCCCGGCGCGCGCCTGCATGCGCTTGCGGTCGACGGGATCGCGCCCGATCGGCAGATCGATCACGCCGCTCGGCTCGCGCGGCACGCCGAGCACGATCGCCGTGTAACGCTTGCGAACGCGTCGCGCGGCGAACTGCCGTGCGAGCGCATGCATCGCCGCGGGAGTCTTCGCGACGACGATGACGCCCGTCGTGTCCTTGTCCAGGCGGTGCACGATCCCCGGGCGCTGCGGGTCGGGCCAGTCACCCGTGAAGCGCCAGCGGTGAAGCAGCGCCGCAACGAGCGTGCCGCGTCGCGTGCCGGGTGCCGGGTGGCTCGCCATCCCGGGCGGCTTGTCGATCACGATCAGCGCGTCGTCCTCGTGGAGCACCTCGAGCTCGATCGGCTCGGGCTCGACCCACGACGGCTCGGGCGGCGGCAGGTGCACGTCGATCACCGCGCCCTCGGGCACGAGGAAGCTCGCCTTGCGCGGCACGCCGTCGACCGTGACCCGTCCCTCGCGGATCAGCGACGCGGTGCGCGAGCGCGTCGGCAGGAAGCTCTGCCGCGCGAGGAAGCGGTCGAGCCGCTGCCCGCCCTCGCCGGGCGGCACCGTGCAGCGAAACGTCCTGCCGGCCGGCTCGCCCGGCTCGCCCCCGCTCACGGCGTGGCGCCGAGCACCTCGCGCGCCGCCTGGGCGTCGGCCCGGATCTGCTTGACGAGGGCGTCCACCGACGGGAAGCGCAGCTCGGCGCGCAGGCGCTTCACGAAGCCGACGCGAATCCGCGCGCCGTAGAGCTCGGCGTCGAAGTCGAGCAGGTGCGTCTCGAGGCGGCGCGCCGAGATGCCGAAAGTCGGGTTCGTGCCGAGGTTCGCGACCCCCGGCCGCGTCACCGGCTCGTCGCCGACGCCGACCCGCACCGCGTAGACGCCATCCGGGGGCAGCATGCCGCCCCGCGGGTAGATGTTCGCGGTCGGAAAGCCGATCGACGCGCCACGGCGATCGCCCTGCCACACGCGGCCGAGGAGCGTGTGCGGCCGGCCGAGGAGACGCGCCGCCTCGCTCACCTCGCCGGCTGCGAGCAGCCGGCGGATCGCGCTGCTGCTCACCGTGCGCTCGCCAATCGTGACCGGCGGCACCACCTCGACCGCGAAGCCGTGCTCGCGACCGAGCTCGGCGAGGCTCTCCGGCGTGCCGCGGCGGTCGCGCCCGAAGGTCACGTTGTAGCCCACCACGACCGCCGACACGCCGAGCGCCCCGACCAGCACCTCACGCACGAAGGTCTCGGGCTCGAGCGCCGCGAACGCCCGCGTGAAGCGCTGCACGACGGCGCCCGCGAGCCCGGCGTCGCGCAGGAGTGCCAAGCGGCAGGCGAGCGAGGTGAGCATCGCGGGCGCGCGCTCGGGCGCGAGCACCGCGACCGGGTGCGGCCAGAAGGTGAAGGCGACCGCGTCGACGCCCGCTGCGGCGGCGCGCTCGAGGCTCCGGCGCACGATGGTCTGGTGCCCGAGGTGAAAGCCGTCGAAGTTTCCGAGGGCGACGACCGGAGAGCGGAATGGCCGGCTGCCCGGACGGAGGTGGCGAACGACGCGCATGTTGATCTCGAGACGGCGTCGCTCTGCATAGCACACGCCCCGGGCCGACGCTGCGCACGGCCGTCCGCCGGGCGCCCCGCCCCCGGACGGCGAAACCGCTGCGCCCCGCGGCGGGCGCCTCGCCGCTCAGCTCCCGAGCGCGAGCAGCTCGCGCTTCGCGCGCGCGGCCTCGGTCGTGTTCGGGTGCTCCGCGATCAGCTTCTGCAGGATCAGGCGGGCGTCGATCTTGTCGCCCAGCTCGGCGAACGCCGCGGCCTGCCGCAGCAGCGCCGCCGGCACGCGGTCGCTCTTCGGCCAGCCGACGAGGATCTCGTTGTACGCGAGGATCGCCTCGTTGTACTTGCCCTGCGCGAAGTACGACTCGCCGATCCAGTACTGCGCGTAGGGCACCACCTCGCTCTTCGGGTTCTTGTTGACGAGGCTCTTGAGGGTCTGCACCGCCTTCTGGTGCTCGCCGCGCTGGTGGAGGGCGAGCCCGGTGCGGTAGTCGGCGTTCTCGCTCCGGCCGAAGTCGCTCTCGACCGCGATCGGCGAGCCCGTGGCCGGGGGCGGCGGCGGTGGTGGCGGAGGCGCCGGCTCGACCGGCCGGGCGGCCGTGACCTCCGTTCCCGACGGCGCCGAGCCCGGCGGCACCTCGCCCGGCCGGGTGTCGGTGATCCGCACGCTGCCCTCCTCGAGCGCCCGGAGCCGTGCCTCGATGTCCGGGGAGGGCGCGCCGTACGACGACGCGCGGCGGCCGCGCGAGTCCTCGATCTGGCTGCGCAGGCGCGCCACCTGGACGCGCAGGCTCTCGACGTCCGCCCGCGTGTCGGCGAGGCGCCGCGCCAGGTCACGCTGCTCGCGGCGCAGCGTCGACAGGTCCATCTCGGACGCGCAGCCTGCGGCGAGCACGGCGAGCAGGCCGCACGCGAGCCAGGGCCGGCGCTGCGGGCGGTCGATCATCGGGGCCAAACCCTACCTCACCGGTTGAGAACGACGAAGTGCGCGCGGCGGTTCTCCGCCCAGCACGCCTCCGTCTCCTCGTGGCAAACCGGGAGCTCCTTGCCGTAGCTGATCGTCGTCATGCGGTCGGGCGAGATCCCGAGGCTCACCAGGTAGTCGCGCACCGCGTTCGCCCGCTTCGCCCCGAGCGCCAGGTTGTACTCGATGGTGCCACGGCTGTCGCAGTGGCCCTCGATCTCGACCCGGGCCTGCGGGTTCTCCTCGAGCCAGTCGGCGTTGGCGCGCAGGATCTCGCGCGCGTTGTCCGAGAGCTCGAAGGAGTCGTAGGCGAAGTACACGTCGTCGAGCGGCCCCTGCTCGCCGCGACCGAGCGTGCCGCGGCGGTACTCGTCGAGCGAGCCGCGCGCGAAGTCCTCTTCGCCCATCCCGGCCCGCTCCTCGTCGTACACGGTCTCGGTGCTCGACTTCTTGCCGCTGCACGCCGGCAGCAGCGCCAAGGCAAAAATCATCAACAGGGCGGCGAACCGTCGCGCGACATCGCGGCTCGCACCTGCCTCAACGCGCCCCATCTCGACCTCCTGCGAATGCTGTTCGCCGATATCCGCCGCGACGAGCGCGGTGGTCGCGCCGGCGGTTGGCGGAAGCGGCCCTCCGAGGCTCACCCCCCTCATCAATCGAGCCGCGGCGACCAGGCTGGACTGGTATCACTCCCCGGGCTGCTGATCAATTGTTGCTGCCTGACGCCGCGCGCGTCAGACACGAAGAGCTGCGCGCGTCCCGTTCGCGTCGAGCTGAAAAGAAGGTAGCGGCCGTCGGGTGACCAGGACGGATCGGTGTTGTCGCCGCTGCTCGACGTGATCTGCACCGGCTCGCCGCCGCGCGCGTCGATAACGAGAATCTGGAAGCGCCCGTCGACGCGTCCGGTGTACGCGATCCGATCGCCGGTCGGCGACCACGCCGGCTGCGTGTTGTACGAACCCTTGTAGGTCAGGCGCCGCGCTCGCCCGCCCGCCGTGGGCATGACGTAGATCTGCGGCGAGCCGCTCCGCCCCGAGCAGAAGGCCACCTGCGAGCCGTCGGGCGAGAAGCTCGGGCTCACGTTGATCGTCTGGCTCTCGGTGAGCTGCGCGATGATCGAGCCTTCCGGCGAGATGAGCGCGATGTCCGAGTCGCCGCGCGCGCCCGAGCGCGTGACCGCGATCTCGCGCCCGTCGGGCGCGTAGCTCGCCCCCATCGCCATGCCCGCTCCGGTCGGAACGAGCCGCTGGCGGCCGGTGACGACGTCGATCTCGTAGAGCTTCGGCCTCCCGCTCTGGTACGAGACGAACAGGAGGTCGCGCGCGTTCGGCGCCCAGCTCGGGGAGAGGTTGATCGTCTGGTTGCGGGTGAGCTGGCGGAGCTCCGAGCCGTCGAAGTTCATCACGTAAAGCTCCTTGAAGCGCCCGCCGCGGGTCGAGATGAACGCGACCCGGCTGTCGAACGGCCCGGGCGTCCCGGTCAGCAAGAGCAGGATCTCGTCCGCGAAGCGGTTGGCCATCCGTCGCGCCTCGCGCCGCGAGCCCTGGTAGCGCTTGCCGCCGAGCTGCTGCCGCTCGGCGACGTCGAACAGCCGCGCCTCGATGACCAGGTCGTCGCCCGACACCGAGGCCCGCCCCTTCACCAGCAGGCGGGCGCCAATCGAACTCCACTTGCCGAAGTCGATCTCCTCGGCGCGCTGGCCGCCGCCGTCGTCGAGGAACGTCGCCGGGTCGAGGATGCGGAAGAGACCCGAGATGTCGAGGTCGCGATCGAGCGTCGCGGAGAACTGGCGCGCCGACTCCGCGGCCCCCGGCGCGCTCTCGAGCGGTGCAAGCGCGATCGGGAACGCGGTCTCGCCCGGCCCCGTGATCAGGCCGCGGACCTGCGCCGGCGCCGGTCGCGCCGCGGCCAGCACGAGCAGCGCAGCGAGCGCCAGTCCCGGGCGCGCTCGCACGAGCGCGCGTCGCTTCGTCGCCTTCGCCATCGAAACCTCCCGTCGCGCCCACCCTACGGCGCGACCTGCAGATCACCCGGCTGGAACGTGAGCTCGACGTCCGAGAAGTCCGCGCGGTACTTCTCGGGCGGCGGTCCGAGCGGGCTCGCGGCGCGCACCGCGCGGATCACCGACGCGTCGTACGCCGCATCGCCCGACGGCTGCGTGATGCGCAGATCCGCCACGGTGCCGTCCTCGAGGATGCGGAAGCGCACCTTCACCTCGAGGTCCGTCCTCGATCCGGGGTAGACCCACGCGTCGCGGATCCGGGCGAGCATCTCGTTATAGTACAGAAGAAACTCGACGCCGCGGACTTGACCCGCGCCACCGCGCCCCGGCCCGATTCCGATCCGCCGGCTCGGATCCGGCGCATCCGTGCCGCCCACGCCACCGCGGCCCGCCGCGCTCCCGCCGGGTGCGCGCGCCGTCGCGTCGCCTCCGGGCTCGCGCGCACCGCGCGACTCCGGCTCGCCCTGCTCGACGCTGCGCTGCACGCGGGCGAGCGCCTC
>FWPU01003703.1_pt1 | contig 37710 bp, 35 predicted proteins | sample 2228361 | NCBI WGS metagenome assembly FWPU01 (sample SAMEA103939777, study PRJEB20133) | metagenome | reverse complement strand
GTGCGCTCAAGCAATCGGGCTTGCGGCGTGCTCGGATACAGGCGATAGGCGAAGGTCTTCAGCATCTACAATCCCTTTTGGGCTTCAATGGAGCGTGTGACGGTCTCGCTCGACCCGTTGCCCGCAGTCGCGGCGAACGAGCTGCTCGTCCACAGCGAGGGCAGGTTCAGGAGCGATGGGTCGTTCTTCCGTCGTGCACGACTCGTGATCCCCGTCACTGCGTTCACGATATCCGCCGCGCTCTCCGAAGGCCACACCCGAAGCGCCACGTGGATGTGATCGGGTTGAATGGATCGTTCAATCATCTGCCACCCTTGTTCATTGCATGTCGCCTCGATCACCCTTCGACCGTCGGCGGCAATCGCGCCCGTAAGCACAGCCTTGCGGCGTTTGGGCATCCAGACAAGGTGAGAGACAATCAGGTGAACCCGATGTTCGTCGCGTTGGTATTCCACAACCTATCCTTGCATTTGTTGATTTCTATGTTGACAATATACCATAGAACAACAATGAGCGCAAGGTCTCGGCGAACGCCAGCGAGAAACCCGCCTCACCGCACGCGCTCAAGCGCGGCGGCTTGCGGCGGGTTTTTATCGGTCAGGTCGTGAGCAGCGAAGCTGCGACCGGCGAGATAACGAGCAGACGCGCCCCTTCGGCGCGGGTCACGTTTGATTGACGGCGCTGTCTGCTAGTGCCATAATCAGCGCTATCATCTCGTGAGCGGTCACTGGCATCCGGCTCATCGATAGCGCGAGGTTTTCTTATGATGTCGAAGCATCCATCCGGCCTCAAACCGGAATCCTGGCTTGTTGCCGCTGGTCGGTTCAGCGAGAGCGGCCAGCCCCTCAATGTTCCCCTCATTCCCGCTTCCAACTTCATTCTTGGCCACGAGCGAGGGTATGCGCGCAGTGATGGCACGCCAACCTGGGAAGCGCTGGAAGAAATCGTTGGCGGACTGGAACTCGGCAAGGCGGTAGCGTTCGCCTCTGGGATGGCTGCCGTGGCAGCGGTGTTTGATCAACTGACAACCGGCGCTGTGATTGCGCTCCCCGACGACTGTTATCAGGGTGTTACCGGCCTGGCAATGGCCGGAGTTGAACGCAAGCGTTGGTCAGTCGAACGGATCGCGCTCACCGACACAGCGGGCTGGCAGCGCGCCTGCGCTGTAGCCGATCTGATCTGGCTCGAGTCACCTTCTAACCCGTTGCTCACCGTGGCCGATCTGGCCGCTATCTGCGCGGCGCCGCGCAAGCCCGGCGCAATCGTGGCGGTTGATAACACCTTCGCCACCCCGTTGAACCAGCAACCACTGGAGTTTGGGGCCACGGTCTCAATCCAATCGGCGACGAAGTTTATCGGCGGGCACTCGGATCTGCTGGCTGGCGTTGTCACAACCCGCGACGAGCAGCTCTGGCAGGCGCTCCAACGCGCGCGCGCGCTGCATGGCGCTACCCCTGGCGCGCTTGAGAGCTTTCTGGCCGCGCGCGGCGCGCGCACGCTGGCCCTTCGCCTGCAACGAGCGCAGGCCAACGCATTGGAACTGGCTCAGCGTCTGTCCCGCCATCCGCTGGTGAGCTGCGTCCGCTATCCCGGCCTGCCGTCGCATCCTACTCACGAGATCGCCCGGCGAGTCTTAAAAGGATTCGGCGCGATCATCTCATTCGACCTGCGCGGTGATGCCGCTTTTGCCGACGCCGTCTGCGCCAATGTGCGCCTGATCCGCCATGCCACCAGTCTCGGTGGGGTAGAGTCAACCATGGAGCGGCGCGCGGCTGTTCATGGCCAGGAGCATTTGCCGCCAACGCTCCTGCGGCTCAGCGTTGGGATCGAAGATGTTGACGATCTGTGGCGCGATCTGACCGACGCGATTAACGCCGCAGCTCATTGAGCGGCGGCTCCTGTTGCTGCGGCGCGACCGTCGCGCGCGGCGCGCAGGTGGGCAGCCAGGGCCTCGACTGGCGGAAACTCGGCTGCCCAATCATCATCTTGAGGCCAGAAAGAGTCGAGATTGCGCGCGCCATTGCGCTCGTAAGCCAGCGCCTGCGCCATCAGCTCCAGCCGATCAATCGCCTTGACCAGCCGCGCTTCACGAGAAGATCCGTTCACATATTCATCCCACAACGCCAGGTATTCGGCAGCGCGGGGGAGATGCCCGATCAGACTCTGGAGTCCTGCGCGCTCGGCGCGCAGTTTTGTGTCACGCCCCAACAAGCGCGTAGCCGATGCCGGCAGATCGCCTAGCAACGACTCGGCCAGATCATGCAGCAGGGCAATAGCGAGCAACCGACCGCGATCGATGTCGGCAAGCTGATCACCGATCAACAGACAAAGAACGGCTACTCCAAATGAGTGTTCGGCAATGCTTTCCGCATCGCGCACCCCGCGCTGCAACCAGCCGGTGCGCGGCATCAGTTTCAACGACAACAGCCGGGGCAGCAGACCGCTCAGATCGGGTGGTTGAGACTGTTCCATGCGCCAGTCCTTCAATCAGCCGGCGGCTCAAGCGCCGGATCGCGCGTCGCGAACAAGCGCAATCCGCGCAGCGTTGCCACTGTCTGCGCCGCCTCGTCTGCCATGCGCGCGATCCGGTCGAGATTGGCTCGTAGTGTCAAATCGCTCACCTCTTCGCGAGCCAGTTGCGCCTCACCCATGATGACGGTGAGTGCCTGACTGATGTGATGCGTGGCTGAACGCACTGCCAGCCGGGCCTCTTCGACCTCGCCGCGCAGACGCTCATAATCGCGCACCTGCTGGCGCAACTGATTATAACTGACGGCCCGTCGCAAGGTGTAGCGCAACATCTCATGGTTGATTGGCTTGATCAGATAATCAAACGCGCCGAGCGCAAGCGCATCGATCGCCGCTTTCGGCGTGTCATTGGCTGTTGTCACGATGATCAACGGCCTGTCCGGCTCAAGACTCAACCAGTTTAAAATGTCGAAACCGCTTCCATCCGGCAGCCCCAGATCGAGCAGGATAATCCGGGGCCGACGCGATAGAATGGCCAGGCGCGCTTCGGTAACACTGCGCGCAGTGTCAACCGTGTAGCCATCGCGCCGCAGCATCATGGTGAGCGAAAGCTGCAAAATGTGATCATCTTCGACGAGCAATACAGGTTCTTGCACCGAATCTCTCCGCAGTGATACGCGCCTGACCGGTAACGCCATTCACCGGCCTGGACGATGTTACTCGCGATCTGGCCGCAGATGCCGCAAGCGCTGCAATCGGGATGACCTTGCTGAAACATCACTTCACATTGCCAGGCCGATGGTCATCTGCCGGATGGATTCCAGCGTAGCGCCTGCTTGCAACTGGTGTAACGTAACGTGTCTATTGTACACGCTTACATGACCGGCTGACAAACCGGGCAGAAGTAGGTGCTGCGCTGCGCCACCACTATCCGCTCTACCGGCGCGCCACAACGCGGGCACGGTTCACCGGCGCGATCGTAGACGTTGAAGTGGTCCTGTTGTGTCCCGCGCCGACCGTAGCCATCACGATAATTGCGTAGTGAGCTGCCCTGATTGGCGATCGCCTCGGTCAACACCGCCTGGATGGCGGCATGCAGGCGGCTGGCGTCAGCCAGCGTCAGCGTTCCTCCAGGGCGAAGCGGATGAATCTGGCTCAACCAGAGCGCTTCGTTTGCGTAGATGTTGCCGATCCCGGCCACCAGCCGCTGATCGAGCAGAAGCGCTTTCACCGGCGCTCGGCGCTCGCGCAGACGATCAAACAGCAGCGCAGGCGTAAATCCGTCATCGAGCGGCTCCGGGCCGTGGGCGGCATCGAGCAGCGTTCGCCCGTGGGCGTCGAGCAGATGCGCGCGACCAAACTTTCGCTGATCTTCAAAGATTAGCCAGCAGCCATGATCGAGCGCGAGCGCAAAATGAACGTGGGGGTTGTCGGCATCAGCCGGCGCGCCGACGCGCAGATGCCCCGACATGCGCAGATGGATGGCCAGCGTCCATCCAGCATCGAGATTGAGCAACAACCACTTAGCCCGTCGACCAACCGTCTCGATGCGCCGCCCGGCAATCAGCGCGGCAAACTCGGCTGGCGCCGGGGTCAGCATGCGCGGCCAGTCGAGTTTGGCCAGTCTCACGATGGTGCGCCCTTCAATCTGTGGCGCAAGCGAGCGCGCAACTGTTTCTACTTCGGGCAACTCAGGCATACGCTGGTTTTTCTCGCCTCATTCGCGCCATTCTGCGCCGCCGTCAGCCCAGTGCTCTTGCTTCCAGATCGGCGCAATCTCTTTGACCCGATCCATGGCATAGGCGGCAGCCGCGAATGCAGCCTCACGATGCGGCGTGGCCACTACCACCAGCACCGCGATCTCGCCGATTTCGAGCCGGCCAATCCGGTGGTGGATGCACATTCGCCCGATCGGCCAGCGCTCCTGCGCTTCAGCGGCAATCTGGCGCAATACGGGCACGGCCATTTCGGTATATGCCTCATAGACCAGAAAAGCGGTGGGGCGACCACCAAAATGGTTCCGCACCACGCCGCTGAACGTCACCACTGCGCCGTCGGCTGGCGTCTGCACGGCGGCCACGAGCGGCGCGGGATCGAGCGGTTCGGTGGTGATCAGAAATGGTTCGATCATAGCCTGCTCCCCTGTCGAAATCACCGGCCAGATTGCGGCGACCGGCGCCTATCGGCGCGCGAGCTACCGCCCTCCGCTTACCGGCGGGATAAACGCCACCTCATCACCATCGGCCAGCGCCGTCGTCGGCTCGCTAAACTGTTGATTCACTGCGAAGAGCAGTCGTCCGGTATAACCAGCCAGACGGGGATACTCGGCGGTCAACTGTTCCCACAACTGGCCGAGGGTGGTGCCGGCGGCCAGTGTGTAGCGCGCTTCGGCGCGACCGGTGATATCGCGATGTCCGGCAAAGAAACGCACTGTAACGGTAATCATCCGCTCTCCTCACCTCTATCGGCGATTATTCGCTAGAGCCGCGCCTCCACGCCGCCATCAGCCGTGATCACAGCTCCGGTCAGATAGCCAGCCGTTGGACTGAGCAGGCACAGAATGACACCGGCTACCTCTTCCGGCGTGCCTAAGCGACCGAGTGGCACTCGTCGCGCGAAGGCGCGCAATGCTTCATCGGGACGCAGCGCATCAACCAGCGCTGCGCTGGCGCGGAGCAATGAGGTGTCGATTAAACCGGGACAGACGCAATTGACCCGTATCCCATCGGGCGCGCCATCAACCGCCATCGCTCGCGTGAGCGCAATCACCCCGCCTTTCGAGGCGGCATAAGCGGCCCACCCCGGTTCGGCGCGCATCCCGTAAATCGAGGCCACATTGACGATAGCGCCGCCGCCGCGCCGCCGCAATTCCGGCATCACAAAGCGTGACACGAGAAACACACCGGTCAGATTGACCGCGATGATCTCTTGCCAGAGTTGAAGGGTGGTGCTCTCGACCGTGCCGGGCTGCTGAATGCCGGCATTGTTAACCAGCAGATCAATGCCGCCAAAGGCCAGCACTGTTTCATTGGCGATTCGAGCGGCATCGGCCTCATCGCTGACATCGGCGATCACGGCGAGCGCGCGGCCACCCCAGGCGTTGATTCCGGCGACCAGCGCCGTCGTCGCCGCCTCATCGCGATCGGCGATGACGACGGCGGCGCCTTCGCGGGCCAATGCCAGCGCCGTGGCTCGACCGATGCCCTGCGCACCGCCGGTGACAATGGCTACTTTGCCCTGAAACTCCATAAACACTACACCGTCTGCTATCAAGAATGTGCGCGAATAGACGCACCATTCTCTTCCTGCCCCGCTCCCTTGCTGGAATCGTACCTGACAGGCGTGACTTTCCCGACTACGCTAGAGACCCCCTCTAGCGCAGCGCCGCCATTGCTGGACGGACTCGCCTCGGGTAGGGCAGTTGCGGTTGCCAGCCGTTTGAGGTTGAGCGCCGCGTTGAGATCGCGATCGTGGTGTGTACCGCATTGCGGGCACGTCCACGCTCGGTCACTCAACGTCAGCGCGTCATTTTTCCAGCCGCAGACCGAACACAGGCGGCTGCTGGCGTGCCAGCGATTGGCCACAAACACTTGCGTGCCATAGCGCTGCGCCTTGTATTCGATCATGCGGCGGAACTCAAACAAGCTCACATCTGCCAGTGCTTTGGACAGACGCTTGTTCTGCATCATGCCTTGAACATGCAGGTCTTCCAGCGCCACCGCTTGGTTTTCGCGGCAGATGCGCGTGGTGAGCTTGTGCAAGAAATCCGCTCTGAGATTGGCCACACGCGCGTGGGTTCTGGCCAATCGCACAGCAGACTTCTGGCGGTTGTGGGATACTGGCAGCTTGGCGCCTTTGGGAATAGGCTGATTAGGTCTGATGCCTGCCTGCACTTTGGCAGCCATGAGCTTGCGGCTCAAGCGCCGGCTGCGGATTTGCACCCGCCGCATGGCCCGTTTGAGCGGCTTGGGCGCTGCAATGACTTCACCCGTTGAGAGTGCGGCGAGCGCCTTGACGCCAAGGTCAATGCCCACTACGCCATCGCCCGCGCGTCGGCGGTAGTAATCTTTGTCCTTGACCGCCACCTGGATCGCGACATACCAGCAGTCAGTCGTACGGGATACGGTTGCGCCCAGCACTTTGCCATCAAAGCGCAGTGCCTCGACCATGTTGACTTCGCCCACTTTGGGCAAGCGGATGATTGTGCCTTGCAGCCGGAACTTGTCGTTGGCGACATAGAAGCTATCGCGGCAACGTCCCTTTTTCTTGAACTGAGGTCTTCCAACCTCTTGTCCTTCTTTCAGGGACTGGAAATAGCGCGCCCAAGCCTTTTGCAAGTGGGCAAACGGCTGCGCATGCGCATCCCGATGAATGTCTTTGAGCCAAGGAAATTTCCGGCGCTTGATGGCGTTGAACTGCTTTTTGAGCGCCATGGCATTGGGCCGCAATCCCGCGGCGTATTGCCGGTTCCATTCCGCCAGCGCCCAGTTCCAGACAAAGCGCGCTGTGCCACAGGCGCGTTTGAAATACTCCACCTGCTGCGGTGTGGGATAAAGGCGTATCTTGTGCGTCAGTTGCATGGCGCCTCACGCCGGGCGTCGTGCTTTAGGGCTTCATTGAGCTTCTTGCGGTAGTTTCTGAGTCCGTACAGACGAGAAGAAAAGCAGTGCACGATCGTCATGAGATCTTGCACCTGTTCTGGCGACAGGCGATCTTGGTTGAGAACCAGGATTTCGCAGCCGTGGGTTTTGTCGTCGCGCGCAAACCACTCAAAGCCAAAGCGGATCAAGCGATCGTTGTGCGCCAAGATCAGCGTGTTGCCTTCGCCTCTGCCGATGGCGTCCATCAGTTCCAGAAAACGCTTGCGCTTGAAATTCAGCCCTCCTCCCACGTCCTCGATGAATTCGACATGAACGAGTCCGCGCGCTCCGACAAATTCTTCCAACACGCGACGCTGGTTCGCCAGGTCTGGTTTCTGCGTCGCGCTGGATACCCGACAGGAGGCCACGATGCGCGTCGGTTCTGGTTCGTTGCGTCGAAGCCGCAACAACGCCCGCAACTGCGCTTCGGTATAGAAACGCCGGTTGCTTGGCGTTCTACCCGCCGGTATCAAGCGCCCTTCTCGCTCCCACCGCTGGAGCATCTTGACCGTGACGCCGAGCAGTCTTGCTGCTTGGCTTGCGTTCAGAATGCTCTCCATATTCACAATTATACATACTTAACCATTATTGTCAAGATCAGAGTCAACCTCCTCTGCCGGCGGCAATGCCGGCCCCGTCCCGCCAGGCTTCAGCGCCTCAGCGGCCACTCGTCGCCAGAATGCGCTAAACCGGCGCGGCGGCTCGCCATGCCACGTTACAAATGCCGGTGGTCGGTGCAGGCTGACCGTCAAGCCGGCGGCGCGCAGTTCGGCGACATAACGCTGAAAACGCGGCGCAACGCTCGCCGTGACATGCGCGACCGATGCCTGATGTTCGGCAGCAAATGCGCGCACTTCCTCAACCACCACCCCGCGCCGAATGCTTCCTTCGCGCCCGGCGATCGCTTCCAGCGCGCATTCATAGAGAAAAAACAGCCGTTTGAAGCTGAGTTGCGCTTCAGCCAGAAACGGTTCATCGAAGACAAAGATGGCCGGCGCGCGCGGATTGGCCAGTAGCGCCGGATCGGTCGGGCTAAGACTGTCACCGTGCAACCAGACGATCGCGCTCATCGGTGACCCTCCAGTTCGGCGAGCGACATTCCAAACAGCCGCTCGGCCAGATTCTCGTAGCTGTCATCGAAGGGGCATCCGCCCGCTGCCAGCGGACATCGGGCGCAGAAGACGCCGCCACTAAACCGCTCGACATTCTGACGGTTGAAGATGTATGGTTTGTGGCTGAAGGTGCTGCCCACCCACTGCCACGAGAGACTATTTGAAGCCGGATCGCCGTCGAGCAGATGGCGGTAGAAGAAGTCGGTGCCTTCACGCCAGTCTACACCCAGCCAGTGCTGGATGTATGCGGCCACCCACATCCGGGCATGGTTGTGCATGTAGCCGGTTGTATACAGCTCACGCAGCGACTCGTCGATGCAGGTCAGTCCGGTTTCGGCATGAAGAGCCGCCGACGGCAGCGGTTGCCGAGGCGCGCGCGCGCGGGCCTTGGGCGGCTCAATATCCTGATGAATGCGCTCGCCTAATTGCGCATACACCAGTTGCCAGAACGCGCGCCAACCCAGTTCATTGACGAACTTCTCGGTATCGGGGGAAAAACCGAAACGGCTGATAATCGAATCGCGGACTTCAGCCAGGGTCAGTACGCCGTGACGCACATACGGCGAGAGCATCGAAACGCTGCGCCGAGCTACATCATTGCGCGCGCGGGCATACTGCCGGGCATCGAAAGCGCGCAGCCGCCGCAGTGCCGCTCGTCGCCCGCCACGAATCGGCGATGGCGTCGGCGGGCCGCTGTAGAGACCGGCCAGCGCATCAGCCAGATAGGCCGCCTGCGCTTCCCGTGTTGTCAGATCAGTGCGTAGGTGCATGCGAGTCTGGATTGCTTCTTTCGATACAGAGCCTTCGTTTCGAGTATACCACGAACGCCGGCTGCCGGCCTGCGGCAGTCTGGCGGGAACAGGCGAGCGCAATCGTATCCTTTAACAATTGTCATTCCCTTCTGGCTGCCAGCAGAAAGATGGCGTCACGCGGGCGCTGGTAGTCTCCGGAGCCATTCTACCGCAGCGACAACCTGATTTTCGCCGAAGCGTTCCGGAGGGGCACAGCGCGCTGTGCCCCTCCATTCTTTCCGCGATCGGAACAACATCGTCTACCGGTTGCTGACGGAACTCATCCCAGCAGCGGCAACGCGCGTCGCCGCTCGCCGGTGAGTGCGAACAGCGCATTGGCAACCGCCGCTGCAATCGGCCCCATCGGCGGCTCGCCGCCGCCAAACGGCTGGTCGCCGCTGCGCAGCACCTGCACCGCCACTTCGGGTGCGTCGGCGATGGTTAGCAGCGAGTAACGATCGAAATTGCCAGCCTCAATCCGGCCTTCGCTAATCGTCACCTGCTCGAACAGCGTCGCGCTCAATCCCATCATGATCCCGCCTTCGGTCTGGGCGATCAGGCCGTCGGGGTTGATCGCGATCCCCGGATCGACTGCCGCCCACACTCGATAGACCCGCAACCGATCGTTCTCGTAGCCCACCTCAGCGACATGGGCCGCAATCGTGCCTGCATCGAGACTGCACGCGATGCCGCGCGCTCGGCCTGGCGGCGCCGGTTCGCGCCAGCCCGCCATCTCGGCAACGGTGAGCAAGGTGGCGCGGAAACGCTCGCCGAGCGCAGTGTCTGGCAGATGGCGCAGCCGAAACTCAAGCGGGTCGGCGCCGGCAGCATGGGCCAGTTCGTCGATGAAACTCTCAACCGCAAAGACGTTGGCCAGCAACCCCAGCCCGCGCCACGGCCCGGTTGGCACTGGCAGCTCAACCGTCTTTGCTGTGACCAGCAGGTTAGGGATGGCATAGATCAGCCGCGCGCCGCGCCAACCGCCGAAGTCGCTGCCGAGCAGCCAGCGCAACGCTCCCGGCAAGATGTCGAAGAGCACATTGCCGCTGGCATGGCGCTGTTCAAGGGCAACGATCCGGCCTTGCGCGTCGAGCGCGGCGCGAAACGCCGCATACGTCGGCGGACGCAAATAACTGTGGCGAAACTCGTCGGTGCGCGTCCAGCCAACATGCACCGGCCTGCCAACCGCTGCCGAGAGGATCGCGGCTTCGCTGGCGACGGTTGTCGTCACTTTGCGCCCAAACCCGCCACCGAGGTAGGTCGGCGTCACTTCGACCGTTTCTGGTTTGCGTCCCAGCAGTTTGGCCAGCGTATTGGCTACCTGCACCGGTGATTGGGTGCTTACCCAGGCCCGCACCCGATCAGGCTGCACGTCAACCAGCGCTGCCTGCGGTTCCAGATTGGCGTGGGCGGCCAGCGGCGTGCGATAGGCCGCTTCGATGATCTGCGCTCCGCGCAGCGCTGCCGTGACATCGCCGCGCTGCTGAATGGCAACGCCTGTCGTCGCTTCCGCTGCCAGTCGTTCTTCGAGATCGCGATGCGAGAAGGGAGGCGGCAGATCCCACTCAAGATCGAGATCGTTCAAGGCCGCGTATGCGGTAAGGCGTGACTCGGCCACGACCCCGGCGAAGCCATCGCGAATGACGACCTGCGCGACGCCGGGCCGGTTGAGCGCCGTGCCCGGCGCAGCCCGGCGCAATGTTGCGCCGATACGGGGTGGGCGAGCCACAGCCCCGTAGAGCATGCCGTCAAGGCGGGCATCGTAGCCGTAGATGGCCTCGCCGCGGATCTTGGCCGGCAGATCGAGCCGCGGCAGGGGCTGGCCGATGATACGCCAGCGTTCGGGCGGCGTCAGCGGCGCGGCTTCTTTGGGCGGCTCCCAGTCACGCGGCTGAGCTGCCAGCTCGCCAAACCCGATCCGTCGCGCCGGATTGGCCGGATCGACCACGAACCCCTGCTCAATTACTGCCTCGGCGATACCGAGGCGTTCAGCTCCGGCTGCGCGCAACATCTCGCGCAGAGTAGCCGCCGTCTCGCGCAGAACGGGGAAGAGCGAAATTACCGAATACGAAGCGCTCGTGCCCGCTCCATCCCGCACCGGCCCGATCGAGCTGCTCTGCGTGAGGCTGATCTGCTCCCAGGCAATACCCAGCTCTTCCGCTGCGATCTGCGCGAGCGCCGTATGAACGCCCTGGCCCATCTCAACTTTCGGCATGGCCATCACTACCCGGCCATCAGGTTGAATGGCAAACCAGACTTCTGGTTCACGCGGCAACGACGATGGAATCTCAATTACATCACCGAACACATCGGCCAGCGCCAGTCGCGCCGCAGGCAGACCGAGCGCTGCGCCGAGCGCCAGCCCGCCACCCACAATGCCCAGCCCGATCAGAAAGCCGCGGCGGGTCATGCGCCAGCGTTGAGGTTGTGCCTCGCGCTTCATGCCTGCCCCTCCTTTATCAGTTCGGCGGCTCGCATCACCGCTCGCGCAATCCGCGCATACGATCCGCACCGACAGTAGTTGTAGCGCATCGCGGCAATCATCTCTTCGCGGGTCGGCTGAGGATTTTCTGCCAGCAACGCCGCCGCCGTCATCATCTGACCGCTCATGCACCAGCCGCACTGCGGCGCCTGCACCTCAAGAAACGCCTGCTGCACCGGATGCAGCCGCTCGCCGCCTGACAAACCCTCGATCGTGGTGATCTGCGCGCCGGTCAGCCCGCTGATCATGGTCTGACAACTGCGCGTCGCCACGCCGTTCACATGCACCGTACATGCGCCGCAAATCCCGGCGCCGCAGCCGAACTTTGTGCCGGTCAGGCCTAACTCATCGCGCAGCACATAGAGCAGTGGCCGCGCTGGCGCATCGGCAACTTCATACGTTTGACCGTTGATCGTTAACTTCATCTTGCGCCTCTTGTGCTCGTGCAGGATCGCCGCAGCTAAAGACAACGACATTCCACCGGCAGAAGGATCGCGGTCGCTTCCTTCAACCTCGATCATTATCTGCAATTGCTTTGCAAACCCTGTTCATAGTATACTACCAATTGTGCAGCCTATCCATACTCCACTTCAGACAGGCACATAACGTATCAACTTGCTTGCTCCTATCATCTGTTTTCAACCATGAACACCACACCAATTCTGATCATTGGCGGCTTTGGCAGCGAACCAAAACTCTATCAGCCCATGCGCGCGTATCTGGCCGAGGTCAGTGGCAGGTCTGTCTGGATTGCGCCGATCTCACTCTTCGACTGGGGTTGGGTGACGCTGGCCGACAGCTACGCCAGATTGCTGGATAAACTCGACCGGGCGGTGAATGAGGTGTTGCAGGCAACCGGCAGTGCGCGGCTGACGCTGGTTGCTCACAGCGCGGGCGGCGTGCTGGCCCGTCTGTTTCTCGGCGACCAGCCCTACCGCGGACGGGTGTACTATGGTCATCAACGTGTTGATATGCTCGTCACGCTGGGCACGCCACAACGAACCGAACGCGAAGGGCGCATCGGCGGTCTGAACCAGATCCGCTGGGCCAGCCAGCGCTATCCCGGCGCCTACTGGCCAGACGTTCGGTATGTCAGCGTTATCGGGCGCAGCATCTTTGGCGATCCCGACGGCCCGCCGCCCGAACGCGGCGCCTATCAGAGCTATCAACTCATCAGCGGCGAAGGCCGTCAATGGGGTGATGGTGTCGTGCCCCTTGATCACGGGTTACTGCCCGGTTCGCTCCAGATCGTCATTCCCGGTCTCCGCCACGATCCCCGTCCCGATCGGCTCTGGTACGGCTCAAGCCCGGCAACGGTCGCAGTCTGGTGGCATGCGGCAGCGGCGTATGCTGCGACACAAACCGACGTGATCAGCTATAATCAAGCAGAGACAAAGGTTACGGCGTCAGCCCGCTAGCATGCAGCGGCGCGCGCAACGCCAGCAGACAGTATTGCCTGCCATCAAACAGCGCGCGGTCTTTGACCAGGCGGGCGCAACTGCGCGAGCAAGATTGCGTCTGCTCGCCGTAGCGCGTAGTCAACGCCAGCGAGGAAAACTATGTTTCGCCGTCTTTTTGGACGAGGTCAGGATGCGCCGCGCACCGAGGAAGAGGCTGCTCAGGAAGCTGAGAAAGTCAATGCCTCGCTCGAAAAATCGCGGCAGGGTATCTTCGGACGGATTGCGCAACTCTTCGCCAATGACGATCCGATTACTGATCAATTGTGGGATGAACTGGAAGAGGCTTTGATCCAGGCCGATGTTGGCCTGGAAACGACCCAGTATCTGGTAAACCGCACCATCGACCGCGTGAATCGCTATGGGGTGAAGAAAGCGAGCGAAGCGCGCGAGATGCTGAAGGCCGAGATGGTGCGCACATTTGCCGAATACGCTGGCCAGAAGCATCCTGATGCCAAACCGTATGTCATTCTGGTCGTGGGAGTCAATGGCGCCGGCAAGACGACGCTGATCGCCAAACTGGCTCATCGCTACAAGAATCGCTTCGGCAAGAAGGTGTTGCTCGCCGCCGGCGACACCTTCCGCGCCGCCGCAACCGAGCAACTGGAGACCTGGGCCGAGCGGGCCGGCGTGCCGTGCGTCAGTCTCGGCCAGGGCGCTGACGCGGCGGCGGTTGTCTACAAAGCGATTGATGTCGCGCTCGAACAGGATGTTGACATCCTGATCGTTGACACCGCCGGACGGTTGCACGCCAAATACAATCTGATGCAAGAGCTGGAGAAGATCCGCAACATCATTGCCCGGAAACTGCCCGGCGCGCCCCATGAGACGATCCTGGTGATTGACGCAACCACCGGCCAGAATGGTGTCTTGCAGGCCAAAGCTTTCCTCAAGGCGGCTGGCGTGACCGATGTGGCGGTGACCAAGATGGACGGAACAGCGAAAGGCGGGATTGCCTTCGCAATCGCGCAAGACATCGAGCGTCCGATCCGCTACCTCGGCACTGGCGAGAAACTTGATGCGCTGGCGCTGTTCGATGCCCAGACGTTTGTTGACGCGCTCTTTGCGGAACCGAAATCGTCACGCGGATAGGTGCTCTCAGCAGGTGTGACTTATGGCTGTCGAGATCATCAAGTGCCCATCGTGCAAGCAAAAACTGGCCATCTTCCCTTACGTTCCCGTCGGTGGACAGGTCGTCTGCGCCAACCGCAATTGCGGCGTCAGCATTCGCATCACCTCACGCAAACCGCTCCGCTTCGAGGTGGTTCCCGAAGAAGAGACCTACACCGTCGATTACCGGCCTGAGTCGTATGGTTGAGGGGCAGGTCCGCTGGCGCGGCTGGCGCGTTGCGCTGATCCTGTGGCTGCTGGGATGTTCGTGGCTGCTCAGCGGTTGCATGCTGATCAGCGGCGAACAGACTACCATCTCCCTGCAAGAGGGAGCAGCGAACATCCTCACCACGTTTGTCAGCGCCGAGGGCAGCGACGAGTATCGGTTGGCAGTCATGCCGGCCAGTAGCGAAGCGCAGGCAATCGTGATGGTTGCTGTCGAGTCGGGTGACATGCAGATCGAACTCATCCAGCCCGACGGCGCAGTCGCGCTGGTGCTGGCCAGCCGCCCGGGCGCGCAGGTCACGCGCAGCGGCCCAATCCGCAGCGATGAGCAAGGCCAGATTCGTTATCGGCTTACCGCCCGTAGCGCGCGCAACGGCGAAATCCAGATCTTCGTGCTGCCGTGAGGGGAGATGGCCATCACAATCCTCGTTGGGTTGAGGTTGATTAATACGACAACGAGCCATCACGCGATGAGCGCACCACGAAGGCGCGCAGCCCACCAAGATCACGTCGATGAATCTTGCTTTTGCGCAGTCGTTGCGCCATAGTTACGGGAAGATGATCGCGCGCGGCAAATGACGTTGCTCTGCCGACGCACAAATACTACGGAGGCGATCCGAGCGTACCGTTGCCGTGCCTGAGCAATCTCGTTATCGTGTTAACTCTGGCGTCTCCCGGTAAGACTGGCGCCACCGGCCAGCACAACAGCCACAATGAAGATCATGCCCTTTATCACCTGCTGGTTGTATGATGGCACACCAAGCAGATTGAGACCATTGGACAATATTCCGATAATTAACGAACCTGCAATCGTGCCAGGAATACTACCAACGCCACCGGCAAGACTGGCGCCGCCCAATACCGCGGCAGCTATCGCATCTAGCTCAAGGCCGATACCGGTATTCGGTTGCGCCGACCATAGACGCGCTGTGAGAATGACGCCACTGAGCGCAGCGCAGAAACCACTTATCAAGTAGGCGCTGTACTTGACCTGCGCAACCTGAACGCCGGCCAGTCGCGCCATCTCCTCATTCCCGCCAAGCGCGTAGAGATGTAGTCCTAATCGAGTGTGGCGCAAGACAACATCTCCACCAAGAGCTGCAACTAATAACATCCATACCGGTACCGGCAAACCAAGCAACGACTCGCTGCCCCAGAAGGTAAAGGCAGGATCGAGACCGGCGATCGGTCGTCCTTGGGTGTAGACAAGCGTTAAACCGCGCGCCGCAGCCATACTGGCGAGCGTGGCGACGAATGGCGGCAAGCGTCCCCAAACAACAAGGGCGCCATTAATGGCCCCGATAACCAGCCCGGTAGCCAGCCCGGCAAGCAATCCCGGATACGTTCCCGTCTGTGCGGCCACTCCGGCAGCTATTGCGCCAGCCAGGGCAGCAACAGATCCTACCGAAAGGTCGATCCCGCCAGTAATGATCGTGAAGGTCATCCCGATGGCAACCAGCGCAATCAACGAACTTTGCAAGGCCAGTGTCAAGATATTATTGAGCGTGAGAAATTGCGGCGAAAGGATAGCAAATCCAATCAGTAGCGTCAGCAAGATTCCGTATGCGCCAAATTCACGGTGGAATATCAATCGCTTCGCCATCGTCTTACCCTTGTCGCACTGCGGCCTGCATAATGCGATCCTGGCTCGCTTCTTCGCGCTGAAACTCGGCAGTGATACGCCCTTCCCGCATCACCAGAATCCGATCACTGACTGCCAGCACTTCCGGCAATTCTGACGAGATGAGCAAAATCGCAATCCCCTGTCTTGCCAGTTCACGAATCAGGGCATGAATGTCAGCTTTCGCGCCGACATCAACCCCGCGTGTTGGTTCATCGAGGATCAATACTTTTGGTTGTAATGCAAGCCAGCGGGCAATAATAACTTTCTGCTGATTGCCGCCCGAAAGGTTCCGCACCTGTTGATGGAGCGAGGGTGTGCGTACCCGTAGAAGTTGAGTTAGTTCCGTAATGCGTTGTGTAAGCGCGCGAAAGTTTACCAATCCATAGCGAGCCAGGCGTTCCAACAGACCGACGCCAGCGTTGGTGCGGACACTCTGTTTCAAAAAAAGGCCCTGCGCTTTACGATCCTCACTCACCAGACCAATACCGAGTTTGATTGCATCACGTGGCGAGCGCAATTGCACCTGGCGGCCTTCAAACCAAATCTCACCATGCTCAAGCGGATCAGCGCCGAACAGCAGGCGAGCAACATTCGTGCGACCAGCGCCAACCAATCCGGCCATACCAACAATTTCACCACGGTGAAGCGTGAGTGAAACACTGCGGACCTGCTTACCACAAGAGAGATTAACGGCGCGTAAGATCGGTTCACCACGCTGCTGCCCCGGTGGATTTGCAACGGTTTGCAGTTCGCGTCCTACCATCAGATGTACCAGCCGCTCAGGCGTAAAATCAGTCGCTGGACCGGTTGTGATCAATTCGCCATCGCGCATGACGGCAATCCGATCGGCCAGCGAAAAGATCTCGTCGAGCCGATGCGAAATGTAGATTAAGGCAACCCCTTCTGCCCGTAATTGGCGCACCAGTCGAAACAAGATGGCGGTTTCCCGGTCAGTCAGCGAACTGGTCGGCTCATCAAGCACAATCAGACGGGCCTGGTACGACAATGCGCGCGCAATCTCGACCAATTGTCGTTCGGCAATGCTGAGATCGGACACTTTGGTCCGTGCTGAGATGGCGATGCCAAGCCGATCAAGAGCCTGTTGAGCCTGCTGATAGAGATGTGCCCAGTCAATCCAGCCGCCCAGTCGATGCGGCTCGCGGCCTAAAAACATGTTTTGCCCGACGGTGAGTTCGGGGATCAATGCCAGTTCCTGGTGGATCATGGTCATGCCCAATTCCTGGGCATGACGTGGTGAATTGATCGTGACTGCAATGCCATCGAGCAGGATTGTGCCACTGTCAGGTGTCACAATCCCATTAATCATATTCATGAGTGTTGATTTACCAGCGCCGTTCTCGCCGACGAGCGCCAGGATCTGATGGCTATAGGCGATCAGGTTGACATTTTTCACTGCCTGTACGCCAGGAAATGACTTGGAGATGTTATTAAGAATGAGACGCGGAGTTACGGTGGTCATAAGAAATGTGCGGGCTGAAAATACTCTCTGGCATGTTCAGCCCGCGCTAACAGTTATTTCGTTACCAGACTCAATGGCACCGGAATCGAAGTGGCGACCTGTTCACCCTTCAAATGCTTGACGACGGTTTCTACCGCAATCTGACCCATCAAGTCAGGTTGTTGCGCCACAGTAGCTGCCAGTTTTCCTTCCTGCACCGCCTTAGTTGCATCATCAATAGCGTCAAAGCCGACGAAGATGATTCCGCTTCGGCCCGCAGCGTCGGCGGCCTGAATTGCGCCGAGAATCATCTCATCGTTGTGGGCAAAGACGCCGTTAATTTCCGGTTGGGCCTGCAAGATGTTTTCAAACACACGCAAACCGCGATCGCGATTGAAGTCGGCTGTCTGCTGCGCAACAATTTCAACTCCCTGGCACGATGATGCCATGTAGTCGTTGAAGCCCTGGCCGCGATCACGCGCGGCTGACGTGCCGGCAATACCTTGTAATTCAACAACCTTGCCCTTCCCGCCAAGCGCGTTGCACAGGAATTCAGCCGCCATGCGTCCGCCGGCGACGTTATCAGAGGCGATGTGGCTGACAACTGTGCCGCCGTTAGCGCCCCGGTCAACGGTGAAGACCGGTATTCCCGCAGCGTTCGCCTTCTGGATCGCCGGCACCACTGCATCTGAGTCGGTCGGGTTGATGATCAGGGCATTGACCTTCTTCGTGATCAGATCTTCAATGCCGGCAATCATTTTGGCCGAGTCATCCTGAGCATCTATGATGGTGAGTTTGACTCCGGCGGCATCAGCGGCGCGCTGTGCGCCATCGCGCAATGTGACGAAGAAGGGGTTATTGAGCGTTGAAATGACCAGGCCGATTGTTGTCTCACCGCTTCCCTGAACTGGGGTAGTTGCTGTCGTGGCCGGGGTGTTGCTGGCGCCACATGCGGTCAGCGCGACCAGCGCCAGTGCCAGAATGACTTTCATCACATGCTTCATTGCAGTTTCTCCTTTAACAACTGTCCGAAAACGTTTGCGCGACGAGCAGTGCGATCCTTTGTGCTGGATGAACGAACCTCCTTTCTTCGCTGTTACGATGATTGCGCTTTTCCGCTGACCAGACGATAGAGAAGCAGGGCGAGGGCAATGACAAGCCCTTTCACGACCTGTTCCCACAACGAGGAAACATTCAATAGGTTGAGTCCATTGTTTAATGTTTCAATAAATAATGCGCCGATCAGGGTGCCCACCAGGCCGCCTTCGCCGCCGCTGAAACTGGTTCCGCCAACCACGACGGCTGCGATTGCATTCAGCTCATAGCCCAGGCCAATCGTAGGCTGGGCCGAATCAAGCCGGGCAATCAGAATCAAGCCGGCCAGCGCTGCATACAGGCCAGCAGTGGTATAAACCATGACGGTCAGCCGGCGAACCGGCACGCCTGCCAGATATGCCGCAGTGGGATTGTCACCGAGCAGGTACAGATGCACACCATACACCGTGCGGTAGAGCAAGATACCAGTGATAATAAAGACGAATAACATTAAGATAATCGGAATGGGAATGCTGGCCAGCTCGCCAGTGCCAATCCAGCGAAACGATGCTGGTAGACCGGTAATTGGCTGCCCCTGGGTATACATCAGGGTCAGGCCGCGCGCTACAGTAAGCATGCCGAGGGTCGTGATAAATGGTGGTATGCGAGCCAGCGTGATCAGCAAGCCATTGATACAGCCGAGTGTGGCGCCGGTAGCCAATGCAGCCAGCATGCCTATTTCCACTGGACAGCCTTGCTTCATCAGTGAAGCGCCAATCACAACTGACAGGGCCAGCACCGAACCCACTGAGAGATCAATTCCACCGGTAAGAATGACTAACGTCATACCGGCGCTGATAATCCCGTTGATTGCAGTCTGGCGCAGAATATTGGTGATATTGGCTGGCGTAAGAAATCGATCTGAGAGTACAGTCAATGCCAGCATCAACAACAAAAAGATCAGCGTGAGGCCAAATCGCTGGCCTAATGTTCGCCGGTCAAACAGAACGCCGGTGAGTGTGAAGAAACGCATGCTTGGCCCCATCGTTCTTGCTCAATCCTTGCGGTCAATTCCTGCAAGTGATTAAACCATGTTGCGCGCTAAAACACGACGCCAGCCACCAAAATAACATTCGCATACGGTGTGAACTCGCCGGTGCGCACGACCGCGCGGGCTTCTCGGCATAGCTCTTTTAGCATTGTATGGGTGACTTCTTCAAAAGGTGTCGCTGGCAGCAATTGCTGCAAAGCAGCGCGAATATGAGGACTATGCTGTTCAGTTTCTTCGGCGATAATCGCTCGCTCCACCTGCATTTCACTCAAGATGGTTTGGACAGTTGTGAGAAAGGGTGGCACGTTCCGACACAACGCCAGATCGATCCGGCGCGTCTCGCTCGGTATCGGTAGGCCGGCATCGGCAATCACGACCATATCCCCATGACCCAGGCCAGCTATCAATTCCGAAAGAGCGGCATTGAGTAATATACTCTTCTTCACGGCTGCTACTCCCCTAACAGTTGCGCCACTTCTGCCCGCGTCGGCAGTGACGGCTGCGCGCCAGCGCGCGTTACTGTCAGCGCGCCCGCCGCATTCCCCCACCGCACAGCCGTCAATGGATCGCAACCTTCGGCCAGCGCGACGCAGAATGCAGCGGCAAAAGCATCGCCCGCTGCGACAGTGTCAACTACCGGTACCTGAAATGCCGGCACATGCGTATAGCGCCCGCCGCTGATCAGCGCGGCGCCCTGTTCGCCCAGGGTTACGACGATGTTGGCGACTCCCTGTTGCTGGAGCTGCGCCGCCGCCGCCGCGATGTCGGTTTCGCCATGGGCCAGCGTTTGCAATTCGTGCCGGTTGGGTAAGAGATAATCGATTTGGGTCAGTAATTCGTCTGGCAACGGACGGGCCGGCGCCGGATTGAGCGCCACACGCACTCCATGATCGCGCGCCAGCCGAGTTGCTGCGAGCACTGCTTCCAGTGGACATTCAAGCGGCATCAATAACACATCAGCGCCGACAAATACGTCGGCAGCGCGCATCACATCATCAGCGCGCACGGCCATATTGGCGCCGGGAGCAACCACGATGGTGTTCTGGCCCTGGGCATCGAGGGTGATCAGCGCTACTCCGGTGGGCGCCGCAGAATCACGTTGCACGAAAGTGGTGTCGACGCCATCGCCTTGAACGGCAGCCAGGAGTGCATCACCAAAAGCGTCAACTCCAACCCGTCCAATCATCCGTACCCGTGCCCCAAGTCGGGCCGCAGCTACCGCCTGGTTGGCTCCTTTTCCTCCCGGAAAGGTCTGAAAATGCGTGCCGATCAGCGTCTCGCCAGGTTGTGGATGGCGTGGCGCTCGCGCGACCAGATCCATATTCAGGCTGCCAACAATCACAATCGTTGGCGTCATCGTTTTTCTCCTCCAGATAGACGTTCAACCAGCGTCGTCGCCACCAGACAGGTGCGCGCCGGCAGGTTGGGGTCGGCGATTCGTTCGAGTAACAAGCGCACTGACTCCTCGGCCAGCGCGCCTTTATCCTGACGAATGGTTGTAAGCGGCGGATTGACGAACGAAGCCAGGTCAATGTCGTCAAACCCAATGACGGCGCAATCATCAGGCACGCGCCAGCCTGCTTCAGCCAGCGCGCGCAATGCCCCGATTGCCATCATGTCGTTGCACACAAACAATGCCGTTGGCGGTGGATCGAGACGCAACAGATCAAGGGTTAATTCGTAACCAGAACGCGGCAGAAAGTCACCGCGCCGGATCAACTGTTCATCGATGCCAATACCAGCTTCGCGTAGCGCTTGCCGATAGCCAACTACCCGCTCGGCGCTTGGGGTCAGATGCGATGGACCGGTAATACAGCCAATCCGCCGGTGATGACGCGCCAGTAAATATCGAGTTGCCAGTAATCCTCCCTGCAGATTGTCTGTCAGAACGGCATCAATCGCCAGGCCGGTCAAACGCCGGTCAACTGCGACCACCGGCAAATTGAGGCGCAGTAATTCTTCCAGCGAAGGACTTTGATCGCCGGTAGCCACAAAGATCAGGCCGTCTACCTGCTTTTGGAGGAAGACATCAATGTAAACTCGCTCGCGCGCAAGATCATTCTCAGTGTTGCCAAGAATGACGCTGTAACCGGCGCGAAAGGCGGCATCTTCAATGGCGCGGGCAATTTCAGCAAAAAAGGGATTGGCGCTATCGGGCAAGATTAGGCCAATAGTCCGCGTCTCGCCCCGACGGAGCGAACGAGCCAGGATATTTGGCCGATAGTTTAACTCAGCCATGGCTGCCAGGACGCGCTCACGGGTTTCTGGCGCAACAAAGCGCGTGTTGTTAATAATGTGCGATACCGTAGAGGGTGAGACTCCGGCACGCAACGCAACTTCGCGGATAGTAGTCATTGCTGCTTCGCAATCGTTTGCGCAATCGTTTGCCTGACAGTATAACGGATAAAATAATGAGTGTCAATTACGCTCTTTTCGAGTTTGTCTCTTGATGCGTCACCGGCCCACGCCTTTCCGTGAACCGGAGCCTGCTACGCCACGCGGCGCGTAATGACATGAAGGGTATCGGGATGATCCTTGTGCATGATCGTTCATGTTCGCTCTCTTTTGCTGGTTGCCAGAGGAAGTGTGCAGGAAGGGACGGTCGGGAGCATGGCGGAAGGATAGAACGGAAAGGTATATGAACTATCCTGCCGACGCATCGGTGCCCTCGATCCCTGATCAGAGTGATAAAGATGCAACTGGAACCGCTCGGCGCCTGCGTGCATGCCGGTGTGTTGCTCTGGTCTGCGCAAACGCTTCCGAGCAGGCGAGGTAGAGGGCAATGGCGGTGATTGCCGGTTCTTCTCTCTCATTGACACCATCCTCAGGTAATGATATACTTTCCGTCAAATCACAATAGTTGACGTTGATCAGGAAGAGTAGCAGGTGTGGCGACAGTCCAGCGAGTCGATGATGGTGCGAGATCGGCGAGTTCGGCGCCTGTGAATGGGCCTGTGAGTCGCGCGGCGAACCGGATTTCCCCGCAGTAGTTGTTGCCGGAGACGCCACCGTTATCTGGGCGCTGGGTGTGGAGCGGCTGCGCCGACAGCACCTGGAGAGTGCGCCGTTTGCGTGAGCAGCGGCGAATGAGAGTGGCACCGCGGTTTCCCCGTCTCTCGACCAGTCTGGTCGAGAGCTTTTTTGTTGGTTGCAGCAAAGTGAGGTGTCTGTGGAAACTGTCAAGTATCTGCTCAACGAAGACCGCCTGCCCGAGACGTGGTATAACATCGCCGCCGATCTGCCTGTGCCCCTGCCGCCGCCTCTCCATCCCGGCACCGGTCAGCCCATCGGCCCGGCTGATCTGGCGCCGCTCTTTCCGCTGGAGCTGATCAAACAAGAGGTCAGCACCGAGCGCGCGATTCCTATCCCTGAGGAGGTGCGGGCGATCTATCGCCAGTGGCGGCCAACCCCCCTCTTCCGCGCTCGTCGCCTCGAACGCGCCCTCGATACGCCGGCGAAGATTTACTACAAGTACGAGGGGGTCAGCCCGGCAGGCAGCCATAAGCCGAATACTGCGGTGGCGCAGGCCTATTACAACAAGCAGGAGGGTGTGCGTCGGCTGGTGACCGAGACCGGCGCCGGGCAGTGGGGATCGTCGCTCGCCTTCGCCGGCGCGCTCTTCGGCCTCGAGGTCGAGGTCTTTATGGTCAAAGTGAGCTATAACCAGAAGCCGTATCGGCGGGCGCTGATGGAGACCTACGGCGCGCGCGTGATTGCCAGCCCCAGCGTCGAGACGGCATCGGGGCGCGCGATTCTGGCCGAGCATCCCGATAGCACCGGCAGTTTGGGGATCGCCATCTCAGAGGCGGTGGAAGTGGCCGCGCAGCGTGATGATACCCGTTATGCGCTGGGCAGTGTGCTCAACCACGTCTTGTTGCACCAGACGGTGATCGGCCAGGAGGCGCTGCTTCAGCTTGAGATGGCCGGTGATTATCCCGATGTGATCGTTGGCTGCACCGGCGGCGGTTCCAACTTCGCCGGCATCGCCTTTCCCTTCATCGGCGCGAAGCTGCGCGGTGAGCGATCAATGCGCGTGGTTGCTGTCGAGCCGGCGGCCTGTCCGTCGCTGACCAAGGGCAAGTATGCGTATGATTTCGGCGATACTGCTCATCTGACGCCGCTGGTAAAGATGCACACGCTCGGCAGCACCTTTGTGCCGCCCGGCATCCATGCTGGCGGTCTGCGCTACCACGGCATGGCGCCGCTGGTCAGCCATCTGCTTGAGCTAGGCGTGATCGAGGCGATTGCGATCCAGCAACTGGAGACCTTTGCCGCCGGGGTGCAGTTTGCGCGCACTGAAGGTATTCTGCCTGCGCCCGAAGCCAATCATGCGGTGGCCGGCGCAATCCGCGAGGCGTTGCGCTGTAAGGAGGAGGGGAAGAGCGAGGTCATTCTGTTCAATCTCTGCGGTCATGGCCACTTCGATTTGCAGGCGTACATGGATTATCAGGCCGGGAAGCTGCGCGACTACGAGTATTCGGATGCTGAAGTCGCAATGGCGCTGGCCGGTCTGCCATCGGTAGGGCAGTAGCTCAAGGCTGGGCCGTGGGCGAACCAACCCACGGCCCGCTCTCGCCAATCAGCGGTTGGTGATAAATGTGACTGTCGCCGTGATCAGCGGCCCGGCAGCATCGATGATCAGGTAGCGACTTGTCCCAATCTGTTCGGTTTGCAGCGGCGCCGTCGCCCCGTTCAGACTGACCGTCTGCGGAACAGCGCCAGCCGGGAGCAAGATGCGCAAGCGGTAGGTTTCGCCGCTGCCGGTCACGGCCAGCTCGATGCGCCCTGGCTGCGCGGCAACGGAGGGAGTGAATCGCCAATGGTAGGCAGCATAGCTATCGCTGGCAGCGTAGCGCGCAACAGCGTAGACATCGCGCAGATCGTGGATCGCGTCGGCAGGCCAGCGCGGCGCGATGGTCACACTGCGCAGACCAATGTGCTGATCTTCGATCCCGGCAGCGCCTTCGATCAACGCGCCGAGCATGGCGCTGGCACCCCAGCCATCGGTGGGCAGAAAGTCATCTGCCAGAGCGATACCGCCGGTTGGGTAGTACCAGAGGTAGGTAGCGCCGGTGCGTTCGATCAGATCGATGTAGCGTTGCAGGATGTTGAAGCCATAGCTTTCGTAGCCGAAGCGAAAAGCGCCGCGCGCCAGTTCGCCGCCGACCAGTGGCATGATCCCGCCGTTGACGTATTCACCCGGTCGTTCGCCCAACCGGCCATTCATGCCGAAGGCGCCTGCCGGAAAGGGTGGATCGATGCTGTACCATTCGGCGAAGGCGATCCGGTTGGGATCGTTCAATCGGCGCAGATACTCGGCCACGATTGCGCGGCCCTGCGCTTCGCTCAAGACGCCGCGGTTGAGCGCAATCGCGTTTGATAGACTCAACTGCTCGGCTTCATTCACGCCGGGCGCCTGGTAGGGAACGAGTTTGACATGATGGGTGTAGAAGCGACCATTCCAGCTCAGCGCATTGAGGCGCGTTATCAGGTCGGCAGCGATAATTCGACGCACAGCGGCCAGATCGCTCTGCCCTGCCGCCTCTTCCATCAGCGCCAGCATATTGAGCGCTGCCGCCAGCCCGGTGTTGTCGCCGTGGAAGATGCCCCATTTCGTCTGCTCGTCGATCCAGTGGCGCGGCCCCAGGACGCCGGTCTGCGGATTGATGACGGGCGCGCCGTACTCGTAATCCCAGGTGTCGATGGTGAACGGGCGTTTGACCAGCCCCAGCGTCGGCTCCCAGCGCAGCGGATCGCGCATGGTGTAGTCGATGGCGCGTTGCGCTGCCGGCAGCAGACTCAGCATCCATGCCGTGTCGCCGGTGACCTGCCACGTCTCGAAGATCAACTGCACGAAGAGATATTCCACATCGGCTTCAACCGGGGTGCGGAAGGCCGGAATGCCCCACTCGGGGCGGGCCAGAAAATCGGGCAGACTGCCATCGGGCGCCTGCGCGTGGGCGAAGGCTTCCGGCAGCGAGCGCAGATCGGTTTCAAAGTAGCGAAAGGCACGGTTCTGGTAATAATGGTCACGCAACCAGAGCAACGGACTATCGGGCGAGCGGTAGCCGGTTACTATCTGCCCATCGAGCAAATAGCTCAATCGATCTGCCGCCATAAACCGACGTACCGTCGGGTACAGGCGGTCGTAGCCGGTGACTCCACTGCGCAGCGTCGTTTCGGCATCGAGCCGGTACAGTGGGCCGTTGGCGACCATCCGCCCATCAGCGGTGAAGAGTGCCGCCCAGTGTTCCCCCAGCGCGCCGCGCGGTATGACCGCGACCTGGCCTTCACCGTCGCTGATCGTCAGGGGAAAGCCACCGACAAATCGTGCGCGACTGTCAAAGATCAGCAGGGTGGCCGGGCCGTTGTAGCCGGCAATCCGTGCGACGACCGGTGTAGCTACCAGTGGAGCAACGGTTGGATTGAGACTGGCAAAGCTGGCGGTGGTGGCGGCAAGGGCCGGTGTAGCCGGCGGATTCAGGTTGCCGAGCAGTCCGATTAGAATCACCCAGTGGAACAGATGCTTCATCGCTTCCCTGGACCTGTTTCAATAGGCGGTAATACTTTCAGTATATCATTGCTTTCGCTGCTGCGCTATAACGAGGTTTATCTGTTACCGGGTTCATATACACCGAGGAGCAAATAATGTCACGCAAACTACGTGTCTTTTCAGGAATTCAACCCTCAGGCAACCTGCATATCGGCAATTATCTGGGCGCAATCCAGCAGTGGGTGGCCGGGCAGGGGCAGAAGACCAATTTTATCTGTATCGTCGATCTGCACGCGATTACAGTGCCGCAAGAGCCGGCTGCGCTCCGCCAGCAAACCCGCGAGCTGGCCGCCTTACTGATCGCCTGTGGCATCGATCCGCACCAGACCACTCTCTTCGTCCAGAGCCACGTGCGCGCCCATGCGGAATGTTCGTGGGTGTTTAGCTGTGTGACGCCGCTGGGCTGGCTGGAACGCATGACCCAGTATAAGACGAAGGCGCAGAAGCAAGAGAGCGTGATGACCGGCCTCCTCACCTATCCGGTGTTGATGGCCGCCGATATTCTGCTCTACGATGCCGATGAGGTGCCGGTTGGCGAGGATCAGAAACAGCACGTTGAATTGACCCGTGATCTGGCGCAGCGCTTCAACCATCTCTTCGGCGAGACTTTCGTGATCCCCAGGCCGGTAATCCGTGAGAGTGGGGCGCGAATAAAGGGTCTCGACGATCCTACAGCAAAGATGAGCAAGTCGGAGACAACCCGTGGTCACGCTATCCGCATTATCGACGATCCTGATGAAATCCGCTGGGCGATCAAGCGGGCTGTAACCGATTCGTACAATGAAATTCGCTTCAGCGACGATCCGGCGCGGGCTGGGGTCAACAATCTCTTGCAGATCTACGAGTTGTTCACCGGCAAGAGCCGGCCCGAGATCGAGGCCCACTTCGCCGGCAAGGGTTACGGCGCGCTCAAGCGCGAGCTGGCTGAGGTGGTCGTTGAGGCGCTGCGCCCAATCCGTGAGCGTTACTATCAACTGATGGATGATCCGGCTGAGCTGGATCGGATTCTGGCAATCGGCGCCGAGCAGGCCCGCGCAGTGGCCGAGCCGAAGATGACCCTAATCCTCGAGCGGGTTGGGTTTGTATTGCCTAATAACCGTCGCTAGGCAAGGAAGGTTTCCATGTATTTTCCCACTCTCGATCAGGTTCGCGAACTGCGCCAGCAGGGGAATCTCTGCCCGATCTATCGCGAGATTATGGCCGACCTGGAAACGCCGGTTTCGGCCTATCTCAAGATTGCCCAGGGCGGGCTGGGGTTTCTGCTTGAGAGCGTCACCGGCGGGCAGAATATCGGGCGCTATTCGTTCATCGGCAGCGATCCCTACATGGTGCTGCGGATGCATGATGGAGTGGCGCAGGCTACCCATGGCGGCTACAAGCAGACCCTGGCCTACACTGACCCGCTGATCGTGCTTGAGAGTTATCTCAGCGCGTATCGTCCGATCCGGTTGCCCAACCTGCCGATCTTTGTCGGCGGTGCAGTAGGCTATCTCAGCTACGAGGCGGCGCGCTATTTCGAGCGGCTGCCTGTGCCTGAGGTGCGTCCCTACGATATGCCCGATAGCTGGTGGATGTTTGTTGATACGCTGCTCGCCTTCGATCACGTGCGCCACAAGATCATCGTGATCTCGCACATTCACCTCGATGTCGATGATCTGGAGGCCGAATACCGGCGGGCGGTCAATCGCATCGAGTCGCTGATCGCTCGCCTGCGCCAGCCCTTGCCAGGCGGGATTGGGCTGAGTCTGCGCAACTACGAACCGCACAATCCTGTGCCGCGACTGATGCCCAATCCGATTGTCTCCAACCGCGCTGAGGCCGAGTTCAAGGCGGCGGTATTGCGCGCCAAAGAATATATTTTTGCCGGCGACATCTTTCAGGTGCAGATCTCGCAGCGCTTCAGCAAGGCTACCAATGCTGATAGCTTTACCATTTATCGCGCGTTGCGCACCATCAACCCGTCGCCGTACATGTTCTACATCCGCACCGGCGAAGGCGATCTGGTCGGCGCTTCGCCCGAAATGCTGGTGCAGGTGCGCGATGGCAAGGTCACGACTCGCCCTATCGCCGGTACGCGCTGGCGCGGGCGTGACGCCGCCGAGGATGAACAACTGGCTGCCGATCTGCTGGCCGACGAGAAAGAGCGCGCCGAGCATTTGATGCTGGTCGATCTGGGGCGCAACGATCTGGGGCGGATCAGCGAAGCCGGCAGCGTGCAGGTGCCGGTCTTTATGACGATCGAAAAGTACAGCCACGTGCAGCACATCGTCTCTGAGGTGACAGGTCGGCTGCGCGCCGATCTCAAACCGATCGACGCGCTCCGCGCCTGCTTCCCGGCGGGCACCGTCACCGGCGCGCCCAAGATTCGCTCGATGGAGATCATTGCTGAACTTGAAGGTGAACAGCGTGGCGTCTATGCCGGCGCGGTCGGTCATCTTGGCTTTAATGGCGATCTCGACACCTGCATCGCGCTGCGCACCCTGATCGTCAAGGATGGCGTGGCTTATGCGCAGGCTGCTGCCGGCGTGGTTGCCGATAGCACGCCTGAATACGAGTTCAACGAGAGCTGCAACAAGGCAGCGGCCTCGCTGCGCGCCATCGATCTCGCCGAGGAGTTGCAGGCCGAGGGGTAGTCGATGACGGCGGCACACCATGCCAATCAGGCCATCGGAGTCGCCTGCGTCGCAAGTCCGCTCGGGCGACTGCTGGTAGCAGCCACGGCGCGCGGTCTCTGCGCCGTCTATCTCGGCGACGACGACGAGTCGCTGCGGGCCGCGTTGCGCGCCGAGCTGCCCGCAGCGGCGATCGGCGCCGGCCCAGCGCCAATCAGCGCCGCCGAAGCCATCGTGGCCAGTCTCTGCAATCAGATTGATCCGCCGCCGCTACCGCTCGATCCGGCGGGCACGCCGTTTCAACTGGCCGTCTGGCAGGCGCTGCGCGCCATTCCGCGCGGTGAAACTCGCACCTACGGTCAACTGGCGCGTGATCTGCGCCTGCCGGCCACGGCTGCCCGCGCCGTCGGGCGCGCCTGCGCAACCAATCCGCTGGCCATCGTCGTGCCTTGCCATCGCGCGCTTGGCTCCGATGGCCGGTTGCGCGGGTTTCGCTGGGGGCTGGAACGAAAACGAGCGCTGCTGGCGCTGGAAGGCGCCTGGTCAGAACTGTTGTGACTCCGCAAACAGCAACACCCGCGCAACTGCGCGGGTGTTTGTCTTTGGCGACCCCGGCGCGATTCGAACGCGCGACCTTTTCCTCCGCAGGGAAACGCTCTAATCCACTGAGCTACGGGGTCGTGTTCACTTTGCTCTGCGATTATAGCACACTCTGCTCAAATGCGCAAATTGGTATGATACCAACTTTAGGTGTCCAATCATCTTTAGATCAGCGCGCGGCGCTTCCCGCGCTTCCGCGCCATCCTGCTGTCTGGGCAGGAGCGTGTGGTGCCGTCCCGATCCATGTCATTGCGAGGGCGCGTCAGCGCCCGAAGCAATCCCCCGCGTCAGCGGGGGTCGTGCCTCAGCGCCCGCTGCTGCTCACCCCTCTCCCGCAAAGCGGGAGAGGGGACGGGGGTGAGGGTCTCCGCTCTCCCAGCGAGAGGGGCGGGAGTGAGGGCGAGCAAGAGATAGCCACACCGCCGCCATCCTGGTCATACCAACGTTCGGTGCGCGCTCCGCGCTGCCCCAGCAACCGCTTTCCGTAGCGCCCCCGCCGCATCCTGCTCACTGGGGCAGCGTTGGTATAGCTGACCGATACGTGTCTATGTTTCTAACGCTGGCATGACAATGTATCTACAATACAATTGGTGTTACGCCGTGAGCAGATGTTCGGCAAAGATCAGTCGGCGCGTGCGGGTTTCGCAGCGCAAGATGAGCGAGTTGGTTTCAGCCCGATCACCGGCCAGTCGCACCCCGCGCAGCAATGTGCTATCGGTGATGCCGGTAGCGACGAAAAAGATCTGGTTGCTGCTGACAATATCATCGCAGGTCAGAATGCGTTTGGTGTCAAGCCCGGCGCGGGTAACTGCCTCGCGCTCGGCGACACTCTGCGGCGCCAGGCGCGCCAGCATCGATCCGCCCAGCGATTTGATCGCGCATGCCGCCAGCACGCCTTCCTGGGCGCCGCCGATGCCCATCAAGATGTCAACGTTGGTGTTGGGCATCGCCGCCAGCAATGCGCCATAGATGTCACCGTCGTCGGCCAGCATGACGCGCGCGCCTGCCGCCCGGATCTCGGCGATCAGATGCTCGTGGCGCGGTCGATCGAGCACAAAGACAACCAGATCGCGCACTGTGCGCCGGGTGGCGCGCGCCACCAGCGCCAGCGTCCATCCCGCCGGCGCATCGAGGCACTCCGGCACCAGGTAGGGCGCCACTTCCGGTCCCACGATAATCTTCTCCATGTAGGCTGCCGGGTTCGGCGCCCACAGCGCGCCGCGGTTGGTCACGGCAGCGAATGACACTGCGCCGGCCCGCCCTTGCGCCAGTTGTCGTCGCCCATCGACCGGATCGACCACCAGATCGGCGGGCGGGCCGTCGCCTGTGCCGATCCGTGTGCCGCCGGGCAAAGGCGTGGTTGCCATCGCTCGCACCTCTTCACCCATCACCAGTCGACCATCCAGTTCGAGTTTGTTCAGCGCGGCAGCCATCGCCTGCGCTGCCGCCCGATCAGCTTCCTCGATCTCACCGCGTCCCATCAGTCGCGCCGCCGCAATCGCCGCCGCTTCGGTGGCCCGCACCAGATCGAGGCCGGTGTTTGGTCCCAACCACGGTTGTCGTCGCTCCATTATCCGCTCCTCGCCCGGTTCACCGGCTAAAACTCTTCGACGGCTTCCAGCAGGTTGGCCGCTTCCCAGGCCAGCGTGCCGCCTTCCAACACGAGTGGCGGCGGCTTGCGCTCGCTCAACAACGCAGCCGCCCGCATACTGCGCCGGCCACTGCGACACACCAGCACCAGCGGCCCTGGCGGGATGTGATCGCGTTCACGCAGCAGGTGGGCCAGCGGCAGATTGCGCGCCCCTGGAATGTGCCCGCGCTGAAACTCGCGCGGTTCGCGCACATCGATGATCTGCGGCGGTTGTGCGCTGTGCAGCGCCTCCCAGAGCGCGCGCGCCGCGATCGTGGCCGGCGGCTTGCCGTCGATCACCGGAATGCTCAGCGGCCCCGGCGCCAGTTGTTTGGGCAGCTCCTGGCACTCGCGAAATACCCGCCGATCACACTCATAGATGCAGACGGCGGGATCGAGCACGCGATAGAACAGATGTTCGATCGCTTTGTCTTCATCGAGGAATCGCTCTGGCCCCAGTTGTTCGTAGAAACCGCTGATCTGCATCCGATACATCACACTGGCCCGCACGCGCACGAAGTAGAGATCACCGCCGCGCACGCGCAGGGCGCGCCGAATCGTTTCGAGCGCCCGTATCCCGCTGACATCGCACTGATTAACGCTATGCATACGCAGCAGCATGAATCGCGCGGTGCGATGCTGATCGATCAGGCGCAGCAGTTGCTCTTCAACATGATTGACCGCGCCAAAGTAGAGATCGCCTTGCAGATCGACGACCAGCAATTGCGGACACATTGGGCGGCCCTGCGCCGATTCCCAGTGACGGAAGCCGGCATCAGGAGTGACGGCCTCAACTCGTGGCGTGGCCGTGCGCAGCAGGTAGTAGCCGAGCGACATGAACACGCCGATCAGAATGGCAAACTGGAGCGGCAGCGCGATCGTGAGCGCCAGGGTGACAATCATGATCACGGTTTCGCCGGTCGAACCGCGCCAGATCCGGGCCATGCCACGGCGATCGATCATGCTCCAGGCGGTCACTGCCAGCGCGCCGGCCAGCGCGGCTCGCGGCACTTCGGCCAGGAGCGGCCCCAACACAGTGGTAGCCAGAAAGACGGTCACGCCTGACATGACCGCCGTTAACGCTGTCTGCCCCCCGGCTTGATAGGCCAGCGCCGAGCGGTTGAATGATCCCGAACAAGGCATGCCAGAAAAGATGCCCGAGGCGATGTTGGCAATACCTTGCCCGACAAACTCCTGATTGGTGTCGATGCGCTGGCCGCTGTAACCGGCAATTGCGCGGGCAATGGCCACCGCTTCCACCAGCCCAATGATCGCCAGCGCCAGCGCCCCATTGGCAAGCTGACCGATCAGGTTGAGGTCGAAGAGCGGCAGCGATGCCAGCGGCGGCAAGCCCGGCGGCACCGGTCCCATGATCCGCACTCCCTGTTCCTGTAAGTCGAGTAGCCAGACGACGACCGTCATGATCACAATGCTGGTTAACACTGCCGGGATGCGCCGGGTCAGTCGCGGCGCCAGCACAATGATCAGAATGGCGCCAATGCCAACCGCCAGCGATGGCCAGTGGATCGCGTCTAGATGCAATACGGTCTCGCTGATGGTAGTGAGGATCCCGGCGCCCGGCGGCAGATCGATCCGCAAGAGCGGACCAACCTGGTTCGAGAGAATCAAAATGCCGGCACCGGCGGTAAATCCAATCGCAACCGCGTCGGAGACGAAGTTGACCAGCATACCCAGCCGGGCGATGCCCATCACCAGCCGGATGCATCCCGCCAGTACGGCCACCAGACTGGCCGCCGTGACAAACTCGGCGCTGCCGATGGGCGCGATGGGCGCCAGCACCGAGAGGGTGATGATCGCGGCAGTATTGGTTGGCCCGCTGTTCAGATGACTCGATGATCCCCAGAGCGCGCCGGCGATGGTCGCAGTTAGCGCACTGTATAATCCAATGATCGGCGGCAATCCAGCCAATAGCGCAAAGGCCAGCGATTGCGGCAGCAATACCAGACCAACGGTCAAACCGGCCAGCAGATCGGCGCGCAGCGACTCAAGCCGGTAGCTGCGCGCGAACCGGATCGGCTGGGTGAAGAGTGTAACGACCGAACGCAGATAGTCAAGCATACGCCACAACGCACCGGTACAAGCAGACTCTGGTCGGTCAGCGATTAGTCAGGCTCGGTTGGAGTTGTTTCCGTTGCCTGCACCATCAAGCGTGGCCGGCCACCAATAAGACGTTTCGGTATACTGCTATTGTACTCTGCTCTGGTCACGAGGCTGGCAAGAGAAGGTGTCTTCGATGATCCCAGGCAGATGCGCCGAATCGTGACGGTTGTGCCCTGTTGGGATGAGTGTATGTCGCCGCTATGATAATATAGAACGCGGTATGCCATAGATGACTGATGCAGTGCTGGAAAAGAGCCTCTCAAACGCGGCGATAGTAACCGGTGAGTAAACTGTTTGACCCATTCTGAAGAGACAATTCAGCCTGACTCAGCCGCAAGCTGGCTGACAGCCGGAGCGCTGAACCTGATCGATCGCTTGATCTGGTGGCTGGCGCTGGTGATCGGCCTTGGGCCGTTTGGTATATTGTTCCAGCGCGGCTACGATGATCCCTACATCACCTACCGCTATGCCGCCAATCTCGTCGCCGGTTATGGCTTTGTCTACAATCCCGGTGAGGCCACACTCAGCACCACGGCGCCGTTGTTCGGATTGATCCTGGCGCCGGTAGCTCTGTTCGGCTGGTCGTTGCCGCTGATCGCCAACCTGATCGGCTGTCTCAGCCATGCCTGCGGAGCTGTCGCTCTGTGGAAACTTGGTCAGCACTGGCGCGATCCACTGGTCGGCGCCGTCGCAGCAATCCTGTACCTGCTCTTCCCGCTGCCGCTGACGACGGTTGGCAGTGAAACGCTGCCGGCGATGGCGCTGACCCTCTGGGCATTGCTCTGCGCTGCGCGCGGTCAACAGTGGCGCACCGGCCTCTTGCTCGGCGCACTGGCCTGGTTGCGGCCTGACGGCGTGCTGGTAGCGCCATTCGCGTTCCTGCTCTTGCTGATCAATCAGCATCCCTGGCACGACTGGCGCCGCTGGCCGTGGCCGGCAGCGCTAAGCTGGGCAGCGCTCGTCGCCGCCGGATTGGGGCTGGCCTGGCTGATCTATGGCGCGCCTCTGCCTGTCACGCTCTCCGCCAAACAGCAGCAGGCCCTGATCCCTGGTTTCTACGACTTCGCCGACCGGCTGGCGGTCACCGTGCGTAGCTATCTGCGCCAGCCCGTGTATCAGGCGCTATTTGGCGTTGCCGGTCTTGGCTTGATCGCCGTCTGGCGCCATCGATACTGGCTGTTTCCCATCGGTTGGGCGGCAGCATATAGTCTGGCCTATACGTTGCTCGGTGTCGCGGGCTATTTCTGGTATGTCGCCCCCTTACTGATTGGGTTTGCTCCTGCGGTCGGTCTCGGCGCGCGGGCGCTGGTTGACCTGCTCCGTCGTGTGGGCGGCCAGCGTCTGGCGCATGCGGTTCTGGTGATTGCGCTGGTCGGTTTGGTGTTCTGGTTGAGTGGCGCCGTGTACCGCATCGGTCAGCAGATTGATCAGCGTCTGACCGTCTATCGAGCAGCCGGTGAGTGGCTGGCTGCCAATACTGCGGCTGACGCCAGTGTTGGCACGCTCGAAATTGGCATCATCGGCTACTATGCCCGTCGCCCGATGATCGATTTTGCCGGCCTTCTGCAACCTGATATTGCAGCACAGTTAGGATCAGGCGGTTTCCTGACCGCCGCTTCCTATGCCATCGATCGCTATCAGCCGCAGTATCTGGTCTTGCAAGAACAGGCGTTGCCTCTGCTGGCACATCGTTCCGATCTGGCCGAACGCTGCCCGGTTGTGGCTGCTTTGCCCGATCCGCGTTTCCCAACGCCGCTCACAATTCATGCCTGTAGCTGGTCATTGAGGTGAGTATGCTTCATCGCCTGATCGTTTGCCTGATCCTGCTGGCTTTGATCATCTGGCCGCGCCCCGTCACTGCGCAAACTGCTGCGCCTGTCTGCTTTCCCGATGTGCCTCTGATCGATCATTGCCTCCATCCCTCGTTTGTCGCCTACTGGCGTGACAACGGCGGATTGCCGGTCTTTGGCTACCCGCTTGGCCCGCTCGAGCAATTCATCAGTGATCAGGGTCGTGAGTTGATCGTCCAGTGGATGGAACGTAATCGCCTGGAGTTGCATCCCAACAACCCGCCGGCTTACCGGATTCAGATCGGACGCATGGGGGCCGAGGCGCTCACTCGCGCCGGACGCGATCCGTTCGCTGATCCGCCTGACGCTGGCCCGCAGCCCGGCTGTCTCTGGTTTCCTGAAACTGGCCACAATGTCTGCGATCAGGAGCCAGGCAATGGCTTTCGTTCCTACTGGCTCAACAACGGTCTGCGCATTCCCGGTCTCAGCCGGTATGCGCAATCGCTCGCTCTGTTCGGCTATCCGCTGACCGCGCCGCAGATGGAGCGTAACGCTAACGGCGATCTGGTGCTGACGCAGTGGTTTGAGCGGGCGCGTTTCGAGTGGCACCCTCAGAATCCGGCCCGGTTTCGGGTGTTGCTCGGCCTGCTTGGGCGTGAACTCTACCAGAATCCGGCCCCGCTGCCCGATCTGCGCGGCGGACGGAGCGCCTTCGGCGTCGAAATTAACCGTGGCTGGGTCGGCGTGACGGCGGAGCGGCTGGCCGAGCTGGGCGCCGATTGGGTGCGCTACAACGGTATCCGCTGGGACGAGGTCGAGCCAAATCCAGGCGATCGGAATTGGCGCGCGCTGCAACAGGTCGAGGCGGAATTGCGCGCTATCCGGGCCAGCGGCGCTGAACCGATGGTGATCGTGCGCAGCGCGCCGCAGTGGGCGCGTACCCTTGCCGATAGCCCCTGTGGCCCGATCCGTCCGGACGCGCTTCCGGCCTTTGCCGCATTCCTCTCCGATCTGGTCGCTCGTTACAGCCAGCCCCCATACAGCGTCAGGTTCTGGGAACTGGGCAACGAGCCAGATGCGCCTTTCCAGCTCATCGGCGGACAATCGCCGTTTGGGTGTTGGGGCGATGAAGGCGACAGTGAAGGCTTTGGCGGCGCGGCGTATGCTGCGATGTTGCAGGCGGCATACCCGGCGATCAAGGCCGCCGATCCGCAGGCGCAGGTGATTTTGGGCGGGCTAATGCTCGATTGCGATCCTGAGCGCCCCTTGCCCAACGGCCAGCCGTGCCGGGCCGGGCGCTTTTTCGAGGGCGTACTGCGCGCTGGCGGCGGCGATTTCTTCGACATTCTGGCCTACCACTCCTATGCTTACTTCTTCCGTGACATCGATCCCGATCGCGAACATCCTGGCTGGAAAGAGCGTGGTGGCGCGACTATCGGTAGATTAGACTATCTCCGCTCACTTATGGCGCGGTATGGCTATGCCAAACCGGTGATCATGAACGAGGGCGCGTTGCTCTGTTACCGCAGCTCGCCGAATTGTCGCCCCAACGGGTTTGAGGCGGCGAAAGCTGATGCTGTGGCGCGTCTGTATGCCCGCACTATGGCCGCCGATGTGTTGATCTCGCACTGGTATACGCTCAACGGCCCGGGCTGGCAAGAGAGTGGGTTGCTCGATCAAAACCAGCAACCGTTGCCCGCGTTTCGCGCTTTCCAGTTCTTGCGCCAGCAGATCGGTTCGGCCAGATACCTGCGTCCGGTCGCGCAGAGTGGTCTGGAAGGCTACCACTTCCAGCGCGCCGATCGTGAGGTGATCGTGGTCTGGAGCAGCGACAATACCGCGCGCGCATTTACCCTGCCCGCTGGCGCGCGCGCAATCTATGACACTGTTGGGGAAGCGTTGCCATTGGAGTCAACCATCACGCTCACCCTGTCGCCACGCATCATCGTGATCGAGCGATAATCTGTCGCTCCGCGAGCGCGGGAGGGGCAACACCTTGTTTGCCCCTCCTCCATGCTCACCGGCACAACCACATCTCTTCCTGCGGCTGACCAATCCACTCACAACCGTCGGGCGTGACCAGAATCTCTTCTTCGAGCGAGATATAGCCGTAGCGCGTTCGCGCGCCCAGCTCAAGCGTGACACTCCGCGGCCGTTACAACGGCGCGGCTTCTTGGGGCAACCCGCCCACTGGCGAGCTTATGCCCCAACGGACTTGTCCAGCCCGGTTCAGGATGTTCACTGCGGCGTTGTGGTCTCGGTCGAGGGACAGACCGCAGCCGCAATCAACCCACCGATCCGACAGCGCAAGCGACTCGAAGACATGCCCGCACCGGCTACAGGTCCTGGACGTGTTCCGAGGGTCTACCAGCAGCACCACACGGCCAGCCTCCGCCGCTTTGCGCGTGAGGTGGTGAACGAGGTAGCCCCATCCGGCATCCAGGATGCTCTTTGCCAGGTGTGGGTTGCGCACCATGGTGGTGATGCGAAGGTCTTCGAGCGCGATCCGGTCGTAGCGTGTGATCAGGTGATGTGCCAGCTTATGCAAGCAATCCTTCCGGCGATTGGCGATCCGCTCATGCTGACGCTGAAGCGCCAACACCGCCTTTCGTCGGTTCCTGCCGCCCTTCTTGCGGCGGGCGACCCGGCGCTGCACCACGCGCAACTTCCGCTGCTCGATTCGATACCAGCGCGGGGTATCTACTTTCTCGCCCTCGCTTGTGGTGATCAAGCTGGCGATCCCAACGTCTACGCCGACATCCTGTCCGGTTTTGGGCAGAGAGATGGCGTTGACTTCACACGCGAAACAGGCGTACCACTTGTTAGCGCGGCGGATGATACGAACGGTCTTGATTTGCCCTTCCAGCGGGCGATGCCAGCGCACGGCGACCCGACCGATCCCCGACAGGCGCAGCCGTCGTCCATCCAGCTTGAACCCGTTCCCGTACT
>FWPU01003702.1_pt1 | contig 37712 bp, 33 predicted proteins | sample 2228361 | NCBI WGS metagenome assembly FWPU01 (sample SAMEA103939777, study PRJEB20133) | metagenome | reverse complement strand
GCCAGATGTACAAGCGCCGTTACCCAACCTATCCTGCCCATGTCAAGGACTTCGTGTACCCGTGATGTTATCCACTCCCTGTTATAGTATTTATGAACATCAAAGACACATGAGGGGGGAACCCATGCGAAGAAGAATGCCGATGGTCTTGCTGCTGGCGCTCTCCATTGCCACAGTGTTGAGCGCCTGCGGCCCCAAGCCGCCGCAAGAGGTACAGGTCACCTTGACGGAGTTTGCCATAGAGAGTACGGTGACAACGTTTAAGGTGGGGCAACCTTACCACTTTGTAATCACCAACGCGGGGACGGTTGAACACGAGTTTATGATCTCGCCACCACTCACCGAAGGCGAGAGCATGGAGGAGATGGACGAAATGGCGCTGGCCGCTGTAGAAGAAGAAGACCTGCAGCCAGGCAAGACCGTCACCTTGGATTTTACCTTTGAGGAACCCGCATCTGCTGGCGAGTTAGAGCTTGCCTGCCACATCTCTGGCCACTATGAGGCCGGCATGAAACTGCCTATTGTGGTGGAACGTTAGCGGCATGAAGTAGGGGCATGGCATAAGGGCAAGACGCCATGCCTCTACTTTCTGGGGAGCAGAAACACACGATCCATGTTGGGGTAAAGCAGCCATCCCACTCCCACACCGAAGGCCATGCCGCTCAGCAAGCGCATCAGCGAGTTAAACGATCCTAACCCGTCACCCGCGTAAAACGTGGGCGGGAGTGCCTGGTTGGTCAGCACGGCCAACCAGGCATTCGTCTCGCGGAAGCCCTGCCCGAACCCCGCCAGATCGCTGAGCCAGTGCGTGCCACCGTCTATCAGCATAGGTAGCAACAGAGCGAAAGCCCCCCATAATGGGAGCGGCTTGATTTGCACCCGCCGCCGCAGGAAAGCGTAGGTCAATGCCACAAGCAATAGTGCGGCGTACATGTACACCATGCGGTCTGACCACGCCACCTTCCAGCCCATCGTTTCGTTGCCAATGAAGCGCCTCAGCGCTAGCAGCTGCTGAGCAGTAGACAGCCCTGCCAGGCGGATGGGCAGCTGCTCAAGGCTGTACATCTGAAAGCCCTGCGGCCCAAAGAGGAAGAAGGAGCGCTGGGCCATCTGATGGCACAACCCGCTGTAGATCCAGTAGATGATCTGTCCAACGCCCTCCCACCCAATCTTCATGAAGAAGGGTGCTAAAAAGGGTAGCCCATTGAGGATGGTGAGAAAGCCGATCAGGAGGATCAGCCAGTCCGGCCAAGCGATGATCCTCCGTATGACCGTCGTCTCCTCCGTTGTGAGTGCATCTGTGTGAGCCGTTCCGGATGTCATTGGTTTTCCCCCTCACATCAATGCTCCGGGCGTTCCTGGAAGGCCAGCACCCAGAGGTAATCTACCAATGCACGAGTCTCATCCTCGGTGAACAGGGTGCCAAAATTGGGCATGCCTGTTCCCATGCCACCACGCCGAATCTTAGCATAGAGCACATCGCCGCGCCGTTCCAGCATATGGGCCAGGTCGGTGAAGGCCACAGGCGGTTCGGTGGTGGTATCAGCTGCCGGGCCGTCACCCCCACCATATTGGCCGTGACAGGCTGCACAGTTCTTGTTGTAGAGCACCTCGGCAGCGGCCAGCGTTTCTGCCTGCGTTCCTTGCGTCCACAGATAAGCGATCACATCGCCCAAATCAGCCTCAGATACTTGAGGATTCGCCCCAACTAAACGCGCCAGCCCTTGCGCCGGAGTATGCGAGAAGCGCCACATCGGATCGCCCAGATCGGGAGGGATGACCAGTTTGGCAGCAAGAAGCCTGCCTTGGCTGGCGGAAAGTCGCAAATCGCCCAGATGGGATGTGCTGTCGCTCTCCCCATGCGCGGCGTCAATATCCACCCCCTCGGCGATCAACGCTTCAATCACCGGGTCAGGATGTGCGGTAGGCAACGCGTCGGGATGCGTCGGGTCGCGCACTTCTATCACACCGCGCATGCGCCAGTGATTATCGCTGCACCACGTGTTGCAGTAGAGGGTGTAAGTGCCAGCCTGCGGAAATATGACCGTCACTTCGGCCACGTGGCCAGGGTCCAACTGCCCCAGATCAATGCCCAACCCTGGCCCGATGGCGATGCCATGTGTCACATCCACACTGTAGAAGCGTAGCGTGACGACCTCGCCGGCCATAACGCGGATGCTGTCAGGCTGAAAGCCACCGTTCTCCGGTGTGGCAGCGCGGATATCTATCACTCGGGGGCCAGCCGTTAAGGGGCGCAGAACGTACTGATAACCCAGTACAAAAGCGGGCAGGCCGAGGACGATTAACCCTATGACAATGAGGGCTAACTTATCGCTGCGTTGCATGGCTCCCTTCAACCTAGATACAAACGCAGAAAGCCGAGCGTCACAGCCAGCAAGAATACAGCGATAGGCAAGGTAGCACGCCAGGCACGGTGGGGATTACCTGTGTGCTGGCAAGCAGTATGATAGGCCACCGATGCGGCAAAGAGCAGTCCCCCCAGTAGGATGACCGCTTGCAAGATAGGGACAAAAGTGGGTACAAGTGGCACCCAAGGGACATCTGCCGTGCCCAGAAGGTCCCATCCCCAGCCGAAGGGATCAGAGAGCACCACCAGCACGTAGCTGCCATTGCTCAACACAAAGCCCAGGCTAAAGGCGATCCACGCCGCCAAACCTAACGGGATCAAGGTATAGGCGTAATCTACAAAGATGCGCCGCAACGAGATCGCCTGGCCGCTCAACCTGCTGGCCGCAGCCACCGTCAACCCAAACAGCGCGGGCAAGAGGATCAGGTTGAAGGCCGCAAAACCCAGCGCATAGAGCGCCCAGTGCAGCAGATTTTCCAAGCTGGCCCAATCCTTCAGCCAACCCCAAGGGCCGAGCAGCACCGCCGAGTACAGCAATGCGCTCCCCAGCATGATGAAGCCTTTGTATGCCTCGTCCAGCCGACGTTCCGCTACGGCTAGCAGATCGCTCCCTACGGGGCGCAAGTTGAGGGCGATGTTATCCCGAGGACAGGTCTTTAGGCATTCCATGCACAGGCCGCAGTCTATGTTGCGTGTCAGCTTGCCCGGATAAACCAACCACGGGCAACCGTATCCCTGCCCGTTGCCCGTTACACAGTCCTTACTGCGGTGTGTAGCGCACACCTGCGCATCCTTCACGCGCAGCTCCAGAGGGGCCAGCATGGCATACAGGCCGACGAACCCACCCACCGGGCACACATAGCGGCAGAAGATGCGTCCCTCATACAGCAGACTGAGGATCACACTCAGGGCCGCGAATCCCAACAGCACCCACGCACTGATCCGTGGGCGGGTGAGGATAACGACACTGAAGATCGCCACTCCAAGGAAGCCAAAGTTCTGCAGCCAGAGGTTCTTGAGGCGGCGCGGCCAGCGCAGGCCGAACGCGCGCAGGCGGCCCGCTGCACGGCTGACAATAGCGCCACGTTGGAGCCATTCCCCGGCAGCGGGGATAGGGCAAACTGCACACCACAACCGTCCAGAGAGTGGCACCAGGGCAATGATCAGCAACGCCCACCACACGATCCAGACAAAGATGATGCCGAAGTTGCGGCTTCCCACCGGCGTACCGAACAGCCCGGCGAGGATCGCTAGCACAAAGAAGGTTAGTGTGAGGAGCATCAACACCGGCTGGAAGCCACGCGCCTTCAGCAGGCGCTTGAGCAGCGGGATGCGTATGAGCAGATCGGTACGCTCGGAGGCAGTCATATTCCTACGGAACCCAGTTGGAGAGGATCACCAGCTCCCACTCCGGCTGTGCCGGATCGTTGGTGAGCAAGTGGATGCGGAAATCATGTGGCCCCTCCATACCTTCGTGCATGGTGAACTGGCAAGTGATGGTCGCCGTACCACCAGGGGGAATGGTCATCGAACTGATGACCGGCCGGGGCGGTCAACATCCTTCCCGTACTTCCACCTGCGGCGCATTGAGGATGCGCAGCACTCCATCCCCTTCGTTGCGCAGCACAAAAGTTGTCGTGATGGGCGTGTTGAGAGCCACATCCCCATAATCAAAGACTTGCTGCTCCACCACAAGGCGTGGTGTGCCGCCGCCTGTATCTCCACTGCCTCCTGCACCTGACAGGGCGATCATGCCGCCAATGAGCAGCAGCCCCACTCCGGCAATGAGCAGGGGGAGCATACGCTTGGGAATGCGGAGATCGCCTTGGCGGCTTCTACGTCGTCGCGGTGAATGGCTCATATATCAACTCCTTATGTGCTATTCTGCTTATAGCGGAAATGAACGAGCAGGCCTGACAGTGCAACAATGGTCGCTCCCACCGCCCGCCAGAAAGGCACGTTCGGGCCGACGATCAGCTCACCGATCATAAAGGGATGCAATGCCCCACAGCTCACTGAACAACGGTAGCGGAACTTGCCGCGCCGATCTGCGGTGATCGTGATTTGCTGAGACACGCCCGGCTCAACTCGCTGGGAGATGCCGTACCCCTCTAGATAAAATCCATGCACAACATCCGAGGCGCTAAGGGTGATGACCAATGTATCCCCTTGATGGATTCGTATGCGCCCTGGCTGAAAGGCAAACTGCGACGCCTCTATCTCAACGTAGTGGGTACGTGGGGCAGCCAGCGCTGGGACGGGCGTGACCAGCACCATTGCCGCTATCAGGACAAAGGGCAGCAGTCGGCCTATGATAGGCCAAAACACAGCAACCGACGAGCGGCGAGCAGTAGTAGAAAGGTCCATTGGCACCCTCAGGGGAGCGGTGTGTCGGTGGAAGGGCCGAAGGCGCTGTAGGTAGTGTCAATGTAGGCGCGCACTTCCCGTGAGGATCGTCCTTCGGCGAGCAACCGCATCACGTCTTGCGTGATATCCACACAAATACCGCAGTCAGCGGCATGGGCATCAAAGGTTACTGCGCCGTCCGCGCCGATCTCGCTGACATAACAGCTCAAGTTGCTGGTATGCCCCATCGCGCCACAGCCACAGTAGCAAGGGTATTTCGCCAGCTCCTCAGGATTGGCAACGGCAAACCGATAGGCCTCGCGTACTCTGGGCGGCGCGCCGTCAAGAAAAGCGGGGAGTGCCGACTCAGGAGCTAGTGCCACGCTGTTGGACGAGGTGCAAGCCGATACCAGTAGTGCAGCGGCGACGACCAACAAGAAGCGGAACGTTGCTTCCCACGATCCTCTCATTTTGTCCCTCGCTATACCAACAAAACATCCCGTGCGAACGCGTTACTACACACAATATAATTCATTCACAAGGATGCTCCTAGGGCAAATTGGCGCATGGTGGCGGACTAATGTCACAATGCCGATAGGCTATTATGCTTATTGCATCTGCATAGAACCCTCAAGCAACCTACACATCTCCTACACATTCGCAGGTTAAACTGAAGGCAGCTATCAACGAGCGGGAGGGATTTGCAATGAAAAGCGAGCGATGGCTGTATTTCCTACTGGGCGGTTTGAGCGGGTTTGTGCTAAGCCTGCTGCTGAGGGGCGGCGGATGGTTCCTCGGCTTGGCCCCCTTTGTGCGCTACGGCGCGCGCTGGGCCCCGCGTGTGCCGATGCTGCCCTATTCCTTTGGTGGCCACATGGGCAGCTGGCTCTTTGGCCAATATCCGGTCGTGGGCTGGGTGATCGTGGGGCTGGCATGGCTGGTACCGGTGGCCTTATTGATCGTGGTGATCATCCTGCTGGCGCGTCGCCCGCAAGTATCTCCGCCACCTCCTGACACCCCCACAGCCGGTGGGCAGAACCCCTCCAACCCTACCACGGCGTGAAGCATAACCTCCTCTCCTCAGAGGGCACAAGGGTCAGGGGCATGACGCCCCTCCTTTGTGCCCTCTGCACAAAGCAGCAAAAGCCCCTTGTGCGATGATGGCAGGACGGCCAGAAGCCGAGTATGCTTCAATTAGGTAGAAAATGCTCTCACGATGCGAAGTGGGCACCTTTGTCTGGGGTTGGCAACGTGGCGCGCAAGATTTTGATCGTTGAAGATGAGTTCCGCATCGCGCGGCTGGTGCGGCTATATCTGGAAGAGGCGGGCTTTGAGGCGGCGATTGTGGACAACGGGGCGCAGGCGCTGGCTGCCTTCCGCCATGAGCGCCCTGATCTCGTCATCCTTGACCTCAACTTGCCGGGCAAAGACGGACTGGATGTGTGCCGCGAGATGCGCCGCGAGTCGGATGTCCCGATCATCATGCTCACTGCCCGCACCGAGGAGGCCGATCGGCTCATCGGCCTTGAATTGGGCGCCGATGATTACATCGTCAAACCTTTCTCCCCGCGTGAGGTGGTGGCCCGTGTACGGGCTGTCCTGCGCCGCGCTGCTGGAGGGCCACCTCCCAGCGAGCTGCTTCAGGCAGGCGACCTGCGCATTGACCTCGCTGCCCATCAAGCTTGGTTGGGGGATCGCCCTCTTGACCTCACTCCCTCGGAGTTTGACATCCTGACTGTGCTCACACGCAATGCCGGCCGTGTACTGACGCGCTTACAACTGCTTGATGAGACGCAGGGCGTGGCTTATGAGGGCTATGAGCGCAGCATTGACCAGCACATCAAGAACCTGCGCCGCAAAATAGAGGATGAGGCCGGGCATCCCCGCATTATTCACACGGTGCACGGTGTGGGCTACCGCCTGGATCCCATTGAGCACTAAGTAGGGGTGTAGCCATGTTACGTAGCCTTTGGTTCCGCCTAGCGGGCGCCTTTATGATGGTGATCGCGGTGATGGTGCTGGTGATCGTGCTCACCGTCAACCTGGCCACGCAGCGTGCCCTAAACCGCTACCTGATCCGCAATGGTGAGATTTGGGCACAAAACTTCGTGCCCATCCTCGCCGAGCAGTATCAGTACTACGGCGACTGGGGGTTTGCTCAGCTCATTATCGTCAACCCTTGGCGCATGATGGGTATGGGCAGGCACGGTTCCCAGTGGGGCAACAGCGATATGTGGGGGCAGATGGGCCTGCGCGTGGTGATCGCCGACAGGCAAGGTGAGGTGGTAGCCGATTCGGGCAATTCCCTGCTGGGCGAGCATCTGTCACCCAATGTGCTACAGCGCGGCATTCCCATCATGGTGGATGGTCAACAGGTTGGCACGCTGCTGCTCATCAACCCTCAGCGTTATGCGCCGTTGCAGCAGTCCTTTCTTTCCGCGGTGAACCGCTCTGTGCTGCTGGCCGGATTGGTAGCCGGTGTGGCTGCCTTGCTTGTCGGCACACTGCTCTTTGTGGCCATCATGCGCCCCCTGCGCCGCCTGCAGGAAGCCGCTGGGCAAGTCGCCGCAGGTGACCTCTCCGCCCGCGTGCCCGTCACAGGGCGTGATGAGTTAGGCACACTCGCCGAGGCCTTCAACCAGATGGCCGCCGGCCTAGAGCAACAGCAACGGTTGCGCCAGCAGATGGTAGCCGACATCGCCCATGAGCTACGCACGCCGATCAGCATCATCCAGGGGTCGCTGGAGGCCATGCTGGATGGCGTCCTTAAGCCCGAGCCTGCCGAGCTACGCGAGGTGTATGCCGAAACACGCCGCTTGGCGCGGCTGGTGGAAGACCTGCGTATGCTCTCGTTGGCTGATGCCGGCCAACTGACGCTGGCACGTGGCCCGGTGGACCTGGCCGAGACAGTGGAGCGTGTCGTGGGGCGTATGGTGCCTCTCGCCGAAGCACGGCAGATCGCCCTTCGCGCTGCTGTGGCACATCCCGTGCCCCCCATTGAGGCCGACGCTGACCGTCTGGCGCAAGTGCTCACCAACCTGATAGACAATGCGCTGCGCTATACCCCTGCCGGTGGACACGTCACCGTCAGCCTTGCCCAGGAAGACGGCCGGCTGAAACTGGCTGTTGCCGATGACGGCCCGGGTATCCCGCAGGAGGAACTACCCTTTATCTTTGAGCGCTTTTGGCGTGGGGATAGGTCACGTAGCCGCCACAGTGGCGGATCGGGCATTGGGCTGGCGATCGTCAAACAGCTGGTGGAGTTGCACGGCGGCGCAGTGGAAGTGACCTCACAAATGGGCAAAGGGAGCACATTCGTGGTCTCGCTGCCGCTCAGTGCTCCGTCACAAGGGCAGGCTGGCCAACGGGAGGTTTCTACTCCTCCTCATACCCCAACCGCTGAAGCAGATCGCCGCTGACCTGCGCAAACAGCCTCCGATGCTCAGCCGTAAAATGTTCGCGCCAAGTGCCAGTCCTCCCTTCACGGAAGGTGGGCGAGCGGGCAGGGTTAATTGCCCTCTCCAAGGCTTCTAGCGCTTGTTCGCGACTCACCGGCAGGTGGTAGCCACCCGCTTCCAGATGGTCAAGTATACGCCCTAGCTCATGCCGCCGATTGTGAATGAGGTCCTCAAAGCGCAGGGGGAGCACAAAATCCTGCTCCAGCCAGCCTAGATATGGCTCAAAGCGGGCGCGGATGTCGGGAAACTCTATGCCGCTAGCGGGCCGCCCTATGATGCTGGTGGTGATGCGCTCCTCCATGCTGGAGAGCATGTGGGCGTAGTACTCATGATGGGCGTGCGCCTCAGCCATGTCCGTCACGTAATAAGCGTGTGAGACGACTACATCGCGGGGGTCGCGGTAGATGAAGTAACAACGCGCTCCCCGGTTGCGCAGCAGGGCTAGATTCTCGTCCGTAGCAAAGAGATGCCCTCCGGCGATCTCCCCCGCTTGCAGCCTCGCCAAGTCATGGGCGATCTCGGCAGGTGTGCGCTTCCTGCCACGCTGATATGTCAGGATAAACATTCCACGGTCAAGGAAGGCATCTAGCCGTTCCAAGCCACACAGAATCTGCATCAGCAGGTTGGTGCCGCTTTTGGGAAACGAGTTGCCAAAGACGATGGGCAGATCGGGCGTGCCGTAGCGTAGCCGATGCAGAACAGGCCGCACGTGCCGCCTAAAGGCACGCTGCGCACGCCCAAGGGCGTTGTTCCGGCTCACAGCGAGAAGCCCTCCCCTTCCTCTATAAGCAGACAGTTTTTGACAAACTCAGCATAGCGCACAAATAATGGCTTGCAAATCCATCCGGCAGGGGATGCCTATGCCCGATCTTCCCACAGTCACGATTGTCACGCCATCCTACAATCAGGCGGCCTTTATCCGCCAGACTGTTGAGAGCGTGCTGCTACAGGATTACCCCCGCCTGGAATACATCATCATGGATGGCGGCTCAAGCGATGGGACACTGGACATCCTCCGCGAGTACGAGCACAACCCGCGCCTGCGCTGGTACTCCGGCCCTGACGCCGGTCAGGCCGATGCCATCCGGAAGGGGTTTGCCCTCGGCACAGGCGAGGTGCTGGCATGGCTCAACTCGGATGATTTCTATCTCCCCGGTGCTGTTGCCACTGCTGTCGCCGCCATGCGGGCGCACGACAGCCGCTTTGTCTTCGGAGACGCTGTGCTGATTGACGAGCATTCGCGCCTGATGCGCTACTTCGTGCATCCTCCCTTTCACCCGCGCCAGTTCCGGCTGCGCTATGGGTTCTATCAGCCTGCCGCTTTCTGGTCGCGTGACCTCTACGAACAGGTGGGAGGTATTGACCCCACCCTCCAGTTTGCAATGGACCGCGACCTGTTCTGGCGCATGTCGCAGGTGGAGCCGCCCCTGCACATCCGCACATTTCTGTGCGCGGCGCGCATTTACCGCTCCACCAAGACGGCGCAGCTGTTCGGCACGTTGGGGCGCGCTGAAGTGCTCGCCGTTGAGCAGCGCATTGGTGGGTCGCTGCCGCTTTACTTTGCACGCTATCTGCCCAACTTCCCCCGCTATCCGGGGTGGCTACAGTTCCTGCTGCGAGCGTTATTCAGCCTCTACAACACACCGCTGCGCTTCGCCTACGCACCTTCATATATGATCACGAAGGTGACACTAGGGATCATTTGGACGTTGCGTTCGCTGCCACACCGAGGACGACCCGTCAGCCCCCAAAGTGGCATTTCATGGTAGAGTATGACCATGCCATCCATCAAGGAGCGCATCCCTCTCAGCATGCGGCAAACATGGTGGGAACTGCGCGAGCTGCCCGGCTGGTTGCTCAGCGCCCGCCGCCGTTACAGTGTAGCTCGTTTAGAGGCTCTGCGGGACATCCATCGCGGGCAGCGCTGTGTGATCATTGGCAACGGGCCAAGCCTGAAACAGATGGACCTCCGCCCGCTGGCCCGTGAGTACACCATCGGCCTTAACCGCATCTACCTGCTCTTTGACCAGCTAGGTTTCGCCACTACCTATCACGTCACCGTCAATCGGTTGGTGATTGAGCAGTTTCTGAACGACCTGCTGGCTATTCCCTCGGTCAAGTTCATGAGCTGGAAAGCACGTGACCTTATCCCCCCTGATGCACCCGTGATCCTGTTGCGCTCACTCTACCGGCCGAGCTTTTCCACCAACCTGGCCTGGGGAGCATGGGAGGGAGCCACCGTCACCTATACGGCCATGCAGATCGCCTACCATCTTGGCTTTGAACAGGTGATCCTGATTGGCGTTGACCACAGCTTCACCACCCAAGGAGAAGGGCACAAAGTCGTCACCTCAGAAGGTGACGACCCTAATCACTTTGCCCCCAACTATTTCGGCAAGGGAACGCGCTGGCAGCTGCCCGATCTGGAGACCTCAGAGCAGGCCTACCGCATGGCCAAGGCGGCCTTTGAAGCAGCAGGCCGCGAAATCGTGGATGCCACAGTGGGCGGCAAGCTGCAGGTCTTCAGGAAGGTGGACTATAACCGCCTCTTCAGCCTGTAAGCGGACAAGGTCTACTCAAAAATCCAGCGGTCGGTGTCCCGCTCCCAGGCGATCAGTTCCTCTTCGCGGAAGATCAGCGCCAGCTCGCGCACGGCGGCCTCTGTACTCGCCGAGCCATGGATGACGTTCCTGCCGATCTCCACCGCCAGATCGCCGCGAATAGTGCCAGGGGGAGCTTCAACGGGGTTTGTCTTGCCCATTGTCTCACGCACCACCTTGATCGCCTGCTTGCCTTCCCATGCCATCGCCACCAGAGGGGCGGAGGTGATGTAGCCGATCAGGCCCTCGTAGAAATCCTTGCCCTTGTGCTCAGCGTAGAACTCGGCGGCCAGCTCCCGCGTCATCCGCATAAACTTCAGCCCCACAAGCTTCAGGCCGCGCCGTTCCAGACGGGCGATCACCTCGCCAATGAGCCCACGCTGAACTCCGTCGGGTTTGATCAAGACCAGTGTGCGTTCCAAGAAGAACCTCCCGGTGGGATGTGATGACCTTCGGCGTGATGGGCAACGATGCCACTGCGCCGCCGAAAGTATAGCGGGAACATCCTCCTCAGCCAACAAGGAATCCCTACGCGAGTTTGCGCAGTTAACCCAACCGTTGTCTAATAAGCAGGAACTTGGAGCAAATTTTGCTATCGTTAGGGCATCAGGTAGCCCTTGGTAGGGATCACATTATGTGCAGAAAATGGTATGTACTGATCATCGTGCTGGCGATCCTGTTGGTGAGGCCATCTGCTGCCGCCGCGCAAGATACGGCAGCGGCGTTCATTACCAACGTGGATGCAACACGCTTCCCAGAGGTGCGCGTCACCTTTAGGGCGGTGGATGCCAACAATCAGGCCATCGGCAACCTGACAGACAGCGGTCTCTCGTTCTATGAGAACAACGCTCCAGTCGGGCACTATGGCCTAACCCTGCATGATGACGGGCCAATCGCCCTCATCTATGCCATTGATCTAGGGCGCTACGCCAACTACAGCAGTTTTGGCATAGAGAGTATCCGTGCAGCGTTGGCCTACCCCTTCAGCAATGGCATCTTTCGTGACGGCGTGGATACAGTGGAAGTACTGGCGCGAGTCAACACCAGCGGCAGGAATGACGAGACCATAGTGCTGTTGAGCGCCACCCAGAGTGCCAGCGCATTCTTGGATTTTGTCAACACAGCCTCCTTTGAGCGCAGCAACGGCCCCACACAGGGGCTGGAGCTCGTGCGTTCGGCCCTCGCCCGCATGGGTGAGCTTGTGGAAGCGGGGCATGGCGGGGCAGCGATCATCTTCCTGACGCCGTTCATTGACACACCCCCCAACTCTCAGGCCGTGCCGGCGGCAGAGCGTATCGCCGAGGAGGCAAGGGCGGCCTACGTCCCCATCTACATCCTCCACACACACTTACGCGGCGAGCTCCCCGACCCGCTGCGAGCGCTGGCGGAGGGATCGGGTGGGCAGTATCTGCTGCTACAGCGCAACGCCGATCAGAGCATTGCCCTCAGCCAGCTCTACGGCACTTTGACGGCTCAGCGCATCTATTATTCGGCGGCCTATCGCAGCAAGAGCGGCGTCTCCGGCTCTCGCGAAGTGGGGATCGCGTTGCAGGGGCCGGTTACCGATCGCGCCACCTATGAGGTCTCGCTCCTGCCGCCTGAAGTGGTGATCTCTGCCCCCCTCAACGGCGCCAGCCTTGAGGTGAACGTTGAGAGAGGCCCCGAAGGGGAGGAGGCGCTCGTTCCGGCAACACTCTCGGTGGTAGCAGAGATCACCGCTTGGCCAGACGGCTACCCACGCAATATTGTTGGTGCCGATCTGCTGGTCAATGGGCAAGTGGCAGCACATGCCGATCACGAGACGCCTGCCACGCGCTTTGATTTCACCTGGGAGATCGGCGGGCTAGCTGAGGAAGGCCCTACATCGGTTTCCTTTCAGGTACGGGTGACCGATGAACTAGGATTGACGGCAGAGAGCATCCCTGTCACGGTGACCTTGACCCTTGTCAGGCCGCGTGTGCAGGGCTTCATCGCTGGCTGTTTGGCCAACCCCTTGCGCTTGGGGTGTCTGGCTGCGTTCCTGCTTATCCCCGCTGCGTTGGTAGGCGGGTTGATCGTGGCGGGGATTGCCCTCTTCCTCATCCAGCGCAGCAGGAAGAAGCGGGCAGCAGTTGAACCGGCAGATCTCGGCCTGGAGACGATCGTCTCTCCGGCGGCAGAAGCGCCAGCGCGCCAGCCCGTTCGTCTGGCCAAGCTGCGGGTGTTGGAAGGCCCTGCCGATCAGAGAGGGCGGGAAATTCCCCTCACTCAGGAGGTCCTACGCATCGGGCGAAATGCGGACGTTGTGGACCTTGCGTTCTATGCGGAGGAACGCAGCACGGTCAGCGGCCGACACTGCACTCTACAATACTTCCAGCGGCACTTCTTCATCACCGATGACAACTCCACCAATGGGACGTGGGTCAACGGCGAACGGCTGAAGCCGGGCCATCCCCGCCGTTTGGAAGATGGCGACATCATCGTCCTTGGCGATCTGGCGCTGAAGGGCGTCAAGATGGCGTTTCAAGCCGGGGAGTTACCTGAGGAAGCACCCCTTGGTGACGAAGAAGCCACGCGTGTGGAGTATGATCTGGGCGATGAGGGATTCGGAGAGCAGACACTGCTGGATGCGAATGAGACGGACAACCTCTGAATGCTCTCCTATTTGCAGGACAACAAAGAGGGCGTGGTGGATCGCCACGCCCTCTTTCTCTCCGCAGGCCCCCTAGTAGCCGCGCTGGTTAAAGACCAACGTGATCTTGCCTACCCGGATGCGGTCGCCGGGATGGAGGACATACTGCTCACCGTACTCCAGCTGTTCGTTGTTCAGATAGGTCGGGTTGCGGGGGTTGAGGCTCTCAATAAAGTACTGGTTGTTGTTCTCAGTGATACAGGCGTGCTGGCGTGAGACATACTCGGCTCCGCGTAGGCCGCTCAGATTGACAGCCAACAGGCGGTTGGCGGAGGGGTTACGCTGATCGGCGCGCCCGATGATGGCAGGTTGCCACTCAATGTCAAAGATCAGCCCCTCGCGCTCTTCGCACAGGCTGACCAGATTGCGGGCGCTGATGGGCAGGCGCTCTCCAGCGTCAATCAAAGCGCGCGCACCCGAGACACGCTCGGCCTGCTCATAGAAGACAACCTCCGCGCCGTCCGGGATACCCAATTGCTCCAGCGTGCGCCCGGTTTCAAGAGGCTCCTCGGCGTCTTTGAGTCGCAGGGCGTAGCTACCTTGCAACAGGTTAAATTTGCTGCGCACTTCGTTGATTAAGTCGTGAATGCGCAAGGTGCGCCGCACATTGACGCGCCGCGGGCCAACGTTCTCCACATGGATGGTAAGATTGATGCGATCCATGCGCGCTCACTCTCCCGTCGTGTCAGACTGCTCGGGCATCCCTAGCACCTCGGAGGGGTCAATGCCCATCTCCTTGAGCTGGCGGATAAATTCCTCCTGCACGTGGGGGTCCATCTGCGGGACGACCACCCGCGCACCTGTCGCCGCGCTAGGAGCGGCTGCCTCCTCACGCTTGTGGAGTAGCTCCAGCGGTCCCTGGTAGCGCCAAGCTGCTTTCTTGGGCCAGTGCTGTCCTTGGATCGCCTCAACCCACTCATCCAGTTCCTCTTCCACACGCCCAGCATATTCGTCATAGGGGATGGCGATCTGCGTCAGAGAAGTCCGCACCGACTTGATGACAAAGCCGCGCCCCGGCGGATACTCCGCCTTCATGAGGGCATAGGGGACTTTGCCGCCCATATTGCGCACGGCCTCGGCGTCCTGCAGGATAAGGCTGTAGCGCGGCGACTCAGCTTGTTTGATCAACTCATCGCGGGCGCGCAGCGCCGTCAGCGATCCGCCGATGACGAAGTGCAGCCCGCTGCTCCCAAACTGGCGGGCCAATTCGCCCAGTTCGGCGGCGGCATTGCGGCCTGCCATGTTGCCGAAATCGTCGTAGTTGTCCATGATAACAACGATGGCAGGCCGCCCCTGTTCCTCGGGACGGAAGGCATCGCTCTGAAGGCGCAGCCGGGCTACCAGTTCGTCATCAAACTCGGCGCGCAGTCGCCCGATCAATTCCTCCACATCCTTGGGCTCAGAGACCACCTGCAACACGTGCGGCAGATCGGCCAGCGAGTGTTCCCCGCCGTAGTTGTAGAGCGCCTTCTTGGGATCAACCAGCACCAGCCCCACCTGATGCGGCGAGTAGGAATGCGCTAACGAGAGTACCCATGTGCGCAGGGTAACGGTTTTGCCGGAGAGCGGCGGCCCACCAACGAGGAAGTGCGGCCCCAGCTTGCTCAAGTTGATGCGCGTAGGCCTGCGATCAAGGTCGTTGAGGCCGATGATCGGCTCCACCACGTCAGTGGCAACCTCGTGTGTTGCCAACATATCGCGTAGGAAGATAACCTCCGGCAGGATTTCCACCGGCTCAGGCAGGGCACCCGTCCAGGCGACGGACATGGCCTGTGCGATATCCTCGTATAGCTCTCCCTCATCCACAGAACCCGTTTCGTCATCAGTACGCTGCACCATGGGAATAGCGCACTGGAACTCCAGCGGCGTGCGGTTGATGTTGACCACGCCACGACCAGCCACGTCGTTGAAGGCGGGGGCACCGCGCCCCACGATGGTGGTGTATTCAGTAGGATCGGGGAGCTTCAGTGACATGCGCTCAGTAAACAGGTTGTAGAGTTTGGCGGGTACATCGCTTGTCTGGCTGGCGGTGATAGCAAAGTAGATGCCAAAGGCGCGTCCGTCGCGCACCAACGAGATCAGCGTGGGTATTTTGTCCTCGTAGTTCTCTTTGAACTCACCGAAGTTATCAATGACAACCAGCACAGCAGGGATCACGTCATTGGGGTTCTCGGCATTGTAGGCTGCTAGCGAGCCATACTGCGTGATCTTGCTACGGCGATTCTCCAACACGTTGCCCAGCATACGCAGCAGGCGTTCCACACGCTGATCCTCAGTGGAGTCAATGGAAGCGCCTAGGTGCGGTAACGCCTTGAGTACGTTCAGGCCACCTTTGCCGAAATCCAGCGCGTAGATGTGCAACTCGGCGGGGCTGTGGCGCGCCGCCAGCGCGGTGATGAGCGTGCGCAGGAATGTTGTTTTGCCCCAACCGGGGGCTCCGAACAGGACCAACGGACCGCGCGTCAGGTCAACCGTGAGCAGGCGCTGTTCGGAAGCATAAGGGTTATCCACAATGCCGATGTCCACCTGCAGCGGTCGCTCGCGCCAGTTGGTGGGCTGCCATTGGTCTACGCCCTCCATCCAGTTTGCCACCGGTGGAGCTAATACCAGTGTGCGCTCGGCTGTAGCGCGTTCGGTGTTGATGTAGGTAGCGTCAATAGGCAGGTTGAGCGGCAAGCGTTCCGGCAGCGGATCAGGCCAAGGTTTGGCCTGCCGAGGGACGCCGGTGCGCCGGGCAAGGAGGGCTGTCATGCCCACCACCCAGTCCACCATTGTCTCCGGCCTGCCATTGATAGCATCGGCGATCTCCTGCACGGTAAAGGCCATCGGCCCGCCGGCCTCACCACCAGCAGCACCTCCATCGGGATTGCCATCGCCGCCCTCAGAGGCGCCGCCCAAGGTCGCTGCGCCGTGCTCCATCGCCGTCTCCACGATCTGCTGCACCTCATCCAACCAGATCACGTCTTCTAACGTGACCTCTTCCTCTACCACGTAGGGGCCGCCAGCGCGGGCAACCTGCATCAGTTCAGGGTTCTCGTTGCCGATCATGATGTAAGCGCGACCTGGCAGGTTGCTGGGCAAGAAGGCGGCATCTGAACGGCGCAGCAGCTCACGGCTGTCGTCGGGGGTCTCCACGCGCAGGCAGATTTTGAACTTCATGTTGGCGCGCATCTGGTCGGTGACGGCGCCGGTGGGGCGCTGCGTGGCAAGGATGAGGCTGACGCCGATGGCGCGGCCCAGACGGGTGATACTGTCAAAACGGGCCTTGAACTCGGCGTTTTCCTGCACCATCTCGGCGAACTCGTCCACGATGATAAAAAGGTGCGGGAAGGGGTTCTGGAGGTGGTAGCCCTTGCGGCGGTACTCCACAATGTGCTTGACGTTGTAATCGCTCAGCAGTTTGCTGCGCCGATCTAGCTCAGCCTTGATAGCGATAAACATGCGGTCCACTGCATTGCCCATCAGGTTGGTGACGATGTCCACGCAGTGGGGCAGCTCGCGGAACGGCTCAAAGGCCGCGCCGCCCTTGTAGTCCACGAGGGCAAAGTTGACGATGGTGGGGTCGTAAAGCAGGGCAATGCCTGCAATGAGCGTCAGCAGCAGCTCCGACTTGCCGGAGCCGGTAGTACCGGCGATCATACCATGCACGCCGTCATGATCCTGCGACATGTAGAGCACGCGCGTCTTATTGCCACTCCCCAATCCCAACGGCACGCGGATCCAATCGGCATGTTGTGGCTCGCGGCTGCGCCGCCAGTTCTCCAGAATGGGCAACTCCTCCATGCGCGAGACGTTGTTCAACTCCAGCAGGTCTATGTAGGTGGCAATATCTTCGCCGAAGCTGCGGCGGACAGCATAGTCCTTGATCAGGTAGGCGAACTGCTTCTCAGCGCGGACAGCATCCAACGTGTCGGCGGTACCGAGGTAGCGCTGGCTGTTGAGGCCCACCTCGGCGTAACGGAAGGCCACCTCGCTGCCTACTGGTTCCACCTCAATCACCGCTTGGCATTCGCTGGGAACTTTGGACGCTTCAGGCACCACAAAGATGATCGCCGCTCCCAGTTCAGGGCCGCGCTGCATGATGATAGAAGCAGCGGCTTCGGTCTCCGTGGCCCACAATGGTGATTGCTCGTCCACGTCCAGTTTGTCCACGATCACCAGCAGGAAGGGCAGGGTAACGTCACCCGCCTGCTCTTCATCCTGTAAGCGCAGACGGCGCTTATCCAGCTCGTCATGCAGGGCATCCCAGAAGGCTGTCACGTTGGCGTTGTCAAAGCACATCTGGTCGCCTACGTAGCGCTCGGTGCGGGTGTTGGTGTGAGGCAGCCACATGGCCCACTCCCAACGGCGGCGGCTCTCCGGCGCTCCGATGACGTACAGGCGCGTATCAGTGGGGGAGTGAAAAGCAGTGAAATGGACGGCAATAGCGCGCACAAAGTCCGAGACGGTGGCCTTGTTATCGCCTACAATCCCAATGGCGTGGCGGGGCAGGACGGGCTTCTTGGCTTCGCCCACCTCACCCTCGCCCTCTTCGTTTTGGGGTTGCTTATCACGTTGGGTGGGATCGGGGCGCAAGGGGATGGTAATGGGCACATCGGTGACAAAGCGGGAGACTTCAGCCAGGCGCATGGCCTCCTGCGCCATCTCATCTTGGCTGTTGTTGACAGCCTCATCTACCTCGTAGATCACGGTGGAAGGGCGAGTGCCCAGCCCTAAGCGGATAGCACCAAAGTCTTGATCGGTGGGGCGGCGCTCCCACAGGCGCGTGCCGGAGCGGCTCTCTTCCTCACCAGAGGCAATTTTGAGGATAGTGTCAGGATCGGGGTAGTTGTAGAGGTAGAAGGTGCGTTGCATATCGTGCGCGGCGACCATCTCGCGGCGCAGGTCGGCCAGACGCTGCTTGTAGGCTTTGATCTTCTGCTCCCCCGCCCCTCTCTCACGATAATAGGAGATGAACGAGAAGGCCACCGAGCCGACCACTGAGAGGGCCATGGGGATGATAAGGAGCAAGTTGCGTCCTTGCCCCGCCGCCGAGACGACCACATAGCCGATGATGGTCACCAACGGCAGGAGGGCATGGGCGCCTGGCGAAGTAGGGCCTTCTTCTCGCTCCGGCGGGGTGGGGATCTTTACCTTGCCTTGAGGCAGCTCGGGCTGGATGCGCGGCGGGCGGTCAATATACTGAATGCCCACAGCCTATTCCTCCCTCAACTCTCTCCAACAAAGGCTTAAACTCACGCCGCTTGACACAATATTTGCTCGCAAGTACCCTATTCCCAAGTGCGGCAGCCTCATTCTCGCACAAGTGCTCTGCGGTGTCAATTTGGGGCAACGGGCGCCCTGGGGCCTGGCAGATTCAAGGAAGCGAGGGGATGGAATGGTGAGACGGATCTGCACACTCTGCCTCCGCACCTCGGAGGATGGTAACCTGTGGTGTCAGGAGTACGACTGCCCGGCGGAGGACATGCCGGCAGTGTTTGGTTACGGCCAATTTCTAGGCGACGTCAAGGTTGTGCGCCTCATGCGCGTGCTGCGCACCGGCGCCTTCTATGAGGCCGAGCGCGGCGGCGAGAGAGTCCTCCTCAAAACCGCTCACAGTGGCTGCGAGAACCAGCTGCGACGCGAGGCGGAGATTCTACGCCAGCTTCAGATGACCAAGGCTCGCAACCCTCACGGTGTGTTCCCCACATTGTTGCCTGCTTATCGGGAGTCCACTATCGCACACCACGCCTATGGCAAGGCAATTGTGGAGGGTGAAACCGTCTACTACGAGGTCTTCCGTTATGTGGAGGGGGAATTTCTGCGCGACTTGCTGCTGCGCAACCCTCAGCCCTGGTATGAGCACGTGGCCTGGCTGACCATCAGCCTGGCCGATGCGTTGGCCTTCCTCAACGTTGGCTTGCAACGGTTGCACTTGATGCTCAGCCCCGAGGTCATCTTAGTGCGCACCGATGAAGAGGGCATTCCCCGCCCTGTGCTGCTTGACCTGGGGATGCTGATCACCGAGACGCAGCCGGAACAGCTCAAATGGCTGCACTACTATGGGTTGCCTGCCTACACAGCGCCAGAGCTGACCTACACCACCCCCGAAACGATAGAACGCACCCTGCCCGCCACCCCCGCCTCCGAGGTCTACGGGTTGGGCATCCTGCTCTACGAGATGCTGGACGGCCGTCCAGTGCACAAGTACCGCTTGCAGCGCGATAGCGAGGTGCGCGAAGCGGTGCGCAGCCACAAGCCACTGCCCCTCACCCGCCGTGACTTGCCAGACGAGATCCACACCGTCATTGAACGGGCGATCAGCAAATCGCCGCGGGAGCGCTATCCCGATGTGGTGAGTTTCGCAAGGGATCTACGGCGCTACTTCGGTGAGGTACCGGTGGAGAAGAAGCGCCGCCCCACCCAGCAACGCGTGCTCATTGCCCTCATGGCAGGGGCTATCATCTTCTCTGTCCTGGTGCTACTGGCCGCTTTCTTCGGGTAAAAGTAGGGGAACAAAAACACAGCACCGGCACCCATATAGAACGCCGGTGCTGCTTTTTGCTCCCCTTGTATGCTTCTTACTGGAAGGTCGGGGCAGCGCTCTGGTCCGCCCGCTGGTGATCAGCGATAGCGGCCCGCAGGTCGTTGCCCATTTCCTCGCAGGTGGCTGCCAGCCTATCCAGCCTGGGCTTGATGTTGGAGAGATAGCGCTCCATCCAGGCTGTGCTGCCGAGGCTGAGGAAAGCCGTCACCCGCAGGATTTGGATCGCTGCCTCCAGTACCGTGCTCACCTTCTTCATCGTATCGGCGGCCGTCATGAAGCCAGAGGCCACATTTCCAACGACGCCGTAATCCATCCTTACTTCGGCCATAATGTAACCCTCCTATTCCCTCTACACCGGCAAGGAGCACGCCATCAGAAGATGGAGCCGAATAGGTCACCCAGCCCTGCCACAAGCGAGCGGCCCGTCCTATCCGCACTATGGACAAGGTCCATCCCTTTGCTGATGCCGCCGGGCAGCCCGCCGATAGCGGCGATCAGGTCCATGATCTCAGGGATCAGGCGCGTCTGCACTTCTTGGACAAAGGCATCGGCGTCCTCACCGACCCAGGCCCCCTGCAAGGCAGAGGCAAAGCCGCCGAACTGGCTCTGCAGGTCTTGCAAGATGCCGATTTGCTGCATGATGCGGCCAATCACATCCTGCACCGGCCCGGCCAGCAGTTTCAACACACTACCGACAACACCAGACATGGTTTACCCTCCTCTTATCCTCACGACTGGGGTTTACAGGAAGCGGCTGCGGGCGGTCTCCACGCCGTCACGCATGTAGGCAACGGCGTTCAGGATGTCGCTCTCCAGCTCCAGCATCTTATCCCGTAGGCGCCCTAGGGAGGGGTTGAGCTTATTGCGCAGCGCCTCGCCAAACTCCTCCCCTGTCTCGCCGACCAGCGCGCCGTCATCCATGGTAGCGGCCACGCCGGTCATCACCGTGATAGTCTCGTCAAGCTGTTGGGCGGCTGCACGGAAGGTACTCGCCATCTCCTCCAGTGCATCATAATCCATTTGGACGTCTGGACTCATCTTACCCTCCTATTTCAGGATGCTCTACCTATACGACATCATCCACCGGCTAGTACGGCTCCCACACCGAGCGCGATTCCTCTTCGGCCCGCCGAAACTCGGCCATGATCTGCGCGACAACGCGATTCGCCTCCTCCAACGCCCTGATGAGGCGCTGGAGGGCAGGCAGGATTTCGTTGTCCATCTCGGCGTAGAAGGCATCGGCGCCCCGGCCGATCCAGCCGCCGCCCCGTAGTCCATCAACCTGGCTGCTCATCCTGCGGAGCATGTTTTGGATCTCCTGGGATTGCTGGCTGAAGGTACTACGGATGCGCTCCAAATCATCATAATTTACCTCTACCCGTTCCGCCATTTCCTTATTCCTCCCTCCAAGGGCATGCAGAATTAGCCGGACTGCATTATATTTGTGATCAAATTGTGGGCCAGTCAACTCGTTTGGTTAGAAAAAGGTTTGTGGCGTATTCGTCCTTTTTGATTGGGGGGGAGAGCATCATGGTCGCTAAGGGGAAAATCCGCTCTGTGCTGGTGGGCCTGTTGATCGCCCTGGTGCTGCCTGTTGTTGCCTTTGCCCAAGCCCCGTCTGAGATCTTCATCAGCTACCCGGAGATCGCCGAGGGGCCGCGAGCGCTTTCGCTGGGGCTATACTTTACGGTCTTGGATCCCAACGGGCACGTCATCCCAGAGCCTAAAATAGAGTCCGCGACGATTGAGCTAGGGGACGGCACAACCTACACCGCCAGCTTTGAGCAACCTACCTCGCAGGCCTACATCGTGCTGGTGTTGGATGCCAGCGGCAGCATGGGAAGCGCCATGCCACAGATGCGGCAGGCTGCCGTGCAGGCGGTGGAAAGCGCGCCGGATGAAGCAATCTTCGCCGTGATCCAGTTCAATAATCAGATCACGCTGTTGCAGGACTTCACCCAAGATCGGCGGCGCGTCGCTGAACAAATTGAAACCATCCGCTCGGTTCCCGGCGCGGGCACATGCCTCTACGATGCAACCTACCGCGCTATCCAACTGCTGGAGGCGGCGCCGTTGGGACGGCGAGGCGTTATCCTCTTTACCGATGGGCGCGATGAGACAGCGCAGGGCACGCCATGCAGTCAGCACACTTACGATGAGGTGGTGGCCTACGCCTTGCGCCAGACGGCGCGTGTGCCCATCCACACCATCGGCCTCTCCGGTGAAAATAACCCTATCAACGTGGAAGAATTGCGGGCTATGGCCAGCACCACCGGCGGTTTCTCAGAGATCGGGGAGCTAAATAGCCTCTCGTTGCTGTTCCAGCGCATTATCAGCGGTCTGGCTTATCAGTGGCTGGCCCGCGCAGATGTCTATCCCAAGGCGGGCGACAACACGGCACAGCTGGTGCTGCGCTTTCAGGATGGCAGCGAGCTGCGCTCCGCACCGGTAGCCTTCACCGCCAGCCATGATTACATCGCCCCGCCCAGCGCCACAGTGGAGAGCCTCACCTACACCAACACCGGCAACGTTGTCTTCAACCTAAGGCTGACCAATGCCGAACAGATCAGCCGCTTCCAGCTGCAGGTGGTGGATGTGCGCGACAACGTCGCTGCTCCGCCCTTCTACGCAGATGTCACTGAGGCGCTGGAAGTAGCGGCCATTAATTTTGAGCAAGGCACGGAGTATCAGCTCATCATCACCGGCGAGGATGCCGCCCAGCAGAGGCTGTTCCAGACCACCTACGAGTTCCGCTACAACCCCAACATCGCTGAGGGGCAGCTCAAGATTTTGGCTGTGCAGCTGGATGCCGATGTCCCCCAGTTTATGGTGGAGGTCAAGGCTGCCAACATTGTGGGCATCTCGCATTATGAGGTGTGGCTCAACGATCGAGAGACCAACACCGTTGTCCCCGGCTCGCGTTTCACCGTCCAGCCGCAGGATCAGATCATAGTGCCGCTGAAAGGCATCCCCAATGGGACGTATCAGATCATTGTCACAGCAGTCGGTGCTGAGGGGCAAGTACTGGCCGAGGCCAAATACGATGATGCAGTCTATCGGGTGGGGCTATTCAAGCGGCTGGGTGGCAGCGTGCGCGGCAGCCCCCTGATCATCGGCCTCGTGGTGATTGTCATTGTCGCTGCCTCTGCCTTTCTCTTCAAGATCGTCTATCTTGATCCCAAGAAGGAACGGGAGCGCCAGAAGGGCGGCATCCTGCTGGAGAACACAATGATGCGCCGTGCTGCCGCTGATCTAGGTGCGCTGGATGACTGGAGCGAAGACGCCCAACGCTTACAGCGGCGGCGCCTGCGCGAAGAAGGCCTCCCGCCCCGCGAGGCGCAGCCCCGAGGCCGCCAACCCACCCCACCACCCGCCCAGCGACCAGTTCCGCCATCGGCGGTGCCTGGCCAGCGGCACACACCTCCTCCACGTTCTGCCGTCACGCCGCCCGCCATGCCCACTGTTCCCATCGGAGCAATGCCTCAGGCTCGGCTAACGGTAGAGAAGTCACCGGATGGCACTTACGATGGGGCCCAGTATCTGATCGCCACCGTGCCCTTCACCATCGGGCGCACAGGCAGTGACGTGAACCTCAAGTTCCCTAGCGTATCGCGCAGCCATGCCCAGATTCTGTTTGAGGGCGGCCAGTTCGTGATCCGCGATGAGGGAAGCACCAACGGGACAACAGTTGACGGCAGGCTGATCACAGGGATGGGAGCGGTGCCGCTCCGTTCCGGCTCGCAGATTGGCATCGGCAAGAACGTGTTCCTGCGCTTTGAAATCCTCTGATCAACAGGGGAGAGGGACAAGGCCGGTGCATGACCGGCCTTGTTTTATAAAATGCCCCGCAAGCCCCTGCGTGCACCTCCTTGACGCATCGGCAGGGGCGCGCTACCATCTGGCACATCGCACGAAGATTTGCAGCGGTCAGGAGGAGACACTCCTGACCGCTCGGCTGCGTAGGAGCGAGAGCAATGGACTTGAGCAACTACCCACTGGCGCCGCGCTCGGCGTCGTGGTTTGAACGTTGGCTGACTCCCCTTGCGGTAGCAGTAGCGCTGCTCAGTGTGGGTCTGACGGTGGCCGGACCGGTGCGGATGCTCCTAAAGGACGCCGACCGACCCACCCAGACCCAAAATCCTGCCGCTGGTGGGGCAAACGAAACCATCCCGCCGGTAGGGGGAGGCATGGGGGTGCCGACCGATGATCTCGTCAGCCGCAGGCTGGTCCCTTACACCATCATCCCCGATCGTCCGCGCGATCGGGTGATCACCTACACTGTTCAGCGCGGTGATACGCTGATGGGCATCGCCAAAGCTTTCAACATTGACCGCAACACCGTCTTCTGGGCCAACATGGATACCCTGCGCGGTGACGTCCACATGTTGCTGCCCGGTATGGAGCTCTATATCCTGCCGGTGGATGGCGTGTTGTACAAGTCAGACGGTGAGCACAGCCTGCAGTGGATCGCCGACAAGCATCAGGTGGACGTAGAGACGATCATCAACTCGGAGTTCAATGAACTAGAGGGTTATAAACCCGAGGATGTGCCGCCTTGGGGGATGCGCATTGTGGTGCCAGGCGGCATCGGCGAGTTTCCCGATTGGCGTCCGCCCATTGTAGAGACCGTTGATCAGCGCACGGGGGCGGTGTCACGCGCCTTTATGCCCAACATGCCGGGATCGTGTGCGCCGGGCATTGCGGGCGCAGGCGGCACTGGTGCCTGGATCCCGCCGCTGGCAGCTTACTCCTTCACGCAGGGCTTCTACCCCGGTCACTCCGGCGTAGACCTGGCCGCGCCGGTTGGTACGCCGGTGATGGCTGCCGATACGGGCGTGGTGATCTTCTCCGGCTGGGTGTTGGACAGCTGGGGCTATGGCGTGCTGGTGGTGCTTGATCACGGCAACGGTTGGACAACCTACTATGCCCACCTGAGCAGCACCGCCGTGCGCTGTGGTCAGTTGGTGCCACGGGGCGGCATCGTGGGGGCGGTGGGCTCCACAGGCCGTTCCAGCGGCCCCCACCTGCACTTTGAAATGCGCTGGGCGCACACGCCCGACAATCCGGCAGCTTACATTGGCTTCTGATGCGGCAGACAAAGCAGCGGGGTGCGTCATAGAGACGCACCCCGCCGGCTTTTTGTAACCACACTACTTGCGAAGATCTACGCCGGTATAAAGGGGCGGCAGATACTTTAGCTCGCGTGCTTTCCTTTCCAACTCCTCACGAAACTTGGGGTGGGCAATGTTGATCAGCGCCTGCGCCCGTTCACGGATCGTCTTGCCGTGCAGGTAAGCCACGCCATACTCCGTCACGATGTAGTGCACATCATTGCGGGTGGTCACCACACCAGAGCCGGGTTTGAGCTGCCACACAATGCGGCTCACTGTGCCATCCTTGGCTGTTGATGGAAGGGCGATGATCGGCTTGCCACCTTTGGAGCGCGCCGCTCCACGCACGAAATCCACCTGACCACCCACGCCGCTGTAGAGCAGCGGCCCGATGCTGTCCGCGCATACCTGCCCCGTAAGGTCCACCTCCAGGGCTGAGTTGATGGAGACCATCTTGTCGTTCTGGGCGATGCGGAAGGGGTCGTTGACGTACTCACTGGGATGTAGCTCAATGATCGGGTTGTCATGTACGAAATCATAGAGACGTTGGGTTCCCAGCAGGAATCCCGCCACGATCTTCCCTGGATGCAGCGTCTTGGCCTCGTTGGTGATAATGCCCCGTTCCACCAGATCGATCACACCATCCGAAAACAACTCCGTGTGGATACCGAGGTCCTTCTTATCGCCAAGGTACTGCAGCACGGCGTCGGGGATACCACCAATGCCGGTTTGCAGGGTGCTGCCGTCCTCAATAAGGTCGGCGATGTGCCTGCCGATGGCTTGCTGCATCGGTGACGGCTCACCCATGCGGAACTCCGGCAGAGGATAATCCACCTCCACAATGTGATCAATCTTGCTGACGTGGATGAAGCTATCGCCCAGCGTGCGCGGCATGCGCGGGTTGACCTCGGCGATGACAATCTTGGCCACCTCGGCGGCGGTCTTTGTCACGCCAACCTCTACACCATAAGAGCAGAAGCCGTGTTCGTCAGGCGGAGAGACATGGATCAGCGCCACATCAAGGGGTAACTCGCTGCGGAAAAGGCCCGGGATCTCCGAGAGGAAGACAGGGGTGAAATCGGCGCGCCCTTCTTGCACGGCCTGGCGCACGTTGGCGCTGATGAACAGCGTGTTGACGCGGATGTGCCCTGCCATCTCCGGTGCTACATAATCGGCAGGGCCGATGGTCAGCACCTGCACAATCTCCACGTTACTCAGGCTATGGGCACGTTCCACCAGTGCCCGCAGCACTACCTGCGGCACTGAGCAGTTGCCAGTGAGGAAAACCCGCATACCCGACTGGATGGCCTGCACGGCCTCTTCAGCGCTACAGCGCCGGTCGCGATAGACTTGCGCCCAGTGTGGCATGGTCAGGCCTCCTCCAGCAACATCGCCAGCGTGGGATTGACGATCTGGCCATTGTGAACGGCTACCCCACGCCGTAGGGCGGGGTCGGCATCCATGGCGGCTTGCGTGCCATCACGGGCCAGCATCTGGATGTATGGCCACGCCGCGTTGAGGTAAGCGTGGGTGGCTGTGCGCGCCACCACACCGGGCATATTGGGCACGCAGTAGTGGATCACGCCCTCCTCCACAAAGATCGGATCAGCGTGGGTGGTGGGGCGGCTGGTTTCCACACAGCCGCCCTGATCAATGGAGATGTCCAGGATAACACTGCGCGGGCGCATGGTGCGCACCATTTCGCGGGTCACGAGGATCGGCGCTCGCGCCCCCGGGACAAGAACTGCCGTCACCAACACGTGGGCAAACTTCACCACGCGGGCGATGTTGAAATCGTAGGCAACCATGGTGACGATACGGCCGTCAAAGTGTTCATCCACGAATTGCAGGCGCTCCAAGTCCTTATCCAACACAAAGACGCGCGCCCCTAGTCCCAAGAAGGCACGGGCGGCGTTCGTGCCCACCGTACCGGCCCCGATGATGCACACATCAATCGGGGGGATGCCGGGCAGCCCGCTGATCAGCACGCCGACTCCCCCGCCATCGTTCTGCAGCCAGCGGGCGGCAATCTGAGGAGCCATGCGCCCAGCAATCTCGCTCAAGGGGCGCAACACAGGTAGCGAGCCATCATCACGCTGGATAGTCTCATAGGCAATGGCCGTGATGTGACGCTCCAGCAGCGCACGGGTGATCTCGCGCGGGCGCGCCGCCAGATGCCAGAAGGCGCAGATGGTTTGCCCCTCGCGTAACAGTTCCAGCTCCTCCAGCGTAGGCGAGCCAACCTTAAGCACGAGATCGGCACGGGAATAGACTTCCTCTGCGGCGTACACGATCCAGCCGCCCGCTCGCTCATAGTCGCTATCACGGAAGCCTGCCCCCTCTCCAGCGCCACGCTGGATGTAACAGCGATGCCCAGCCTGAGTCAGCAGGTGCACGCCCTGGGGCGTCAGCCCCACGCGGTACTCGTTGGGGTGCACCTCGGCAGGAATGCCGACGTCCATAGATGGCTACCTCCTTGGGTGCCGCTTCTACTCTTTCGTGTCCACTTCCAGCAGATCGTGCAGGCGGCGCACGCCAGGCACGCCTCCAGCTAGCTTCAGCGCCGCCTCTTTTTGTTCGGTGCTTTCCAGCACGCCGTACAGCGTCACCGTACCCTGGTAGCTGCTGATCTCAACGTGTGCGCCGCGCAGAAGGGGATCCTCTGCCAGTGCCCGTGCGATGTCTTGCTCAATTTGTCTATCGCTATAGAGATGGTCTATCACTTTCTTGACGCCGGGCGTGGTCGCCGCTGCAAAAAGCACGCGCTGGCGCATCACCTCGCTGAGGACAATGCCGCTCAGCGTCACTATGCCATCCTCCACATGCACCTCAATCGGAACCCGCGACTCACGCACGACGGTATCGTTGTTGACGGCCGCCATCACGTTTTCGTAGATTTCCAGATCGTGTTCGCTCAACTGGGTGCCGAGTGCTTGCTGTTGTGCCATCGTGTTTTCCCTCACCTTGTTGGTAGGTTTCGGAGCTTCATCATGCCACAGGCGTAGGGGAGTGTCAACGAGAAACGCCAGACCACCGCCCTGACGATCGTCACAAAGTGGCAGCCTACATGCTGAAGAACATACGCAAGTCGGCACGCTGGAAGTAAGTACGGTAGGCCGCTGTCTCGGCCAGCAAGGCACGGATAGCATCCTGAAGCGGCTCCAGAGCCTGATGGTTGGGCGTGCCGCCCGCTGTCAAGTGCACACGGTCGCCGTCCAGCCACTCCAGCGCGATCACCCCCTTGGCGGCCAGCCAATCCAACCCGTAGCGCACGGTAACCTCGCGCTGGGCGGTAGCGGCGGCAAGCCTCAGTATGGAAACCTCACCGCCGTAGGCGCTGAGGGCATACTTGATCAGTCCTGCCAACCGCTGCAGAAAACTCTGCGGCGTATCCTGTGGGATATGTCGCGCCACTACGTAGAAGGTGCGCGCCCGCGTACGCTCAATCATCTGCTCCAACTCCTGTGGGCCGGGCGGCGTCGTCCAGATGACGAGGATACGGCTAGGGCGTGCCTCGTAGCGGCTGACCACACGTTCGGCCTCAAACGGTAGCTCAGCGGAGGTAAGGCCCTCAGCCCATATGCGGTAACTGTCCACCTTCAACGCAGCCAACGGATCAGCGACACCACGCAAGTCCACGACTTCAAAGCGCGGCGTGACTTCTATTGCCACCCCGGGGGTAGGTCGGCTGGCGACCCATTCCAACTGCAGCGAGCGACGCCCTTTATAATCGTTGATGCGGGGGATGTAAAGCAGGTCCAACACTCCTTCCGGCAGGACGTGCTCGCTGCCACGCCACCATACTATCGTGTGGCTTGTCCCGTGCTCATCCTCCACCGTCACGCGGCGGTGTTTGTTGCCAATCCCAAACACGGTGTTCGCTGTGATGCGCAGGGCGCGCGTCATGAGCAGCACAGGGGGATTGCCCTCGCCAAAGGGAGCAAGGCGGTTCAGCTCATCGGCCAACGCCATGGAAAGATCGCCCAGTGGCAGTTCGGCATCAATAGTGTAGCCGGGGGTGACGCTGCGATCCCATATCTCAGCCACCGTGTTAGAGAGCCTGCGGCGAAATTGGGGAAGCAGGTCAGGGTCTATCGCGCAGCCTGCCGCGCCGGGGTGTCCGCCGTAGGCGATCAAGAGGTCAGCATTGGCGCGCAGGGCCGCCTCAATATCCACCCCCGGCACCGAACGCGCCGACCCCCGCGCCGGTTCCCCCGGTGGGGCAGCGAACAGCAGCACCGGACGGTGGTACTGCTCCACCAGCCGTGCGGCAACGATGCCAATCACGCCCGGATGCCAGCGTTCCCCCGCCAGCACCAGCGCCTCAAAATTCAGCAGGGCGGGGTCTTTGGCAATCTGCTCCTGTGCGGCGGCGTAAATCTGATCCTCTATCTGTTTGCGGCGGTCGTTCAGCAGCTCCAGCTGCGTGGCGATCTGCTGCGCCAGCGCGGGTTTGTCCGTCGTGAGCAGTTCTACCGCCAGCTGAGCATGGTCCAACCGCCCCAGTGCATTGAGACGCGGCCCCACCTGATAGCCGATCGTATCCGCTGAGAGATTGGAAGGGTCTACCTGCGCAGTGCGCATCAGCTCCTGCAGGCCAATGCGTTGGGGGTAGCGTAGCGCGTCCAACCCCAGCTGCAGCAGATAGCGCGTGTCCCCGCGCTGGACGGCCACATCAGCGACGATGCCCAACGCCACCAGATCAAGCAGGCGCAGGTCCTCACCAGTGCGCCCCAGCAGCGTGTAGAGCCGCTGGGCAAGTTTATAGGCCACTCCCACGCCGGGCAGGTCGCGCAGGGGATGCTCAGTCGGCAGGCGCTGAGGGTTGACAACCGCCGTAGCGTGCGGAAGCGTCGGCGGCAGGGCGTGGTGATCGGTGATGAGCAGAGTGGCCCCAGCAGTGCGGGCGGCCTCTGCCGCCGCATGTGCAGCGATGCCCGTGTCGCAGGTCAGGATGACGCCAAATCCTTGAGCGATGTATTCCTGTAATATCTCCGGCTGCACGCCGTGCCCGTGCGTCAGGCGGTGAGGGATGTGGTAACCCACCTCTGCGCCCAGATCGCGCAGGGCATCCACCAGCAGAGCGGTGGCGGTCTGCCCGTCCACGTCAAAATCGCCCCACACCAAGATAGGTTCGCCGCGGCGGATGGCTTCGGCAAGTCGCTGCGCTGCTACTTCTAGATCGGGCAATTCCTCTGGCGGTGCAGGCGTGTAGTGCTGGGGGTCCAGAAAAGCGCGCGCCTCCTCAGGGGAGGTAATACCGCGCCGTGCCAGGATCTCCGCCACCAAGGGGTGCCCACCGACGGCCTCGCGCAGCGCCGCTGGAACAGTCACCTCAGCCGGAAAGAACCACTCCAAAAAGTGCCCCCTTCATTACGAGAATGCCGATAGGTTAGATATACTTATCGGTGTACCCAATTGCACACCCGTATTCCAGTTTAGCACATTGAGGGGCAAGATGAGCATTCAGCCTCGCAGCCGTGATCCCTTCGGCGCACGCGCCACGCTGGAGACTCCCAGTGGGCCAGTCGTCCTCTACCGCTTGAGCCGCCTAGAGGAGCAAGGAGTGGGCACCGTCTCCCGTCTGCCTTATTCCATCAAAATCCTACTGGAGGCAGCTTTGCGCCAGCTGGACGGTTTCACCATCACCGAGCAGGACGTCACAACACTGGCGGGATGGCCTCAGGGTGCCGCCGAACGCGAGATTCCTTACAAACCCGCCCGTGTGATCCTGCAGGATTTCACCGGCGTGCCCAGCGTGGTGGACCTTGCCGCGATGCGCGCAGCAGTGGCGCGGCTGGGTGGTAACCCACAGCGTATCAATCCTGTGGTGCCAGTTGATTTGGTGATCGATCACTCCGTGCAGGTGGACTTGTTCGGTTCGCCGCTGGCACTGCAGTTCAACGCCGAGCGTGAATTTGAGCGCAACCGCGAACGCTATGAGTTCCTGCGTTGGGGCCAGCAGGCCTTTGACAACTTCCGCGTTGTCCCTCCAGCGACAGGCATCGTGCATCAAGTTAACCTGGAATATCTGGCACGAGTGGTACAGACACAAGAGATGGGGGACGAAACCCTCGCCTTCCCCGATACGCTCATCGGTACCGACTCGCATACAACGATGATCAACGGCCTTGGCGTGCTGGGCTGGGGCGTGGGTGGTATTGAGGCCGAGGCTGTTATGCTTGGCCAGCCCATGTATATGCTCATGCCGCAAGTAGTCGGCCTTCGCCTGACTGGCAGGCTGCGCGAGGGCGTCACAGCCACCGATCTGGTGCTCACTGTGACGCATATGCTGCGCCAGAAAGGCGTAGTGGGCAAGTTCGTGGAATTCTACGGGCCGGGGCTGGATACATTAAGCCTCCCAGACCGCGCGACCATCGCCAACATGGCCCCTGAATACGGCGCCACCATTGGCTTTTTCCCGGTGGATGACGAGACGCTCGCTTACCTGCGCCATACCGGCCGCAGCCCTGAGCTGGTTGATCTGGTAGAGCGCTACTGCAAAGACCAAGGGCTCTTCCGCACTGCCAGCACACCCGATCCCCTCTTCAGCGAGACGTTGGAGCTGGACCTCAGCACGGTAGAGGCCAGCCTCGCCGGACCGAAGCGCCCGCAGGACCGCATTCCCCTGCGTGAGGCTCGGCAGGCTTACCGCTCTGCCATAGGCCACAACGGCTATCGCCGCGCGATGGTGGAGGTAGATGGCGTTCAAGCTGAGATCGGCGATGGCGCGGTGGTGATCGCTGCCATTACCAGCTGCACCAACACCTCCAACCCCTCGGTGATGATCGGCGCGGGGCTGCTAGCCAAGAAGGCTGTGGAGCGCGGACTGCGCGTGCCTCCCACCGTCAAGACCAGCCTCGCCCCTGGCTCCAAGGTCGTCACCCGCTACCTGGGCGAAGCGGGGCTGATGCCCTATTTGGAGGCGCTGCGCTATCACGTGGTGGGCTACGGCTGCACTACCTGCATCGGTAACAGCGGCCCCCTGCCTGAACCCATCGCCGAGGCTATTCGGGAGCATGACCTGACCGTCGCCGCCGTGCTGAGCGGCAACCGCAACTTTGAGGGGCGCATCCACCCGCTGGCACGGCTAAGCTACTTGGCCTCCCCACCATTGGTGATCGCCTACGCGCTGGCTGGCACGGTGGACATTGACCTCACCCGTGATCCGCTCGGCCATGCACCGGACGGCCAGCCCATCTACTTGCGCGACATCTGGCCTAGCGCGGAGGAGATCGCCGAGACGATACGGCGCTCGCTCAAGCCGGAGATGTTTGCGGAAGAGTACCACGACGTCTTTGATGGCAACGAGGCGTGGAACGCCATGGCCGTCCCACAGGGCGACTTGTACGCTTGGGACCCCACTTCTACTTACATTCAGGAGCCGCCCTTCTTCGCCGATCTAGCACTTGATGTGCCTGCGCCGCAGGACATCCGAGGGGCGCGTGTGCTGGCAATGCTCGGTGACAGCGTGACGACCGACCATATCTCACCCGCGGGAGCGATCCCTATCACCAGCCCAGCAGGGCAATACCTTATTGCGCACGGCGTGGAGCCGCGCGATTTCAACTCCTATGGTTCACGGCGCGGCAACCACGAGGTGATGATGCGCGGGACATTCGCCAATACGCGCTTGCGCAACCTGCTGGTGCCAGATGTAGAAGGTGGCGTGACGATCTATCTGCCGCCCGGTGCCGCCAGCCGCGAACAGGGCGAGCAAATGACGATCTATGATGCTGCCATGCGCTACAAAGCTAAGGGGACGCCGCTCATCGTCATCGCCGGTAAGGAGTACGGCACAGGCAGCTCGCGCGACTGGGCAGCTAAGGGCACAGCCTTGCTGGGTGTGCGCGCTGTGCTCGCCGAGAGCTTTGAGCGCATCCACCGCAGCAATCTGGTGGGGATGGGCGTGCTGCCGCTACAGTTCAAAACGGGTGAGAATGCTCAGACGCTGGGCCTGACGGGTTATGAGGTCTACGATATTGAGGGCCTTGGAGACCTTCAGCCGCGGCAGGAGGTAAGCGTACGCGCCCGCCGCGCCGATGGCACGGTGCTCACCTTCACGATGATATGCCGTATTGACTCACCGGTGGAGGTGAAATACTACCGTAACGGCGGCATCTTGCACGCCGTGCTGCGTGACATGATGCGTAAAACGTAGTAGCAAAGCGGGGGTACATTGTGGCAAGGTGTGTGCCCCCGCATGACCTACCACACACCAAGCACGTGCAGCACCTCGGCGATGGTCAACCCACCGGAGATCACGCTGGCAACTGAGGCCAACACTTGCACTTGTCGCTGTGTGAGCGGCCCCAGCTTCGTCACTTTGATGCGGTGCTCAATCGTACCCAGTTCAATAGCCTCTCCATCGGTCAGCAGGCGCAGCACCAGCGACATCTCATGGGTGCCTGAGTGAGGGAAGAAGCAATTCCATCAGTAATCACGAAGCCAGCGCCTGCGCTTTGCGCATCCAGCGCGGCTGGCGCATAATGCGGCTAGAAGCGGAGAAGAGGACCAATGCAATCGCCACGGGGGATTAAACAGCGCATCCTGACCATACTCAGCGTGCTCGCCCTTGCTGCATGGGCTTGCAACGCCCCTTTAGAGCAGCCCGACACAGGGGCAACGGTGCAGGCTATCTATCTCACCATCACAGCACAGGCGGGTACAGCAGGTGCGCCGACAGCGGCGGTCAGCGCTTCACCCACTGCCGCGCCGCCCACGCCTACTGTTGGAACACCTCTCCCCACACTCACCCCTACGCCGCCACAAGAGCGTAGCGGCAACGGGGCCAGCCTCGCTATTGGGCGCTGCATGGGGACGATGGCCATTGATAGCAACGGTTCGGATTGGGCCGCACAAGTGAGCGCCGTGCGCTTCATGTTGGACACGGCCACCTTCGGCGCGGCGAACTGGTCGGGGATGGCGGATGCCTCGGCTGAGGCGCGCGCCTGCTGGACAGCAGAAGATCTCTTCCTGTTCCTCATTGTGACGGATGACCTGCATGTGCAGACCCAACAGGGTGCCACTCAGTGGCAAGGCGACGAGGTTGAGCTGCTCTTTGATGGCAACCTGTACGGTGATTTCTACAATGAGCGCTGGGATAATGACGACGTACAAATCGGCCTCTCGGTGGGCGATTTTGGCGCTCTGCCCCCCGCCGCTGTGCGCTACCACCCCACGGTGGAAGCGTTGGGAAGCGTGTCAATTGGTATGTGGCGCATAAGCGAGGCAGGTGGCAACTACGTGATGGAGGCTGCCATCCCATGGGCAGTGCTGGGCATCGTCCCGCAGGAGGGATCGCGCTACGGCCTCTGCCTGGCGCTCAGCGACAACGATCAGCCCGATCAAGCCAGCCAAGACTCCATGATCAGCCATTGCACCCGCCTGCGTGTGATCGACCCCACCACGTGGGTAACGATCTTGCTCGTCCCCTAGCGCCCTTTCCAAAAGGCTACTGGCGCGCCCGATACTGCAACGCTTCGGCAAGGTGATGCGGGCGCACCAGATCGCTCCCCTCCAGATCGGCGATGGTGCGGCTGAGCTTCAGCACGCGGTGATAGGCGCGGGCGCTGAGGTGCATCTGACGCACTGCAGAGCGCATGAGCGCCTCACCCTCAGCATCTAGTTTAACCAGGCGCGTCACCTCCCGTGCCCCCATATCAGCATTGCACAACAGGCGGCGCTCGCCCGCCTCTACGGCACCGGCAAAGCGCTCCGCCTGCCGATCGCGGGCCGCCTGCACGCGCTCTCGGATGGCCGCTGAAGTTTCTCCTCGCCGACTGTCGGTGAGCTTATCGTAATCCACACGCGGCACGTCAATGTGGATGTCTATGCGGTCCAGCAATGGCCCTGAGATGCGTTGACGGTAACGCGTGATGAGCGCCGGACTGCATGTACACGGCTTGACAGGATCGCCATAGTAGCCACAAGGGCAGGGGTTGGAAGCAGCGATAAGCATAAAGTTGGCGGGAAAGGTCATAGAGCCGGCGGCTCGGCTGACTGTCACGCTGCGGTCCTCCATCGGCTGGCGCAGGGCTTCCAGATTCCGACCGAACTCGGGCAGCTCGTCCAAGAAGAGCACGCCCCGGTGCGCCAGGCTAATCTCGCCAGGGCGCGGCACCGAGCCGCCGCCCACCAATCCAGCGTGGCTGATAGTGTGATGCGGCGCCCGGAAAGGCCGGTAACGCATGAGAGGCACGCCCTCCGGCAACATGTCAGCTACTGAATAGATGCGTGTCACCTCCAGCGATTCCTCAAAAGTCATGGCAGGCAGGATACCGGGCACGGCTCGCGCTAGCAACGTCTTGCCCACTCCCGGTGGCCCGATCATGAGCACGTTGTGACCGCCCGCTGCAGCCACCTCTAGCGCCCGTTTGACGTGCTCCTGCCCTTTGACATCGGCGAAGTCGGTCAGGTAACTGGGCGGATCGTCAGGGATGGCCAGGCTGTCGCGGTCAAAGGCAGGGATCACATCCAACCCCAACAGATGCTCCACCAGTGAGATGAGATGATCCACCGGATAAACGTCAATATTGGGAATCAGAGAGGCCTCAGGGGCATCTACCGATGGCACGAAGACGCGCTCCAGGCCTAGCTCGCGGGCCAGATAAGCCGCCGAGAGCACACCGCGCACGTGGCGTACACTGCCATCCAGTGAGAGCTCGCCCAACACCAACGCACCGTCCAGCACATCAGGCGGGATTTGACCGCTGGCGGCAAGCAACCCCAGCGCGATGGGCAGGTCATAGGCTGGGCCTTCCTTGCGCAGGTCAGCAGGGGCTAAGTTGATGGTCAGGCGACCCTGCCCGGGGAAGCGCAGCCCGCTGTTGCGGATCGCCGACCAGACGCGCTCTTTGGACTCCTTCACTGCTGCGCTGGGCAGTCCCACCAACGTGATGAGGGGCATACCAGGTGCGGCATCCACCTCTACCTCAACCAGTGTGGCTTCCAAACCCACCAGCGCACAGCTGTTAACCTTCGCCAGCACGTAGGTTTCTCCCGAATACTGCATACTGCCGCCAGCAATGCAGAGGATAGGCAGCAAGATTACACAGCGCCCATTTTGGGGCTGGCTTCAGGCATTATTGATGAGGCTCCCGATTTGCGCAAGCCCAGGAGGGGTGGGATCAACCCAACAGGGGGCGCAGATAGCGGTTGATCAGCCAGTGGGTAGCCTCAAAGAAGCCATAGGTGTGGCGCATCTCCTCCCCCACCTGAACAGCCTCTCCATTGTTCAGAGCCTCAACCTGCGAGATGGTGCGCTCCATCTCCTCCAGACGATCAAGTGTCTGGCCGGGCGTGCGTGGGACAGGGATGTCGGCATAACTACGCTTGACGCCCGGATAGGTCACCGCCTCGGGGGGAAGGTGAGGCAGAAAGGCCAGCGCGATGAGGCTATGGTGGTAGGCCAACAGCTGCTCGGTAGGGCGTTGAATCCCCGTGCGTCCTTCCCGCGAGAGGCCCATGGCTTCCAGCCAAGCCCAATCTACCAACACGCGGCTGACCAGCTCTTCCAATTCGCGGGTGGTGGGGACCATAGGAGTACGCAGGGTGATAACGAATCCCTCACGCGCACGGGCCAGAAAATCCAGCGCATCGGCTAGCACTTCTGCCGGAGGACGTTGAGGTGTGGAAGAGGCAGGCGGGCTACCCAGCGCCCGCCCCATAGAGAGGTAAGTTTCCTCTGCCACACGCCACAGACGGCGCAGGATGCGGCGTGTGTCTTCCAGATCGGTCAACTCCGACACGGCTGCAATCGCTGGGCTCTGGGATTTGTGGTGGGCAGAGGGGCAGGGGCCTCACCACTGTGCCCCTGCCCCGAGATTTTGGGTTTAGTACTCAAAATCCTCGGCGCCGCCACCGGCAGGCGCAGCTTCCTTCTTCTTCTCCGGGATGTCGGTGATGAGCGCCTCGGTGGTCAGGATCATGGCGGCGATGCTGGCCGCATTCGCCAGTGCGCCGCGCGTCACCTTGGCGGGGTCAATAATGCCCGCCTTGAGCATGTCCACGTACTCACCCTTCATCACATCGTAGCCGATGTGCGGGTTGTTCTGCTCCTTCTGCAGGCGGCGCACGTTCTCAATGATCACCGCACCATCCATGCCGGCGTTGGCGGCCAGTTTGCGCATGGGCATCTCCAGCGCATTGCGCACGATCTGCACGCCGGTCTGCTCGTCATCATACTCCATCTTCAGGTCATCCAGCGCCGACATGGCATTGATGAAAGCCACGCCGCCGCCGGGGACAATGCCCTCCTCAACTGCTGCACGGGTGGCGCTGAGGGCATCCTCCACGCGGTGCTTCTTCTCCTTCAGCTCCACCTCGGTGCCCGCACCGACCTTGATGACGGCCACGCCACCGGCGAGCTTCGCCAGCCGCTCCTGCAGCTTCTCCTTGTCGTAGTCCGAGGTGCTCTTCTCAATCTCAACCTTGATCTCTTCCATGCGGCCCTTGATGGCCTCTTCCTTGCCCTTGCCGCCGATAATGGTGGTGTTGTTCTTATCGGCCACCACCTTATCCGCACGGCCCAGGTCCTCAATGGTGGCGTTCTCCAGCTTGCGCCCCACTTCCTCGGAGATGACCGTGCCGCCGGTCAGGATGGCGATGTCCTGCAGCATGGCCTTGCGGCG
>FWPU01003701.1_pt1 | contig 37716 bp, 30 predicted proteins | sample 2228361 | NCBI WGS metagenome assembly FWPU01 (sample SAMEA103939777, study PRJEB20133) | metagenome | reverse complement strand
ATAAGCAGGTCGCCTGAGTTGATATGCACTTTCAGGTGCTAGCGCCAGCCCCTCTCTGGCTCTCCCCCAAAGAGGGCGAGAACAGTCCCTTCCCCCTGTGGGGGAAGGTCAGGGCCTGCCCCCTCGGCTGTGATCGGGGCAGGCTCCGGGCCTGCCGAGGGGATGGGGCAGGGTACTGCCATAACATAAGTCCATGCTGACCATGGCTATCTGCTTAGCGGCCGAAGGCACCCTGGGGGTAAGGGCAGGGCCGCGTCTGCATGCCGGTCTGGCCACTGGCCTTGATGGCAACGGGGCGCCCCGGTGTGCTACGCTTGCAGCAGGCCCCACCTACTCCAGTCCGGCAGGACGACTGTATGCCATGCCCCGCTGGGAGATAGCCCGTGATGCCCTGTACACCCTGGTGCTCAAGGCACGTCGCCGGTACCAGGCAGTAAAACGCCGCCTGCTACGTCGCTTCTTCGTCGTCCTGATTGTGCGGACCATGCAGGAGCTTTCGGCGGACGACGCCACCCACATGGCAGCCGGCGTTGCCTACTACACGCTCTTCTCGCTGTTCCCGCTGCTGCTGGGCCTGATAGCGGCCCTCAGTTTCTTCCTGGAGTCCCAGCGAGTGCAGACGGAACTGGTGGGCTGGGTATCGCAATACCTGCCTGGCTCCAGCCAGTTTGTGGAAAGCAACCTCGAAGCCGTACTCCGCATACGCGGGGCGCTGGGCGTGTTCGCGGCCATCGGCCTGCTGTGGTCGGGGAGTGCCATATTCGGGGCCATCAGCCGGGCCGTGAACAGGGCCTGGGACGTCCACAGGGACCGGCCTTTCTACATCAGCAAGCCCAGGCAGCTACTCATGGCCCTGGGCGTGGGCGTGCTGTTCCTCATGTCCGTGGCCACGTCGGCCTTCATCCAGGTCACGGCCAGCCTGGCCAGCCAGGACCTGCCGGGCTGGCCGTTCCTCTATGAGGCCGTGGGCCGGACCGTCTTGCAGGGCAGTTCCCTGGGCTTCACCGTGAGCATATTCCTGCTGATCTACAAGTTCATGCCCAACACCAGGACCTACTGGCGCTACATCTGGCCCGGCGCGGTCCTGGCGGCCGTGCTCTTCGAGGTAGCCAAGAACGTCTTCATCCTCTACGTCAACCAGTTCGCCCAGTTCGAGCATGTGTACGGCTCGCTGGCCCCTGTTATCGGTCTGCTCCTCTGGACCTACATCAGCAGCTTCATTCTCATCCTCGGGGCAGAGCTAAGCTCCGAGTACGAGCGGCTCAAGCGCGGCATCGAGAGGGGAGGGCTGGAAGAGCCAGCCGGCGAGGAGCGGGACAAGTAGGGGCGTTGCGTGCAACGCCCCTACTTGCTTGCAGTGGGCCTACCGCCAGTCCGGGTCCGGGTGGGACTCTATGTAGTCCAGGTTCAGCTCCACCCCCAGGCCGGGGCGCTCCGACAGGTACAGGTAGCCGTCGCGCACGTCCAGCGCGGGATAGACGAAGGTGTTGTACATGATGTACTCGGCCAGCCGCTCCTTCAGCACTGGCACGAAGTCCCAGCGCGTGTACAGCCTCTCGCCCACGCACAGGGGTATGTTGATGGCTTCCTTCACGTGGCGCAGGGCGTCGTAGCTGTCCGGCTGCACCGGCTCCTCGAACCAGCCGATGTTGTAGGGCTCCAGGCGCCGGGCCAGATTGATGGCGGTGGGCACGTTGTAGTTGCCGTGGCAGTCTATGAGTATCTCCACGTCCGGGCCGACGGCCTCCCGGATGGCGGCGATGGTCTCCACTCCAAGGTTGGCGCCCGCCGCGGAGATCATGCCTCTGGTGTACCTGCGGTGGTGCTGTCGCATCTCGACAAAGGGGTCGGTCTTCAGCGCGGTGTAGCCCTCAGCAACCAGGGACCTGGCATGCTCGGCGGCCTTCTGGGGGTCGCCAGGGGTCACGTGGGTGTAGAGGGGCACCCGGTCCCAGATAGGCCCGCCGAAGAGCTGGTAAATGGGCTTGTTGAAGACCTTGCCCTTGATGTCCCACAGGGCGATGTCTATGCCGCTGAGGAGGGTTGTTACAAAGCCGCCGTGGCCGCCGCCTCCGGTGAAGCGCCGGTACAGCTTGTGCCAGATGCGGTCAATGTACGCCGGGTCCTCGCCGATGAGGGACTCACGGAAGTCGTGGGTGATGGTGGTGTCCCGCAGGAGCTTCACCATATTGCCCACGACGATGCTGCCGCCTCCCCCGGAGCTGGTAGCCTCGCCGATGCCGCTGATTCCCTCGTCAGTGTCAATGCGGAGGAACACGAAGGTCCTGCTGGCCGGGCCTGGCATGGTGAGCCAGACCTTGAGGTCGGTGATCTTCATGTACGTCAGCCCCTTTCCTTGGTATGGCTGCCCCTGAGTGGGCGCAGCCCTGCTGGGCTAACGTACAGGCAGCGGCGGCACCGCGTCAAGGGGGAGATGAGAGCGGCGCCGCCGCTGTGCTGCTACTTCGGGTGCGCGCCGGGCTTAATGGTTCGCTGCAACCCCGGGCTGAAGCGGCTGGAAGATACCAGGGGCCGCCTCGCCCTCCACCACCAGGTGTCCGGCGGCGCCCTTCAGCAGCCGACTAAGGGAATGGTCCACCAGTACATAGGTGCCAGGGACTTCGACCTGGAAGTCCACCCAGGTGGCGCCTCCAGCGGGCACATAGGTCGTCTGGATGCTGTGGGTAGCCTCGGCGGCGCCCTCCTGGTGCACCTCGTCGAATATCTCGCCGATGACATGGAAGCTGGATGTCAGGTTGGGGCCGCCGACCCCGAAGTAGATGCGGACCTTCTCACCGACCCTGGCGGTCAAGGCCTTTTCGCCAGTTATGGAACCAACAGCGCCGTTGAACACCACATACTGGGGGTTTTCGTCCAGCATGCTCTGGAGCGAGAACTTCTGGACTCCAGCCTCTCCGAGCTTGCCCTCGGTGTAGACTTCCCCTTGCATCACGTAGAACTCTTTGTCCACGCTGGGCAGCCCGGCCTCAGGCTCGACCAGTATAAGTCCGTACATCCCGTTGGCTATATGGTGGGGCACCGGGGCCGTGGCGCAGTGGTATACGTAGAGTCCCGGCTTCAGCGCCTTGAACTGGAAGCCCTTGCTCTGGCCTGGGGAGACCTGGGTGGCTACGGCGCCACCGCCCGGGCCGGTAACCGCATGCAGGTCTATGGAGTGTGCAACTCTGCTCTCGGGCAGGTTCTTCAGGACTATCTCCACCGTGTCACCCTGTCGCACCCTGATCATCGGCCCCGGGACGGTCCCGTTAAAGGTCCAGTAGTCGTACTCCACGCCGTCCGCCAGCCTGGCGCGCTGCTCCACCGTCTCCAGCTCCACCTTCACCAGCGCCGGCTCCTTGCGGGCTATGGGCGGGGGGACCTGCGGCGGTGGGACCAGCGTCGCCACCTCAGTCCTGCTGGGGGTGCTGCTGCTACCGGTCGCCTGGGCCTTGGTGCAGCCAACAACGACAAGCGCCGCGACTGCCAGCACACCCACCAACACCAGGCCTGATTTGACGTGCCACCTTTGCAAGAGTTTCATCTAGCTGCCTCCTTGCCGCTTACGAGTTAATGGTGTAGAGCACTGATGCAAATACACCTCAAGTATCACCCTGCCAGGGTGAAGAAGGTGTGAAGATGGCCCTCGCGCCCATGAGAATTTTGTGAAGAATTTCTCAAATGCTGTGGCCGTTTGAAAGCGGCCGCCCAGGGTTATGCACTGGGTGACGGGAACCTGAGGCGGGTGCAAGCAGTCAGACCATGCATGCACGCAACCTGGAGAGCGCGAGGGCGCTGACCGGCCGGGCTATGGAGGCGGTGTGGCTGCTCACTGTCTTTCTGGTGCCGCTGGCCTTCGCGCCTCCTCAGGGGCTTCAGGCCTACATCCAGCTTCCCAAGGTAGTGCTCCTCCGCGTCCTGGTGGGCGTGCTGGTGGTGGTCTGGGTGTTCCACTGGGCGGTAGCGCCTTCTCAGGCCGGCCGCCGTGGGACTCTTCACGCCCTGTCGTCGCCCGGGCCTGGGCGGTGGGTGCTGGCGGCTGCGACGGCCTTCATGGCCGCCAACGTCCTGGGCACGCTCCTTTCGGCGTCGCCGCGCATAAGCCTCTGGGGAAAGGTGCCCGGCCAGGACGGCTATGGCCTGTACGCCATGGCCTGCTACTTCACGCTTTTCCTGGCCATCGCCACCAACCTGAGGACAGATGCGCAGCTCACGCGGCTGCTGGGCGCGGTAGCAGCCTCAGGGGCCATCGCCGGAGTGCTGGGCATCCTCCAGTACTCCGGCCTCGGGCTGACCGATATCGGCTACTCCGGGACTGCCCGAGTGTCCTCGACCTTCGGCAACCCTATCTTCTTCGGCGCCGCGCTGGTCATTACCGCGCCTGTGACCCTGGCGCTGGCCGTGCGCCCGGACGTGGCAAGGGGCGTACCCTGGAAGGCAGGCTGGACGACTGCCCTGGCAGTCCAGCTTACGGCCATGGTGCTGACCTTCAGCCGCGGGCCGTGGGTCGGCCTGGGCGTGGCGCTTGTTGGCTTCATGGTGCTGGCCCTGGCGTGCCTGCCCAGGCGCTGCATGTTGCAGGCGTTAGCCTTGCTGGGGACGGGCTGCATTGCCGCTGCCATCGCCGCCGGGGCCCTGCCGGCCCGGCCTGTGCAGGATGCGGACGAGCTGACTCTGGAGAGAAGGCTGGCCTCCATATACCCCGACGTCGGGGGCGGGGGCCTGAACAACAGGCTGGCTATCTGGAGGGCGTCGCTCCAGGTGGTGGCCGCGAGGCCATGGGTGCCATTCGCCAGCCTGCCGCTCCCGTGGGTGCGGCCCGTCACCGGCTACGGCCCCGAGCTATACCGTTACGTGTTCCCGCTCAGGGCAACGGCCGTGTCTCTGGGTCGGACAGGTCTCCCCAGCTACGCCCACAACTTCTTTGTCCACGAGCTGGTGGAGCTGGGCTACCTGGGCGCGCTGGCCTGGGCCGCCGTCATCGCCGCGCTGCTGTTTTCAGCGGGCCAGGTCCTCCTGCGCCGGAAGGGCGCCCTGGCGGAGTGGCGCAAGCTCGCCGTGGTAGCTATCGCTGCGGCCACAGCGGGCCGGGTCGTGGAGCAGATGACAGGGATAGCCCAGGCCGGCGATCTTACCCTCTTCTGGGCGCTGCTGGGCGCAGGCGTGGCGCTGGCGCCAGCGGCAGGGCCAGACCCTTGCCAGACTGCCCCCATGCCCGGGCAGCGCCTGGTGCCGGCGAGGCTGGCGCTGGCCCTTGCCGTCGCTGTGGCTGTCCTGGGGCTGGCCTGGACCAGGGGCATCGCCTACGCGCGGGCTGACATGGCCGCGGCTGCTGGACTGGGGCAGAGGGATGCAGCCGAGGCCCTGGCGCTTACCGACAGGGCCATCGGCCTGGCGCCCGACGTGGCTTCCTACTACCTGCAGCGGGCAGACCTGCTTGAGTCGCTGGCTTCCCTGGCGCAGGACGTGGAGGCCAGGGCCGGCTTTGCCGAAGAGGCCTACGCCAGCGCGCTGCTGGCGTACCGCGCTGACCCCCTGTCGGTAGTGACCAGGATGTGGCTGGCCAGGACGGCCCTGGACCTGGCCCGGCTCGGCTACGAGGGTAAGAGCGAGGAGGCGCTGCGCCTGTACCAGGAGCTTGTCGCAATGGCGCCGGGCTTGACCCAGCTCCAGGCGCTCCTTGCCCTAGCCTACATAGAGCAGGGAAGGCCATCGGAAGGGCTTGAGGTGCTGGACAGGCTTCTGGCCCTGGACCTGGAGGCGGAAGAGAGGGCGCAGGCGCTATACCTGAAGGGCGCGGCCTACAAAGAGCTGGGCATGGTGGACACTGCTGTCCAGTCCTTGCAGCAGTCACTTCAACTGCCAGGGGACGCCCAGGTCACTGCGGCGGCCCGCTCCCTGCTGGCCGAGCTGCAAGGCAACTGAGCGAGGCGGCACTCACCCCGCGCCTCGCTCGGTTGCCAGCAGCGTCCTGGAAAGACGCCCCCTGTAGTCTGGCCTCCTCCGCTGAGGGCTGGCCAGGGCTATTCGGTCTTGACGGCGTTGGCCTCTATGTAGTCGAAGTTTATGTCGTAGCCCAGGCCCGGGAGCTGCGGCAGGTGCACGTAGCCCTCCGAGTCCATGTAGTCCACACGGGCATTCAGCCACGGCTCGGGGACTTCGTAGTCAATGAAGGGGTGCAGCAGGCCGCGCTCGTAGAACTCGCCGGGGATACCCATGGCCCCCAGCACCTGGAGGTTGCCGGCGCCGCCGCCGTGTATCTCCACGGCGATGTTGAAGGCTTCGGCCAGGTGGACGATTTTCATGACCGGCGTGATGCCCCCGACGTCTGCGACGCCGGCCCGGCTGATGTCCGACGCCCCGCGCACGATCCACTCGGCCCTGGTGTACATCTTGCCCTCGGCGGTCTCAGGCCCGACCACTGGCATGTCAAGCTGCTGGGCCAGCCAGACGTAGGAAGAGACGCTGTGCTCGTCCATCGGCTCTTCAAACCAGTGGAAGTTGAGCTTCTCCAGCTCCCGCCCGATGTAGAGGGCCTGCTCGCGGCTGTAGCCGTGGTAGCAGTCCAGCATCAGGGGCACGTCAGGCCCCACGGCTTCCCGGATGGCCGCGCATGCCCTGACGTCCATCTTGGGATCGGGCGCCCACGGGATGGGGGGCATCCAGGTATGCAGCTTGATGGCCTTGTAGCCGCGCTGGATGCACGCCTGGGCGAAGCGGGCGTACTCCTCAGGGGTGCTCAGGCCACCTGGTAGCTCGTCGCCGCACATGGTGCTGGCATAGGCCAGCACCTTGTCCCGATAGCCTCCGAGGAGCTTGTACACCGGCTGTTTGAAGTACCGCCCGGCGAGGTCCCAGAGGGCCAGGTCCACGGCGCACAGCTCCCTATCGTTCAGGGCGCGGTAGCTGCGCTGGTTGTTCTTGAGCCTCTGCCAGATGCGCTCGCGGTAGAACGGGTCCTCGCCCAGAAGCTCCGACCTGAGGATGTGCTTGACCACGCTGGGGCTTGCGCCAAAGGCGTACCCTGCTGCCCCTTCGTCAGTAATTATGGTCAGAAGCGTCTGGGTCTCGTCGTGCTCGCGGCCAGGGTGCGTATGGCCCTCGGAGTCCCGCACGATGCTGGTCTTGTAAGTGAAGGCCTGGACTTTCACATCCACTATTTTCATTTGGCGGCTTCCTCTCAAGTATTCGGTAGCTGGCTGCTGGCCGGTCCCCTCGACAGGCTGGCGCTATTATAACATCGGCCATGGGCCGACGCCGCCGGAGCTTGCGCCTAGCCCAGCTCCTCGCGCCGGGCCTCGTTCAGCGCCCGTAGCACCACGATGAAAGCATAGGTGAGGTTGGCGCTCAGGTGGACGAGCGCCTCCTCGCTGAGGGCGCTGGAGACGTACTCCTGGGACAGAATGCCTCGCAGGAGGCCCTGGATGGCGTCGGCCAGGTTGGGGTCGTGGGCGTCCAGCGCCTCCCAGGACTGCTCCAGGCGCTCCGCCTGCTGCGCCGGCGTCAGGGCCACGAAAGCGCGCAGGTCTGCCAGGTCTTGCTCCGCCACGGCGCGGGACACTACCGGCAGCAGGCTGAACAGGTCGGCATGGGGCTGTTCCACAGGCATTTGACACCGCTGGCGCTTGCCGCTAACCTGAGTCCCCGACAAGATAGCACTTTATGGTATACCAGAGGGGCACGCCTATGAAAGTGCTGGGACGAGAGCTGGTCCAGCCTTTTGAGGAATTCTGGGAGAAGTTCGGCCCGGAGATACCTGTCCCTGTGGAGTACATCGAGGAAGGGCACAGCAGCGTCTTCGGCGACCAGGGAGTGGACGTGACCGCGCCACGGCTTCCCGCCTGGGCCTCGCTCCCCGATGATGACCTGGCCTATCATGTTGCCCACGAGCTGGCCCATATAGTGTTGCGGCAGCGGGGGTTCCCCAGGACGGGCCGAGGGCCTCAGTACCCGCCTGACTCGGACGAGGCGCGCATTGGGGGCGACATCGAGGAACTGGTGGTGCACAGGGCGCTGGAAGAACTCCTGGCCCCCTTTGGCTTCAAGAGGCCAGCAATCTACTCACGCCTGGTCAGCGGAGCGCTGAAGGGCCTTTCCACAAGCCCGGTGCCACAGCGGGGAACACCCTGGTCCTATACCTGGGCAGTCCGTTACTGTGACCTGCAGCTAGAGCTGGAGCCGGAGGACTGGTGCCGCCTGGAGGCCCTGTATGAGGAGCGCGCGCCAGAGGTGTGCAAGCTGGGCCGGCAGCTACTTGACGTCCTGCGCCAGACAGGCTGGAGCACTCGCCAGCAGGCGCTGGAGGCTATGGTCAGAGTCAGGGACTGCCTGGGCCTCAAGGTGGATGGCCGGGTCCTGGTGATTGACACAGTGGACGGAAGGGTGTACTGAGCGCGGCGACTGCTAGCTGGCTGTCCCTTTCCTGGCAGCACTTGGTCAAGCACAAACGCGGGGCCGAGGAGTCACCCCCCCGGCCCCGCGTTCTGCGGTTATGACGTGGTGCCTGTTTCCTTCTGCTGTCCCTCTTGCTGTTCCTGCGCCTTCTTTCTCTGCCTCCTAGTCCACCAGCCCAGCGTTACAACTGCGAGGATGACTCCGATAGCTGCCGCTACTTTCTTCATATTGCACCACTCCTATACCTACTGTCCTTACTAGCTTGTTCCATTGTGTCGCATCTTATATAATTGTTCACTTTTGAGTATACCACTCTTGCCACTGTGCCGCTTGCTCTGGGAGGCACAAGGACAAGCCAGCGCAGGGTCGGGAGTGCCTTTGGCGGAGGCAGTCAAGGACAGTCCCGGGGTGCTATAATGGCGTCTCACAAGCGGCAGCAGGAGGGCCTCATGGCAGGGGAAAGAGACATTGTGGACGTCCTGGTCATCGGCGCCGGCGCCTCGGGTGCCGCCTTCGCATGGAGCCTGAGCGAGGCTGGCATCCAGGTGCTGTGCCTGGAGCAGGGCAAGTGGCCCGACCCGAAGGCATACCCGTCTGCCCTGGACGACTGGGAGCTCCATCGGCAGACAGACTTCAGCCCGGACCCCAACGTCCGCAGGCTGCCGGAGGACTATCCCGTCAACAATAGCGAGTCGCCCATAGCACCCCTCATGTACAACGCCGTGGGGGGCAGCACCATTCACTGGAGCGCCCACTTCCCCAGGTTCCACCCCTCGGACTTCAAAGTCAGGACGCTGGACGGCGTGGCCGACGACTGGCCCGTTACCTATGAGCAGCTAGCGCCGTTCTTCGAGCTTAACGACCGCATGATGGGCGTCGCCGGCATTGCTGGCGACCCCGGATGCCCGCCCAAGTCAGAGCGGCAGACTCCTCCTGTTCCGGCTGGCAAGCTGGGCAACACTATAATCCGCGGCTTCGAGAAGCTGGGCTGGCACTGGTGGCCGTCTGACAGCACCGTCCTGACGCGGCCCTACGATGGCCGTCCCGCGTGCAACAACTGCGGCCCCTGCGACATCGGCTGCTACCTGCGGGCCAAGGCCAGCACCGACGTCACCTACTGGCCCAAGGCCCTTGCCAGGGGAGCCGTTGTCAGGACGCAGGCGAGGGTGCGGGAAATCACCGTCGGCAAGGATGGCCTGGCCAGAAGCGCCATCTACTACGATGCCGACGGGCGAGTGCACGAGCAGAAGGCACGGGCCATAGTGCTGGCCTGCAATGGCATCGGCACGCCGCGGCTGCTGCTGAACTCCAGGTCTGCTCTGTTCCCGGACGGCCTGGCCAACAGCAGCGGACTGGTGGGCAAAGACCTCATGTTCCACCCCTACGCCATGGTCACGGGCGTGTTCGACGAAGACCTGGAGGGCTACAAGGGGCCTATCGGCTGCATGATCATAAGCCAGCAGTTCTACGAGACCGACCTGTCCCGGGGATTCGTCCGGGGCTATGCCTTCCAGGTGGTGCGCAGCTCTGGGCCTGTGCATACCGCGCTGGGCGGAATCGTCGGCCAGCGGGTGCCCTGGGGCAAGGACCACCGGCGCGTGTTCCAGGAGCGCTTTGGTCGCACCATCACCATAGCCGTCATCGGCGAGGACCTACCCGAGGAGCACAACAGGGTGGAGCTTGACGCCGCCCTGACCGATAGCCACGGCATTCCGGCACCCAAGGTCTTCTACCGGATGAGCCAGAACAGCCTGAGCATGATGGACCACGGCATCGCCCGGGCGACGGACGTGCTGGAGGCAGCGGGGGCACGCTACGTCCAGGTCAATCCGCTGCTGCGGCCGGCCGGCTGGCACCTCCTGGGCACGGCCCGCATGGGCAACGACCCCAGGAATTCAGTGGTGGACGCCCACGGGCGCTGTCATGACGTGAGGAACCTGTTCATCATAGATGGCAGCGTCTTCGTGACCGCCGGCGCCGTGAACCCCACGTCCACCATCCAGGCCGTGGCCCTGTACATCGCCGACTACTTCAAGAGGAACGCCCGCAACCTGCTGGGATAGCAGGCGCGACACGAGGGAGCAGCCATGACAGTGGAGACGGGAAGCGAGTCCTTCTTTCTGGCGCAGCACCAGGCGGCCTTGCTGGAAAGCGTGCTGGACCGCATCATCCCCAGGGACGCCAGGTTCCCTGGAGCTGGAGAGCTGGGCGTGGCCAGGCACATTGACCGCGTGGCAGGCGGCAGGGCAGACCTCAAGCACCTGTTTTCCAGTGGCCTGGCCCAGATAGAGCTGGCCAGCCACCGGCGCTACTCGGCGGAGTTCACCGCGCTGAACGACGAGCAGAAGGATACGCTCTTGCAGCAGGTGGAGTCCCAGGCCCCGGCCTTCTTCAATGAGCTGGTGCGCCAGACCTACAACGCCTACTACACCCACCCCAGGGTGCTGGAGCTGCTGGGCCTGGAGGCGCGGCCACCGCAGCCCAGGGGCCACCACGTGGAACCCCTGGACCTGGGCCTGCTGGAGAGCGTCAAGCGCCGCGGCAAGGTGTACAGGGACGCCTGATACCCATCCTGCCGGCCAGCGCGGGGCAGCAGGGCCTCCCTGCCAAGGGGTCGGGCTTACCTGGCGCGCTCCAGGGCCGTCCGAAAGCCAGCCAGGGCGCCCTCTAGCGTGCGGTCTGACACGCAGTAGGAGATGCGGAAGTAGCCCGGCACGCCGAAGCCACGGCCAGGCACTACCAGGACGTTGTGCCTCTGGAGCTCGGCCACAAAGGCCACGTCGTCAGGTATGGGGCAGCGCGGGAACATGTAGAAGGCCCCCTGGGGCCGGACGACGGAGTAGCCCATCTCCGTCAGGCCCCGGAACAGGAAGTCCCGCTTCGCCTGGTACTCCGCCACGTTGACCGTCACCGACTGGAGGGCCTTGACGATATGCTGCATGAGCGCCGGAGCGTTGACGAAGCCCAGAGTGCGGTTGCAGAAGGTCAGGCCATCGGCCAGCTCGGCCCGGTCTTCGTACTGGGGGTGGACGGCGATGTAGCCTATGCGCTCCCCCGGCAGCGCCAGGTCCTTGGAGTGAGAGGTGGCAACGATGCTGCGGACGTGGAACCTGAATATGTGGGGGTACTCCAGGCCGTCGAAGAGGATTCTCCTGTACGGCTCATCACTGACCAGGAAGATTTCGCGCCCAAACTCCTGCTCCTTCTGGCGAATGATGTCGCCGATGCGGGACAGGAGGTCGGCACCGTAGACGACGCCTGTGGGGTTGTTAGGTGAGTTGACCAGCACGACTCGCGTCCTGTCGGTGAAGCTGGCCTCCAGGGCTGCCAGGTCGGGATAGAACCGCTCATCGGGCGGGACTACCCTGCAGGTGCCACCGTGGTTGTCGGCGTAGAAGTGGTACTCCACGAAGTAGGGCGCGAAGATGATGACCTCGTCACCCGGGTCGAGGAGCGTCTTCAGGACCACGTTCAGCGCCCCTCCCGCTCCGCAAGTCATCACAATCTCGTTCTGGGTGAAGCTCAGGCCGGTCTCCTCACGCAACTGCGCCGCCACCGCCGCCCGCGTCTCGACGTAGCCAGCGTTGGGCATGTAGCGGTGCATGCCAGGCGTGGGACGTTCAGCGATGCGCCGGAGCTCGACGAAAAACTCTGGTGGTGGCTCCATGATGGGATTGCCCAGCGACAGGTCGAAGACGTTATCTTCGCCGTACTGCCGCTTCAGGGCAATCCCTTCCTCGAACATCTTGCGTATCCAAGAGCCCTGGGCCATGAACTTCTGGACTTTCTTTGCCACTGCCATTGTCGTCAGCTTCAAACCTGGTGTTGGTCCGACCACGCCGAGGCGACTTTAACCCAACCCCGCCGCCATGTCAACATGCGCCTCAACCTTGACACTATCAGGGGCATTGAGTACTCTACAATCTGGGGGCTCGTAGCTCAGTGGCAGAGCGGTCGGCTCATAACCGATTGGTCGTAGGTTCGATCCCTACCGGGCCCACCAATGGTATGGTGGGGTGTGTCTGCTGAAGGACACGTGGGATGGGGTCTGCCTGCTCGTTGTCATGCCACAATGCCCTGGTTGTCAGTCCGCCTCTGGATGCTCGCTCTGCATTCCTCTTTATATGTCCCTGGTGATGCCCCCTCGTTGGCCCGACGTTCCTGTGCAGCTATCCCCGCTCCGTGCCTTCAAGGGCGCCAGACCCAGGGACCGGCATCGCTGGCCCGCCGCGTAGGGGCGCCCCTGGCTGGCGTCGCCTGCCGCGTCCCTTTGTGGGAAACATTCGCCCGGCTGCTCTAACTGGAATGGCATAGGTCCTGTTGACTCGGCAGGCATACTGGGCATGCTCTTTCTGGCACCGTGTGCTAACATCGAATTAGAGCCCAGGTCTGTGGCGAGGTGCGCATGGAACCTATACCCCTGGCGTTGACCTACGATGACGTGTTACTGGTGCCCCGGTTCTCCTCCATCAGGAGCAGGCGCGACATCAACTGTACCACGAGGTTTACCCGCCAGGTCAGCCTGAAGGCACCTTTCGTCAGCGCCAACATGGACACGGTCACCGAGTCCAGGATGGCGATAGCCATCGCGGAGTTCGGAGGCATCGGGGTCATACACCGGTTCTTGCCTGTCCAGGCCCCCTGGCGCGAGGTCACACGGGTGAAGCGGTCCCAGAGCAAGGTCATCGAGGACCCGCACACGGTCGCGCCCGGCGCCAGTGTAGGGGAGGTGCGCAAGCTGATGGAGGCGCTGGGTGTCCATGGCCTGCCAGTGGTCAGAGAAGACAGGAAACTCCTGGGCATCATCACGCAGCGCGACATCCAGCTCGCCAGCGATGACACACCCGTGGCTGAGCGCATGACGCCCTGGGAACGACTGGTGGTGGCGCCAGCCGACGTCTCCCTGGAGCAGGCGCGGCAGAAGATGAGCGAGCGCCGCCTGGAGAAGCTGCCCCTGGTGGACAGCGAAGGGAGGCTGGTCGGCCTCATCACCGCCAGGGACCTGGCCAAGGACCTGGACCTGGACAACGCCACCCGTGATGAAAAGGGGCGCCTGCGGGTGGCGGCGGCCGTCGGCGTCATCGGCGACTTCCTGGAGCGGGCCGAGGCGCTGGTTGAGGCCGGCGCCGACGCCCTGGTGATTGACATCGCCCACGGCGACTCGGCCCTGATGCTGTCGGCGGTCCATCAGCTCAGGGAGAGGCTGGGCGATGTCCCGCTGATCGCTGGCAACGTGGCCACGCCAGAGGGGACCGAGCGGCTGATAAAGGCCGGCGTGGACGCAGTCAAGGTGGGAGTCGGGCCAGGCTCCATGTGCATCACGCGGCAGGTGGCCGGCGTGGGCGTGCCCCAGTTCACCGCCGTGCTGGAGTGCGCCCGGGTAGCCCACAGGTACGGGGTGCCCGTCATTGCCGACGGCGGCATCCGGCACCCGGGCGACGTAGCCAAGGCCATCGGCGCTGGCGCTTCCACGGTGATGCTGGGCAACCTGCTGGCCGGCGCCGAAGAAAGCCCGGGCATCACCATCATGCGCAACGGCCAAAAGATGAAGGTGGCCCGCGGCATGGCATCGGCGGAGGCAGCGGCGGACAGGGCGCTCCGCGACGACCCGACGCGCGGCTGGGCCGCCTGGGAGCAGTCCGAGTGGGAGGTGGCCCCCGAGGGCGTCCAGGCGGCAGTGCCACATCGCGGCACCGCCCGCGAGGTGCTCCAGCAACTGCTGGCGGGGCTGCGCTCGGGCATGAGCTACTGCGACGCCGCCACCATCGAGGACATGTGGCGCAACGCCCGCTTCGTCCGCCAGACCGAGGCGGGACTCCGCGAGGCGGGGCCCCACGATATCGTGAGCTTCTGACACTGGCGGAGGCTGGCCAGTGCCAGGGGCGGTGGAGGTGGACATGACCCTGGCAGAGGAGCTTGCTTCTTTCGCAGTCCACGCCTCTTACGAAGACCTGTCCGAGGAGGCCAGGTCGCAGCTCAAGGCCCGGGTGCTGGACAGCCTGGGCTGCGCCATCGGCGCCCTGGAAGGCGGCCCCATCAGGCTCGTCCGGCAGCAGGTTGAGGAGTTTGGAGGCAAGGGCCTCTGCACCCTGATCGGAGGGGGCAAGACATCCCCGGACCGTGCAGCGCTGTACAACTCGGCGCTGGTGCGCTACCTGGACTTCAACGATTGCTACCTTGCCAGAGGCGAGACCTGCCACCCCAGCGATAACCTGGGGGCCGTCCTGGCCGCCGCCGAGTACGCCGGGGCAAGTGGCCGGGACCTGCTCACGGCGCTGGCCGTCGCCTACCAGGTGCAGTGCCGGCTCAGCGACGTGGCGCCCGTGCGTGCCAGGGGCTTCGACCATACCACCCAGGGCTCCTATGCCGTGGCCGCCGGCGTGTCCCGTGCCCTGGGGCTGGACGAGGCCCGCACTGCCAACGCCATTGCCATGGCGGGCACGGCGTTCAACGCCCTGCGGGTCACCCGCACCGGCGCGCTCTCCCACTGGAAAGGGCTGGCCTACCCCAATACCGCCTTCGGCTGCACTCACGCCGCCTTCCTGGCCATGCGCGGCGTCACTGGGCCAGCGGAGGTCTTCGAGGGCAACAAGGGCTTCATGGACGCCATCGCCGGCCGCTTCCACATAGATTGGCCCAGGGAAGACCTGGAGCGAGTGACCCTTACCATCCTGAAGAAGTACAATGCCGAGATTCACTCCCAGTCCACCCTGGAAGCCGTGCTGGAGCTCAAGGAGCAGCATGGCTTCGCAGGTGGCGACGTGGACAGGGTGGAAATCGAGACTTTCGATGTGGCGTACCACATCATCGGCGGGGGAGAGGAGGGCGACAAGACCGCCATAAGCACCAAGGAGGAGGCAGACCATAGCCTTCCCTACATGGTTGCCGTGGCCATACTGGACGGCCAGGTGATGCCCCAGCAGTATGCGTCCGAGCGGATAGCCAGGGACGACGTACAGGCCCTGCTGAGGAGAGTCCTGGTGCAGCCCAATGACATTTACAGCAAACGCTTCCCCGGCGAAATGCCCTGCCTGGTCAGGGTGTACCTGAGGGGCGGGAGTGTGCTGGTAAAGGCCAAGTCGGACTACGAAGGCTTCACCACCAGGCCCATGCGCTGGGAGACCGTGGTAGACAAGTTCAATCGCCTCAGCCGGCCCTATGCCGACTCTTCCTTGCAGGCCGCCATCGTGGACGCGGTCAACAACCTCGACTCCCTGCGGGCAGAAGACCTTATGCGCCTGCTGGCACGCGTGGGCGCCCGGTAACACAGATTGGCAACAGAAAAATTCATGCCCCAGTAAGCCGTTCCTCCCACGCATGGACAGGGGGCCATAGATAGGCCGACGCCATGCCCTTGGCCGCCGGGCGTGAGGTCTTCCGGCGCCTGCCTCAGCGCGTCGTCTCTTGAGAAGAAGTGGTATGGCCAGCGTGGTGGGCAGAGGACTCGCCAGTATGAGGAGGAGCAATATGGACCAGACCAGAATCGAGGCACGTGAGGAGCGTGCGTTCTCTTTCATCAGGCTGAACTCGCGCGAGGGCAAGCCTCGCACCCGCGGCATCACTGAGGTCCGAGGGCCTTACTACACTCCCGTGGGCAGGCGCTACCTGGAGGACGTGCTGGAGACCATGGGCGCATACGTGGACAGCCTCAAGTTCGCCGGCGGCTCCTTCGCCCTCATGCCGCGCAGGGCCGTGGCAGAGCTGATTGACGTCTGCCATCAGCACCATGTCCTGGTCTCCACAGGGGGGTTCATCGAGCACGTGCTGACCCAGGGGCCTGAGATAGTGGAGCGGTACATCACTGAGTGTCGCGACCTGGGCTTTGACATCGTCGAGATTTCCACGGGCTTCATAACCGTCCCTACCGATGATGTCCTGCGCCTGATCGAGAAGGTGCAGCAGGCCGGCATGAAGGCCAAGCCCGAGGTGGGAATACAGTTCGGCGCGGGCGGGGCCAGCGCCGCCGCCGAGCTGGAGTCGGACGGCACGCGTGACCCGGAGTGGGCCGTCTCCCAGGCACGCCGCTTCCTGGAAGCCGGCGCCTACATGATCATGGTCGAGTCCGAGGGCATTACCGAGAGCGTGAAAAGCTGGCGCACCGACGTGCCAGGCAGATTCGTCAACGCCCTGGGGCTGGAGCGCGTCATGTTCGAGGCGGCTGACCCCGCCGTCTTCGCCTGGTACGTCAAGAACTACGGGCCAGAGGTGAACCTGTTTGTGGACCATAGCCAGATTGTGCAACTGGAGTGCCTGAGGTCTGGCATCTGGGGCACCAGCAGCCTCTGGGGCCGTGTGCTGACCTACAAAGGCTAGTGGCGTGTCAACGGTGATTTGATGCATGGGCTAGCCCCCTTCCCCTCGGCAGGCTCGGGGCAGGCTCTAGCCTTCCCCCAGCGGGGGAAGGGACTATGTTCTCTCCCCCTTTGGGGGAGAGCTAGAGAGGGGGCCGAGCCTGTCATCAAAACACATGTGACAGACTACTAGGTCAGCCGGGCTTTCCAGACTGGCATCCATCCCGCCGGCATGCCGTTACCTTGTTGTGACATCGGGCAGAATGTACAATCGAAGGTGAGGCGTTGGCGGCGAGGCGCTCCTTCGAGGCTGGGGACGCGCCATGCGGGAGGAAGGCATGGTTGCGCTGAAAGAGTTCTACGGGCCCAATGCCGGCTATGTCATAGAGCTTTACGAAGCTTACCTCAGGGACCCCAGCAGCGTCGGTCCTGAACTGAGGGAGTTGTTCCGCGCCTGGAGGCCTGAGGTCGAGGCAGCCGTGGCCCCCAGGGTGGCTGCGGCCCCCGCTGTCCCGGAACAGGTGTTGAAACTGCTATCCCTGGTGGAGTCCATCCGGGACAGGGGACATCTGGCCGCCGTCCTTGACCCTCTCGGCCTGAGGGCCAGGGACGAGACGCCCGTCAGGCCAGAGTCCCACGGACTGACCCAGGGCGACCTGGAGGGCCTGCCTGCCAGCATCCTCAACAGCCCCCTGGCGGAAGGCGCGGCCTCTGCCGCGGAGGCCATATCCAGGCTGCGGCAGGTGTACTGCGGCACCGCCGGGTACGAGTTCGGCCACATCAGGGATGTCCAGGAGCGGGACTGGCTACGCCAGGCCGTGGAGTCCCGCCAGTTTGAGGTCAGGCTTGATCCGGCGGCCAGCCGCGAGCTGCTCCTGCGGCTTTCCCAGGTGGAGGCCTTCGAACAGTTCCTCCACCGCACGTTCCCCGGCCAGCGCTGGTTCTCCATCGAAGGCAACGACATGCTGTTGCCGTTGCTGGACGAGCTGATGCGTCAGGCAGGCAGGGCCGGCATGACGGCGATGACTATGGGCATGGCCCACAGGGGCAGGCTCAACGTCCTCACCCACATCTTCGACAAGCCTTACCTGGTGGTGCTGGCCGAGTTCGGCGATGGCTACAAGGTGCACAGCGTAGGCTCCGATGGCCTGGAGTGCGGCTGGATGAGGGATGTGAAGTACCACATGGGCGCCCGGACCCGCGTCCCTTCCAGCGGGCCTGCTGGCCAGCTTGAGTTGACCCTGATGTATAACCCCAGCCACCTTGAGCTGGTGGACCCGGTGGTCATCGGGGCGACGCGGGCGGTGCAGGACAGCAAGAACGCGCTGGAGCGTCCAGCGCCCGACCATGACGCCGCCATGGCGGTGGTCCTCCACGGCGACGCCGCCTTCGCCGGCCAGGGCATTGTGGCCGAGACGCTGAACCTGGCCCAGTTGCCCGGCTACAGCACAGGCGGCACCATCCACATCATCGTGAACAACCAGATAGGCTTCACCACGACGCCCCAGGAGGCCCACTCCACGCCCTATCCTACAGACCTGGCCCGGGGCTACGACATTCCCATTGTGCATGTCAACGCCGACGACGTGGAGGCGTGCCTTGGGGTGGCCCGGCTGGCCCTGGCCTACCGGCAGCGCTTCCATAAGGACTTCGTAATAGACCTGGTGGGCTACCGCCGCTACGGCCATAACGAGGCCGACGAGCCAGCCTTCACCCAGCCGCTCATGTACGAGGCTATCGGGAAGCATCCATCCGTGCGGGCGCTGTGGGCGCAGCGGCTAGTGGCGGAAGGCGTCCTGTCGTCGGAAGAGGCCGAGGGCATGGTCAAGTCTGTGCTGGCCCGGCTTCATGAGGCCAGGGCCTCGATGCCGACCATTGTGGAGAGGCAGGAGGAGCCGCCAGCGCCACAGGATGACCATGAGGATGCCCAGGGCCTGGCCACAGCAGTCCCTGTGGAAGCGCTGGCCCGCCTGAACCAGGAGCTCCACACCCTGCCCCAGGGCTTCACGCTGCATCCCAGGCTGGAGCGCCCCTTCGCCCGCAGGCGCGAGGCCAGAGACTTTGATTCCCAGGTGGACTGGGCGCACGCCGAGGCGCTGGCCTTCGCCTCCATACTGGCTGATGGCACCGCCATCCGCCTCACGGGACAGGACACCGAGCGGGGCACCTTCAGCCAGCGCCATGCGGTGCTGCACGACGCCAGGACCGGCCAGCGCTTTGTGCCGCTCCAGGCCCTTTCCAGCGCACGGGCGCCCTTCTGGGTATACAATAGCCCGCTTTCCGAAGTTGGCGCCCTGTGCTACGAGTACGGCTACACACTGGGCGCGCCCGACACCCTGGTGCTGTGGGAGGCCCAGTTCGGGGACTTCGTGAACAACGCCCAGTCGGTAGTAGACGAGTTCCTGGCCTCGGGGTGCGCCAAGTGGGGCCAGCGCTCGGGCCTGGTGCTGTTGCTGCCCCACGGCTACGAAGGCCAGGGGCCAGACCACTCCAACGCCCACCTGGAGCGGTTCCTCCAGCTTGCCGCCGATGATAATATCCGCGTGGTCTACTGCACCACTTCGGGACAGTACTTCCACCTGCTGCGGCGCCAGGCCGCGCTCCTGCGTGCCGACCCCAGGCCCCTGGTGGTCATGACGGCCAAGAGTCTCTTGCGTCATCCCCTGGCGGCCGTGGCGCTGCGGGAGCTTGCGGAGGGCGCCTTCCAGCCGGTGCTTGACGACCCCAGGGCCGCGTCCAGGCCCGAGGCCGTCCAGCGCGTTGTCATCTGCAGCGGCAAGGTATTCGCCGACCTGGCCGCAAGTGAGCAGTACGCCAGCGCCGAGCAGGTAGCCATCGTCCGGGTGGAGGAGCTTTACCCGTTCCCGGCCAGGAGGCTGTCCGCGGTGCTGGCCCGCTACCAGTGGGCAGAGGAGGTGGCCTGGCTCCAGGAGGAACCCAGGAACCGGGGTGCCTGGTCCTTCGTGGCGCCGCGACTCCGGCCGCTCCTCAGGCCAGGTGTGACACTGAGCTATATCGGCCGCCCGGCGCTTCCCAGCCCTGCCGTGGGATCGCTGGTCATGCACAGGCAGGAGCAGCAGCGCATCATCGAGGCTGCCTTTTCCAGGGTCCGTACACCTGCCGCCGCTCAGGGAGTGTAGGCCATGCCAGTGGAACTCCGGGTCCCGCCAATGGGAGAGTCCATCTTCGAAGCCACCGTTGGCCGTTGGCTGAAGGGCGAAGGGGACCGCGTGGAAGCAGGGGAAACGGTGCTGGAGCTGGAGACCGAGAAGGTCAACGTGGAGGTCAGCGCGCCGCAGGCTGGCGTGCTGCAGAGGGTCATGAGGAAGACCGGGGAGACGGTGAGGGTCGGCGAGCCGCTGGGAGTGATTGCGGAGGCTGCTGCAACCGCCGCCGTCCGGGAAGAGGTGCCCACTCCAGCCGCCCCACAGCCCCAGGAGCGTGCCTGGGGTGCTCCCGCCCGCCCCAAGGCCGAGGCGGAGACGGTGACAGAAGAGGGCGAGAAGGTCATGGCAACGCCGGTGGCCCGCCGCATAGCGGCCAGGCATGGCATTGACCTCTCGCAGGTAAAGGGCACTGGAAGGGAAGGGCGCATCACTCAGGAGGACGTGGAGCGTCACCTGGCGCAGCTCAAGGAGGGCCAGGAGGGGCCAGCTACGGCAGTTGCCGAGGCCCCGACGGCTCCCCCCGCAGCCGCTGAGCCTCAGCCCGCAGCCCGGGCCAGGCCAGCCAGGCATGAGGAGCGGGTGAAGCTTTCCCGCCGGCGGCAGACCATCGCCCGCCGGCTGGTGGAGGCCCACCAGACAGCCGTGATGACGACCACCTTCAACGAGGTGGACATGAGCGGCATACTGGAGCTGCGGGGCCGCAGGCGGGCGGCCTTCAAGGAGCGCCACGGCGTTGACCTTGGGCTGATGTCCTTCTTCGTCAAGGCGGTCATCGGCGCGCTCAAGGCCTTTCCCCAGTTCAATGCGGAACTCCAGGGAGACGAGCTAGTTTACAAGTACTACTACGATATCGGCATAGCCGTAGGGTCCGAAGAAGGGCTGGTGGTGCCAGTCTTGCGGGATGCCGATAAAATGGGCTTCGCCGAGATAGAGGCCGCCATAGCCGACCTGGTGCAACGGACGCAGCAACGCAAGCTCCGGTTGGAGGAACTCCAGGGCGGCACCTTCACCATCACCAACGGTGGCGTTTTCGGCTCGATGCTGTCCACTCCAATTCTCAATCCGCCCCAGGTGGGTATCCTCGGAATGCACCGCTTCGTAGAGCGGCCCGTTGCAGTCAATGGCCAGGTAGTGGTACGGCCCGTGATGTACCTTGCCCTGACCTACGACCATCGCGCAGTAGACGGGCGGGATGCCGTCCTGTTCCTGGTCCGCATAAAGGAGCTGCTGGAAGACCCGGCCAGAATGCTGCTAGAGGTCTAGGCCCTCATTTCCAGCCAAAGGAGCCATCCCTGTCGGGGGAAAGCAGCAGCCTGTGCCCCTGGCTGCACTTGTAACGCTCTTCCCTGAGCTCCCAGCGCTTGACGCCCAGTGAAGAAAGATGCATGGCTTCGCCGCAGAATGGGCAGTGCATCCCGTAGACCAGCCGGTTGCCGTGACGCATCAGCTTCACTCTGAGTACCGTGTTGGCCAGGGGAGCGAAATTGCCCACGTACCGGACTACAAACTCAGTGCCTGTGCTGATGACGCCTTTTCCCCTGTCGCCAGATGCATGAGTCTCGTAGTTGTAGTCCACGTAACCACATTGTAGGCATTCAGGCTCCTCGTAGCTCATCCATAGCCGCGCGCCACACCGTGGGCAATGTCCCCTGCGCTGGGGCGTTACCTTCTCGCAGTCCTGGGTGAGCTGCACCGTGGATGGATGAGTCCTCGTGTAATTGACTAGTAGTACCACTCCTCTCCTCCCTTCTTTCTTCCTTCAACACCTGGTGGAGTCTCTGCCAGTCCCTACCATACGGGCGCAGTGGCTAACGCAGTGATAACACCAAAGTCCCTGGGCTAAAACGTACCAGGGCGCAGAGTGTCAGCACCCCACAACTATCCTGGCAGCCCCGCTGGCTACAGGTCTGGGCTGAGACGACAGCATTCATTTCCTGTAAGTGAGACCTGAGCCACCACGACCTTTCAACCGGGGATTGAAACGGACTCAAGCAACCGGCCTTGTCGCCGGCTCCTGGGAGTACCTCAGAAAGCCCAGGCCGCTTGAGGGCTACGAGCGGGGCCAGAGACGTACTCGCTTGCCTGAGAGTTCCCCACTGAGGCAGAGCTTTCGCAAGGGCCCTCCAGGCCAATTCCCATGGATGGCTGTATATTCGTCTGTTTCGGCGGTATATTAGCCAGCCAAACGGGAGAGCACATCTGTGTGAGTCTATCAGGATAATAAGTGAAACCCCTTACGTATCCAGGTAGCCGGGGCCAACAGCTATGCCGTAACCCCATTGGCCTTGGCCCGCTGGCAGGGCTTCGATGGTCGGCCCCCTTCCCGATACGGTGGTGCGGAGCGGGCAGGCGGGCACAACCGCCTTTGCTTCGTGGGCGCCCGTGAACTGCAAAAGCCCGGCCCACGCGGCGCCAGTTGGCGATGAGGCGAGTGCTGGCACTGCCACCGTGAGGCACCGGGGCACGCCACCGGGTGAACGGAATGTCACAAATCACGAAAATTGCTCATCAACCTGCTTGCATATTAATCGAATTGTCGTTTAAGATTTGCCACTAGAGTGGCAGTCCAGGTACTACCCGGCACATGCATAGTAGAAAGCGGGCACTAACGAAAGGGACCTGAATCATTGCAGCTATTACAGCAGGAGGTGGTGTTATGGATATCAGTGTGCTAGAAAGGGCTCTAAGGTCGGCCCTCCAGACCCGCACCGTTCGCCCTGAGCTTGCGCTGGTGGCCGAGAACTGCTGGGCTTCCACCAATATTCCTGGTGAATTCGCCGCAGCCGCAGAGACCCTGGCGCAGCGCTCCCGCTCCACGGGTACCCGAAAGGGCATCCTGGACATAAAGGCGCACCGCTGGCTATAGTTAGACCAGCAAGCCCAAGGCCGATAGACTGTTTGTACCGAGAGGGGATCCGACGAGAGGTAGAGACATCCCTGGCCCGTTACTTGCCTGACCAGCAGGCCAGGGATGCCATGCTCTACGCGTTGAGGCGCCCCGGCTATTGTCTTCATTCAGAGGCAGCGTGCAGGTCGGGTAGCATTGCCTTGGGCGCCTATCTTGCCATCAGGAGCGATGTAGCCGAGGCCGCTTTTAAAGGGGCTGCTGCTGTCGAACTGGAGGCAGAAGCCGCCTTCATGTTCGATGCTGTAGCCGATGGCCAGACAGACCCTGGTGGCCTGGACCCAGCCGAGGAGCTAGCCCTGGCTATCGCCCTGCTGAACTGCGGGGCTGCCGTTGCCTGTGAGGCTGTCCAGTTGGCGGGGAGCGATTGCTGCGGCCCCGAAGCCCTTCTCCTGGTGCATAGCAGCTATGCCCTGGCAGCAGCCGGGCAGTTCCTGGATGCTCGGTTTCCCAAGCAGGATGTCGTTACTACCGACGACGCCCTCAGGATGACTTTTCTCAAGGGTGGTAGCCTTGGCAGGCTTGCCGCCGGCTTCGGGGCCGCTCTAGCTACTACCAACCGGCAACTGGTGGACCTGTTCTCGGAGTTTGGCCTCAATCTGTTCACCTATCTCCAGCTAGTGGACGACCTTCGGGATGCTTGCCCGGCTGAGGGTAGCCCACTAGACCTGTCGCAGCGCAAGAAGACCGTGCCTCTGGTGTTCTGGTACAACTCTTTGCCCCCCCCGCAAAGTCAGCCCGGCAGTGGTATAATCCCGCAGAGGTATAGCCCCGGCCCCGAGTTCCGCGAACAGTTCAGGGTCTCTGGCGCAGAGCTGTTCGGCGCCATTGTCGCAGAGACGTACCTCAACAAGGCCAAAGAGAACCTTGCAGCTCTTAAGGCGCTGCGGTGCAGGGTGGATGGGCTTGAGCACCTGGTCCATTCCGTCGAAATCTTTCCTGGCGACGTGGCGGCGGGTCCATCAGCAGATCTCGGCCCAGGGGACCCGCCTACCTAAGCTGGCGGCCTTCGAGCTGCTGGTCGCCTACCTGGCCGTTGCCTCCGTGGCCTACCTCTCGACGCTCCAGCCAGGGTCTCTGGGAGTCAGGGTCGGGCTGTGCAAGGGCGCTCCCTGCATATCCTGGGTCATGCCCGGTGGACAGGCCTGGGATGAAGGGGCCAGGCCCGGAATGCCCGTCCTGCGGCTGGATGACCTCACGCTTTCGGAGGACAACGCCAACGTATTCCTGGCTGCAGAGATACACGAGATCACCGTCCAGCCACCGGATGGAAGCATCCTGACCATTACCCGCCAGGGCGAGGTCATTAGCCAGTACCCCATGAAGTTCTCGCTCTGGGTCATCGGGGGCATGTTCGCACTCCTAAGCTCCGCTGTCCTGTTACGCAGGCCCGACTTGCACGCGGCCAGGATGTTCGGCCTGTTCTCGGTATTCACCTCGCTGGCCCTGGCCATAGGGCCCAGCGCCGGCGGGCCAAGTCCACCCTGGGCCATAGTGGCCCAGTTCCTCACCTTCGCTGGCGTCGGCGCCTCCTTCCTCCCCCTGGTGGTCGCGCTCATGGGGGAAGCACCCTACTGGTACAGGAACTTCGTTCGCCCTGTAGTACTGGGCGTCGGCCTCGCTATTACCGCCGGTTTCCTCGTGGCAGTACTCGAAGTCCCCTCCCTGTACCAGGTCGTCCGGCCAGCTTTGTTCCTGTATGTATCAGCCTGCGTGCTGGCCGGCGGGTTCCTGGTTATCAGGGAGACACGGCACCCGTCAGTCCTCCGCCGGCAGCAGGCGAGGATCATCCTGTGGGGGATAGTCCTCAGCACCTTCCCCTTCGTGGTCCTCACGCTGGTGCCAGAGGCCCTGGGAGCAGAGGCAATCGTCCCCGAGCACATCACAGTAGTAACCTGGGGACTGATGCCCGCTTTCTTCGCCTACGCCATCCTCCACTACCAGTTGCTGGGCATCCGCCGGCTGGTACACAGGGGCATGGTGTATAGCCTGACGACGGTGGGCCTGCTGGTCATCATCACCATCATATGGACGGCCCTGGTCTCAGCCATTGATGCCGCTGCTGGCGTATACCAGGGGTACGTGGTCCCGGCCCTGGTGGTAGGCGGAATACTCCTGTTCTCGGTGTTGCGGCTGGTCATGCGCTGGCTGGTGGACAGGTTCATTTACCGGGATATCATTGACTATCACACCTTCATCGAGGTGGTGCGGGAGGACCTGCTGACCTCCCGCCGCACGGACAATGTCGCCACGGGCATGGCGCAGCGCCTCGCCCAGGCCCTGCGGCTGGAGTCGGCGCTGCTGTTCCTGGGAGAGGAGCCGCGCACAGCGCAGCTAGTGGCGACCGTGGGGGAGCGCTCGGAGCACATCCTCAAGCACCTGCACCCGCACCTCCAGGTCTACATCCAGGGCCCCAGGGACAGGAACCTGGTGGAGCTACACTGGGAGTCGGACTTCCTGCTGCTGGCGCACCTGTCTGTGGGAGGCAAGTACCTGGGCTACCTGCTCCTGGGGCCGAAGCATGCGGGAGAAGCCTTCGTAGAGGAGGAGCGCCGGCTGGTGGCCATGATCCTTCCCATCCTGGCGCTGGCCATAGACAAGAGCGAGCTGTCGGAGGAGCTGAGGGCATTGAACCGCCGACTCATCAGGGCAGGGGAGGCCGAACGCGCCCGCATCTCCAGCGACCTGCATGACGGCCCACTCCAGAAGGCCATGCTGCTGGCAGGCGTTGCCGGGGCCTCAGTGGAGGACTCCAGCGGCCTGGCGCGACAACTGGCCTCGGAGCTGCGCGAGATATGCTCCAGGCTGCGCCCCGCCATTCTGGACGACCTGGGCGTGGTGCCGGCGCTGGAGTGGCTGCTGGAAGGCGTATCCAGGCGCTCGGGCATTGCCACCAGCCTCGAACTGGACAACTTCCACGAAGAGGAGAGGCTGCCGCCGGACGTGGAGCTGGCCATATTCCGCGTTACCCAGGAGGCAGCCAACAACACCTTGAAGCATGCCAGCGCCACGGCCCTGGAAGTATCTCTTTCGAAGGAATTCCCCACCATAGTGTTAAAAATAGTTGACAACGGAGTAGGGTTCTCCATACCATCCCGTGGAGTGGCTGGATTCGGCATCTCGGGGATGCGCGAGCGTGTCATGCAACTGGACGGCTCCTTCGAAATCTATACTGCGCCAGGGCGAGGCACCACAGTAATCGCTCGCATTCCTGCCGTTGCGGGACCAGCGGGGGAGGATCTATATGAAGCTCGCGCAGAAACTAAGAGTCCTCATCGTTGATGACCACAGGATGTTCCGAGAGGGCATCCGCAGCAGGCTGGAGAACGAGTCGGACATCTGCGTGGTAGGAGAGGCGGCCTCGGCAGAGGAGGCCCTGTCCCTGGTCAACGAGACCGACCCTTCCATCGTGATCCTGGATATCCGCCTGCCCGGCATGTCAGGGATAGAGTTGGCCCGCATCCTGCGCAGGCAGCGGCCGGCGCTGAAGATCCTGGTCCTCAGTGGCTACGACTTCGACCAGTACGTGCGGGCGGCGGCCCGCGTCGGCATCGAAGGCTACCTGGTGAAGGACGCCCCCCAGGAAGCCCTGGTGCAGGCCGTCCGGGAAATCGCCGCCGGGGGCGCCGTGCTCCCACCGAATATTGCCTCCAAGGTGATGCGCAGCTACGCTTCCGGCTCGTCCAGCATCCGGGAGCGCCAGATATGGGAGCTTACCGTGCGAGAGACAGAGATACTGGAGCTGATTTACCAGGGGCTGCGCAACGCCGAGATTGCCCAGCGCCTGTCCATATCGCCGCGCACGGTCGAGGTCCACGTGGGCAGCATCATCGCCAAGCTAAGGGCGCAGAGCCGCACCGAGGCCGTCCGCATCGCCCTGGAAAACAACCTCATCAGGTAAGTCCCTGCCCGCCTTCCACAGCGCCGCCCCAGGCCAGTCCTCGGTCCCTCTCGGCATGCTTGCCAGCCCGGGGCTTCCTGTCCATGCCCTGAAAGCCACCTTCTCCTCAGCCTGCCATCGTGGCCCCTCAGGCCAGATGTGGCCGGTGCCACGCGCCAGCACGCGCGGAAGGCCCGAAGTTGACGTGTCCAGCCTCAGGGGCGACAATGGGTACGCGGGGAGCAGAGATATTCCAAGGGGCGCGCCTTCTCGGACCCGTGCATGCCGCCCCGGGCGAGGCGAAGGATGGGGATTGCAAGAGACTGGAAGGTAGTTTTCCTTTCCGCGATGATGGTGGCGCTCGTCGGACTGCTGGCCGCCTGCTCGGAGGAGCAGCCCTCGCCTTCTCCGACCAGCACTACCGTAGCTGCCAGCACAGGTGGAGCGCTGAAGGTGATCGTCGCTTCTTCTGACCTGGCCGTGGGGCAGAACCGGTTCACCTTCGGCCTGCTGGACGGCAACTCCAGCCCTGTCCGGGCGCCACAGGCGGAGTTGACATTCTATGACCTGCGCAGCAGTCCGCCCCAGCCAAAGCTGCAGGCATCGGCCGTCTTCAGGCAGTGGCCGGCGGGAGCGGCTGGCGTCTATGTCACGCAGGTGTCCTTGGACTACGCTGGGCCATGGGGCGTGGAGGTAAAGGTCTCCACCCAGGGCGGCCAGGTGGAGGCCGGCACCGCCGGGTTCATGGTAAAGGAGGACAGCTCTTCGCCCAGCATCGGAGAGCCTGCGCCCAGGAGCCGCAACAAGACCGCACGGGACGTGCCAGGCCTGGACCAGTTGACCTCAGCCACCGAGCCTGACCCGGAGCTGTACCAGATGACCATCGCCGAGGCCATTGACAGCGGCAGGCCCACGCTGGTCACCTTCGCCACGCCGGCCTTCTGCCAGACCCAGACCTGCGGCCCCCAGGTGGATGTGGTATCAAAGCTCAAGGAGAAGTACAGGGGGCGGGCCAACTTCATCCACGTGGAGGTATACGATAATCCCGCAGAGATGCAAGGGAACATATCCAGAGGCCGCCTGTCCCCCGTTTTGCAGGAGTGGGGCCTGCAAACCGAGCCATTCACCTTTGTCCTGGACCGCGAAGGCAAGGTCGCAGCCAAATTCGAAGGCTTCACCACCGAGGCGGAGCTGGACGAGGCCCTGGTCAGGGTGACCAGCTAGCCAGAAGCCATGCGCTGCCCCTCGTCGTCGGCCCACTTGTCCAGAGTTACAGCCCAGGCTGGCGCCGCCGTGGCGCTGCTCGCCCTGCTGGCTGTGGCGCTGCTATGGTCCCCAAAGGGCGCGGCGGCCAACGGGAACACTATTGAGGTGTACAGGGGCAAGGCTGGGGGGTACGAGGTCATCGTGGGTGTGCTGCCGGCGAAGCCCGCCGTCGGCCAGGTGCACTTCAGCGTAACGCCCAGGAACGCCCAGGACTCCCAGGTGGTGGGCCATGTCCGCATCCTCATGGTGGCCTACGACCCCGAAGGCAATGCGGCATACCAGACGCTGGCCGTTAACTCACCTGCCGCGCCCGAGTACTATGACGCCAACTTCAATATCGAGGCCGCCGGGGTGTGGACCTTCGTGGTGGAGCTGAGCAGCGCTGAGCTAGGCGACGCCCGGGTCTCCTTTCCACTGGCTATTGAGGCGCCGGCCTCTTCCCCGGGCATTGCGGGGACAGTCCTCTGGGTCGTCATATTTGCCGCGCTGGTGGGCGGCAGCCTCTATCTCTGGCGCAGCTCCCGCCGCGCGCTAAGGAGACGCCAGTAACCTGCTCAATCGCTAATCTCGTCTATGACCAGCGCGTCGCCCTCGCGGTGGTACTTTACTGTAACCGGCAGGCCCAGCAGCATGTGCTCCCGCAAGTGGGACGGCGTGAATCCCTGGAACACCTTCCCCCTGGCCTCCAGGGTCCACCGCATCTTGCTGGCGTCCTCGACCGTGAGAGTGTCCAGCTCCAGAAGGGAGCGCGCGCTGACGTCCACGATGGCGCCTCGCACGGTGCCGGTCTGCTGGGCCTCGGGACTCTGGCGCGGGCCGCCAGACGCCTCGCCGCAGCCCGCCACCAGCAGGAGAAGAAGGGCTATCAGCGCAGCGAGATGGAGCGCCTTCGGCTGGGGCCAGGTCACAGGTGCCTCAGGACGTACATAAGCTGTTCGGAGGCAGGCTGGGGCGGCTCCCTGCGGTACCCCCCGAAGACTTCCACCACCGCCAGGCCGTTGGCCGCGAAGAGCCTCTGGAGTTCCTCTGGAAAGAAGTACCGGCGCTGTATGACAAACTCCCTGGTGGTAACAGTGCCATCGGGCGCCGTTACCTGAAAGATATGCTTGCGGCGCTCCATCTGGCGCTCCCTGTCCAGGGTGTACACGTTCCAGCCCCTGACCCTGTTGCCCGTCCGGGGGTCGAGGGTGTCCACCCTCGGCACGGGGCCATCCGGGCAGTGGGCCAGCCTGCTCCAGGGTATGAAGACGTCCACCAGCAGCCGGCCGCCAGGAGCAAGGTGGGCCGCGCAGCGCCGTAACACAGAGTCTTGGGCGTGGGGCGTGAGGAAGTAGTTAAAAGTGTAGAACGGGACAATGACCAGGTCGTAGGTCGCGTCGAGGGCAAGGTCACAGGCATCGGCCTGGGCAATGCTGACGCGCTGCCTGGTGCCGCCGTCCTCCTGGGCCAGGCGAAGGCGCAGAAGCTCCAGCATCTCAGGAGAAATGTCCACGGCCACGACCGGTACCCCGGCCCGCGCCAGCGGCACTGTCAGCCGCCCTGAGCCTGCGCCTATCTCCAGGACCGGCGTGCCAATGCCCCTGGCGTACTCCAGGTACAGCGGCAAGTCGTCCAGCCGGTCGCCGACGTAGAGGTCGTAGAACTCGGCGAAGTCTTTGTAGACATCTGCTCCCTGCGACATCGGGCTGCTGTCCACCTGCTGCCTGTGTAGCCTGTGCCTGCCGTGCCCCCAGTATAGCACACGAAGCGCCGGCGCCGGGCCGAAGGGCCCATGCGTGCACAGGCGCGGCCCTCGGCAGAGACGTAGTCCAGCGTTTGAGACGACGAATAGATGAGGGCCAAAAAGTGCCCCAATTTTGATTGACTGGGACGGCAGCAGTTGCATAACGTTACTGTGCAGGGGAGGTGACCTATGCGCACGCTGCGGAAGACCCGTTTCCTAGCCTTACATGCGCTTGTTGTAGTTATTCTGTCTGTCGTTGCGGCCGGGGCAGCATCGGCTAGCTCGCAGGTGGCCGCGCCGCCGGTGGTTGTCCTGGCAGACCTCAGCGCCATCCGGCAGTCCGAGGACGGCATCAACCTGACCAAAGCTTTCATAAGCCTGGCCACGGCCCTCCATGACAAGCAGCCGTTCATGCTGGTCCCCCTGGACCGGCCGGACAAGGTCTACGGGCCACTGCCGGCCCAGGACCCCGGGTTCCAGGCCTTGATGGCCGAAGTCAACGGCCTGCTGGAGTCGCCGGAGACGGGCCAGCAGCCCGATATCTTTGCTGCCCTGGCCAGCGTCTCCGAGTTGCTGGCCGGCGAGCGGGGTGTCCAGCTTTACCTGGTGACTGGGGGAAGCTGGCCTGCGGACATCTCCCAGCTTGGCCCGCGCCTGACGCCGCTGGTCAATTTTTTCAAGCAGAACTCCTGGGCCATCAATGGCGTAAGCCTTCCCGGTGCCTCGGAGCCCGTCCAGGGACTGCTGCGCTGGGTCGCCACCAGCTCTGGCGGCAAGGTGTTCACCCTCACCCTGCCTGATGGCTTCAAGGGCCTGACGGACGCTGTGCTCAGGGACAGCGCCAAGGGCGCGCTCTCCCAGATCGGCGGCGGGATGCTGGAGCCTAACCAGTTGCCCACCTACTCGGTGAGGATAGCCCCGGGGACGCGAGAGACCACGCTGCTCTTCTTCAAGGACAGCCCCAGCGGCTACCTGAGGCTCACCAACCCGTCCGGCTTCGAGGCCTCCGCGGGTGACCGCTCGGTGTCCACTGTCTCCGAGACGCCTTACCTGGTAGTCTGGCGCCTGGTGGACCCCGCGCCCGGCGTCTGGAAGGTGGAAGCCCACGACTTCCAGGGCCTCCTTTCCGCATGGCAGTACTCAGCCAACAAGTACTACCCCTTCATGGAGCCGCTGCCCACGGTGCCTCTAAGCGAACCGGCAACACTGGTTGCATCCATCAGGGACGGCCAGCGCGTGGCTGTCCTGGACAAAGTCCAGATGTTCGCCAGGGTTACCACGCCCGAAGGGGCTGTCCTGGTACATGAGATGAACGACCAGGGCCGGGCAGGCGACGCCGTGGCGGGAGATGGCTACTTCTCGGTGACAGTGCCACCCCTGGAGCTGGCGGGCAACTACGCTGTCAACCTGGAGCTGGCCTGGCCCGAGTATGATTACCGCATGTCCTCCCAGGGCGAGTTCTCGGTCCGGCCCTTCCCATCCGTCGAGCTTTCACCAATCAGGGTCGAGGGACTGAAGCCTGGAGAAAAGGCCAAGGTCGCCACTGCCACAGTGCATGTCCAGGGTGAGCCATACGCCATTCCCACCGAGCAACTGACGGCTGCCATCGCCTCGGACGTTGACAACAGGGGGACGGTGGAGGTGGTGCCGCAGCGGCTCCTGGACCAGGGCCGGGCCTGGCAGTTCGACGTTTACTTCACGCCCCAGGAGGAAGGGCTGCATACCCTGGTGCTGACCCTGGGCCTCCAGTACGCGGGCAGGCCATACGTACACACCTCCGATTCGCTGGTGCTGTCGTCCCTCCTGCCTGCGCCGCCTGCCGCGCCCAGCGAGCCACCTGCCCCGGTGACGGCGCCCGCGCCTTCGGTCCCGGCCCCGGGGCCTCGCGGCTTTCCCTGGGGGCTGCTGGCCATACCCGCCCTGGCGCTGGCGGCCCTGGTGTACTGGCTTACCAGGCCAAGCCCACGGGGCTACCTGGTCAGCGACCGCAACGAGCTGGTAGTGGACTTCCGCAACATGAGGCGTCATCCCATCATGAACCTGTTGTCCAAGAACACGGTGCGGGGCTCCGAACTCAAGCTGCCAGGGTTTGAGGAGGTATCCTTCCAGTTCATGGGGAAGCGTGTCGCGCTGAGGACGCGCCGCACCACGCCCACGGTGCGGGTGAACAACCAGCCCCTTGTTGACGAGATGACACTTGGCGACCGGACCTGGATCGGCGCCCACGGCAAGCTGTATAGCTTCCTGCTCAGGCCCCCCCAGGAGCCTCAGGCGGCCTTCGGCGGCGACGACGGCAACTAGCTCTTGGGGCCTGCCTTACTGAGGCCGGCTTCTGGACCAGCAGATGGGCCCGCCTGGATGCAGGCGGGCCCATGTGCATTCTGCCGTCTCACTTGACGACAGGGCGATGGCTGGCCCTACTGGCTCTCGGCGATGGTAATGGCCTTGATGACGTCGCCCCTGGTGGTCGCGATCTGAGGGTCACGAGGGGTGATGTTGGTCAGCACGTCCATGCCCCTGATGACCTTGCCAAAGACAGAGTGGCAGGAAACGCCGGGCGCCGCGCAGTCCTTGGGCGAGCCGTCGGGGTTGAGGCCGTCCAGGTGGGGAGTAGCCACGTAGGTAATGAAGAACTGGGAGCCATTGGTGCCACGCCCGTTCCTGATGCCCGCGTTGGCCATGGAGAGTACGCCTGGGCCATCGTGGCGCAGGCTGGGATGGAACTCGTTGTCAAAGAAGTAGCCTGGGCCGCCCACGCCAGTCCCGGTCGGGTCGCCGCCCTGGGCCATGAAGCCAGGGATAACCCTGTGGAAGGTCACGCCATTATAGAACCCCTCACGGGCCAGGAAGACGAAATTGTTCACAGTCGTGGGGGCCTCGCGGGCGAATAGCTCGATAACAATCTCACCGCCCTTTTCCATCTGGATGGTGGCCGTGTACTTCCTGTTAGGGTCTATGACCATAGGAGGCGGAGCGCTGTACTGCTTGATGCCTCCGGAAGTGGGCACCGTCCTGGCCGCAGCCGGGGCTGCCGTAGGCTCCGACGCGGAGCCACAGGCTGCCATGAAGGCCAGGGCTGCAATAAAAAGCGGAGCGATTGTATTGAACACCTTCTTGGACACCATACCTACTCCACAACGACCTTATTGCTGCGCGAGGCCCTGACCTGAGTGCTGGCCGCCGTCGTGTGGGCGAGGCCCAGGCCGGCCCTCGCTGAATATTGCCAGAGCCAGTGGCCAGTGTCAACGACCTCGCTGGGCTGGCCCGCCCACCGCCAGGGGGCTATTGCCCCCTGGCCTCTGGACCTCGCCAGCCGCTCCCCTGACGAATGTCTTGCGTCGGAACGCAAAATTCAGTTGACTCATACATTTTCAAGTCTTAACATTGACAAAGTATTCTAAGGATGAATGCCATCATACCGGTGTCCTCAGCTTGTGGCGCCGGCGTGGGCCAGGAGAACCGTCCAGCCAAGTGGCACGTTATACAAGCAGGAAAGCCATTCAATAACCTGGAAGAGGCTACCTATGAGCGGCGACTCTCAGCCAGGCAATCCCAAATCTGACGCCTGGTTCAGACAATTAGCCTTTGCCTTCGAGACACTGGGCGACGCGGTCACCATCGTTGACACCGCCGATACCATCATCTTCGTTAACTCTGCCGCAGAGAAGCTGTACGGTTACTCCCGGGAAGAGATGCTGGGGCAGCCCATCACCTTGATAGTCCCTCGATCGAGTTCGCCTGTCAGCGACCAGATGGTCAAGTCCTCTCCCTCGGAGCGATGGGAAGGCGACGTGACCAGGGTACGGAAGGGGGGTGACCACTTCCCCGTCCACCTGACTGTCACATTCCTGCGGGACGAGGGCGGCCAGGTCATCGGCCGCATCGGCGTGGCCCAGGATATCTCCACACGCATCAGGGCAGAAGAGGCTACCAGGCGATTGGCGCTGGAAAATGCGGTGCTGGCCGAAATCGGACGTATAGTAAGCTCTTCCCTCGATATAAGCGAAGTGTACGAGGTGCTGGCGGCTGAAATCTGCAAGCTTATCCCCTTCGACGGGCTGGCGGTGGAGCTCATCAACAGCGACTCGGGCACTTTCGTCAATGCATACACCGCTGGCGTGGATATACCCGGGTGGAGAGTAGGGGAGTCACGCCCTGTGCGGGGCACACTGGCGGAGGAAGTGGTCAACTCCCAGGTTGGCATAATAGCCTCCGGCGATGCAGCCAGCAGCCCGCCTTCCAGGCCCATACCCGAGGCCGAAGGCATGTCCGCCGGATTTCGCTCCGTCCTGATAGTCCCTCTCAAGTCCAAGAACGAGGTGATAGGCGTCCTCAGCGTGGGGTCGCTCTCGCCAGATGCCTACGACGAGTCCCGGCTCCGGCTGGCCGAACGCATCGCCGCCCAGATCGCCGGCGCCATTGCCAACTCCAGGCTGCACGCCGACCTTCAGCGGGAAGCCAGGCACAAGGCCCTGCTGGCCGAGATAGGCCGGACCATTGGCATGTCCCTCGACATAGATGAAGCCTACTGCGCCTTCGCCGAGCTGGTATCGCACCTCATACCCTTCGACAGGATAGCCATCAACCTTATCAACCCAGATGGCAAGACCCTGACCAGCGCCTATGTTATGGGCATGGATATTCCAGGACGACGCCAGGGAGAGATGCTCGCCCTGGAAGGTTCCCTGACCCTCAAGGCCATGGAAGCCTGGTCGGGCCTGCTGCTACAGCCAGGCCCTGAGGAGGATGTTACGGCCCAGTTCCCCGCGCTGGCACCGATGCTGGCAGGAGGGCTGCGCTCCTTCATAGCCGTGCCGCTGGTCTCCAGAGACAGGGTCATCGGCGTCCTGCACCTGGCCTCCAAGAAGCCAATGGCCTATACGGGCCAGGACCTGGTGCTGGCGCAAAGCGTAGGCGCCCAGATCGCCGGCGCTATTGCCAATGCCCAGCTCAACGCCGAGTTCAAGCGGGCCGACGAGGCGCTCCGCCGTCAACTGGCTGCTATGGACACCTCCATAGATGGGATAGCCATCGTGGACCAGAGGGGCAGTCTGCTTTACGTAAACAACGCCCTGGTCAAGATGTACGGCTATGACCGCCCCGAGGAGCTCCTGGGCAACTTGTGGGACATCCTTTACAACGAAGAGGAGGTTGTACGGATCAAACAGGAAGTCCTGCCGCAGGTCTATCGCGAAGGCCAGTGGCGGGGCGAGACCATCGGCAAGCGCAGGGACGGTAAGACATTTCCCCAAGAGATATCCCTGAGTTCCATCCAGGGAGGCGGCCTCGTCTGCATAGACCGGGACATTACCGAGCGCAAGCGACTGGAGGAGCAGCTATTCCAGTCCCAGAAGATGGAGGCCGTGGGCCGGCTGGCAGGTGGCATCGCCCACGACTTCAACAACCTGCTGACCGCCGTCATGGGCTACGCCTACCTGGCGATGAATGTCATGCCCAGGGACAGCAGCGTGTACCGCTACCTGGAAGAGATACAGGCCTCGGCGGAGCGCGCGGCCAACCTCACCAATCAGCTCCTGGCCTTCTCACGCCGGCAGATTGCCAAGCCGCGCGTGGTTGACCTCAACGACCTCATCAGGAAGCTGGACCTGATGCTCCGACGCCTGATCGGGGAAAACATAGAGTTCTCCCCGGTCCTGGAGCCTGAGCTATGGCCGGTGAAGGTTGACCCCGGCCAGATAGAGCAGGTGCTGGTCAATCTGGTGGTGAACGCCCGGGATGCCATGCCCGCAGGCGGAAGGCTGAGCATCAAGACCGAAAATGCCGGGCTGGACCATGGCAACGCACAGCAGCACCCTGAGCTGGCCCCTGGCGATTACGTCGTGCTGTCAGTAAGCGACACAGGCATCGGCATGACCGACTACGTTAAGGCCCACCTCTTTGAGCCTTTCTTTACGACGAAACCCGTTGGCAAGGGGACGGGGCTGGGGCTTTCAACCTGCTACGGTATCATCAAGCAAAGCGGCGGCCATATCACCGCCCAGAGCAAGGCAGGCCGCGGCGCGACCTTCACTATCTACCTGCCCAGGGCCAGGGAAGCGGCCAGGCCATCCGTGGAGGTGGGGCAGTCCTCGCAATTGCCAGGAGGAAACGAGACGGTGCTGGTCGTGGAGGACGAGCCGACCCTCAGGTACCTGGCCGTCCATATCCTGCGGGAGCGCGGCTACCACGTCCTGGAGGCCGCCGACGGCCTGGAGGCCCTGGCGGTGGCAGAAGCCCACGCAGACGAGGTAATCCACCTGTTATTGACAGACGTGGTCATGCCCCACATGGACGGCAAGCAGCTCGCCGAGCAGTTGAAGCGCATCCACCCGGAGACCAGGGTCCTTTTCACCTCGGGGTACACCAACGACATCGTTGTGCGCAACGGGGTACTGCGACAGGGTGCGGCCTTCCTCTTGAAGCCCTACTCTGTGGCCACCCTCGCCGTCAAGGTGCGCGAGGTCCTGGACCGCGCCAGTCAAGGCAGCACCCAGGAAGCAATGGGCAGCTTCGACCGGGGCTAGTAGTCTGTCACTCATGAATTGATGGAATGTTCCCCCTCATCCCCTCGACAAGCTCGGAGCCTGCCCCCAGCACAGCCGAGGGGGCAGGCTCTGACCTTCTCCCGCCAGGGGCGAAGGGACTTCCTCGCTCTGGACGGGAGAGGGCTGACTTTATCAAATCACAGGTGACAGACTACTAGGGCCTACCTTACGATCCGGCTGAAAGACGGGCCTTGCGGGTGCACAGGGGAGGGCCAGTTGGCGTCGCAGGACCACAGATCGCCATTCCAGATGGTCAGGCCATGTGGCGCGGGGCCGTCAGCAGGGTACTGGATGCGGTCCATCTCTTCCCCGGTCTCAACGTTGTACTTGACGATTAGCTTCAGGCCTGTGTGGGACATCCACATCCCTTCGCCGTCCCAGGCGAGGCCATGGGGGCGGTCGTAGGGCACGTCAATGTTCCTGAGCACCTTGAAAGTCCTGGGGTCCACCAGCTTCATCCCCTTGGGCCTGAAGCAGGTAATCCACAGCAGTCCCTCCACCCATTCGAGGCCATGAATGCCGCCACCGTCGGGCGTTGGGTAGCGGGCCACCACGCAGCCGGTCCTCATGTCGCACTTCAGAATTGCCGGCGCGCCGGTGTCGGTGCGTCGCGGATAGCGGGCCTGTGCCGGGGCGTTGGAGCCTATCCAGAAGTAGCCATCGCCTATGGTGAGGCCCGAGGCGTTCTCGGCCGGAGTGGGGATGGTGCGGATGGGCCTGAGGTCGGAGTCCAGCAGGTGGATTTCCTCGGTGGCCTGGTCTATCACCCACAGGCCTTCGGGGCTTGCCTGGAGGCCGTTGGGCATCGTCGCTGGCGGCGCAATTCGCGTTTCAAGCTGCATGTCTCAAGTCACCGTCCTCAGGAGTCATTCCTTCATTGCTTCTGGGAGTCCCGTGTATTGACTGCCGGCGTTACCGCTTGTGGACAAGATGAAGGGCTGCCTCAAGGGCCAGATAGTAGCCGTACAGGCCAAAGCCCATGACAACGCCCCGGCAGGCCGGCGCTATGGTGGAGACAGTGCCCCTGCTGGTCGGGTTGGATATGTGTACCTCGATGGTAGGGAAGCGCACCTGGCTTATGGCCGCCGCCAGGGCGGGATGGCCCGTCGTGTAGCCCGCGGGGTTGATGAGCGCAGCGTCGGTGCCGTTATCGTGCGCCTCGTAGAACTTGTTGATGACTTCGCCCTCGATGTTGGAGTGGAATATATCCACCTCTACGCCGAGCCTGGACGCGTACTCACGGACCTGCTTGTTGTAGTCTTCCAGGGTCATGGGGCCGAAGACTTCCACCTGGGACTTGCCTCGCATATTCATGCCCGCCCCGTGGACCACAAGAATCCTGGTCATGGTGCCCTCCGCTGCTCTGTTGATAGCTGGCGTCCCGCGGCAGGTACGCCCAATCCAGGCGGATAGTTTACCACATCGCCGCACCAGTGGGCACCCCTGGAACTGCATCAGTATCTGTTTCAGTTTAGTGGGTAAGAAGGGTAAGCCAAGGAGTGCAGGGCTTGCACCCAGGGCCGACCTGCGTGAGGCCCCCTTAAGGCA
>FWPU01003698.1_pt1 | contig 37726 bp, 36 predicted proteins | sample 2228361 | NCBI WGS metagenome assembly FWPU01 (sample SAMEA103939777, study PRJEB20133) | metagenome | reverse complement strand
GATGCTGACGCTCCGAGGCGCTTACGTGAGCGACCACTGGGATCCTTTCTGGGAATGGTATCGCGCCCGCGAGGCGCGGAGGCTATACGGAAATCAAGCGGTGGTGAAGGCCCCTGCGGTGGGGGTCGCCGCATGAGCGTCAACGGGAAATAGCCGCACCCAAATCAAAAGAGCCGCCCTGCGCCGGAAACGCCACGCATAAAAAAACCCGGCCCCCCGATTCCGGAGGACCGGGCCGGATCTTATAGCTGACTGACGAAAGGGGCGAGCCGTTCATCAACAATTTCGCCAGCCAGCCGGCTTTCCCGCTTCAACCGCTCCGATCCTACTGCCTGCTGTCCAATAAAGACCGCAAAAGCGGGGCCAAGCGATCAGAGGCGACCGAAAAATCGCGGCACAACCATCCGACCCGCAAGCGGTTATGACGCATGCCGGGGGATCGGGCGTCGAAATCGCCCGCCGTAAAGGCCGCTTTACGGTTTGTAAATCGAACTTGGGCGGGCGATCATCCCTTCTTGTCGTATTTGGACCGCCATTCGATCTGCTTGACGATCCTCTGGGCGCGCTCGAGATTCTGGTTCTTGAGATCCTCCAGTATCGACTGGTTGAACTGGACCGCCTCCAGGTAATCCAGGACCTGCGCGCGGGCGATTTCGTTGATCCCATCCTGCCGCGTCAGGCACTCGTTGTGAAATGCCTTCTGGATGTCGAAACTGCGGGAAAAGCCCTTGCATTCCCCTTCGACCCTGTATGTGGAGTGGGGTTCGTTCTCATTTATCGGCTTCCCGCACAAGCAGCAGATCGGTCTCTTATCGCTCATGCTTCATTCCCCGATCTATTATAACCCGCCGACCGGCCGATGATGGGCCCTTCTTCCCCGTCACCGCACGAAGAAGAAGCCGCAGGGAACCACTTGACCGCGCTTCCACTGGAAGAAGCCGAGCGTCCCCTGCCGGGGGTCCACCACGAGCGCCACCATCCAGGGCAGGTTGAAAAAATGGCGGTGGATGAACATGTCCATGCTTGAGAGGAATATCCCGTACCCAGGATGGGTGTGGTGCCAGCCCACGCGCAGCTTGTCGTTGAAACGACTCTCGCACTCGCGCGAGATCCAGCTCCAGGTGTCGTGCGTGAAACGGAAGCTCGCGGCCGAACTCTGGTAATGTCTCGCGCGTATGTATCCGGCGATCTCCAAGTAAGGCATCCCCTTGTGGGAGTACAGATCCCCCACGAAGATCCCCCCCAGCTCGTGATCGAGGTCGGTCTTGGACCAATCCACCACCTCCCTCAGCACCGATTCTCCCAAGAAGATGTGCAGGTCGTCCGGCTGGATCACCCCCTTCGGCTCCACTTTCCTGGAGGGGTCGAGGGTGGGGAGGAGCTTCTCCACCGGCTGCGCGTACTCGAGGCCGGATGTGATCTGGACTCCCTCATCCTGCGTCACTGGCGGCACACTCCGTAAGGGACGGCGACCGCCTCATTCGATGATGAGGATGTCGTCGTCCTGGGCCCGGGGCGGCGGCATCGGCCGCGGGTACGGGCGCGCCGGCGGGGGAGCGTGCGGCTCGGAAGAGGCGTCGTCGATCACCAGGACGTCCTCCTCGCCCGGCTCGGGGACCGCCGGCGGCCCGCCGGCGGCCGGCACGGGCGGAGGCACAGCCGCCGCCGGCGTCACCGCCGGTTCGCTGAACCTGATGACGTTGTCCCCCACCGTCACCGCCAACTTGTCCCTCAACGGCCGCGGATCAACGGGGAAATCGTACTGCGTCTGCGACTCGCTCCACCGTCCCGCTGCGTAATTGTAGGCGCTCTTGGGATCGTAGTTTGCGTAGCGCGCCATGTCCCAGAGCATCTCGCAAAGCTCGGACAGCTGAAGACTCGGGGCCCAGTTGGTGGAATAGCCCCCAAGGCAGACGGCCCCCACCGCCGAGATGTTCGGATGATAGATCGAAGTAAGCCACTGGAGATCGGGGCGGCTCCGGGGATAGTCTATGCCCATGCGTATCTCCACGCGGTGAACCGCGCAAACCTCCACCGGGTCGTTCTCGCTGCGGCGGACCAGGCCGCGCCCCTTGAACGTCACCAGGTATCGCTCAGGCGGATCCCCGAACGCCTGGAAATCCATGATCGTCGACTGCTCCTTCAGCTGCCTGAGCCCCTCGTAATCCGCCTTGAGCCTGCGGGTGCGGGGCGTGTCGAAAAAGCTGCTCATCATCTATCCGGCCACGATCTCGGGATACACGATCAGGTGGTCGCCCTCCTTGACGCCCGCCTCCGGCAAAGTCTGGTTCTCCTGGAGCCTCTTGCCGCCCTCTTTGTGGTCGAGGCTGTAGCTCATGGGCGTCCCGTCGGGCGCCGTCACGGGGAGCTGCATCCTCGTGATGATGTTCGGGATGATCTTCTTCACCTGCACCGTTGGCGAGATCCTCGCCTTGACGCTCTTTGCCCCGGTCTGGTCGAGAAACGTCACCTGGATGCCCGCGCCTTCCGCCATACCTTCGCCTCCTCCGCCAACTCATTCAATACCTTAGACGCCCGGCCATTCTACCCGTAACAGCAGACGCGGAAAACCAAATCTCCAAGCCGGGGTCGCCTCACGACCACCGCATCACCTCCCCGCGGTCCCCCGACAGCCTCGCGTACACGCCGCCCCCCCCGGAGGCGACCCTCACGATGTCGAACGGGGCCACACCCACCTCCCTCAGCCTCCTGCGCGCCAACGGTGATCCCCTCTCGATCTCATGGACGATGTCGGTCAGCATGACGCCGGAGCAGGAGGGACACCGGCCCTCCCGCAGCGTCACCATCGACAGTGGACGCACCGACTCGCGCGCGATCCCGCAGGACGGGCACGAGAGCCCCACCAGGAGATCACGGTCCAGAAGCACCTTCTCGCCGCCGGCGGCCTCCAGAAGATCCGCGACGGAATCCGAGGCGCGGAGCGGGAAGTCCGTCACAACCCCGTAAGTCTCGTGGCTAAGGCAGTCCTCCATGCGCTGGTAGCGGGTGACGTAAAAACCGTTGGACTCCCCATTGAAGATCATCGCGCATCCGGCCTGCACGGGCAGCCCGTGTATGAGCTTGAGCGCCTCCTGGGTCTGGAGCCCCGCGATTATGGACGATATCGTGGGCGCCGTCGGGACCTTGCCCTCGACGATGTCCTCCCTCTTCAGCAGCGGGCACGAGTACTTCAGGTTCAGCAGCTGATAATCCCGCTCCGTCATGGCGCACTCGTAACACGCGCTCGACGGCGGTACGAACACCTTGGCGACACCGCTGATCTCCTGGATTGCGCCGTCCACCCAAGGCTTGCCGACCTTCCAGCACTGGCGGTTGATCCAAAGCCGAGCCTCTCGGTTGTCGAGACATCCGATCACCACGTCCATCTCCGCGAAGACGCCGAGCCCCACGTCAGTGACCACGTTCCCGTTCAGGAAGGCGACCTCGACCTCCGGGTTGATGGACTTGACGGCCGCCGCCGCGCGCTCGCTCTTGGGACGGCCTGCATCCTCCTGGCGGAAGAGGACCGACCTGGTGAGGTTGCTCGCCTCGATCGTATCGAGATCGATTATGAAGACACGGCCGATCCCGAGCAGCGCCAGGTTCTTGAGGACCTCGTTCCCGAGCGCCCCCGCCCCTACCACCATCACCCGCGCACCGCGTATCCTGTCCTGCCGCCACCAGGATATCAGCCGAAGCCTGCCGTAGCGGTCCTCGTCGTCGATGATCAGGACTTCGCCCGACACGCCAACCGAGTGTAGGGCTGTAGCCGCGAGCTGTCAACCGCTATAATCCTTTCGTGGCGCGTCCTGCTAAGCTGCCGTTGGCCTGCGGGTGGAAGTCCCGCCGCGGAAGCGAACCGGCTGGGTCTGCCCCGCTTGCAGGGCCAGATTCGGTATCCTGGGAGCGCGAATGCACGGACCTGATAGACTCTCGGTAAGCCGTATGCCTGAAACGGGCACGTGCGGTTTGAAAGGGGGAGGCCGCCCTTAAAGGGAAGCCTTTTACCAATGGAGGACGACGAACTGGCGCGCCGCGCGGCGGACCTGCGCCTGATCACCCGGGAGCAGTACGACGAGGCGAAGTCCTTCGCCGCCGGCGGCAGGTCGATGCTCTCGGTCCTGCTGGACCTGGGATACCTGCGCGCGGACCAGCTACCCTCTCTGATCGACTCGTCGCCGCCCCCCCGCCCGCCGCGCCGAGGCTGGGTGTGGGCGGCGACCCTGTTCGCGCTCGGGGCGGCCGGGGCCATCCTGTTCATGCGGCCCCATGCCGAGGCGCCCCTCCCCAGGCAGCAGGCGCCGCTTCAGCACGCCATGGCACTCGCAAAGCTCGCCGAGGAGAACGAGGAGCTGCGCGCCAGGCTGGCCAGCCCCGACAGGGCGGCCTGCGAGTACATGCGCCTCCGCGGACTCCGGGGGCTCAGCGAGGCCGAGACCCGCCTGAAGGATACGGACCGTCTCACCCCGGGAATAAGGCGGCTCTTCGAGGAGTCGGCGGCGCTCCTGGAATCGTCATTCGAGCGCGTCACCCCCGGCGACGAGGAACTCGAGGCCCTCGGGTGCGCCCGCGAAATCCTCCTTGAATGGGATCGCGCCCTGGAATCGTACAAGAGGGCGCTTGCGGTCAACCCGCGCAACCCCAGGGCGCTCCGCGGCGCGGCGCGCGCGGCGCTTGAGCTGGGCATGAACGACGAGGCCCTCGTGTACGGCCGCGCCTCCACCGAGGTCTCCCCCACCGGAGAAGCCTACTTGATCATGGGCCAGGCGGCGATGCGCGCGGGCCGCATGGACGAGGCTCGCCGATTCATCATCAAGTCCAGGGAGATCGACCCTTCCCTGGGCCCATCCGCGGCGAACCTCCTGGAAAGGCTGTCGAGGGAACGATAATCGGGAAAGACCGGGAGTTCGCGCGCGCGGCGATCCCCGACGGCCGACTGACGGTGGAACAGGCCGCCATCCTCTAAGGAATAGCGCGATCGCACAGGCCGTTCCATCGAGGAACTAGCGCCGTCGCTCGAACCGCGCATCAAGTCGCTGAGCGCCCGCATGAATCAGCCGCGCCGGATTCGGCGCTAGTATATCCGCTTCCCAAGCGCCGACAGGACGAGTTCGGCGCCCAGCTCTGCGGTCGAGTTGCGCTCGTCAAGGACCGGATTGATCTCCACTACGTCGATGGACGCCAGGCGACCCGAATCGGCCACGACTTCCATGAACAGGTGCGCCTCGCGGTAGGTGAGGCCTCCCTTCTTGGGAGTCCCCACGCCCTTGGCCACCGCGGGATCCACCGAATCCATGTCGAAGCTCACGTGAAAGCTCCGCGTTCCCCGCGATGCGATCTCTATCGCCTGGTCGATCACGCGCGAGGCGCCGTGGCGGTCGATATCCTTCATGGTGAAGACCGATACGCCGCTGTCGGCAATGAGCTTCTTCTCGCGCTCGTCGAGGTCGCGCACGCCGATCAGACAGGCGTTTTCGCGCCTGACCTTGGGGCTGAAACCCCCGATACCGGCCAGATCCGAATCGCCCATCCCCAAAACGTGGGACAAGGCCATGCCGTGGATGTTGCCGCTGTTGGTGGACTCCGGGGTGTTCATGTCGCCGTGCGCGTCGAACCAGAGCAGGCCCACCTGAGCCCCCATCTCTCGGAAATGGCGCGTGACGCCCGCGATCGACCCTATGGACATGGAATGATCGCCGCCGAGGATCACAGGCAGCCGCCCCTCCCGGAGGATCCCGTAGACGCGCTCGCAAACCTCGCAGCAGACGCGCGCTATCGCCCCGGCGTACCTCCTGCGGGGATCGCCCTCCTGGCACTCCTCCGGCAAGGGGGAGTCCACGTCACCGGTGTCGACGACGTCCGCCCCCAGTCCCCGGATCCTCTCCGCCAGGCCGGCTATCCTCAGGGCGCTGGGCCCCATGTCCACGCCGCGGCGGTTGGCCCCGAGATCCATCGGCACGCCGACGAGCGCAACCTTCATCATGCGAAAAAGGCCGCCTCCCGGCGGCCTTCCATCGGACCCAACGGGTCCCTAAACACCCTTGTTCCCTCAACCGGCCTTGTCCTGATCGCTCTTGGGCGCGGGCTTGCCCTCGAGCGCGGCCTCTATGGCGTCCACCACCTTGTCCTTGCCGTTCCTCATCACGGCCCCGCGGTAGAAGAGCCTGCCCCCCGATACGACGTAGGCCATGTTCACCCTCTTGGCGCCGAGCGTCTTGGAAACCGACTTGTCGGCGTCGTGCATCACTGGGTACTTGAGATCGTTCTTCTTGAGGTATTCCAGTATCTTGTCGGCCGTGTCACCGTACGCGCTGACGCCTATCACCACCACCCTCTTGTTGTCGCCGTACTTCTTGGCGATCTCGTCGACGCGGGAGACGGCGGTGGAGCCGCATTCGAGGGACCACGAAACCACCAGCACGATCTTGTCTTCCTTGTTCAGTTCCGAAAGTTTGAGCTCCTTCCCGCACACCGACTTGAAGTTGATGTCGGGTACCTCGCCTCCGACCTTGATATCAGCCAACCGGGCCAGCAGAACGATCAGCGCAGCGGCGTACCTCATGGTTCACAATCCTTAAAATAACGGCCGTTCCCTACGACATCATAATTGCCGCGGTCCGCGGCGAAAGGCAACATTATTCGAGCTATGGGGATGCTCACTCGAGCCGGGGATACCGGACCGGCGTCTCAAGAATGAGCAGGCTGGCGGCGGTAGTGTAGACCTGGCCGCCGTAGGACGACCATCGGTCGAAGTCGGCCGGCCACGAACCGTCCGGCCGCTGCGCCCTGAGGAGCGAGTCGCGCAGCGGCCCGAACCACCGCTTCCAGGACTCCCCCCCGTACTGGTGCATCGCGAGTGAGCCGAAGTATCCGAAATAAAGATCGTTCGCCAGGCCCCCCCCCGGTCCGGTGACGGTCACCGGGCAGCGCTCAAGCAGCACCCTGGACTGCTTCTCCAGCAATTCAGGATCGGGCGTGTGGGTGGTCATGATGTGGGCGAGCATGCCGGCGGCCGTAAGGGCCAGATATCCGTTCGGATATTCCATCCTCGCCCTGTAGCCCACCTTGCCCTCCGAGTCCGTCATCAGGGCGAACCTGTCGTGGGCCTGTATGAGCGACGCGATCACGCCGTGGTTCCCGTTGAGCTTTGCCAGCCTCAACAGCAGGACCTGCCAGACCCCGACCGAGGTGTCGTTGTTCGGCGACCTGGAGGTGTACCCCCACCCGCCCGTTTCGTTCTGGGCCGCCACCGTGAAGTTCACCGCGGCGGCGGCCGCGGCCGAGAGCCCCTCGTCGCGGGTCATCATCGAGGCCTCCAGCAGCGCCAGCGCCGCTATGGCGTGGTCGTACATGTAGTTGCCCCGATCGAAGCCGATCAGCCCCGATACCCGCTGCCGCGACAGGAGCAGGTCAAGCCCCCTGCGCACTGTGGCCGCGTAGGGGCCTGATCTCCCGGAGTGTCCCTCCGCCAAGAAAGCCAAGAGCGCCAGCCCCGTCAGCCCCGTCGAATAGCTGAACTCCGCGCCGTCCTCCGACCGCAGCGTGGGCCCCGCCCATGCCCCGTCGGTCCGCTGGGCGCGGGCCAACCAAGCCAGCCCCGCCTCGACCGCCTCCGCCGCGCCATGCCACCCCTCCGCCTCGCGCGCCTCCCGGTTTCCCCTGGCCTCGAAAAAGGCCAACAGGCGCCTCTCGCGCGGTATCTTGACCCTCCAGTTCTCGATCTCCATCCTGCTCTCGCTGGGGGTGCGGCGGCGGTGGGGTGCGGGCGATACCACCCCGGGCGCAGTACGGTCCGGGCCGTACTCCTCCGCCTCCGGCGTCCGCTCCGGGACGTGTCCTATCCGCTCGGGCCTGGATGGAGGCCCCACCGGCGCCGATCCGGCGAATCTCGGCGTATCGACCGCCGGCACCCTCGGCTTGGCGCGGATCGCCGCGTCCTCCATCTCCTCCTCGGGACTCCTCGGGACGAATATCAGGATCGCCGCCAGCGAGATCAGCAGCACGTGGGCCGCTATCGAGATCGCCCAGGCCGGCACGAATCCGAAGGAGCCCCTCATCGCCTGCCACCACGTGAGGGATTCCGAATGGGGCCGCTCCAGGAACTCCGGGTGCGCGCGCAGGAACGCCTCGCGGACGCGCCACTGGAAGCCCGGCGATGGCTCGATGCCATCCAGCTTCCCCAGTGCCCTCAGGACGCGGTCCAACTTCGCCAGCTCGGCCGAACAGACTCCGCACCGCTCGAAGTGCAGCCGCAGCGGTTCCCGCTCGGCCTCCGGGACTTCTCCCTTGAGGTACGCCGCGATCTCCAGGACCTTATCGCATCTCATGGCCATCCAGAACGGTTTCGACCGCCCCGAGTCGTCACGCCTCCGTTTCTTCAAGCAGCTCCTTGAGCCTCTCCAGCGCGGCGTGCATCCTCGACTTCACCGTGCCGACGGGGATCCCGAGGACTTCGCTTATCTCCTGGTATTTCATCCCCTGTATCTCGCTGAGCACCAGGACGGATCTCTGCTCCTCAGTCAGTTGGTCTATCGCCCGCCTCAATGCGTCCTGAGTCTCCCGCCGCGCTATGACCTCCACCGGGGTCGGCGCCTCCGCCGGCAGGCGCTCCCCCAGGGTCCTCTCCTCGTCAAGCCTCACGGGGTTCTCCAGGGATACCGGCCGGCCGTGCGCGGCCTCGGACCGCATCCGGTCGATCCAGAGGTTTCGCGCTATCCTGTACAGGAACGTGGTGAACTTTGCCTGGGGCACGTAACCGGCCAGGTGGGAATAAAGCCGCAGGAAGACCTCCTGCGCGCAATCCTCCGCCGTCTCCCTGTCCCACGAGAGGTGGTAGAAGAAGTTTATCAAAGAGCGCTGGTGGCGCTCCACCAGCCGGGTGAACGCCCCTATCTTGCCCTTCTTAACCGCGGCGATCAGCCCGGCGTCATCGAGCTTTTCCCACTCGATCTGCATATTAACGGCATTTATGGGTAAAGGTTCACCCCCCGCAGCAGATCCGCGCTGCGGGGCCCCGCGGCCCGGAACATGAGACGCCGCGACGTCTCGCCCGTCACTTCGAAAAGGATCCGCACGTGGTCCCCCAGCATGGCCTCGTCCGCCTTCTCGGCCCATTCAATCAGGACCACGGAGTCGCGCAGGACGTCGAAGAAACCCAGCGAATTCAAATCCACGCTATCAAGCCGGTAAAGGTCGAGATGAGCGACCTTGACGCGGCCTCGGTACAGGTTCATCAGGACGAATGAGGGACTGGTCACGCACCCCTCGTCGGCTACGCCCAGGCCAAGCGCGACGCCCTTGGCGAAGCGGGTCTTCCCCGATCCAAGTTCGCCCACGAGGGCCAGCACCGTGCCAGGGACGCAGGCTCCCCCCACCAGCCTGCCCAGCTCGACCGTCTCCCGCTCGGAACGCGTCTCGCGGCAAGCGACGCGCCCGGGATCCGCGCCGCCGGAGCCGCGACTCAACGCCCCCACCGGTGCTCCCAGCCCGAGGCCGACCGCTCCTCCAGCCGCCCGTCGCGGCGGCGCAGGTAGAGCCCCTCCATCGCCGCCACCTCGCCGATGACCCTGGCCAGTCCGGACCGCTCCAATCTGGCCGCCTGCCCGGACGGCAGCGCGAACAAGAGCTCGTAATCCTCGCCGTCCGACAGGGCGTGCTCCAGCGGTGGCCGCCTGTCGCGGCGGGAAAGGCGCCTGGCCGCATTCGAGATCGGCACGCACGCCTCTTCTATCACCGCCCCGACCCCGCTCTCCTCGCACAGGTGCCCCAGGTCGGCCGTCAGACCGTCGGAGACGTCGATCATCGCGTGAATGTCGAATCGCCTCCGCAGTTCGAGCGCCTCGCGGATCCTGGGGATGAAACACAGGTGCTTGCCCAGTCCCGATCCGCCCAGGGGGCCTGTCACGGCGAAGACGTCCCCGAGCCTGGCCCCGCTGCGGCGCACCGGGGGCCATCCCGGAGCCTCCCCCAGCAGCGCCACGGTGATGGCCAGCCGACCCCGATGGCTGGAGACGTCGCCGCCCACAATAGCCACCCCGAACGCGGAGGCCGTACGTTCCATCCCCGTCACCACCCGCCGCACGTACGCCTCGCGCGCGTTCCTGGGGACCATGAGGGCCGCCACCGCGAAGCTGGGGACGCAGGCCATCGCCGCAACGTCGCTAAGGCAGCGCGCGAGGGCCTTGTGGCCGATCTCCTCGGGCCGCGCCTCGCGGCTGTCGAAATGCACCCCGTCTATGACGCTGTCGGTCTTGAAGAGGACCCGGCGGCTTCCGATCCTCAAAACCGCCGCGTCGTCGCCAGTATCGACGATTATCCGCCCGCCGCGCCGCCCCGCCCGCGACCTGATCCACCTTATCAAATCGAGCTCGGCCATTTATCCCATTCTACACGAACGGAGGTCGGTGGCACGGAAAAGTGCGGATGGGGCCGGTCTACTGCGCCGGCCCGACCCTTTGCAAAACCGCCGACGGCCGTATATCATCCACTTCATGGCCGGCGAACAACGGTACCGCCGCGACGATTCCCTTCCGTTCCAGGAGATACAGGGGCGCGCCATCGTCGTCTGCCCCCCAAGGCGCGAGATACACGAGCTCGACGAAACCGCCACGTTCCTCTGGAACGCGCTCGAACGCGCCTCTACCGTCAGGGAACTGGCCATGGCGCTCTGCGAGGAATTCGACGTGGAGCCGGAAAGGGCCGAACGGGACGTCCGCGCCTTCCTCGCCGAACTCGGCAAAAAGGGGCTGGCGGTCCGCGCATGAAGACGGTGCCACCACGGGCGCGAAGCATCCTCGGGGATATCCGCCGGAGGGCATTCCGCGAATGCATACCCATACACGCGAGCATCGAGCTTACCATCCGCTGCAACCTGAGGTGCGCCCACTGCTACAACTGCGACCGCGAGGGTTCCGCCCCCTCCCCCGCCGCGGAGCTCCGGTTCGATGAAACGCGGGGACTCCTGGATGAACTCCGCGCTGAGGGCACCCTCTTCATCTCATTGACCGGCGGCGAACCTATGCTCCATCCGCGGTTCTGGGACATCCTCGATGAGGCGGCGGCGCGCCGATTCGCCGTGACAATACTCACCAACGGCACCCTACTGGGAAAGTATGCCTGCCGCAGGCTGGCCCGCCACCGCAATATCCGGAGAGTGAACCTGAGTTTCTACGGAGCGACCGGGGAAACCCACGACGCGCTGACCAGGACTCCCGGATCGTTCCGCCTCGCCATGGAAGGCCTGCGGAATCTCAGGAGGCTCGGCCTGCCGGCCGCCCTTAATTTCCTAGTCACCAGGCACAACGCCCGCGAGATCCCGTCCATGATCGAATGGGCGCGAAGCCGGTCGCTCCCGTTCGTCGTCGACACCTCGATCACTCCGAGGCGCGACGGCAATCCCGGCCCCCTTGAACACCGGGCGGATCTATCCGACCTGGAATCCCTCTACCGGGGTGCGCTCCGCCCGCTATTGCTCGCGGGCGACCCCGGTCACCCCGGCAATGATTTCAGGTGCGACTGCGCAAGGAGCAACGTGGCGATCTCGGCCGGCGGCGACGTCTGGCCCTGCATCGCCGCGCCCATAAGCGGCGGGAACATACGCCGCGGCGGCTTCCGGCGGATATGGAATGTTTCCGAAACTTTCAATCGGATACGCCGGCTCGAGATCTCGGACTTCAAGACGTGCTACAGTTGCCGATTGAGCGCCTGGTGCCCGCGCAACAACGGGACTGCGCTGCTGGTGTCGGGAGACTACACGTGCGCCGATCCGCGCGCGTGCTCCGAGGCGGAGATAATCAGGCGAATACTCCGCGGAAAGATCGCTACCAGATCAGGTTCTCGCGCAGGCAGAGCGACTTCACAAGCCGCACCGCCTCCTGAAAATCCATGCCCCCGAGGCGCCGGGCGATCTGCGCGACCGTCCTGCGGCCGTCGACCAGCGACAGCGCCCTGAGATAAGCCGCGCGCCTGGCGGGTATCCTCGGCACCGACGCACATTCCAGGGAAAGCTGTGCCAGCGCCAAGTCATCCCCGATGAGGGACCCCTGGGGCGCCAGCCCGTTGAATCTCCAAGTGAACCGTCCCTCCCCGTCGTAGCGCAGGCTGAAATCGATCCGGCCCCTGAGAGGCTCTCGAGAAGGAAAGAAGGCCGGCATCCAGTGGGTACCCTCGAGAGACTCTAGGACCACAGACGCCGAAAGCTTCGCCCGGAACCACAGTAGGACCCCGTCGGCCCTCTCCGCATGCCAGCGGCACCTAAGATCGAGCGGCAGGCTTACGGGCCTGCCCAATGCTCCCCTCCACAGGATCTTGGCCGGTCCCACCCGCCGCGAGCCCGCCAGGCTTGTGAACGAGTGGATGCCCAGGGCGCGGATCGCCCCCAGACGGACGCCGTACGGCCATTTGCGAGAGGTCCTGCCCATCGCCGGTGCCGCCAGCAAGCAGAGCGACCGCGGCACCATCCGGCCTCCCGGCCGCAGGAACCTCTCGCGCGCGTCCGCCATAAGTTCCAGGATATCCTCGTCGAAAACGGCGTTGCCCAGCATCTCGGAGACCACCACGTCCACGCGCTCGGGGAGGCGGACCTCCTGTGACGGCCCGCGGACGACGATCATCCGGTCCTCGACGCCGTTCTCGCGCGCCAGGAGCCGCCCTATTTCGGCGACGGGTCCCTCCTCCACCGCCCACACACGCGCGGCCCCGTGCCTCAGCGCAATGAGAGACAGTATCCCGGTTCCGGCCCCGATATCCGCGACGCGATCACCGGGCCTGATCGTCTCCGCGAGCGCCCGGTCGAATGCGAGCGTCCGCCGCCTGTCGTCCAGGAGTGCCAGATGCAGCGCCAGCGACGACATCTGAGCGCGTCAGGAAGCGTAACCCGGCGTACGGCGCGAGCCCCGGCAGAAGTTCTGCCTCGGGTTGGGAGGTATCTTCGCGCAGGCGAGAGCCGCGCGTTCGTACAGTTTCTCGCTGCGCACCGATGGCGACCTGTATGGCCGGAGTGCCTTGGGCTTATCCTTCACTTTGCACCCTCCATGTACCGCCGGACGGTTTCGTATGCCCTCCGGGCGACCTCAACGGGATTTTCCTGGAAGGGATACAGCTCCACCGTCACCCAGCCGTCATAACCGATTTCCCTTAGCGCTGCGAATATCCCCCTGAAGTCCATCGCCCCTTCGCCCGGGGGCAGATGGTAATGGACGCGGTCCGCCGCGATGTCCTCGAGATGGAAGTGCGCCGCGCGACGGCCGATCCGACGGATGAGCCCCGCGGGATCGTCACCCACGCAGTAGAAATGTCCCATGTCGAAATTCAATCCCACCTGGGGATACGGCGCGTAATCGGTCACGAACTCCAGGTACTCGTCCCCCCTCTGGATGAGGAGGTTCGGCTCCGGCTCTATGCAGACGGTCACGCCGCGCTCCCCGCCTCTCTCGGCCGCCCTCCTGAGCCCCTCGGCGAAGAGCCGGTACGCCTCCGGGCGCGACATCCCCTCCAGGGGACCGCCGGGCTGGGTCGACACCGTGCGGGCGCCCAAGGAAGCGGCCAGATCCACCGACGCCACTGTGTGGACTATCCTGGCCTCGCGGACCGCCGGATCCGGATCTACCCAGCTGGGCCACTGGAAGGTGCCGCCGCGCCCCGTGGCGGGATCGTGATACGCGCACATCATGAAGGCGTTGATGTTGGAGACCCCCATCTTATGCGACGCCAGCGCCCGGTTGATCGACTCGACTCGCTCGGGCGCCAGATCCGGAGGCCAGGCGTGCGGCCGGTCGGCCATGATCTCTATGCCGTCGTACCCGATGCCTGCGAGGATGCCGATGGTTTCCTCGATGGGGAATGCGCGGAACGCGTTCGAGCTGAAGGCCAGCTTCACGACGTTCCATGGTATCCCCAGCGACCCGTCTTGACAAGTCCCCCGGGATTGTGCCATGATCCGCACTCGATGAGCCGGGAGACGTCGCTTCCTTACGAGATCATCGACACCTACCAGTTCCGCCTGGTGCGCAAGATCGCCGACGGCGGGATGGGATCCATATACGAGGCGGTCCTCTCCGGATCGGAGGGTTTCGAGAAGACCGTCACCGTGAAGACCATCCGCCAGAAGTTCACGGGCGACCGGGATTTCGTCGACATGTTCATCGGCGAGGCCAAGCTGGTGGCGGACCTGGTGCACCAGAACATCGTCCAGATATACAAGCTCGGGAAGGTGAACAACACGTACTACATAGCCATGGAGTACGTGCACGGGATCAACCTCCAGCAGTTCATGAACCGGCACCAGGAGCTGGGCATCAAGCTGCCGATGGAGCTCGGGGCGTTCATCATCTCGCGCGTCTGCCGCGGGCTGGAATACGCCCACTCCAAGAGGGACAAGTTCGGCCAGCCCCTGGGCGTCGTTCATCGGGACATCTCGCCGAAGAACCTGATGATCTCCGCAGAGGGCGAGGTGAAGATCACGGACTTCGGGATCGCCAAGGCCAGGAACCTCATGAAGGACCAGGAGGGACAGGTCCTGATGGGCAAGGCCCAGTACATGTCCCCTGAGCAGGCGGCCTACCTTCCCACCGACCGCCGCAGCGACATCTTCTCCCTCGGCGTGGTCATGTTCGAGCTCCTGACCGGCCTGTCGATATTCGGCACCAACGAGGAGACGACCGTCATCCTCGAGAACGTCCAGAGGAAGCCCATACCCAGGCCGCGCAGCGTCAACACTGACATCCCCGAGCCGCTCGAGAAGATCATGCTGAAGGCCCTGGAGCGCGACCTGGCCAGGAGATACCAGGACGCCGGCCACATGGGGCACGACATCGAGTACTTCATGTACCATAAGGGTTACGGCCCCACCATCGTCACGGTGGAAAAATACCTGCGGCAGCACTTCCCCCACCTCTACTTGGCCCCCATGGAATGTCAAGAGCGCGCGCGGCCGGTCGTCACCTCCGATCCCGACCGCGCGATCGCCGAGGCGCCGACGCTGCTCGACAGGCCAGGCGACAGGAAGAAGTAGTTGACAGGACGGGGGGGCCGCCGATACCCTCCATCACGGGCAAACCGTATGGGATACATGTGGAAGCGGCGCAACCGCCGCCGCAAGAACAAGCACGGCTTCCGGACGCGGATGAAGACCAAGGGCGGCCGCAAGATACTCGCCCGCCGCCGCCGCCGTGGGGCCTGGAAACTCACCGTCAGCGACGAGCCCAACGTCCGGCGCCACCGCGGGTGCGTCCACGGATGACGCCGCGGGGACGATGAAAGCCCTCCTTCAGCGTGTGCTGGACGCCTCAGTCGCCGTGGAGGGGACGGAGCGCGCTTCCATCGGGAAGGGCCTTCTTATCTTTCTGGGAGTCGCCCGGGACGACGGAGAGGCGCAATGCGAGGCCTTGGCTCGCAAGATAGCCGGGCTCAGGATTTTCGAGGACGCCTCCGGCAGAATGAACCTGTCGAACGAAGACGTCGGCGGGGAATACCTGGTGGTATCGCAATTCACGCTCTGCGCCGACCTGTCGAAGGGCAAGAGGCCGGGTTTCGACCCAGCCATGAAGCCTCCAGAGTCGGAGCGGCTCTATCTCGACTTCTGCCGGCGCCTCGGGACGCTGACGGGGCGTCCCGTCAAGACAGGGGCCTTCGGCGCTTCCATGACGGTGACCTTGCGCAATGACGGGCCCGCCACGTTCTTCCTGGAGGCGGTCCCCTAGACGCGCGAGCGGAGGCGTTTCTCGCGACCGGAGGAGGAATAGTAGTAATAACGGGATCCCGACTCCCTCGAGGCGAAATTGAGGATCGCCCCGGCGACGTCCGCCCTGACGTTGTGCAGCAGCTGTTTGGTCCAGGTCACCATGCGCCTGTCGGAGATCCCCGATCCGATCACGAGCACCGCCGTATCCACGAGCCTCGCCAGCGAGAGGGTGTCTCCCACGGTGGTGATCGGGGGCGAGTCGCAAACGACGACGTCATACTGCTCCCTGAGGGATCGTACCAGCTCCGACATCCGCGCCGACTCGAGCAGTTCCACCGGGGAATCGACGGCGGGCCCGCTCGGCAGCACGCGGAGGCCCTGCAGTTCCGTGAAGGCCAGGATGGTTTCCGCCGCGGCCTCCTCCCCCTTCAGGTAGCTCGACAGCCCGCGCGCGTTGTCCAGCGCGAAAAGCTCGTGGAGGTGCGGCACCCGCATGTCCGCGTCCACGAGGACCACGCGCATGCCCTTCCTCGCCAGCGCCACCGCCAGGTTCGCGGCGATCGTGGTCTTCCCCTCCTGCGGCACCGCGCTGCACACGACGAACGACTTGAATTCCCGCTCCGCAAGGTAGCTGCGCAGCACCGTGGCGGCCATGTTGAACCGCTCGGAGAGCGGATCCGTAGGCGATCCCCTCAGTATGAACGGATCGGCGCCGCCGACGTCCTCCACCATAGCCAGGCATGGAAGGTTCAGGTGGCGCTTCACGTCGTAGTCCGTCCTCATGGTCGTGTCCAGGTACTCCAGCAGGAACGCCGCGGCGAAGGCGAACAGCACCGACAGGAGCATGAAGAGCGGCAGCAGGCCGGCGCCGCGGCTCTTCTCCAGCCGGACCATGTCGGGCTCCGCCACCTCCTCGAAGACGTAGAATCCCTGCTGCATCGAGCGCGCCGACTCCAGCCGCCTGCGGACCTCCTGGTGCCCGTCGAGCTCCTTGTGAAGCTGGGCGAGCTCGGTCCGCGCGGGATCCTTCAGGCGCAGCTGGTCCGTCAAATCCTGGAGCTCCATCGACTTCCTGAGCTTGCGCTCCTCCAGGTTGCGCAGCTCCACCTGCATGTCCCCCAACGACTCGCGGAGGGCGACTATCGTCTGGGCCCGCACGCGGAAGAGCTCCTCCCTGAGCTCCTTCTCGAGCTGGTCCTGCCTCACGACCATCTTCTTGTAATCCGGGTTCTCGGGAGTCCACGTGAGTTTCTTGATCTCGACCTCGGTGCGCAGCGCCGCAAGATCCTCCCTGATGCGCTCCAACAGCGGCGACGTCAGCGCCTCTCCCTCGGGTCCCACCGGCATGATCTCCCTGAGGCGGTGCTCGGCCGCCTCAAGCGCCGCCACGCGCGCGGAGGTCCTGTCCTGCCGCGTTTTTATCTCCTCCGCCTGCTTCTCGAGGTCGTACACGGCGGAACTCAGGATCGCCATCTTGCGCTCCATCTCGCGGATGGTCTCGTCGCTGACGCCGGACTCGGCCCTCTTCGAATCGATTCGCTCCTGAGTCTTGAGTATCCGCCTCTCCACGTCGCGCGCCGCCTGGTCCAGGATGGCGTGGGCCTGCAGGCGGCTGTATATCTGGGCCCCCCGGGCGAACGAATTGGCCATCAGGACGGCGTCCAACGGATCCGGCGCGCTGGCGCGCACGTGGATGAGCTGTATCTTCTCGCTCGGTTTCACCGTGCGTATCGCGCCCAGGAGGCGGGCGGTGGCCTTCTTCAACCGCTCCTCCACCAGCTTCGTGGGACCGGGAAGAGCGGGATCCATCAGCCCTTTCTCCTCCAGGATGCGGAAGATCGGCCCGTCCTCGCGCGACCTCCAGAACTCCTTGGACGGCGCCTCCTTGCGGTCCCGCAGCGCCGTGTATATGGCGGCCGCCATCTGGTAGACCTGGGGTGAGTTGATCAGCGCCTCGCGCGTGTAGTAGCCGTAACCGGTAGACTCGGAGGTAATGAACTGCGCCAGTTCCACCGGCGTGAAGACCCTGTATTCCTCCAGGATCCCGACCTTGCTCTCGGCGACGTTTAGCCTCGTCTCGCGGCTCAGCGTCCACAACAGCAGGACCAGGAAAACCGTCACCGCGATCGCGACGAACGGCAGCCACCGGCGCCGGAGGACGGCGACGTAATCGCTGAACTCCAAGGGACGATCCCCCGCCCAAAGGCCGGACCCCCGCCCGGCCTGAATATAGTTCGGCAGACGGGCCGTTCCCGCTTGAGCGCTAACCGAGAATGCGGTGGTCGTCTCCCAGGTATATCCCCTGGAGGTTCATCTTCAGCTGGTCGGGGTTCGGCGAATACTGCAGGGCCACCTTCTTGGAAACCAGCCCCCGATTTATAAGATCCACCAGCGACATGTTGAAGTCCTGCATCCCCTCCTCCCTGGAGGCCCGTATGAGATCCGCCAGCTTCTTGTCCTCCCCGTTCATGATCAGCTTCGTGGAGGTGGGGTTGTTGAACAGGATCTCCACCGCGGGGACCATCTTGACCCCTTCCTTGCACGAGGGGAGTATCCGCTGACATACGATGGCCCGCAGGTTGAACGCCAGCGATTGCCTGATCAGCGGCTGCCGGTCCGTAGGGAAGAGATCCAACAGCCGGCCGATCGTCTGAGGGGCGCTGGAGGCGTGAATGGTTGAGAAGACCAGGTGGCCCGTCTCCGACGCCATCAACGCCGCGTCGAACGAGACGTAGTCGCGCATCTCCCCGATCAGGATGACGTCAGGATCCTGCCGCACCACGTGCTTGAGGGCCTGGTGGAAATCCGGGACGTCTATCCCGATCTCGCGCTGGTTGACGAACGACTTCTTGTCCTGGAACAGGTACTCTATCGGATCCTCGATGGTGATTATGTGCAGCTTCTGGTGGGTGTTTATGTAGTCGATTATGCAGGCCAGCGTCGTGGACTTGCCCGAGCCCGTCGGGCCCGCCATTATGACGAGCCCCTGCTCTATGTCGCAGAGCTTCCTCATGGACTCCGGCAGGTTGAGCTCCTGGAACCCCGGGATCGTCGTGTTGACTCGCATCATGGCCACGGCTATCGTCCCGCGCTCGTAGAACGCGTTGATCCTGAACCGCCCCACCCCAGGAATCGAGTAGGCGAAATCCAGGTCGTGCTCCGTCTCGAACCTGTCGCGCTGCATGTCGGTCATTATAGAGTAGATCAGCCGCTTCACGTCCTCCTGCATGAGCACCCGGTTCCCTATCTCGTGGATGAGCGTGTTGACACGCAGGATGGGCCGCTGGCCCACCTTGAGGTGGAGGTCGCTGGCCTTGTTCCGGGCGCAGGCCACCATGAGCTTCTCCATCTCCTTGTATTGCGCTCGGGGCTCGGCGGACACCGCCTCTCCCGACGACGGCGACGAACCGGAGTTGATGTCGGACAGCGCTTCATCGGCCATGCGTTCACCTCCTGGCAAGCCGCCATCAAATTATCACGGGGAACGCGCCTCCGCAAGGCCGCAGGCCGGGACCGGAGCGGTCACCTCTCCAGGGCCCTGCCGGCGGGCCGGCCCGCGGCCCGGCAGCCCTTCCGTCCCGGCGCCCCGGCGAGCGCACGCCCGTAATGCCGCTCGTAATGCCTGCGGTACTCGCCGCTCTTGGCGCGGGCCACCCATCGGCCGTTGGCCGAGTACCAATCCACGGTCTCCTTCAAGCCCTTCTCGAACGGGACGACCGGAGCCCACCCCAGCTCCCGCCGGGCCTTCGAAGCGTCGAGGGCGTACCGGCGGTCATGCCCCGGCCTGTCCGCCACGGGCCGTATGAGGGCCTCCGGCCGGCCGACCAGCCTCATGATGGAGCGGGCCACATCGAGATTCGTCCTCTCGTTCCCCCCCCCGAGGTTGTATATCCCGCCGGCACGGCCCCTCTCCAGCGCCGCCAAGACGCCGCTGCAGTTGTCCTCCACGTGCAGCCAGTCCCTCACCTGCATGCCATCGCCGTAAATCGGGCATTCCCTGCCTTCCATCGCGCTCGTTATGAACAGCGGGATGAACTTCTCCGGATGCTGGTAAGGGCCGTAGTTGTTCGAGCTCCGCGTTATCACGGCGTCGATCCCGAAGGTCCGCACGAAGGCCTCCACCATTAGATCCGCGGCGGCCTTCGAGGCCGAGTACGGGTTCCCCGGTCGCAGCGGGCTCTCCTCGGTGAAGAGTCCGCCGGCCGGCAGGGATCCGTAAACCTCGTCCGTCGATATCTGGACGAACCGCTTGATCCCCCGCCTCCGGACGGCCTCCAGCAAAACTACCGTTCCCTGCACGTTAGTGCGCGCGAACTCCACCGGCCCGTAAAGGCTGCGGTCCACGTGCGACTCGGCGGCGAAATTCAGCACCGCGTCGAATCCCCTCCCGGCCAGGCGGTCCACCAGCTTCTCGTCGACGATCGATCCCTTGACGAACTCGTACCTCCGATCGCCCTCCAGGTCGCGGAGGTTGTCGGGATTCCCCGCGTACGTCAGCGCATCCAGTACGACGATCCTCCAGCCCGGCCGCGCCGACAGGACGTGGCGGACGAAATTCGACCCGATGAAGCCGCAGCCGCCGGTAACTAGAAGCCGCATGCCGGCGCTCCTCCTTTCCGCCTTTCGGCCGGGGTCATTTAAAACGCCTTCCGCGCGGGAAGCGTCTATAATATAGTCTGCTCGATGCGACACGGTAGGCAATTTTAGGAGCATCCCATGAAAGCCGTTCTGCGCACGGCCGTAGCCGCCGTCGCCTTGGCGGCCGCCCTTACCGCGGGCGCCGGGACGCAGGATCTCCAGGAACGAGTCGACCGGATAATCGACCGGGTCGAGGAAACCAGGGGCGCCGCCCTGGGCGAGGCCATCAGGGAACTCGAGGCCCTCGGCCGCGGGGCCGTGGGACCCGCCCGGAGAGGCCTCACGCGGGCCGACGGCTTCGCCCGCCTGGCGGCGGCCAGGGTGCTCTACTCGAACGACCTCCGCGAGGAGGCGCTCGAGGCCCTCTCCAAGGTGATGGCCGGCAGAAACGCCGCCGCTCGCAGGACGGCCGCGGACATGGCCGCCTCTCTCGTGGCCGCCGACGCCGCGCTCGACGAAAGGGAAAAGGCCCGTTTCGCCGAGACCCTTCGCAGGCAGGCGCAGGAGAGCGACGACCCCCTGGCCCAGATATCCATCTGGCGCGCCGTCGGATTCCTCACGCCCGGCAACATAGAGCCTGTGCGCAGGATACGGGAGATCCACGCCGCCGCGGCAACCCGCGAGGTCCGCGAGGACGCCGCCCTGGCGCTGGGGGAAATGGGGATGTTCGTCTGGGCCAAGCAGACCCTGGCGGAGATGGCCAAGGAGCCGGGCGACCGCGGCCGCCTGGCCCGCGCCTACCTGCGGATCAACAGGGCCGAGGAATCGGTCAGCCGCGCCCATTCCGCGCCGAAGTACGACTTCAAACTCCTGGAAGAGGCGATCGACGTATTGAAGAACCACTACTACGACCCGAACAAGGTCGACCCGGACAAGATAATCGAGTCCGCCGCGCGCGGCGCCTGCGCGAGCCTTGACCCATACACCGCGTACATGGACGAGGCCGCGATAGAACATCTCAAGAAGGAGGACCTCGAGGGCAACTACGGCGGCATCGGCGCGAGGGTATCCATGCGCAAGGACAAGGCCGGCAACGCCTGGCTGACCATAGAGGAGCCCATCTTCTCCGGCCCCGCATACAGGGCCGGCCTGCGGTCCAACGACCGGATAGTCGAGGTCGACGGTGAGCCGACGGTCAACCGCGACTTGATCGAGCTGGTCCGCAAGCTGCGGGGCAAGGAAGGCACCCCCGTCCGCATCAAGGTCTGGCGCCGCGGCTGGCCCAAGGAGAGGGAAATGCCCCCCATACTCCGCGAAAGAATACAGCTGGAAACCACGATGTACCGGATGCTGCCCGGCGACATCGGCTACCTGCGGCTGACCACCTTCGGCGAGCGGGACATCGCGCTGGTGGAAAGGGCCGTCAGGGAGCTGAACCGGATGAAGGTCCTCCTCTTCGACCTGCGGGGCAACACGGGCGGCTACCTCCGCACGGCCCAGAAGATCGCCTCCTACTTCCTCGACAAAGGCAGCCTCATCGTCACCACCCGCGGCCGCGGCCCCGAAGACCGGAAGTTGGCCGAGGGCGGGAAGCTCACCGCCGTGCCGATCGTGATGCTGGTCGACAACGGCAGCGCGTCGGCCAGCGAGATCCTCGCCGGGGCGTTCCAGCACCACAAGCGCGCCCTGATCGTCGGGGAAAAGACCTTCGGCAAAGGCAGCGTCCAGGACATGAAATACCTCAAGTCCTCCAACGACAAGTGCGCCGTCAAGCTCACGATCTCCAAGTGGTACCTCCCCGACGGCCGATCCGTGGAAAAGGAAAAGGACAAGGGGGCCGAGGGCGGTGTCCAGCCCGACGTCAAGGCGGAAGCCCCCGAACGGGACTACTGGAAGGACGCGGAGTTCGAGCGGCTGCGGGCCGGCGAGGAGACAGACCGGTTCGTGAAGAACCTCTTCGAAACCGACAAGGAACTCTGCCGCCAGCTGGCCGAGAGCGACGGCGGCGAGACCCAACGCTACCCCGGTTTTGACGCCTTCTACGACTCGCTCAAGACGAAGGCCTCGAAGGACGAGATCAGGGAGCTCGTCCGCGAACAGATACGGAAGCGCGTACAGGACGACCAGGGGAAACCGCTGTACCTGGACTTCCAGACGGACTTCGTGCTCCAGCGCGGCATCCTCGAGGCCTGCAAGCTGATCAAGATCGACCCCCGCACGATCCAAGAATACGCGATATTCACGGGGAAGCACGAGGCCAAAGCCGCGGAATGGTAGACTCCGCAGCCCCCGGAAGGACCTCCCCCGCGGCGCTGGTCGCCACGGCGGCGCTTGCGCTGGCGGCGGCGGCCGTCGTCTTGGTCTTCTTCGTCTCGGCAAGGAAGCGGTCGAACTATGAGCTCTGCCGCGGCAACCTCATACTCGTCGCCATCGCCCTGCGCGGCGGGGATCCGCTGGACGCCCCCAGCTGGGACGAGGTGCCCAGGGGACGGGCGTTCCTCCAGGGACGCCACAGGTGGCCGATGCGCCAGCGGCGCGACCTGGATCTCAGATGCCCCGTCAAGGGCGGCGGATCTGAGATCGACTACCGTGGGCCGGCGCGACCGCTCCGGCAGATAGGATCCGACGAGCCCGTCTGCGCCGACCGCCGCGGCAACCACGGTCCCGGCATGGGCGGCAACGTCCTTCTCAAATCGGGGGAGGTCCTAACAGCGGCCGAGAACGACGACATCTGGCGCGCGGCGGATCTCACGACGTGCGACTGAACCCCGCCCCGCGCCCGGCAGCAACAATGTGAAAGGCGCATCCCGCCCGTGATATACTCGAGGAAGCCATGAGACGGATATTCGCGGTGTGCGACTCGGAGGCGGGATGCCCCCTCTACAAGAAGGGGGCGCGCCTGGAGTTCACCCCCCCGTCGGTCTCCAGCGCCGAGGGCGATCCCGTATGCGCGTCGGCCGTCGAGGCGCTGAACAAGCCCGTGGCCAGGGTGGCCGCTGGCGCGCCGGCGGCGTCGTACGCGCGAACCTTCTGCGGTGGATGCGCCGCCGGCAAGGCATGGTGGACGCCCGAGCCGCCCCAGCGGGAGACCGAAACCCTCTCGTCGATCGCCGCCATGCAGTCGATGTTGAAGCACGTCTCACGCCTGAACATCTTCGCCGGCATACACATCGCCAAGCTCACCCGCCTCTGCCGGCTCATGGAGGAGATCCAGGTCGAGCCGCGCCGCGAGCTCATCGCGCGCAGCCGGCCGGGCGAGGCGTTCTACATCGCCGTCGACGGCGAGTTCGAGGTGGTCCAGCGGGACGAACACGACGTCGAATGCGTGCTGGCGGTCCTCCAGCCGGGGGAGTGCTTCGGCGAGATGTCGCTCATCACCGGCGAACCCGCCTCGGCCACGGTGCGCGCCCGCGGCCCCGCGCGCGCCATCAGGATATCCAAGGAGAACTTCCACCAGATGCTCGCGTCGGCCCCCCAGATAGCCGTCACCTTGGCGCGCATCCTGGCCAACCGGCTGGCCCGCACGGGCCGCCTGGTGGCCGAGGAGCTCAAGAAGGGCCTCGCCGGACGCCTCGAGCTCATCTCCCCCGCCGAGCTGATACAGGCGATGAACGTGAACAACCAGACGGGAATGCTGATTGTCCAGAACGGCGAGAGCAACCTGACCATGTATATGCACGACGGGCAGGTCATCGAGGTGGAACTGGGGGACAAGAAGGGAGAGGAAGCCTTCTACGAATTCCTGGGCTGGGCGCGGGGCCAGTTCCGCTTCGAGCCCGTGCGCAAGGACCGGATCGTCCGGCAGATCAGGCAGGACACCATGGGTCTCCTGCTGGAAGGCATGCGCAGGGTGGACGAGTTCAAGCAGACCGGCGTCTGGCGGAAGGATGCCCCGCCCGCCTGAATCATCCGCGAGGCAGCACCACCATCGTGGTCGGGCGCGCCGGCGCGGCGCGGAAGAGGCCCGCGACCGCCCGCAACGCCATCCAGGCCCCCCTGCAGAGGTCCGGGACCACCACCAAGGCCGCCAGCGCCCCCGCGCCGTACCACGCGACGCGGTCTCCCAGCCCGGCGCGCAGCGGCACCAGCGCCAGCGCCGCAAGGCACGCGGCCAGGCGCCGCCCCTCCGCCTCCAGCAGCAGCCCCGCCCAGCCGGCGAAACGCCGCGCCTGGACCTCCGAGAGGTGCTTGTCCAGGAACACCAGGAAGGCGTTCGCCTGGAGGAAGGCAAGCGAAGCCGTCAGGAATGACAGCGACACGGGATCGACAAGGCACGCGACGGCACCCGCCATCAGGGCACCGAGCGACGCTGGATCGCGGAAGAACCAGCCGGCGCGGAGCCGCCTGGACCGCTCCAGGAGATCCCCCGACAGAAGCCACCTGCACAGCCTTATGTCGGGCAGCAAGCACACGCCGGCCAGCAGTATCCCGAGCGGGCGCGCCACCTCCGCCCCGTTGAAGTGGCGCACCAGCAGCAGCGCGCCGGCCACGGTGCACGCCGAAAGCCTGGCGAAGTCCATCGCCAGCTCGGAGACGGCGACAGCCTCGCGCGCCCGACGGCCCCATCGCCCCGACCACCCCGGGGAGAGCGACCTCCACAACATGGCCACCGGCGCCGCCTGTATCGCGGCCACCGCCAGAAGCGTGACGTGAAACGGCATCTCGGGAATGAACAGGAGCATCCCGCCCGCCGCCAGACACGCGAACCTCACGGGATCGGCGAAGAAATAGCGGTGCCCCGAGGCCGCCGCCGGCGGGCCGTCCATCCGACCCCTCATCGCAACGCCCCTTACGCCACCCTGATTATACGACGTCTTCCCCCGCCGCGGGCCATTCAATCCGGAATCAAATCGATGACCCGCCCGCGAACCAAAGCCCCCATTGACTCCCGATCCGAGGCGCCGGTAAAATGCCGCCATGAGGATCTGGCTGGAGGTGGTCGGCATCCCCGAGGAATCGCGCGAAGACATCCGCCGGACCGTTCATGAAGCCTACCGAACCTACCTCTGCGGCAACGGTACCGTTCCCGACTCCTCCGGCCTGGACATCCGCGGAGGCACGTGCCCCTTCACAGGACGCGGTTACCTGAGCGTCCGCGTCCACTTCACCCGCCCCATGGATCTTCAGGCCCTCCAGCAGTTCGCCGACGCCATCCACTCGGCCCACCCCATGCGCGACGACGCAGTGGTCCGCGCCAACCGGTCAGTCCGCATAGAGGACTCGACGCCGGAAGACGTCCCCATCCTGGGCCTGGACGAGAAGGGACCGCCCCAAGAGGACGTGTCCTGCTGGGTCTGCGGCAGGTTCGACGGCGAGGAATACCGCGATCACGGCATCGGCGATTCCCGGATACTCGAGGTGCAAACGGACACCCCGGGCGGCGTCCCCCTGTGCGCGGTTTGCCGGATGCTGTTCGAGGGCCGCCGCCGGGCCCCCTAACGGGCAAGTCCGATGCCCAAGCTCATAGTCTCGGTGCCAGGCAAGGAGGGGCGGACGCTGGAATTCGGCCGCGAAACCGTCACGCTCGGCAGCGCCGACTACAACAGCCTGAGACTCGACGACCCCGACGCCGAGCCGCGCCACTGCCACATCGAGCCCACCCCCGACGGCCGCCACAAGCTGGTGGACCTGGAAACCAAGGCGGGGACCTCCGTCAACGGCGTCAAGGTGAACGCCCACGTGCTGTCCCACAACGACAAGATCGGCATTGGCCGATGCTCCATCATCTACCAGGAACTCCCCAGCGACCGCCTCGACGACCGCACCCAGAAGATTCTCGCCATCCGCACCCGGCGCCGCGTCCGAGGCCCGCGCCGGCGCAGGCCGGCCATGCCGCCGCCACCCCAGGGTGAGAAGGTCTTCAACTACGACGACCTGCGACTGGTGATCGCATCGCTGATCGAGGAGAACGGCCCAGGGGCGCTCGACGAGATCCGCAAGGCGCTCGACCAGGCCTACGAGGAACACACCGGGTCGCCGCTGGTCGCCTCGCTCATGGAGGAGCGCGACGGCCTCTACCGCATTGCGGAGATCAACAAGCTCATCAACTCCGAACACGACCTCAAGAAGCTCCTGGCCCTGATAATGGACACGGTGATAGAGCTCGCCGGCGCCGAGCGCGGGTTCCTGATACTCAAGGAGCGCGACTCCCTGGTGATCAAGGCGGCGCGGAACTTCGACCGGGAGTCGATAAGAAATCCGTCCTTCAAGGTGAGCCACTCCTTGGCCGAGAGCGTCATACGCACGGGCCGGCCGGTCATCTCGGCCGACGCGCTCAACGACCCCGCCTTCGCCGCCGCCGCCACCGTGAGCGACCTCAAGCTGCGGTCGCTCCTCTGCATGCCGTTCCGCGTCCGCGACAAGGTGCTCGGATGCGTCTACATCGACAACAGGTTCGAAACAGGCGTCTTCATAGAGGAAGATCTGCCGCTGATGCAGGCCTTCGCCGACCAGGCCGCCATAGCCATCGAGAACGCCCGGCTCTTCGAGGAGAACCTCCGCCGACAGGAGGAACTCAGCCGCTCCAAGGAGGAGATCGAGCGGCTCAACGCCGAGCTCAGGGACAGGATCGAGAAACAGAACGCCGAACTGGCGCGGGCGAGGCGGGATCTGGCCTCCAGTCTGGCCGACTACAAGCCGAAGCACGACTTCAGCTCGATCGTCGGTAATTCCCCGGCCCTGCTGAAAACGCTCTACCTCCTGGACAAGGCCATCGACACGGACGAGCCGGTCTTCATCTACGGGGAAAGCGGCACCGGCAAGGAACTGGCGGCGCGCGCCATCCACTTCAACTCCAGGCGCGCCGCCACCGGCCGGTTCGTAAGCGAAAACTGCTCGGCAATCCCCGACACGCTCCTGGAGAGCGAACTGTTCGGCCACGAGAAAGGCGCCTTCACCGGGGCCGTGGCCTCCAAACCCGGCCTATTCGAGGCCGCCCACAATGGCACCCTCTTCCTGGACGAAATAGGCGACATGTCACTGGACATGCAGAAAAAGCTGCTCCGCGCCCTCCAGGAGGGGGAGATAAGGCGAGTGGGCGGCCAGGACGTCATACGCGTGGACGTCCGCATCCTGACCGCCTCCAACAAGGACCTGGCCGAACTCATCCGCGCCGGCCGGTTCCGGGAAGATCTCTTCTACCGGCTCAACGTGCTGAGGATCGACCTGCCGCCTCTCCGCGAACGCAGGGAGGACATACCGCGGCTGGTGGACCATTTCCTGCGGAGAATATGCCGGGAACAAGACCGGCCACCGAGAAAGATCGACGAGGAGGCCATGGCGTGTCTGGAGAACTATCACTGGCCAGGCAACGTCCGCGAACTCGAAAACGAGATACGCCGCGCCGTGGCCCTCTGCGACGATACGATAACCGCGGATGCCCTCAAGGAGGAAATACGCGCCGGCCGCCTCGTCAAACCCGTCCCCGCTCCACAAACCGGCGGCGCACTCAAGGAAATCGTAAGGGAAGCGGTCGAGGAGGTGGAACGTAAAATCATCAAGAAGGCGCTCGAAGAATGCGGCTGGAAAAAGACCGAGGCCGCCAGGACCCTCGGCATCTCCCGCCCCACCTTGGACGCCAAGATCGATGCCTACCGTCTGCGCCGCGGCTCACCACCCGCGGATTGACAATCTTGTAAAGGCACATTTACAGGACACGCGGACCGGCGCGAGGACAGCCGTTACCTCATTGAACCCATTGGGATACAATTGGGCCGGCCGAAGGCCTGGCACATGCTTTGCGAATCATTACCGACGAGGAGAAGAGATGATCAAACTGCTGCTGAAGGAAGGCCCGGAATCACGCCCCATCAAGATCAACGCCGACGCCGCCAGCATCGGCCGCGCCAAGGACTGCACGATATGCCTCTCCGACCGGAAGGTTTCCAGGCTCCACGCGAAGATCGAGAGGATCGGAGTCACTTACCAGATCCGGGACCTGGAGTCCGGCAACGGCACGCGCGTCAACGGCCGCAGGATAGACTTCCACGCCCTCTCGCAGGGCGACGAGATCAGGGTCGGAGACACCGTCATCGTAGTCCAGGGATTCGACGAGGAAGAGGACGAAGAGAATGCCGCGGGCCGCGCCGGTAACGCCCCCGTCCCGCTCCCGCAAAAACTCCAGGTGAAGAACAAGATCATGCAGGTGAAGAACCTCAACTCCGAGGCCGGCCCGGAAGATACCAGCCGGGCCCCCTAGCGGCCGCTTCCCCTCCCGGTCGCCGGGGGATACAATCGATACGCCCGGCCCGTCGTTCAAGTGCCAGGAGGCCATCCATGGACCGGCTGCGCCGCGTAGCCGCGCTGGCGGCCCTGGCCCTTTCCCTCCACGCGTCCCAGGACGGGCGCAAATGGGCCGAGGCGCTGGCCTTCTACCGGAGATACTCCACCAGCCGCGACCCGCTGGACCGGGCCCGCGCCGCCGACGAGCTGGGGGCGGCCACCTCCGAGAAGTACGACAGTACATGCTGGCAGCTCGTAGGCCAGCTGCTGCGGAAAGAGATCGGGCAGGACGGCCGCGGGGAGGAGCAGGTTAACGCGGACGTCGTGGAGGCATGCCTGGAGGCGCTCAGGAAGGTCGCCGGCAGGGACGCCCTCTCCGACATGCTGAAAACGGCCAGGAGCAGGACCGAGAACCCCCGCTTCAGGATGTACGTCCTCTGGGCGCTGGGGGCGCGCGCGGAGCCCGGTGGCCTGGCCGAGTTCGTGGACGATGCCAGGCAGCCCCTGCTCCAGGTGGCGGCGCTCGACGCCCTCGCCGAGCGCGCCGATCCATCCAGCTCCGAAACCTTCTTCCGCGTGCTCGGCGATCCCGAACGCACGTGGGAGGCGAAGCTCGCCGCCCTCAGAGGCATCGAGAAGATCGCGGAGGAAAAGCACGTCGAACCGCTGATCGACGCCCTCGGAAGGCGCCGCCCCTCCGAGGGCCGCTTGAAGGACGCGATCCTCAAGACGCTGGGGAAGCTGGTGGGTACGGATCTTCCCACCGACGACCCGAACGCCTGGCGCGCCGCCTGGGCCGCCCGTAAGGCCGGACGCGACCCGGCGGGCATGGGCGCCGACACGGTCGCCGAATCCGCGGAATTCTACGGATTGAAAACCCGCTCCACAAGGATGGTCTTCCTCATCGACCACACCGGATCCATGAAGGGTCCTGGAGGCCAGAACCCGGCGGCGGAATCCAAGCGCATCCCGGACGCCGCCGGCGGGCCCAACGAACCCCCCGCCGAGGCGGCCGCGCGCGAGGAGGCGACCCGCATCAGGAGGATATGGGACCGGAAACAGGCGGCCACGCGAATGGATGCGGTCAGAAAGGAGCTGATACGGACCGTCTACCGCCTCGACCCGCGCGTCCAGTTCGGCGTGATCTGGTACGAGGGCAACGCGAAACCCTGGAAGCCGGAACTCGTCCCGGCCGCGTGGTCCAACAAACTGGACTGCATCCGCGAGGCGGAGAGGCTCACCCCTTCCGGCACGACCAACATCTGGGACGCGCTGGAGCTGGCCCTCAGGATGACGGAAACCCCCGGCAAGCCCGGCGCGGTGCAGATAGACAGGAGGGCCAACTACGCCACCGCCCTCAACGGGCCCGATACCTTCTTCCTGATGACCGACGGCCGGCCCAGCGCCGGCCGCCTCTCCACCGCGGCCGAGATACTTTCGGAGATCCGCAAGGTGAACCGCCTGCGACGCATCGTCATCAACACCGTCTGCGTGGGCGACGAGGCGGGCTCCGCCGGCATGCCCGGCGTCGACCCGCCCGACCCCGAATTCATGAGGCGCCTCGCGGAGGAGAACGGGGGGGAGTGCATGCACGCGCGCTGACGCGCCCCCGGTGCGGCTTTCCTTGACTTGCGGATCCCGTTCCCACAATATACCCCGGGAAACGCGGGGGGAACGCGGCAGGCGGCGCGCGTTCCGTGATCCGCGGGAGCGGAAGAGCCCCTGGTGGGCTCCCCGGGCTTCAAACCCGTGGTACCGGCCACAAGCCGGTAGGTGGGTTCGATTCCCATGCGCTCCCGCCACCATTTACGCACCCGGATTCCACGGAAGACCGTATGGCCGAGATGAACGACGGCGGGCCCGTGCCCCAAGGCCCCCAGACCAAGGCCGGCCTGGAAGACGTGGTCGCCGGAACCACGTCGATCTGCCACATCGACGGGGTCGAGGGACGCCTCCTCTACCGCGGCTACGACGTCCGCGAGCTCGCGGAATACTCGAGCTTCCAGGAGGTCGCCTACCTCATCTGGTACGAGCACCTGCCGAACCAGACGGAGTACGCCGAATACCTGGAGCGCTTCCGGGGCTCCATCGAGCTGCCCGAGCAGACCAGCATGATCCTGCGCCTCTTCCCCCGTTCCGCCACCCCCATGGAGGTGCTCAGGACGGCCGTCTCATCCCTTGGCCACTACGACCCCGACAGCGGCAACACGACGCGCGAAGCATGCCTGCGGAAGGCCATACGCCTCACCTGCCGCATCGGCTCCATCATCGCCGCCCACGAGCGCCTGCGCCAGGGATTCGAGCCGATCCACCCGATCCCCGGCCAGAGCATAGCCTACAACTTCCTCTACACGCTCACGGGAGCCCCCCCCGACCCCCTCTTCGAGAAGATACTGGACGTCTGCCTGATACTGCACGCCGACCACGAGCTGAACGCGTCGACCTTCGCGGCACGCGTCGCGGCGGCCACCATGTCCGACATGTACTCCTCCGTGACGGCGGCCATAGGCACCCTCAAGGGCCCCCTCCACGGCGGCGCCAACGAGCAGGTCATGAGGATGTTCATGGAGATCGGCGAGGCCGCTGAGGCCGAAAAGTGGGTGCGCCGCGCCATCGAAAACGGCGCCAGGATCCCAGGCTTCGGACACCGCGTCTACAGGACCGAAGACCCTCGCGTGGACATCCTGCGCCGGTACTCCCGCAAGCTGGGCGAATACCTGAAGGATCCCAGGTGGTTCGAGATATCGCAGGCGGTCGAAAAGGCGGTGATCGAAGAGATGGAGCGCCGCGGGAAAAAGATATATCCCAACGTGGATTTCTACTCGGCCTCCGTCTACCACTACATGGGACTGCCCATGCCGCTGTTCACCCCCATCTTCGCGATGTCCCGAATGGTCGGGTGGACCGCCCACATACTCGAACAGTGGGCCAACAACCGCCTCATACGCCCGCGGGCGGAATACGTCGGCCCGGTCTACCGCACCTACGTTCCGATCCAGAAGAGGGGATGACCGCGACCCGCCGCAGCGCAGTCGGGCCGGGGATCATGACGATTCCATGCTGCTGCCGATAGGCGACGAGAACCCGCGCGAAAGAATTCCATACGTCAACTACGCGCTGCTGGCGGCCAACGTGGCGGTCTTCTTCCTCTTCTGCATGCCCGAGCGCGCCGCCGAGACGGTCTTCGCCCGGTACGCGCTGAAGCCCTCGGAACCGCGCCTGGTGACATTGCTCTCCAGCATGTTCCTCCACGCCAACCTGCTGCACCTGGCCGGGAACATGCTGTTCCTGTGGATATTCGGGGACAACGTGGAGGACAGGCTCGGCCACGCCGGTTACGCCGCCTTCTACCTGGCCTCGGGACTGGCGGCCGCTTTCTCCCACATCGCCACCACCGGCTCCCCGAACGTCCCCCTGGTGGGCGCCTCCGGCGCCGTCTCCGGAGTCGTCGGCGCCTACGCCGTCTTCTTCCCGCGCCACCGCGTCAAGATGCTCCTGTGGTTCTGGTTCTACTTCAACGTCCTCTACATACCCGCCTTCTGGTGGATCGGCTTTTGGTTCCTCCAGCAGGTCCTCTTCGCGGCCTTCGACGTCGGTCCGGTCGCATACGCGGCCCACATCGGTGGCTTCACCGCCGGCGCGGCCGTCGCCCTCCTGGTGCGCGCTGCGCGCTCCGCCTTCGACCTCGCCGCGCGGCGCCTTCCCTCCGAAATCCGCGAGGCGTCCGGCTACCGCCCCTCGCGCCGGCCGTTCATCACCATAGAGGACGACGAGGGCATCGACTTCCTCGACGATCCGGGGGACAGATACGCGGTCCTGCGGCTCGCCGACGACCTCCACCACGTCTCCCGCATCGCCGCTACGGCCGCAGCCGTCACCAGCGAGGATCCGCGCCGCGTCGCCCGAAGGCTCGAAGCCACCCGGGGGTTGATATCGAAGGACGTCCCCCGCTCCGCCGCCGAGCGCATCCAGCGGGAACTCCGGCGCTTCGGGCTGCCCGCAGCGATTATCCACATGAGCGCCGCGAACCGCCCCCCCAGGCCGGCCCCCGCCGCAGCCATGGCGTGGGACGACGCCTTCATCCGCTTCACCGCCGCCGGCGAAGTCATGCCCGTACTTTGGACCGCACCGTTCCTCTACCTGGGCGCCCGCGTCGGCCGACTGGAGTTCATCGACGTCTTTGTCAGCCGCCGCGCCGCCTTCCGCGTCGGAGGCGGCATCCCGATGAGACGCATCGACGCCTTCATGCGGCGCGAGTTCCAGGCGGGGATCGACGACTTCGCCGACGCCGTCATCAGACGCCGCAGCGGCGCGGCGATCAACGAGGGAGTCCGCATACTGGGCAACGGCGGACGCTGGGGCTGGTTGAATTTCGGCACCCAGGAAGACTACGAGGATTACGCCTACTGGATCTACAACATCATCCTATCCGGCGTCGACGCCCACCGGATCTGATAGAATCCCCTCGTGGCGGGAATCACCCTGCGCTCGGGCGCGATCTCCGCCGCGCGCGCGGCGGTCCTGCTGCTGCTATGCGCGGCCATCTTCGACCTGCCGCTGCCGGCCGCGTCGCGGGCGCGCATCCGAGTGCACCTGATAGATCGCTCCGACTCCGTCCGCGCCAAGGGCCCGCCGGGGTCGCTCACCCCGGAGGACGCCGACGACATCGCCGCCTGGGACCGCGACGCGCGCGAACCCGGCGACACGATCATCCGCGCCTCATTTGGCGCCGACGTCGCCTTCGAATCCGACGCGGTGGACGCCGGCGATACCGACCTCCAGGGGGCCATCGAGGCCGCCCTGGCGCGCAACCCCACCGAAATAGTCCTCCATTCCGACGGCCGCGCCGACCCGGGAGGCGCCCCGCTCCTCTGCCGCGCCCGAGGCGTACCGATCCACGTCTTCCCCATCGGACCGACCTCCGTCCGCGACGCCCGCATAGCGCGCATCTCCGCACCCGCCGACGCCACGGAAGGCCAGGAGTCCGAGGTCGACGTCACCGTCGAATCCACCTACGCCGGCCGTTTCCGGCTCTCCCTCGACGGCCGTTCGGCGGAGCTGGACGCGGCCCCCGGTGCCCCCGCCGTGCAGACGTTCCGGATCAGGGCCCCCGCCAGATTCCGTGTCCTGCTCGAGCCGGAGGACGCATGCCCGCGCAACAACGAAGCGTCGGGGGAAATCCTCGTCAGGACCGACCGCCGCCGCGTCCTGGTGCTCTCCGAGCACCCCATCCAGCTGCCGGGCGTCGAGACGACGACCTCGCTCCGCCTGCCGCCGCCGGAACCGTACGACGCGGTGATCCTCAACGACGTCCCGATCCGGCCCGACGAGATGCGCGCGCTGGCCGCCTACGCGCGCGACTTCGGCGGCGGAGTCCTGATCATGGGGGGGGAGAGAAGCTACGCTATGGGCGGCTGGAAGGAGACGCCCCTCGACGAGATATCCCCGCTGCGTGCCGCCCCGGACGAGCGCGTCGCCGTTGTCTTCGCCGTCGATTCGTCGGGCAGCATGGATCCCCCCGGCAAGCTCGACGCCGTGCTGGACGCGGTGCGGTCCTGCCTTCATTTCTTCGAGAGGGGCGACGAGGTCGTCGCGATGGCCTTCTCCGAGGGCGTGGAATTCGTCGACGTCCGCAACCTCCGCAGGATCAGGGCCGGAGGCGGCACTCACATAGCTCGCGGCCTGGAGGAGGCGCGCCGGCACCTCCTGCAGTCCCGCGCCGGCCGCAAACACGTATTCGTCTTGACTGATGGTGAAGTCGCCCCGGACGAGAAGCCCGAGATGCGGCAAGCCGCCGCCGAGCGGCTTCGCGAGGCCGGAATAGGCCTCACGGTCGTCACCACGATTCGCGAGATCGAGGTCGGCCAACAGGTCAAGATCGGCGACTGGAAGGCCCTCGAGGCGGAGCTGATCAGGCTCCTCCACGCCTTCAGGGGGGATTTCCGCGAGGATCCGGGAATGCTGGAGATCAAGGCCCACCCCGTGATGTCGGGCATCGCGCCCGTAGAGATCACGTGGATGAACCGCACATCGCTCCGGGACAGGGCGCGGCTGGCCGCCACAGCGGGGACGCCTCCGGCCTCGGATCCGGCCGTCGCGTTCATGGAGACCGGCCGCGGCCGGGTGGGAGCCTTCGCGTTCCCTTACGACCCGCGCCTGGAACGGCTCTACGCCCAGTCCATCGAGCACGTCACCGCCGCCGGGGCAGAGGGGCTCGCCCTTTGGGTCGATCCGCCCCTGGTGCGCGCCAATGGCCGTGGGCCGGCGGAGTTCGACGCCGCCTGGCGCGCCGTCCCCTCCGGCAGGGCGGGAGCCGTGCGCCTCAGGCAGGTCGGGCCCGAGACGTGGGAAGGCACCCTTCCCCCACTGCCGCCCGGCACGGTATTCGTGCGGGCCGGCAGGGCCCGCGCGGCAGCATCGATCCCATGCGCCCGCGAGGATGAACTCCTCGGCATCGACCTCAAGGCGCTTGAGCGGATCGCCGGCGAAACCGGCGGAAAGATGCTCCGGTCCTCGGCGGATCTCCGCGCGCTGCCGAGGCCGTCTGCGCCGGGGCGCAAGAGGGGGCGCCCCGTATTCCTGGCGGCGGCGGCCGCCCTGTTCCTGGCGGAGCTGGCGCTGTCCACCTTCTGGAAGCCGTGAGGCGGCCCGTCCCGTGATATAATTTCAGTGGGAGCAACGAGATGGAATTGACGTGGAAAAGGATCATTTTGGCGGCGGCGTTCTTCGTATCGCTGATCGCGCTTCCGCTGATACTGATCTCCAACCCGATGATGGATTTCTATCAGGCCCGAATAGATTCCAACCCCAACTCCGGCTTCTCCAAGTGGCTTCAGCTCAAGATGGCCGGTGTTTGCTACAAGACCATGAGACCCGAACGGGCCGCGACGTACTACTACAACTTCCTGGAACGATATCCGGACGAGGCAAACCGCCCGTGGGTGCTCCTAAGATACGGTTATTCCCTGGAGGACGCCGGCCGCAGCGCCGAGGCGCTCCAGGTATACGAGCAGATAATTCAGGACTACCCGGACACGGATGAGGCCAAGGACGCGACCTCGGGCACGCACAGGGTCCGTTACCTGAAGCCCAAATAGGATCCATCCTGGAGCGTTCGCGCATGGGCATCTTCAAGGCCTACGACGTTCGTGGGAAGTATCCCGGCGAGATAAACGAGGAGTTCGCCGAGCGCCTGGGAGGCGCCGTCGCGCGCTTCCTCGGGGCGCGGAGGATCGCCGTCGGACACGACGCGCGCATCTCGGCCCCATCCATAGCCGATGCGGCCGCCAAGGGCGCCGGCTGCGAAGTCGTCCACATAGGACTGTGCACCACGCCGATGCTCTCCTTCGCCGTGGGACACCTGGACCTCGACGGCGGGATAATGGTCACCGCGTCCCACAATCCTCCCGACGACATCGGGTTCAAGATATGCCGCCGGAAGGCCGCCCCGGTCGGCGAGAGGACCGGACTGCAGGAGATACGGAATCTCTCCGAGCAGCCCGCCCCCGGCGGGTCGAAGATCGTCCGCCGAGAGCTGGTAAACGAATACCGCGAACATCTGCGCGGCAAACTCGCCTCCGTGCCGGACATGAAGGTGGTGGTGGACACGGCCCACGGCTCCGTGGGGCCGTACTTCGACTCGGTCTTCGGGGATCTCCCCCTCAGGATCGTACGCCTCTGCTTCGAGCCCGACGGCCGCTTCCCGTCGCACCAGCCAAACCCGCTCAAGGACGAGAACGTCCGCGACCTCGTGGCGGCCATGAAGGAGACCCGGGCCGAGCTCGGGGTGGCGTTCGACGGCGACGGCGACCGCTGCATCTTCTTCTCCCCCGGCGGCGCGAGAATCCGCAGCGACCTCGTAACCGTGCTCTTGGCGCGATCGGAACTCCGGCGCCACCCCGGGGCGGCGATAGTATACGACCTCCGCTCAAGCCGTGTGGTCCCCGAGGAGATCCGCCGGGCCGGCGGCGTCCCGGTCCGTGAGCGCGTGGGCCACTCCTTCATAAAGGAAACCATGAAGGCCCGCGATGCCGTCCTGGGCGGAGAGCTCTCGGGCCACTATTACTTCCGCGACCACTTCTTCGCCGATTCGGGCATGATGGCCTTCGCCAAGCTGCTCGATCTGCTGGGACGGGAAAAGATCCCCATCGACGAGATGCTCGCCCCACTGCGGCGGACCGCTTCGACCGGCGAGATCAACTTCGAGGTCGCCGACAAGCGGGCGGTCATGGACCGGATCGCGCGGGAATTCAAGGACGGCCGACAGGACACCCTCGACGGCATCACGGTGGAATACGACGACTGGTGGTTCAACGTGAGGCCATCGAACACCGAGCCGCTCCTGCGCCTGAACCTCGAGGCGGACACGCCCGAGAAACTCGAGGAGGCCCGCCGGCGGCTCCTCCCGTTGCTGGGCAATCCGGACTGAACGCCCGCCGGACGCACGGGAAAATCGCCCCCGAACGACGATTATGTTGACAACCTATGCATCCGGGATACACTGAATATGGGGGAGCCGGGGGGTTGCCGGTCAAGGTGGCCGGACCCGGCCCCAAGGGCTTCTTTTGGAGGAAAGGCACATACGCTAACGGGACGGGAGTGCGGTCCGCCGGTCGTCGGCGGGCGCCGTTCCGCGTCAACGAGAGGAGATTGACGATGCAAAAGGAGCGGAAAAAAGGATTCACCCTGGTCGAGCTGCTGGTCGTAATCGTCATTATTGGTATACTTGCGGCTCTTCTGTTGCCGGCGATCGCCAGGGCGATCCGCAGGGCCCGCGTGACCAACTGCGCCAACAACCTCTCCCAGCTCTGGAAGATGCAGAACATCTACGCGTCCGGCGCGCTGGGAGGCCGGATGCATCTGATGCCCACGGAGACGGGCAAGCAGTTCTGGCTGAAGCTGAGCCAGCCCGGACCGGGCGGTAGCCCGCCGCTGATCGACTCGACCCTGTGGGACATCTACGTCTGCCCGGCCATGGCCTCGGGAATCGTCGGAGGCTCGGGGCAGACCGATTACCTCGGCCCGTGTAAAAACGTGGCACAATTGGGCGACGGCGATCCCGTCGGGTCGGACGATCCAAGTGCCGCAGGCGGCGGCGGCGACTTCGGCCATCCGGTGGACAAGACGGTGAACGTCTTACGAAAGTCGTCCGACGTCATCGAGATGGAGCAGCCGGAGTTCGACAGCCTGCCCAATAAGCCGCAATAGAAGACCGCGAGGTTTGAAGACAAGAGGCCCCGGCCAGACGGC
>FWPU01003697.1_pt1 | contig 37753 bp, 32 predicted proteins | sample 2228361 | NCBI WGS metagenome assembly FWPU01 (sample SAMEA103939777, study PRJEB20133) | metagenome | reverse complement strand
AATTGAATTAACAAAAGATTTTTGTATAAAAAATAACTTTTTGCTATTGAATCAGAACAATGTTTTGTAATATGAATTGTTTGACTTTTTAAATATAAAAGCCTTAGACAAAACACAGGAGGATTTTATGCCAAGGTATATCAAGGTTCTTTTTATGTTTATTTTTACACTCTCAATTTTTTATTGTTCTTCTCAGCTGACCAAAGAAGAAGGTTCAGCCTCTTCTTCAGCGGTGTCGTCACAATTTGTTTCTGTGGATGCATTCACTATGGCTCAAAGACTTGGTAAAGGTGTAAATATGGGGAATGCTCTTGAAGCTACCCCCGATGAAAATAGCTGGGGAAACCCAATAAAAGATGAATATTTTACTTTAATGAAGAATGCTGGCTTTGACACAGTGAGAATACCAATTAGATGGTCCTTAACAAATAGAACTTCTCCTAACTCTCCATATACTATAAGTGCAGATTTTTTCAATAGAGTTGATCACGTTGTAAATACCGCTCTTTCGGCAAGGCTTAATGTCATAATCAATATTCATCACTATGAGGAAATTATGAGTAATCCTTCAGGGCATAAAGATAGGTTTTTAGCAATATGGCGGCAGGTTGCAGAACATTTTAAAGATAAACCTGAAAGTCTTTTGTTTGAAATTTTGAATGAGCCGAATGGGAATATAGAAGCTTACTGGACAAATTTTATGACAAATGCCTTAAAGATAATAAGAGAATCAAATCCAACAAGAAATGTCATTATTGGTGGAATTAGCTGGAATAGTATTTATGGACTTCAGCAGCTTTATATTCCTGATGATGATTATGTTATTGCAACATTTCATTTTTATGACCCATTTATATTTACTCATCAAGGGGCAGAGTGGGTAGAAGGTATGCAATTTGTTTCAAACATTCCCTGGCCCAAGATAGAAGGGCATACTGTTAGTATTCCATCACAGGTTCCCGATTGGGTTAGACAACAACTTGAGGATTACAACACAAAGACTGGAGATGCAAATCCATGTAGCTCAAATTTTATAACTTCCCAGCTTGATGTCGTTTCAAACTTTTCTAAACAGAAAAATATTCCTGTCTGGCTTGGTGAGTTTGGGGTTTATGGTAGATATGCCGATATTAATTCAAGAGCAAGATGGACCCATTTTGTCCGAAAGGAATGTGAGAAGAGAAATATAAGCTGGTGTTACTGGGAGTTTTCTTCAGGATTTGGAGTATATAACCCTTCAACAAAGGAATGGGTAACAGAGCTATCAAATGCACTTTTGGGTGAGTGAGGTTTAAGTCAGGGTAAGGAGAAATAAATGATTGAATTTGCTGAAATTCAGGTAATTACAGAAAAGTTGATTGCTAATATTGAAAAGGTTATAGTTGGGAAAAGGAGTGTTATAGAGAAAGCACTTGTTGCTCTGTATTGTGGAGGTCATATTTTGCTTGAGGATGTACCGGGGATTGGTAAGACGATGCTGGCAAGGTCTATTGCAAAATCTATTGATGCCACTTTCAAAAGGATACAGGGGACACCAGATTTATTACCGGTTGATATTCTTGGTGTTTCGATATATAACCCTGAAATCAAGAAATTTGAGTATAGAAAAGGGCCAATTTTCTCAAATGTTTTACTTGTGGATGAAATAAATAGAGCAACTCCAAAAACCCAATCCGCATTACTTGAAGCTATGGGGGAGGGTCAGATTTCGGTTGAAGGTATGTCTGTTCCTTTACCAAAACCTTTTCTGGTTATGGCCACTCAAAATCCCATTGAGTTTGAGGGGACATTTCCTTTGCCCGAGGCACAGATGGATAGATTTTTTGTCAATCTGACAATTGGTTATCCAGAGGAAAAAGAGGAGGAGGAAGTAATATTGAGACAGAATGAGTCTCATCCAATAAACTTTTTAAAGCCTGTTTTGAGCATAGAAACTTTGCTTCAGATACAGCAATTAATTCCATCTGTTCATGTTGATGACTCGTTGAGAGAATACATTGTAAAAATTGTTCAGGCAACAAGAAGTGATCCAAATTTAAATCTTGGATCTTCTCCAAGGGGTAGTATTGCACTTTATAAGGCGGTACAGGCTTATGCTGCTATGAATGGAAGAGATTATGTAATACCGGAAGATATAAAGACGATGGCTTCAGCAGTATTGAGGCACAGAATGATACTTAAGTCTGAAGCAAGATTGAAAAAACTAAACCCTGATTCTATAATTGAAAGAGTTCTTACATCCTTACCCGTCCCTCTTGAATTTAAAAAAGAGGAAGAGTGATGACTATTGGCAGGTCTGTTCTTGTTTTGATTTTTTTACTTTTAAATTTTTTATTTCTTGATTTTCCAGGGGTAAAGATTATTGCGTATGGTATAATTTTGTATATTTTACTTGATTATCTATATTATAAGCTTGTTTATATCAAGCTTAACTTAGAAAGGGCAAATAAAGACTTTTATCTATTTGCCGGAATGGCCGAAAGTGCGGGTGTGATAATAAAAAACCCCTTGCTTTTACCAATATATGCAGTCATTGTAAATGACCAATCAGATCTCTCTATATCAGTAAGACAGGTATATTCTTTTCTTAATTCAGTTAATAAGAAAGGAGCAAGAGAGCTAAGTTATACAATTTGTGGTAAGAAAAGGGGGTTATACAAAGTAGGTCCCACAGTTGTGAAATTTGTGGATTTCTGTGGTATTTTTTCCTTTGAGATGGAATTTGATACAAAGAGAGAAATAATAGTTTTCCCTTCAATTTATCCGTTTTATGAGTTACCTTATAAGAGTTTGCAACCTCAGGGAAATTTCAGAAATAATCTACCAATATACGAAGATGTTTCAATGATAAAGGGGATGAAGGAATATCAACCAGGTGATGAATTGAAAAGAATAAACTGGAAACTTTCTGCCAAACAGGATAAGATACTTGTTAATACTTATTTCTGTTCAGTTTCACTGGATAGTTATATAGTCCTGAATCTTTTTAAGGAAGATTATAGTTTTAAAGAAGCTACTTTCTACATGGAAAGTGCAATAGAGATAGCTGGTTCTCTTGCTTACCATCTGAATGTGAAAAAGCAAAAATTTGGATTTGTTACAAATTGCATGATTGATGGTAAGGAGAAACTTTTAGATATTCCGGTCGCCTCTGGAAATGAACACTTTATTACAATAATAAGTAAGCTTGCTTTAATTTCTCCTTCAAAAAATATAAAGTTCAGTAATGCTATTGATTCATTGTTCTCTTTAAAATGGGGTGTTGCGATTTATGTTATTACTCCTCAGGTAAATGAAGAATTAATTTATACTTTGCTTGAGCTTTATAAGTTAGGTCATTCGGTTGGAATTTTTACAGTGGGACCAAGGATTGATAGAACTCTGGGCTTAAAGGATGTTGGGTTTTTACCTTATCATCTTGAGATTGAGAATCAGGTAATAAAGGTTTTACCAGTTGAAGGATAAAAAATGTTTGCATCAAGCAGAAAATTTTTTGTTTTCTTTTTAACTCTTTTTTCAATTTCATTTGGAGCATTTCTTTCTTATGTATTTTTCAGTTTTTTGATGCCAGTACCCGTGGAAATATATTTTTTTATTCCTTTTACTTATATTGTTCTGGGTTTTGTTATTTTTTCTATTTTCTCTATCAAAATGAAATATTTTTTTAGGCTTCTTCTTGCAATAATTCTTTTTTTCCTTATTATTTTTACTGAAATTATTATTTACATGAAGGTAAGAAGAATTATAATAAGTAGTAGAGATTATATTATTGTTTTATTTTCCTGCTTTATATTTTTTATAGTTGATTTTTTAGTCTCTTATTTTGTTTTTCAGAGATTTAAAAAGCTTGATATGGTAATTGAAAATGAAATAATGTTTGAAAGTAGAAGCAAATACATTCAATGGGTGAATGAAGAATATGGAGAAAGATCAGATCGACTTGAACCGACCTGGTTTATAAGGCTTTCTACCAATATTGTAATTTTATTTCTTTTTTTTGCTTTTATATCTGTTGCTAAAAATAGTTTTAACAGGATTTTTCTTTCTTTTGCTTTGATTTTGTTTTGTTTTGCATGTGCTGGAATATATTTAATTCTGTATCAATATTCAACAGTTATAAAGTGGGAATTTTTAGGGTTTAAGGTTAAGAAGGATGTTATTTTAAACTGGAATAAAATATTAAGAATTTTTTTGTTTCTTATTTTTATTATTTCCCTGCTATTTCCCTCGAATTATATAGTTTTTAGAGTCGATTTTCTTTATAGTTTTTTAAGGAGTCTCTTCCCGATTGTTTTCACGGTAAAAGAAAGTATGGAGGAGGAAATATCCCCTTCTTTAAATCAGGAAATTTCGGCTAAAGGAGATTTAGATATAACTGAATGGGTGAGAAATGGAATTAAAATTGGTAGAATTGTAATTTTAGTCTTTATTTTGCTTTATCTTTCTTTTTCATTTCTGGGTTTAATATTGAAAATGATTTATGGAAATAAAAAGAAAATTCCAAAAGTGGTGAGATTTTTTATTTCTTGTTTTGATATTCTTTTATTCTTTATTTTGAAAGTGAAAGATTTTGTAGTCATGATTTTTCTTGATTTCTTTAAATTTGGTAAAAAGGAAAAAAAGGAAAGCGAAAAACTTGTAAAACACTTCTATACTTTTTTTGGTGAGTATAAGAAACTTCCCTCAGAAAAACAGAAAGAAATAGAAAGCATAATCAAAGAGTTTATAAGGTTGATTCAAGTAGCAAGCAAGTTTATTCTGCCATATTCTTTTTACCTGGGCCCAGGTGAGTATATGAATATGGTTTCTGAAAAGGTGGAAAGTGCACAGGAGGAAATAAAAGAGACTGTAAATATCTTTAATGAAAGCAGGTATAGTTTGCATATACTTTCTAAGGAGAAGATAGAAAGGTTTAGAAAGTTAGTAGATATGATAATTGATAAAATTACGAAATTATTTTAGAATAAAAAGGTTTTATGATTGTTTTTTTAAGAATAATGGAGATAGCATCAAGAGGTTGCCAAAGAAGTCGGTTTTTAAGGGAATTACTTTTTCACTTTTGCTTGTTGCAATGACGAGAATGCATGTAATTGCGAGCCTTTGAAAAAGGCGAAGCATTCTTGAAATGATAAATGTTCATTTTGGGAGTGGTTTTTTGGTGTTGTTTATATGTCCTATAAATAAATAGAAAATCGTTTTTCGGGATTAAAATTAATTAATTTGGATGGAGAAAAAACATGAAGGTTTCTGTAATAATACCATGCTACAATGAGGAAGAAGTAATAGAAAAGACTTACCTTAGATTGAAAGATGTAATTTCAAAAAGTAAGATAGAAGATTATGAATTAATTTTTGTGAATGATGGAAGCCATGATAGGACACTCGATTTATTGATGGAGTTCGCTGAAAGTAACAAAAATGTGAAAATTATTTCATTTTCAAGAAATTTTGGACATCAGAGTGCAGTTTCTGCTGGAATAAATGAGTGCAGTGGAGATGTTGCTGTGATTATTGATGCAGATTTACAGGATCCACCCGAGCTTATTCCAGAAATGATAGACTTGCATTTGAGGGAAAAAGCCAGTGTGGTGTATGGAGTACGCAGGGAGAGAAAAGGGGAAGGAATTATTAAGAATTTTACTGCAAAAGCTTTTTACAGGATTCTTAATTATCTTTCAGAGGTAAGAATTCCGCTTGATACGGGCGATTTCAGGCTTATTGATAAAAAGGTAATAGATACTTTTAAGAATCTTCCAGAAAGAAATAAGTTTATTAGGGGTATGATTAGCTGGATTGGTTTTAAACAAATACCTTTTTATTATTCAAGAGACCCAAGATTGGCGGGGAAAACAAAATATCCATTTTATAAAATGATAAGATTTGCCCTGATAGGCATTTTCTATTTTTCGAAGAAACCCTTAAAACTGGCTATAAGTTTGGGTTTTTTTTCGATAGTTATAGGTATATTTTTGTGCATATATACTTTTATTGTTTATTTCTCGGGAATTATTAAAACAGTTCCTGGATGGGCATCCATTATTATTACCATCATATTTTTTGGAGGAGTACAGCTGTTAACTATAGGTGTTCTTGGTGAATATATAGGAAATATTTTTGATGAAGTAAAAAAGAGGCCAGAATATATTGTTGAGAGGAAAATAAATTTTGAGAAAGATTAAAATATGAAAAGGGTGAGAACTTTTGTTATATCAATCCTTTTTTTTTGTATGCTTGCTTTTTTGATTTATATTTTTCTTGACTATTTAAAGTTAGATTTTATTAGAAGGAAAACCAATCTTGAAGAAGAGATTGCAGGGCTTAAAAGTGAATATATATTTTTTAGGTATCGAATTGACTCAGTTGAAAATGGAAAAGTTGGTTTTACTTTTTATATTTTTGACCCGAATGAAAATTTGATAACAAACTCCACAATTCTTATTGATGGTAGTGATGTATTTCTGGAAAGCAAGGTCATAATTTTAAATCCTACAAATTCGATTGTTTTTCCATTGCGTCTCTTTAGCGACGTCATTTCTCCTGCCCAAGCTATAAGCTTAAAGGAATTTTACTCTAAGAAAAGAGATTTTTTTTACTCAGAGAAAAGTGATATGGGAAAATTTTTTAATTCCATGTTTTATTACTATGTGTTTGGAGAAGGAAATATTGATAGGTATAAGTCTTTTGTTAAGTCTGAAATGGATGTAGTGTTACACTCTGCAATACCATTAATAGAGGGGGATACTTATGAGTGTATTTTGCACCCAGGGGGGCAATTAGAGCTAAAGAGGAGTGAATTATGAGTGGTTCAATGGAACATTTTTTTAAATCAATTGAGGCATTTAAGAGTATTTTATACTTTTTATTTTTTTCTGTATGGGGATGGGTTTTGCTGGCTGTATTTTTTCTCATTGTTGTTGTGTTAAATTCAAAGACGGAGAAGGGAGTGTTTTCCTTCAGTAAGTTTATGGGCATACTTACTGACAGGTTTTTTTTCTTTTTTACGAACATTTTTCAGCTTATCTTAAGTGTTGTAGTTGTGTTTACACTTTTTTCATTAAAGCCAGTGATAAATGAAATTTCTGAAACTCTTTCTCTTTACAGGGATATAAAAAATCTTACAGCTGCTCTTAAGAATTTAAAATCAGAAAGGAAGATACTTGAGGTTCAGGCATTTTCTGAAGAGGATGAATTTATCCGTTTAAAAGTTAAGTATTTTGCGTATTCACCGGTGAAGAAAGCTGATATTGAAACTGGCGAAGCTGAGTATAAAATTAAGGGCAGAAAGGTTTATATTGATTCGCTTGTGATAAATTTTGATTATGCCCTTGTAGAGGGGGGGAGGGTTGTAAATCTTGCCCTGCCTTACATGGTTTTTTCTGAAGAGGTGTCCTTTGATGAAGGAATTTCCATATTGTCAAAAGAGGGAGAGATCCCGCTTTCTTTAAAACTTGATGAGGGTAATCTTTTTTTGCTTGAAAAAAAGGAATATGAATCTATTATAAAAAAGGTTATGAAGACTCTGGAGGATAGAAAACTTGCTTTGAAACTTGGAGTAAGAACTTTTTATAGCGAGGCGGTGGCAATTTTTCCCTCGAAAACGAAGAAGTATTCTATTTATTCTACAGGTGTTGGTGGATTGGTATTAAAATAAACTGGTAGAAAAATAGTTTGATTCAATCAATTGGATTTTTAAAAAGGATTTTTTAGTAAAACTGGAATTTTAAATGGTGAAACCTATGAAAACATTGGAGGCTTATAAATTAAAAATCAGCCCTTTCAGTACAAAAAGAACACTGGATGTGCCTAATTATACCATCACATACGATTCAAGAAATCTAAAGAGAAAGAAAGAGTTAAGTTATCAGATTCTTTCGAAATTGATTGGGGGGCACACCTTTATTATTGAGGTTAAATATTCAAATTTATTTTTACCTGATGAGGAAAGAAATCACCTGCTTTTTGATTTTCTGGGGAAAGTAAAGAAATGGGAATTGAAATACAGGGAGAGAAAAATTCCAGTAGTTAAAAAGAAATTTTTGAATTTTTTTGAGTTTGGAGATAAAAAAGATAAGGTAGAAAAACTTGAAATTATAGCTATTGTTCCCTGGGAATTATGGAAGAATAGAGATTTTTATAATGAAATTCCAGTTTATGGCGTGCGATACTATATTTCTTTAAGTAATCAAATATCAGATGATATTTTAAGTTGTTTTTTTTTCGACAATTTGAGTGATGGAAAGATTATTGAGGAGTTTGAGTTTGTAATTTTTGATTGCTGTATAATGGGACATATGGGCATTAATTCAGCAAACTGTACAATTGAGAGAATTAGAAGCCTTCTAAGATAACTAGAGTAAATAGCGGAAATTACTTCCGCTATTTACTGCTCTTGCTTGGGGTTAAAGGAGAGGAGGTTATTTATTTTGTTCGCTTTTTAGAGATTTTTTTAGTTTGAATAATCCGTTATTTTCAATGTTTTTGCGTTGTTCAAAAAATCTTTGTAAGAGACAGAAGACAAAAACTAAAAACCCTATCGTAATTCTGGTCCACCAGGCGTTTAAAGTACCCTGGAACATGATGAGTACCTGTATGGTACCATAAACCAGTACTCCAAATAATGTTCCAATAAGTGAACCGACACCACCGGTAAGAAGAGTTCCACCAATTACCACGGAAGCTATCGAATCAAGTTCCATCGATTTTCCATTAAGTGCATAACCTGACAAGGTATATAAAGTGAAAACTACGCCGCCAAGAGATGAGCAGAAACCGCTAAGTGTGTATACCATAATTTTTGTGCGAGCCACCGGTAATCCCATGAGTTTAGCTGATTGCTCATTTCCACCAATAGCATAAACAGTTCTTCCAAATTTTGTAAAGTGTGCAATGTATAATCCTGCCAGAAATACTAAAAGTGATATAGCCGCACCAACTGATATATAATTTTCACCCAGTATTTTTATGTTAAATATAGCAAGATCATTGTAAAATTTATCTGTAATTGGGATTGTGTCAATACTGATTATGTAGCATAGTCCTCGTGCAAGGTATAAACCAGCCAATGTAATGATAAATGGTGGGAGATTAAAAGTCTGAATGAGATAGCCCATAAAAAAGCCAATCATTATTCCTGCTAGAAGGACTATAGGTATTGCAAGTAAAGGGTGAATGTGAGATTTCTGAATAAGACTTGAGAGCAACATAGTGGAAAAACCTAACATTGAACCCACAGAGAGGTCAATGCCTCCCGATATAATTACGAAGGTCATTCCCACAGAGAGAACCAGTAGATATGCATTGTCTATAAACAGATTTAAAAAATTCTGAAGCGTAAAGAAATTTGGAAATGCTATTGATCCAACGCCAAACATAATGATAAATAATCCTATGGTTACAAAAATAGGCAAATTTTTTGAGTTTATAAAAGATTTTCTATTCATGGCCTTAACTCCTTTCTTTTAAACAGATTAACACTCATTGAGCGAAATTCTTCAGATTGCAAAAGACTTAGAGTGTAAACTACAAGTGCTTTTACTATCTGTGAAATTTCTGGAGGAACGTTAAAGGCATAGATGGTTGTAGTGAGGGTTTGAACTATCAATGCTCCGATAACACTTCCCATAAGGTAAAACTTTCCACCACTTAGTGAGGTGCCACCCAGCACAACAGCAAGAATGGCGTCCAGCTCAAAGAGATTACCGGCATTATTACCATCAGCCTGATGGACGGTTGAACAGACGATTAATCCTGATACACCTGCACAAAAGCCACTAAATGCGTAAACCCAGAAAATTATATTTTTAGCATTTATGCCAGAAAATCTTGTTGCCGTAGGATTTATTCCAACTGCTTCAATGAATAGTCCCAGCGATGTTCTTCTTGTCAGAATTATTGTCAGTATTAGTACAAATGCTACTATATAAATACTGAATGGAAGTCCCCAGAGGTAGCCGGTGCCAAGATAGAAAAATGGTTTATAGTAAAGCCAGATGATTTGAGCATTTGTCAGTACCATTGCTATTCCTCGACCTGCAACAAAAAGTATCAATGTGGCAATAATAGGTTGCATTCCTATTAGAGAGACCAGCATGCCATTCCACATTCCAGCAAGTGTTGATACCAGAAGGGCAACAAAGATTGCGAAGAAAAGCGGATAGGTAGGTACACCTGATAAATCCCCACCTATGAGCCTTGCCACCATGGCAGCCGATATTGCTACAACTGACCCTACAGAGATATCAATACCCTTTGTGGCTATTACAAGTGTTAAACCAATTGCAAGAAGCATTATGGGCATGGAATTTTTGAGAATATCTATAAGGTTTCCATATAGATGCCCCTCTTTTATTTCCATTGCAAAGAAATTCCTTCCAAAAATTAAATTAAAAAGTAATAATAACCCTAGCATCATAAGGGGCCAGATTAGCCTTGAGTTTCTCACACGTTTCCAGATACCTATTAGTATTCTTAGCATATTTTTTTACCTCCTCCAATAGAATAAAAATCAATTATAACTTTTGCATTGACCATACCTCACCTCCTGCAATGGTTTGCATGATTGCATTCATACTTATTTGATTTTCTGTGAGCTCACCAATTTTGACTTTATCTTTTAGAACGGCCACTCTGTCACTACAACGTAAGATTTCCTCAAACTCTGAGGAAATAAATATAATTCCCTTTCCATTAGAACTTAACTCTAACATTAATTCCATAATTTCGACTTTTGCACCCACGTCTATTCCTCTTGTGGGCTCATCTAAAATTAATAAAACTGGATTTGTTGCAAGCCATCGAGCAAGCATAACTTTCTGCTGATTTCCCCCACTGAGATACATTACTTTACTGTTAACATCCGGGGTTTTTATGCCGAGTGATTTAATAAGTTTGATGGCAATTTCAGATTGTTTTTTTGGTGAAAGGTATTTAAAAATACCTCTTTTGCCCTGAAGTGCAAGAATGATATTTTCTCTTACTGTAAGGTCACCAAGAATTCCCTCATTTTTTCTATCTTCCGAACAAAAACCGATTCCAGCCATCAATGCTTCTCTTGGATTACCTCCATTTATTTTTTTACCCTTTACATAAATTTCTCCATGATCTGGATGTTCAATACCAAAGATAAGCTTTGCCGTTTCAGTTCTTCCAGAACCCAAAAGACCTGCCAGCCCAAGTATTTCTCCCTCGGCTAAGTTCAGGTCAAAAGGTGAAATATAACCTTTACGCCCGAGCCCTTTTATATCTAAGACAGTAGCACCACCCTTTTTGATTTCCGTTGATTCTTTTTTTCTTTCTTCAGCTTTGTTTGTATAACTGAATTCAGATAATTCTTTTCCAAGCATTCTGGCAATTAATTCGAGTTTTGGAAGTTCACCGGTTTTGAATTCACCACAAAACATTCCATTTTTAAGAATGGTAATACGATCAGAGATCTCATAAGTTTGATCCAGAAAGTGAGTTATGAAAATAATCGCCAGTCCATCATCTCTTAATTTTCTAAGTATTTTAAATAGTTGCTTTACCTCATTTTCATCAAGACTCGAGGTTGGTTCATCAAGGATTAGAACCTTTGCAGATACATCTAAAACTCTTGCGATAGCAACCATTTGTTGAATTGCAATGGGAAAGGATGAAAGTTCCTGCGTTACATCCACGTTTAAGTTTAATTTTTTTAATATTTCTTCTGCTCTTCTGTACATTTCTTTCCATTTAATTTTCCCAAATTTCATTGGTTCTCTTCCAATGAAGATATTTTCTGATACAGAAAGGTTGGTGCAAAGATTAATTTCTTGATAAACTGCACTGATACCAAGTTTCTGGGCATCCATTGGTGAAACTGGTCTTATTGGTTTTCCCTCCAGAAGAATTTCACCCGAATCCTGTCTGTAAACCCCGGTAAGTATTTTAATCAGTGTAGATTTTCCTGCTCCATTTTGTCCCATTATAGCATGTATTTCACCTTTAAAAAGCCGAAAGTCCACATCGGATAGTGCTTTTACTCCTGGAAAGGTCATATTAATTTTCTTTGCTTCCAGTATAGGATTTTTCTCCGTCATTAAAATTCCTCCTTTTTTGTTTTGCTTTTAATGAATATATTAAGACAAAGTTAAAATTTCGCAATACTTTTTTATTAATTCTAATAGTTAAAATTTTTATTCATGACCACCCATAATCAGGGTGGTCATGAATCGTTTTGGGTCTGTGGGGTGTCCTGTGGGACTAGTACTGTCTGTTGGGGTATGCTTCTGCTGCATTCTCCTGATCGTAAACACCCTCAATGGTCCAGATTCTTGGAGGAAGTTTTTTGCCAGCCATCAAATCCTTAACAGCCTGTAGTGCCTGTGGCCCGAGAAGTGGATTACATTCTACGGAGCAATTTAATTCTCCAGCCATCATTGCTTCAAAAGCACCTTTTACTGCATCAATTGACACAATAATAATGTCTTTTCCCGGCTTAAGTCCAGCTTCCTTTATAGCCTGAATAGCACCAAGAGCCATCTGATCGTTATGGGCATAAAGTACCTGGATATTTTTATCAGCCTTTAAAAAAGCTTCCATAACCTGTTTTCCCTCGGAAGAGGTAAAATTACCGGTCTGTGATCGGGTTATTTTCCAGTTAGGATGATTCTTCATAACTTCTCTAAAACCATTATATCTGTCAATAGCAGGGGCAGAACCCACGGTACCCTGAAGTTCAACAATGTTTATGGTCTTTTTACCATCATCGATGCCTTTCTTCTTAAGATAATCTGCAAGCCATCTTGCAGCCTTTCTGCCTTCCTCAACAAAATCAGAGCCCATAATGGTCAATCTTAAGTCTCTGTCTTCCTTACATACATCTCTGTCAATCATAATAACTGGAATACCAGCTCTCTTTGCTTCAAGAAGAACAGGGCGGTAGCCAGTTTCGACAAGAGCTGTAAATAGGATAACATCAACCTTTTTAGCTATAAAAGATCTGAGAGCCTTGATCTGATTTTCCTGTTTCTGTTGTGCATCAGAATAGATAAGTATCATGTTTGGGTCTTCGTTAAATGTAGTTTGAACAGAAACGGTATTTGCATTCCTCCATTCACTCTCGGATCCAATCTGGGAAAAACCAACCACAATTTTCTCCCCAGGTTTTTTCTTTTTGGGAGCACCAAAAAGATCTGCAGACACCATTACCAGCATTATAACTGCCAGTAATCCAGAAAATACTGCTTTCTTTTTCATAAAATCTCCTCCTTAAAAGATTTTCCCTGTATAGAAGGTTACACTCCCTTTATTAATACAGGGTTTTAATAAAGGGAATTATGTTTCTTTTTAATATCTGTATAAAATATACAGGATATTTCATCTTAAAGGTTACATAAAATCCTCCTTTTCTAAAATACAAATTTCTTATTTTGTAATATTTAACATTTTGTAAATTTTTTCACCCTTATAAAGTTTCTCTACATCAAATTTAATAGGTCCAATAACAGTAACAACCTTTCCATTGGGAAACATAAGATCGAGTGTAGTATTGATTGCAATCATATTTACTTTTCCCTTAACATCCAGTTTGTCCCCATATTTTATGTCACTTTCAGAACCGTCAGGAGCTATGTAAATATGTCTGCCGAGATATTTTTTTACCACAAGTTTATTCTTTAATGTTGGGTTGATATTTTTACTACCTGCTTTTGGAAATGTAACCTTTCTCCCATTTTCTTTTAATAAATTTGATACTTTTTTAATAACGTCACCTTTTTCACTGCCAGTGATTTCGTAAACAACATTTGGATTATTTGCGGGTATTACCTCAACCCAATCCCATTCAACGCTAACCTTAATTTCAGCATTTGTCGGGATAATATCACCCAGTTTGACAACAATCCATTCTCCTGTACCAACCCTGTAGGAGACGTGGGCACCTTCTTCAGTTTCTGAATATAATCCCACTACTACAACCCCTCCCTTTTTACTTTTTGCCTTCTGTTCAGCAGAGAACAGAATTGTTATAAAAAGTAGGGTGACCACCAGAACTAAACTAAAAATTTTTGTTACCAGCTTCATATAACTTCCTCCTTTAAATGATGATTTTATGTTATTTTGTTTTAATTTCATTTCCGATATACCTCCGGATACTTAGATTGAAAATGGGTTTTCAGTTTGATATAGGACCCCCTCTGGTTGATTGTATGAAATGTCGTTTATTCCCAGCATACTTAAAGCTGCATAAAGGTATTTGCCAGTATGTTTAAAGGCGATACCTGTATGATGGGGGAACTTTTTCTCAATCAATACATGTCTGTAAAATCTGCCCATTTCTTTAACTGCAAAAACAGCAATTCCACCAAAGGATCTGGGGTTTATATTTAAAATCTCTCCCTCGGCTATATAGGATCTTATTTGAGTATCAGCCGTGGATTGGAGCCTGAACAGGGTTATATTGCCGGGCTTTATTGTTCCTTCAAGGGTGCCTCTTGTAATGTCAGGCTCCTTTCCAGGCTCCATTAATCTATGCATTATAAGCTGGTATTTTATACTTGCATTAACAAGACATGATGAAGAAGTATTTCCACAATGGAACCCCATAAATAAATCTGTGGGCTTATATTTACCAATCACAGCCTTTGATTCTTCAATCATATCGTATGGTACAGTGTTGTTGATGTCCAGAAGTGTTGCAGGTAATCCAGTGGCGCAGGTAGCAATATATTCACTTAATGCTCCGTATATGTCGACCTCGCATGATACTGGGATGCCTCTTGAAGCCAATCTTGAATTTACATAGCAGGGAACAAAACCAAAATACTTTTCAAAGGCTGGCCAGCATTTGTTTGCAAAAATTCCATATTGAGAAACACCAAGATTCTCTTTCATAAAACGTAAAAGTGCAAATTCATATTGTGCCAGATTCATTAATAATGTTGGATATGTGTTGCCACTGCCAAGTTCTTTTGCCATTTCTTCGGCAATTTTCTTGATTTCTGGATTGTTTTCAGCAGATTGATAAATATCATAAAGATCCAGTTCACTATTTTCCATTATTTCAATGCCAAGATCATACAATGGTTTAATAGGTGCATTACATGCAAGAAAATCCTGTGGTCTTGGTCCAAAAGAAAATATTTTCAAATTTTTTAGCCCCAGTATAATTCGAGCGACAGGAATAAAATCAGAAATCATTTCTGCTACTTCAGAGGGGATTCCAATAGGATACTCCGGTATATATGGTTTTAGTTTTCTGAGCCCACAATTATAGGAAGCATTGAGCATTCCACAATAAGCATCTCCTCTGCCACCTACAAGATCTTTTGCGGTTTCCTCTGCCGCACCGACAAGCATAACGGGGCCGGCAAACTTTTGCATGAGAATTGTAGTAGGACCTTCCGGACCAAAGTTGCCAAGATATACTATCAGGGCATTAATTTCTTTTTTTCCTGCCTCTTCGAGTGCAGGTAAAACGTCTCTTTCATTTTCAATAACTGTCTGAATTTCCTCGACTTTCACTCCCTTTTTAGTACAGGCTTCAAGTACCGCTGCTTTTCTCTTTTTTGATAGCTCAATCGGGAAACAATCTCTGCTTACTGCAACTAAACCTAATTTTACTTCTGGAATATTCTCCATTTTTTTCTCCTTTATTACTCTTTTTATTTTTGACCATAATAGGCGTTTATACCATGTTTTCTTTCATAATGCTTATTTATCAATGTTTCTTTAAGCCTTGGAGTTTCTTTATTTATACATAAAGTAATAAACGCCATTTCTGCCAGTTTCTCTAAAATAACACTGTTATAAACAGCCTCTTCGGGTGTATTTCCCCAGGTAAATGGTCCGTGTCCAGCCACAAGAACCATTTTTACCTCTCTATAGGGAATTTTTCTGAAACATTCAACAATGAGATTACCTGTTTCTTCTTCATAATCCCCACTTATTTTATCATCTTCCATGAACTTAGTACATGGGATATCCCATGTGGTATGATCTGCATGAGTTGTACCAAGTACTGGAATTGATAATCCAGCCTGTGCCCATGCAACACTGTAAGTAGAATGAGTATGAACTACACTTCTGATTTCTGGAAAATTTCTGTAAAGTACAGTGTGAGTTTTTGTATCGGAAGAAAAGCGAAGTTTTCCCTCCACAATGTTGTTATTTAAATCTACTACCACCATATCTTCAGGTTTTAGCTTTTCATATGGAACACCACTCGGTTTTATTGCAAACACCTTTCTTTCCCTGTCTATAAAACTGAGATTACCAAAGGTATATATAACAAGTCCCTTTTCCCAGAGTTCAAGGTTGCCTTTCCATGCAGATTTTTTTAGTTCTTTATAAACACTGCTCATTGTAATTCAACCCCTGACATTTCTTTCTCTATGAAATTGCCGATTTTTGTATATTTTTTGTATAACTCTAAATATTTTTTAGCATTCTCTTTGTCTGGATAATAAGTTTTTTCAAATCCATTTCCCATTGCTTTCTGTGCTTCCTGAATATTTTTATGAATTTTAGCTACTGTTGCTGCAAACATTGCAGCACCAAGGGCAGTGGCTTGATTGGAACGAGCGACTTTGATAGGTAAATTTAAGACATCAGCTACTGTTTGCATTACAAATGGAGATTTTTTTGCTACTCCACCCATACCTATAACTCCCTTTATGTTTATATTTTCTTCTTGAAAGCGATCAACTATTTTTTTTGCCCCAAAAGCTGTAGCTTCAACAAGTGCCCGAAATATTCTGGGTGCATCGCTTCCAAGATTAAGACCCACAATAGCACCTTTCAAAGTCTGGTTGGCGTATGGTGTTCTCCTTCCATTTAACCAATCGATTGCTGAAATTTTCGATTCGCCTATTGGAATTTTTATTGCTTCTTCGCTGAGTAAAGGAATAATACGATCTGAAACTTCCCGGAAAATGTTATTTTTGATCTCTGGATCAATATAGTTATTATTTATAAATATTTTTTCAATGGGCCATAAGAGTACTTTTTTGAACCATGCGTATACATCACCAAATGAGGATTGACCTGCTTCCATTCCAAGCATGCCAGATATTACTGAGCCATTTACCTGTCCACAGATGCCCTTTATCAGTCTGTTTCCCACTTCCTCAATTGGTGCAATAAGAATGTCGCAGGTTGATGTCCCCATAATTTTACAGAGTATATATGGTTCGATTTCTCCGCCAACGGCTCCCATATGAGCATCAAAAGCCCCAACGCCAACTATTACATTTTCATTTAAGCCAAGTCTTTCAGCCCAGTAAGGGGATAATCTGCCAGCTGGTTGGTCACTGGTGTAAGTCTTAGTGAATAATCTGGAAGTCAAACCTTTCAAGAGAGGATCAATTTTAATAAGAAAATTTTCCTCGGGCAGACCGCCATCCTGGGTTTTTCCAAAAGATTCATGCCACATTGCCTTGTGTCCTGCTGCACATCTACTTCTTTTTATTGTTAATGGGTTGGTATTTCCTGTTAATAATGCAGGAATCCAGTCACAATGTTCTACCCATGAAAAAGCATTGTTTCTTACCTCAACATCTTCTCTAATAATGTGAAGTATTTTAGCCCAGAACCATTCTGAAGAATAAACACCTCCCTCGTACATTGTATAATCTACTCCGCCCCAGTTTTTGGCAACAAAATTGATTTCCTCTGCTTCCTTTACAGCAGTATGATCTTTCCAGAGAACAAACATGGCATTCGGATTATTTTCAAATCCTTTTTTTAAAGCCAGAGGAGCACCCTCATTGTCGACAGCCACAGGTGTAGAACCTGTCGTGTCAACTGATATGCCTTTTACGTATTGAGAAGCATTTTTTGGTGCTTTTAGAAGAGCCTCTCGGATTGTGTTTTCGAGCCCTTCAATATAATCAAGAGGATGCTGACGAAACATATTTCTTACAGGGTCGCAGTATAACCCCTCTTTCCATCTTGGATAATAAAACACAGAGCTGGAGATTTCTTCTCCATTGTTGGCATCTACAATGATGGAACGTACAGAGTCAGTTCCGAAATCCACTCCAATAACATAATTTTTTTCTGCCATACCTACCTCATTGATATAAAAATTTAAATGAAAAAAACAGTTTTTGCTCATTGAGTTAACGTACACGCGTATTTTTAAATAAAATATAAATTACAGGTGTGGTTTATTTGTGCTAACGCACACGCAAAAATTTCCAAGATAAGTTTTACTCTTCCGCACAGTGGGAGAGATTGATTTTTTGAGTTAACGCACACGCAAACAAACCCACCCAAGATTTTTAATTTAACAAAAACCTAAAATCCTTTGTAGTATATGAGGTTTTCCTTTGTGATTATATCAATAGGCATCATAATATTTTTCTCACAGGCCTCTTGAAGTACCACATGCTTATATAAAGCATATATCCCTTCGTATCCCTGACTTTCGGCTTTCTGGCTGATAAGAAAATCAATATAACCTTCTTTGAGCAAAGAAACATTTTCTTCTATCAGGTCATAGCCTACCAGAGAGATTTTCCGTTTGATCTTTTTCCACTTCAGGTATTCAGCTGCAAAATGAGTGGCTGCATTTGCCACAAATATTCCTTTAATATCTGGACATTCAAGGAATATTTTATTCATTAGTCCTTTGAACCTTTCTGCAGTACAATTATAAAGCTCATAGCTTTTAATAACCCATTCATCGTCTTCTTCAAAAAAAGCCTGAAAACCCTCAGCTCTTTCTACAATGTGATAATCATCCGGAGCGGCTAAAATCATTGCAATTTCACCTTTTTCTCTCATGAGCATTTTCATCATTTTGGCGGATACCATACCACTCTGAAATGAGTCCTGTCCTATATAGGAAATAGGGGAGGAATCAGGAATGTTTGCATTGAATAAAACATAAGGCATGGAGTCTGGCAAATTCATAATGAATTTTTTTATCGGTTTGTGAAAAACCGGTGCAATCAAGATGCCATCTACTTTAGAGTTGATAATCTCCTTTGTTGCTTTTTCTACTGAAGCCTCTGAATATCTGTCATAGAAAAAATACTTTACCCTTACTTTATAGGTTTTCAATTCCTCTTCTGCCTTGTTGATTCCATCCGCTGACATTTTCCAGTACTTACTGTCCTGAGAAAGTTCGGGCATTAATACAGCAAAAACGTAGTCTTTTGAAAGTGAAAGCCTTCTCCCAAAAATATTTGGCCTATAACCATATTGTTTTATAATTTTCTTTATCTTATCCGAGGTTTTTTTTGATACTCTTCCTCTACCGTGAATTACTCTATCTACGGTACCTATTGAAACATTCGCTTTTTCAGCAATTTCCTTAATTGTCATGAAGAGTATCCTTTTTGTGTTAACGTACACGCACATTTTAAAAAGATTTTTTTTGTTTGTCAAGAGGTTTTTGATAAAAATTGAAAAAATTTTTTAGAAAAATTTTTCATTTGATGTTAATATTAAAATGCAAGTTCAATTTGGTAATGTAAATGAAAATTTTACATTTATTAATGTGTTGATTATAATTAAGTTATTCGGAGGAAAAAATGAGATATGTATTATTAATAATACTTTTAACTTTTTCTTTTTCTTTATTAGCTGCAAAGGAACCTTTGTGGGTAACGAATCCTAAGAAGGATAATAAGTTTTTTTATTTTGTTGGATATGCTGAGGATCTGGATAGTCTTGAAAATGTTAAGGAAAAAGCTTTTTACAATGCTAAATCGAAATTAGCTTCGAGCATTTTTGAAGAAACAGAGGTGGAAAAGATTTTTTCTACCTACGGTAGTCTTTCAGCGGATAAAGATTTACAAAGAAATTATAAGGAAGAAATTAAATCAAAGAGTGTTGTTCAGCTTACAGGCGTGGAGATAGATGAATTTTCTTATGAAGAGGTGACAGAGGATGGTTTAACATATTATAAGGTATGGGTTCTGGCAAAAATTAGCAGGTCCAACTTCGAGAATGAAAGGAGCAGAATACTTGGTGAACTGAAAAGGAAACTTGAACTTGTTGATAAACAGATTGAGAATGCCGAACGTGAGCTTTTGGATGGTAATATTGCAAAAGCTATAGAGTCGTATTATTCTGCAGCAATAAGTGCTGTGAAGGTTAAAGAAAGAAGGGATGAGTTCCCACTTTATGTTAGTAAGATTACAAAGATTTTACAGAATGTTCAGATAGTATATGCCGGGGATATAAAAGAAATTGATATATCAAAAGGCGGTACTTTCAATTTTAATGTTCTTTATTTTGATGGAAAAAGAATGCTTCCAGCATCTGGTTTAAAGGTTAACTTTATTATAAGAAATAATTCTGGTAATTATACAAAACAGACCATTTCTTCTGAAAATGGTAATGTAGTATGTAATATTCAATCCCTTTCCCTTGTAAATGATGATACAATACTTTATGCCAGACTTTCAATGGATTTCCCTGAACTGACGGAACTGGAGGGTGAGTATAAAAAATTTTATACGACTTTGATGGATGAAGTTGAAAAGGTTTCTTCATCTATAACATTTTCAACAATTTCGAGTAAGAACAAACAGCTTTTAACTACTGTTGTAGCTCTTATTGAGGAAAATAATGGTTATGTTTTCAATAGGAACCTTTCCTCTGAGGCAGAGGGTTTGCTTGTTTCAAAGGGTTATAGAGTGAAAAATATTCCCTCAGGTGTTAATTATAACTTGCTTGCTGAACTTAAAAAGAGCGAATTGGAGAAAATCGAAGGAATCGGGATAAAACAATTACTTATTATTATTGCTACAGGAGAGGAAGCGAAATTTAATGAGACGCTTGAGAGATACATTGCTAACTATACCGTAGCACTTCAACTTGTAAATGTCTCCTCAGGAGAAATCATAAACTCGAAGAGTGCAAAAATTATAGCCACCTCACCCACAAAGAAGGGGGTAAAGAACTCATTTTTATCTGCAGTGTCTAAAGAATTGAAGAGATTAATTAAATAGTTTGATTATGTTAATTGCCAATCTGCATACTCATAGTGAATTTACTTTTCTTGGTTCGACTCTCAAGGTAGATAGAATAGTAGGGCTTTCTGGCTATCATGGATATAAAGCAGTAGCTATCAGCGATCTTTTTTCTACCTATGGTTTCTATAAGCTTACAAACTATTGTGAATTGGAAAACTTAAAACCCATTTACGGTATTGAGCTTTATTTTAGAACAAAAGAAAAGCATAGCTTTCCTATTTTGCTCTATGCAAAGAATGAAAAGGGGCTTAAAAATTTATTTCAGCTTAATACAATAGCACAGATAAACTTTTCAAGAACTAGAAAGTATACAATAGATTTCAAATTATTAAATGAATATAAAGAGGGTCTCATTGCCCTTGTAGAAGAAGAGATAATTTATTACAGAAATGATTTTAAAATGCTTAAAGAATTAATTGAGCAATACAAGAAGTTATTCGAGGAAAATTTTTATGTGGAGGTAAATTTTACAGGTCAGAGAAAAGTTCCTTTGATTAGGGAGCTTATAAGCATAATTGAAAATTTTAACCTTAAAGCAATACCTACCTGTGAGACGAGGTATGAAAGAGAGGATAAAAACGCATTTGAATTTCTTTCTGCCTTTAGAGAAAAAAGTTTTTCAAAAAATGAAAAAGGGATAAAATTTGTTGTGGATTATGACTATTCATTCAGAACGAAGGAAGAATTTTTAACGATCTTTAAAAATCACCCGGATTATATTTCCAATCTTGAAGAGTTAATCTCAATGATTGATGTAAAAATTGACCTGAAAACACCAAAGCTTTTTAAGATTTCAAAATATGAGGATTTAAAAGATATTTGTGAACAGAAGCTTTCTCTTTTTCTGGTAGAAAAAGGGAAAAGAAATGAAAAAATTTATAGGGAAAGACTTGAAAAAGAATTAAAAATTATAAAAGAGAAGGGGCTTGAGGACTTTTTTCTTTTTTCCTATGAAATAGCAAATTTCTTGAAGAGAAAGGGGGTTCCTTTTGGTCCGGGTAGGGGTTCATCAGCTTCAAGTTTGGTTCTTTTTCTTCTTGGGGTTATAAGGGTGGATCCTGTAAAGTACAAGCTTCTCTTTGAGAGATTTTTAAATCCAGCAAGGATAGAAACTCCAGATATAGATATTGATGTCTGCTGGAAAAAAAGAGCAATTTTGTTTAATTACCTGTTTGATAAATACAGAGGGCGAGTAGCACACATTGCAACAATCAAAAGGCTTTTACCCAATGCCTTGATTAATGAAATTTCGAAGGTTTTTAAATTGAAGAAAGAAAAGGTAAAATTTATAAAAAGGTTTTTTTATAGAAGCAATATTTCAATATATGATGCTCTCCAGACTGAAGAAAAACTAATGAGGTCATATATTGAAGAAAAAGAAATAAGGGAGTTTCTGGATATTCTAATGAAGATAGAAGCCCTTCCACAGCATTCTTCAGTACACTCAGGTGGAATTCTTATAACTCCAGAAGATATAAGGAATTATGTAAGTGTTGAAATAGCAAGAAATGGAAATCCAGTTGCCCAGATAACAAAGGAAGACGTTGAGTCAACTGGTTTTATAAAGCTTGATATTCTTGGTTTAAGGTTTGTAACGATAATTAATGAAACCATGAGAAAGGTAAAGATAGATAAAATTACTTTAAGAGATAAAAGAACCTTTGAATTGATTTCAACTGGTGATACCACGGGAGTTTTTCAGCTGGAGAGTGCTGGTATGCGTGAATTGTTAAAAAAAGTAAAACCAAAAACGATTGAAGAACTTTCAGATGTTATTGCACTTTACAGACCTGGACCTTTAAGATCTGGAATGACAGACGAATATTGTGAAATAAGATTTAGAGAGAAAGAAGAGAAAAATCATAACTGGTTGAAAGGTTTACTTTCAGATACTGGCGGGATTTTTATTTATCAGGAACAGATATTATCACTGGCAAATGATATTGCAGGATTTGATTGGGAAAAAACTGATATTTTTAGAAAAGCCCTATCAAACAAAGACACAGCTACAATAATTTCACTTAAAGAGGATTTTATAAGCGGATGTATAAAAAATAATATCTCAAAGGAAGAAGCCAATCATCTTTTTGGTGTAATTGTTGATTTTGGGGCTTACTCATTCAACAAAGCTCATTCTATCTCGTATGCCTATAATGCTTATATAACTGCCTATCTGAAATTGCATTATCCACTTGAATTTTTTGTGAGTCTTCTAAATAATTATATCGGTTTTCCTTTAAAACTTGAAAGATACCTTTTTGAAGCAAGAGAAAAGGGGTTAAAATTTAAACCATTTGATATTAACAAGTGTGATGTTTTTCTGAAAGATGAGGGAAGGGATTTAAGACCCGGGTTAATTCTTATAAAATATGTTGGATATAATCTTGCGAAAAAAATAGTTCTTGAGAGAAGGGAAAGAGGGGTTTATAAGGACATTATCGATTTTTGTTTTAGAACAAAAAGATGTGGTTTAAGTTCAAAAAGCCTTGAGTGTCTTATACTTGCTGGATGTTTTGATTTTATGGGAATAGAGAGAACACGTCTTGTTAAGATTGCACCTGAAATACTAAAGGAAGTAGGGGAATTACAATCGGAAGAAGCAAAGGGTATAAATGAGCTATTTCCTGTTGAGGAAGAGCTGGATATAAATGGTTTTATTAACAAATATCCTTCACAGAATGAAACTGAAATTGACAGGATGAACATGGAGTTTGCCGCTACAGATCTTCATATTTTTACTCATCCCCTTGAGGTAGTGAAAAGTAGATTAAAAGACTTACAGCTTGATAAACTTGAAAATATTGATTTTCAGAAATATTTGTTTGTTTTAGCAATAGTTGAAAAAATTAGAATTTATAATACTACGAAGGGAGAGAAACTTGCTATTCTTACACTTGTCGATGAGACTGCAACCAGCAATGCTGTGGTAAATCCTTCTATATTTCCATCTTATGAAAGTGTTCTTAAAAGGGGAGGGGTATATTTTTTCAAGGGAAAAAATTCAAATGGCAGGTTTTATATTGATGAGATTTATTGTATTTAAACTCTTTTTCTCTAAGTATAAATCTTTTGAATGGTGGACTAAACTTTTTTTTAATTTTAAAACCCGCTTATTTTAATTTTTTGAGAACAAATTATTCCGTTTTCTTGCCATTTTAAATGTCAATAAGTGGCTGGTTTATCCGTGAAAAACTCATCAATCTTTATTTTTTAAATTGCATTCGGTTTTTAATATCCATTTTTCTATGATTTCTCATTCAAATTTCAATACATATAAAAATCATCAATCCAGAAATCATATTCTCCATCACTGCCTCCTTTAAATTCAAGGTAAAACTCTTCCGGAACAATGTTTGTAGCTGTATAGAGTTTGGCTTCATACCACTTTTCTTCAGTATTAAATCCACTCCCATAGCTTGCTGATTTTGAAGGTAGAATAACTTCTCCATTTTTGATTTTATCAAAATTTAAATTCCAGTAGCAGGTGTTTGTTCCGGCTCTTAATACGAGGCTTTTATTACTTCCAGTCCCATTTATCCAGAAAGAGATGTGATTTCCATAATTTTTATTGAAAGCAACAGGTGAACTGAATAGAACGATGTTGTTTGATGTTTTTCCTGTGGCTCTGAGTGAATATGAACCAGAAAATTTTTTACTGCCATCAAGTAAAATATTAAAACCATTGGTGGGTTTCCAGAGCAGGGTATTTTCAAAGTTATCTATAAGATAGAGAGAAGTAATATTGCCATTTGTAATTATTCCATTTACTTCACATTCACCCCCACCAATTTCTGCAATTACATTGAAGGAATAATTTGAAGCTTTTGTTATTGAGATGTTAGATAGAATTATATTATTAAAAATTTCATAATTTTTGTCATTGATTATGAGCCGTAAAAAAGCATTTTCTACGAGTGGGCAGTTTGTAAAATCTACAGAAAAATTAGAGGATAAGGGTATAAATTCATTTGTAAAATTTAGAAATGTGGCTTTAACTAAAACATTTTCATCCAGTGTATAACCCTTGAGGAAAATATTAAATTTTACATTTGCGGAGCCGTTTTCTGTAAGAAAAATCCATATTGTTACTGGAGTTGTTTTTGATGGCAGTATGGTGATATTCGAGGTTACACCATATCCTGTAAGATTATTCTCACCATCAAACAATTTGACCTCACATACTCTTTTCTTTCCAGCAGGAATTTGAGAGACGGTTCCGTAAATCAAATTGCTTGTGTAGTCGATAGTTAGATGAGAACTGATTGTTGGGAAATCACCGCCTGAAACCTCCACACAGGCTTTTGAAACAAGAGGACCTTTCACTAGTGAACTATAAATTTTTACGCTTAAGTTACCTGTTTGATTCTTTTCATTTAAGGAAGTTGAGGCTTCGTTTCCTGAATTACCGGGTGTTGAAGAACAACCCATTATTAGCAAGGTTAAGAATATAATAAAAGTAAACTTCTTCATTTTGAAACTCCTATGAAAAATTTTAGTATATTTTATGGTGGTTTATAATTTTTTTGAAGTGAAAAAAGTCACATTTTGATAGTGAAAAAAGTTAGAATAAAGGAGAAAATTTAGGTTAAGTGATTTTTTTTTAAAAATTAGTAGTGCTACAACACTGAAACCATCGTTTTGAAAACATCACTTTTTAAAACCATTAAAGTTTAAGAGGGTAAGATTATTTTTTGGATTTGAGGTAAAATATATTTTGATAAATGGAAAAATTACCAACAATATTATAAAATTTAAGAGAATAGACTTAATTGCCCTTTTTCCTTTTCTAATCTTTCTTTTGCAGTTTTGCAATATTTACTTGAAATATCAATACCGATATATTTTCTTCCAAGCTCATAAGCCACAAGAGTGGTTGTGCCAGCACCATTAAATGGGTCCAGAACAATATCATCACGATAGCTGAATAATTTTATAAGCCTTATAACCAGTTCTTCTGGAAGCATAGCAGGATGATTATATTTTTTCATATTGCTTTCCGGAGCCATATTCCACTTTGCATAAACCCATTTTTTAAATTCATCGCCTGTTATATCAATTTTTTCCTTTAATTCTTCCTTTTTAGAGATTGTTTACAAATCGGAGTTTATATGGGATTCTACAAATTTGTTATGCCTGAGTCCTTCCTGTCCATCAATGCCGCCACACCAGGCAAAACTTTGCCTTCAAGAAGCTCAAGTGAGGCTCCACCACCTGTTGAAATATGGCTCATTTTATCTGCAACGCCTGCTTTATTTACAGCAGAAACAGCATCTCCACCACCTATTACAGTAGTGCAATCAGGTAAGTTTGCCAGTATCTTTGCAATTTCATTTGTTCCTTTGGCAAATTTTTCAAACTCATATACACCCAAAGGACCATTCCAGAAGACAGTTTTAGCTCCCTTAAGTGCCCCATAAAATTTCTCTACTGTAAGTGGCCCAATATCCATTCCCATCCAGCCATCATCGATATTTCCTCTTGCTACATGCATGCTCTCTGCATCAGGTGAAAATTCCCTCGCCACAATATGGTCAATCGGTAAATAAATGTAAATTCGTTTTTCATATGCCTTCTGCAGTATTTCCTGTGCCTTTGGAATCATTTCATCCTCAACAAGAGATGTTCCAACAGAAAGCCCTTTGGCTTTGAGGAATGTATATGCCATTCCTCCACCAACTATCATCTTATCTACTTTGTTTAGAAGGTTTTCGAGTACACCAATTTTTGAGGAAACCTTTGCTCCACCGATAATTGCTATAAAAGGCCGGACTGGATTTTTTATTATTTTTTCTTCAAGGTATTCAAGTTCTTTTTCCATTAAAAAACCTGCTACTGCGGGTAAAAAATGAGCAATTGTTTCTGTGGAGGCATGAGCTCGATGTGCAGTTCCGAAAGCATCATTAACAAATATATCTCCATAGCTTGCAAGTTCTTTTGCCATTTTTTCTCTTTCGGCGTGATCTTTTGAAGTTTCTTCTTTGTGGAAACGGGTATTTTCAAGCATCAGAATTCCACCATCTGGAAGGTTATCCACCATTTTTTTTGTTTCTTCGCCAAGACAATCTGGGGCAAATTGAACTGGTTTACCAAGTAGCTTTTCAAAATATTTTGCCACAGGAAGCATCTTATGTTTTCCCTCAATGTATTTTTTCTCATCGAATGGTTTACCTTCCTTTTCCGCCTTCTCCTTTGCTTTTTCCATATCTTTTTTAGGATCTCCAAGATGAGACATTAAAACAAGACTTTTTACACCCTGCTCAAGTATATATTTTATAGTTGGTAATGCAGCCTTTATGCGGGTGTCATCCTGCACTACTCCATCCTTCATTGGTACATTAAAATCCACCCTCATTATTACTCTTTTTCCTTTAAGATCAATATCCCTTACGGTCTTTTTACTTATTGGCATGTTTCCTCCCTCAAATGAAGATTTAGTTAATTATACCACTTTTAGGTTAATTTTTCCAATTTTTATTTAAATTGGAATTCTAATAGTAAAAGAAGAGTTTAGCAGCAGCGGCTAAAAAAATGAGAAATTAATTTTCGATTTCAAGACTTACATCATCTATAAGGATTTGACCTTTATTGTTTCCAAGGTCAAACTCAATTCTTGAGTTCAGGTCTACCTTTTTCGTTTCAAGTAGTAAAAGCACCATAAGATAATGCTAAAAAATTGGGTTATTTTTTCACATTTAGTATTAGAACTTTTTTCTCTCCCTCAAGCAATTTTTTAAATTTCAGGGCGTCGTTTTTGTTACCCTCATAAAGTCCGAAATGTATGGGAATGGCAACAGATGCTTTTACATCCTTAACAACCTCCACAGCCTCTTCAACGGAATTCATTGTATAAGTTTGTCCAAGTGGAAGTAAGATTATATCTGCAGTTATGGATTTCATTTCGGGAATGCGTTCAGTATCCCCTGTATGGTAAATTTTAACACCATTTATGTCAATAACATACCCCACATATCCCTTTTCTTTCGGATGAAATTTCTTTTTTACATTGTATGCGGGTACAGCCACAATTTTATAACCCATTATCTCATTTGTAAGGAAAGGCTTAACATATTCAATTTTGATTCTTTTAATGTCAGGCTTAATACCTTCTGGAAGCAGTAAAATTGTATTTGTTCTGGCTATTATCTCTATACTTTTTCTATCAAAATGATCCATATGGTCATGTGTGATGAGTATAATGTCAGCTTTTATTGAATCTTTCTTAATATTGTATGGATCAATGTAAATAATAGCTTTATCCTCTATTCTTATACCAGCCTGTCCAAGCCATTTAATATTGCTTAAGACGCTTAAATCCTTTGAGAACGAAGTTTGAAAAATAAACAATAAGAATAATAATGCAAATGAAAATTTCATATTACTCCTCCTTTTTCCATTTTATGGATTTAATTAAGGTAAAAATTGAAATTAAAAAGAATATTGATAAAATTATAACTGGGTGGATATCATCCTTAAAGGGATTTCCAACGATGGACTGCTGGCATGTAAAAATAAAAATAATGAGGCTGAATAAAAAAAGCAGTAATCTGGAAAAAAATTTCATACTTTTCCCCTTTATGATTTTATTTTTGCAAGCAAAAAATTTCAAGTTTTCAAATTGAATTTATTTTGAACTGAGCGATATTTTTTTCAATAATACCACCGATACGTATGTGAAAAGCTTTACTATCGAGGGTTAATGTTTAAAAAACTCGTTCATTTTAGAATGGAGATTAATGGTGTTTGTAGCTCTCTATCCTTCCCTCTTTAATATAGTATGTTTCCTTGCAATAGATTCCAAATCTTTCATCATGAGTAGCAACAAGTATGGTAAGACCCATCTTATTAAGATTAGAAAAAATATGGAATATTTCCCTCGCAGATGTATCGTCAAGGTTGGCTGTAGGTTCATCGGCAACAAGAACTTCCGGGCTTGTAACTAAGGCTCTGGCTATTGCCACCTTTTTTTTCTCTCCTCCACTCAATGAAAGTGGCATTTTATCTATCAATGTGTGCAGCTTCAAAATTTCCGTAAGGGATTGAAAATATTTTAACTTTGAAGAGATGGGAAGATAATTTATAACAACAGGTAACAATATATTGTCTCTTACAGAAATTTCATTTATAAATTTCACATCCTGAAACACTATGCCAAATTTTCCCCTTCTTATTTCTGAAATCCTGTGATCTGGTAATTTTGAGAGCTGAAATTTTCCCCAGTAAACTTCCCCACTTGATGGCTTAAGATTGCCAGTAATTATATTTAGAAGCGTTGTTTTACCACTTCCCGAAGGACCCACAAACGAGATGTAACTTCCATAATTTATATCAATATTTATATTTTCCAAGGACTTTATGTAAGTATTGTCAGTAAATAGATAATTTTTAGAAATATTTATCAACTTTATTTCCATAACACCCCTTTAAAGATTTGCTTCCTTTTCTAATAAATTGATTGTTTTTATTGAATAGATTGTTGTTATTATAGAAATGCACAGAAGTTCAACTAAAAAAAATAGAAATGATTCTGGGCTTGCTTTCAAAAAGATATAAAGAAATGGGAAGGGTAAAATAAAAATAATACCTGCAACAAATAATTGCAGAAGTATTTGAAACAAATGATCCAGAATAATAAAAATCTTTGAGGCACCGAAACTTCTCAACAATAAAATTGAGTCTTTTTCTGCCTGAATTCTTGTTAAAATGAAAAGTATATTTGCAAAGAGAACCATTAAAAATACATAACTATAAATAAATATAGATAATTTAATACAAAATAGAAACAAGAACAGCGTATTTATAAAAAAAATCAGAACCCTCCATCCGAGCTGAAATCTAATGCGTCTTAAATTTATCCATAATATATTTGAAAAAAGATAAGTTATTTTTTTTATGATGTTTCTTCCAGCCATACATTTTTGCCATAAATCCTTTTTATCTCGTTCAAAGTAGCAACTCTTTTTTGAGGTTCCGGTGATTTAATTAATATCATTTTAGCATATTTATCAAATTGTTTCAACTGTATTAAGGCTGTTTTGCATTCTTCATCAAGTTCTCCACCCACAACTACAAGAGATGGCTTATTATCATTATAAATCTTTAATAACTCCATTCTATTGTTAGCAGTAAATACATCGGTTTCGGGATTAAAATCCGAATAGAGAATAACCCCATCTTTTTTTGATTCTACAATCATCGAGACAAGTTCTGTAAATTGCATAAATTTCTGGGCATAATTTGGATCACCAGCCTTTAATGGATAAAAGATCAGAATCCCCCACTCGTCTACTTTATAATCTATCAAAGTGTTTCTGGAAAGTTTTACTTTAACCTGATTCCACCTTATTTTATCAAGTTTTTCTCCATAAAATATTATTGGTTCTTGATACCCCTGCGAGGTTTGTTTGTATATTTCACACATACTGATAATATTTCTCTTCCTTTTAGATGAAAGATTCATGGTTTCAAGATAGTCGATTATTCTATCAAGTTCAATTACAGTTTTCCTTCCATCTGGTTGACGATAAATATTTCCAAAATTGCTAATCAATTTGGCATATAGTTTTTCGTCGTACTTAATGTCTATTTCGTTTAGTTTTAATTTTTGATAGTATTCATAATACTCTGGATTAAATTGAGAACCTGCTTTTAGTTCAATAATCTTGGTTCCAATATTGATGTAGAGGTCATTTAACAATATTAAATCCAATTCATCACTATATTTTTTCGATAAAATCATTAGTTCTGACAATTTAATTTTCATTTTTACCCCTTAAAATAAAGAGAAAGGTTTTAATTTACATATATGTAAATTCGGAAAAAAGTATCTAAAATATTAGACGAAATAATTGAATGTTTAGCTAAATTGAGGATCTTTTTAAAAGAGTAATAGATATCAGCAGCAACGCCTAAAGTATTTCTTTGTGGTATCAATAAATAAATTTTTCCCCGCTAAATGAAATTGGAAGGTTTTTAGCGGGGAAGTTCTTTCTTTAAAAATATAGTAATTTACTTATAAATTGCTATATCTCCTCCTCCGAGGGGTATTTCAGTTATAGAATAATCAGAAAGATTTATCCTGTAACTTTTTGTTCCACCATATGCTTCAGAAACATAGATAAACCCATCTTTTTCAGCTATACCTTCTTTAAGACCTTTTCCTACAAGAAGATTGGTATTGTTAATAAAAATTCCACCACTTCCGCCCCATAAACTTTCAATAACGCATATGTTTGTTCCAAACTTTGCAACAAAAGTGGCATTGGTTGATGGAATGCTTAATTCCGATACAGAATAATCGGTTGTACTCATTTTTAAAGCCTTTCCTGTGCCGTCGTAGCTACCAGTACATGCAATGTAGAGGTCGCTACCATCAATCCATAACCCCTGCGGGTTTCTGTAAGTTAAACTTATATTTGTTATAAATGAATAGTCTGACCTCGAGTATATTTCTACCCTGCTTTCTGTGTAGGAATTATTCCATCCACTGCTTGTAGCAATATAAATCTTATTGCTATCAAATCTTACCCCCTCGGGGTAACCCGGAGTTTTTAAGTCAATATTTGTAACTATTGAGAAACTCGACTTTGATACAACTGAAAGCTTATTGGAAACGCTTAAAGTTACATAGATTTTGTCGCTATCAATCACAAGGTTGTATGGATTTGAACCAGAAGGGAAAGATAGCGTACTGAGGCTTTTATTACGGAGATCAATTTTTAAAAGCTTATTATCAGTAGAAACAACAATATAAGCAAAATCTCCGTCAATTTCAATATCATTTGCTGCATTACCCACTTCCACAATACTACCCACTTCTTCTGTAGAAAGGTTGTAGTACTTCAGGTACATATTTGCCTCATCAATGACAAGAAAAGAATTTTTAGGCACACCTGCTCCTTCAGAACTTGAAGAGTTGGAATTTGCAGGTACTTCAGAACATGAGTAAAGGATTATCACAAGAAGTGAAAATGAAATTAAAAATTTCTTTAACATAGATTCCTCCTATATGATTTAAAATTCAAATCTTATTCCTCCTTTGAAGTATCTACCCATTTGAGGGTACCCATTTATTTCTTCATAACTGACATCAAACACATTTTCCACAGCAAAATATAAAAAGTAAAGGCTTGCTTCAATATCCATAATCCCATATGGTTCAAGCCACACTGTATTTTCTTCATTTATAAATCTTTCACTTAGATACCTGTAGGAAATTAGAAAAGAAAAAATCTTTTTGTATTCAGTAAAAAAAGAAGCCGTCCATTTATATAAAGGAGTATAGAGAATTCTTTTTTGATGGTAAGTAGATGAAGGATCATTATTTATTACATAATTGTAGCTAAAAGATAGCTCTGCTTTTATCCTGAAATCAAACAAAACATCTTCATATCTGCCTAAAAAATTAAAAATTCTTGAAAAAACCTTTCCCAGATTTTCTGGCATCCATTTTCCTATTGAGGTTGAAGGTTTCCATAAAATTTGATTATCAATATAGCTTTCTGTGTAAGAAATATTAAAATATAATGGAATAAACAGCAAAACAATCCCACTCTGCCATCGAATACCATCTTCAGGCTTTAGATTGGAATTTCCGGTAGCGAAGCTATCGGCGGGCCAGTAAAGGTCGTTAAATGAGGGAAATAATAATCCTCTTGATATTGAAGTGTAAGTTTTTATGCCATCCAGCGGATTAAATGAAATTGCCCCCCCGGGTACAAGGTAAATATTGTAGCCACTTCTATAAACTATATCTGAGGAAAAGTCAAAATCAAGTTTCCAGATGCTATATCTTGAATTATAAACAAAGTCTGTCTGCCACAGATTTCTATCACCTATTTTTGTGCTTGCCGTAGTAAAGTATTTCAGGGAAGGTTTAAATATATTGCTCACAGAAAGAATATCAAAAATTTTTTCAAATTCAAGGGAAAAAGTTCTATTAATGTGAGTATCATCTGAAGTTTGCGAAAGTTTATAATTATTATCCCAGTTAATAAACCCTGAGTTTATATCTATATCAAAAATTTTTGTTTCAAATTTGATAATGCTAAAAATGTCCTTTTGCCTTCCTGCTTGATTGTAACTGATCCCGGTACCAGCATCTTTGTAAGTATGTGCAATTGAAAGGCTTACATATGGAAATTCGAGCTTTGAGAAAAAGGCATATCTCAGATAGTCAAGATTGTAAGCTGTATTTGTGATTTCGTATTTATCGACATAAGGAAAATTATTGCTGCTTGATTGTAATGAAAATCCAAAGTTTCCATTGAAGTTTTCTTTCTGGCTGTTTAATTCAATTTTACCACCATATGTTTCATAGCTTCCAGTAAAAACCTCAATACAGCCATTTCTCTTATTAAAACCTGATGGCAGAAAGTTTATAAAGCCAGCCTGTCCCATTATACCCTGAGGAGAAAGATTTTCTCTGTAAATTTCAACCTGTTCAGCAAACTCAAGTGGGAGCAGACTTACATCCATTGAATTCATTTGTTGTAGTTCAATATTGAGCCCATCCCAGCCCACTCTTGTATGTGCTGACATTCCTCCGTCAATGGAGAGAGTATTTACCTGTCCTATGGTTCCGTAAGATCTTGTTTGCACGAAGGCTGAATTTATTTTTGATCCAACTGATGAAAAGGGGCTACTTTCCTTTCTTTCATACTGAATTGAGGGTGAGTCAAACTTATAGATTTTTTTAGTTTTCTCATTTGTTATAGAAAAGAAAAGGTTTGTTTCAGAATATACAGAGTTAAATACTAGAAAAACAAAAAAAATAAGCCTGGAAAGAAGTTTCATATTTACTCCAAAAACTTCCAGGCTTAAGAAAAAAATTTTTTTCCTTAAGCCCGAGGAAAATTTGATTTTGAAATGGCAGGTCTCCTGACTCTGGGAAATCTGTCATTCTGACAGTCAGATTACCTTCCCGTTAAAATCACAGTGGTAATCCAAAAAGGTAAAAAAATTACCTTCCCATTACAGTGCCGGGTCGCGTTCCGGGTTTGGTTACCCTCACCGGATTCCCTATTAAGCCTTAAAGCACCATTTCGTACTTATTATAACTTAAAAACTTAAAAAAATCAACATAAGTAGCTGTACAGGCACTCACTTTCTTTAAAACTTCTCAACTGTTCAAGTGCAAGTTGTTCAATCTGCCTGATTCTTTCTTTAGTGAGGTTCATTTTTTCACCTATGGCTGATAAAGAATGGGGGTGTTCTCCATTCAATCCAAATCTGTATTCTATAATCTTTTTTTCTCTTTCGGGAAGCTTGCTTAATATCTTTTCGATACTTTCTTTAAGAGATACATAAATTACACTTTCTTCGGGGTGATTTGTATAATTTTCAAAGTAAGAAATGGAAATGTTTTCTTCAGGATTATTTTCTTCCTGATTGAAAATTTCTTCAATAGAGGAGTAGTTTTGTGCCATTTCAAGTATTTTCTTTACATCCTCTCTTTCAATAGAAAGATTTTCAGAAAGAACTTCATCACTCGGTCTTAAACCATTCTTTTTTATGTATTCTTCTGAAAATTTCCATATCTGCAAAAGTTCATTGGCTCTATTCATAGGAAATCTTACCATCCTTGATTTTTCAGAAATTGCTTTCAAAATTGATTGCCTGATCCACCAGATGGCATAAGAAATAAAGTGATAGCCTCGCCTGTAATCAAATCTGTCAGCAGCAATAATAAGTCCTAAATTTCCTTCACTGATAAGATCACCGAAAGGAAGCCCCAGCCCCTGATATTTTTTTGCCACAGAGACTACAAATCTCAGATTAGAAAGAATAAGCTTTTCTTTGGCTTTTTTATCACCTTCAAAAGATTTCTTTGCAAGGATTTTTTCTCCTTCTGGTGTAAGCAATGGAAATTTATCGATCTCCTTCAAATAAAGAGAAATAGAATTTTCCTTTAGCAATCTTTCTACAGAATTTATTGTTTTTGTCTTTTTATTCACTTTTGCCCTCCTTGTAGTTAGACTTAGCAAAAAGCGTGCCATAATTTTAAAATGCTTGTAAGAGTGGGAAGGAAAATAAAAATTTCTGGTTATTTTAAGAGATTTTTACCTAAAATGTGTCAAAAAGAAACATATAAATTTTGAGGGGCAAAAAATGTATCAAAAAGACACTTATTTTCTACCTATGCCATAATATTTAAAACCGAGCTCTCTCATTTTTTGAGGTTCGTAGATATTTCTTCCATCAAAAATTACTTTTTCTTTAAGCAATGAGTATATTTTATTAAAGTCTGGTTCTTTAAAACAGTTCCATTCTGTAATCAGAATCAAGCCATCAGCATTTTCTAAAACATCATACTGGTATTCAAAGTATTTAATACTCTTTTCTTTGCCAAAAATTCTTTTTGCCTCAACCATTGCTTTTGGATCATAGGCATTGACAGATGCTCCACTATCAATTAGTCTATTTATAATGTATACTGATGGTGCTTCTCTCATATCATCTGTGTTTGGTTTGAAAGAAAGCCCCCAGATTGCAAAGGTTCTTCCCTTAAGTTTACCATTGAAGTGAGAAAAAATTTTATTAAAGAATCTTTCTCTCTGGTTTTCATTTATCTCGTCTATAGCCTCGAAAAGTTTTGAATCTTCACCAATATCCTTAAACATCTTTATCATTGCTTTTACATCCTTTGGAAAACATGATCCACCATACCCAATTCCAGCGTAGAGGAAAGGCATGCCAATTCTCTGGTCGGTACCTATACCCTGTCTTACTTTTAAAATATCAGCTTCATATTTTTCACATAGCTTGCTTATTTCATTCATGAAGGATATTCTTAATGCCAGCATACAATTGGATGCATATTTTATTATTTCGCTTGATCTTGTATCAACAAAAATCACTGGATGACCATTCTTTACGAAGGGAGAATAAAGTTCCATCATTATTTTAGAGGCTCTCTCATTGTCTGTTCCAACAATTACTCTGTCAGGTCTCATGAAGTCTTCTACGGCGGTTCCCTCTTTCAAAAATTCTGGGTTTGACACAACGTCAAACTCAAAATTCACGCCTCTTTTATACATTTCTTTATTTATTATTTCCTTTACTTTATCAGCTGTGCCCACAGGTACGGTAGATTTATTAACCACAACCTTGTATCCGTTTATATATTTACCAATATCCTCTGCAACACTATATACATACTTCAGGTCTGCAGAACCATCATAATCTGTCGGTGTTCCAACAGCAATAAAAATTATATCGCTAATTTCAATCCCATATTTTATGTCAGTGGAAAACATAAGTCTTTTAGCTTCTCTGTTGCTTTTGATAAGTTCTTCAAGCCTTGGTTCATATATAGGCACAATATTGCTATTTAATAATCTTATTTTATCCTGATTACTATCAATACATATTACTTCATTGCCAATTTCTGCAAGACAGGTTCCTGTTACAAGACCAACGTAGCCAGTTCCAACCATGCAAATTTTCATCTTTCCCCCTATCTATTTGAATAGTTTTTCTCAATCCATTTAATGTATTCACCACTTTTTACTTTTTCAACCCATTTTTTGTTTCTTAAATACCAATCTATAGTTTTTGTGATTCCCTCCTCAAAAGTATATAATGGTTCCCAGCCAAGTTCTCTTTTGATTTTATCATAACACATTGAATATCTATAATCATGTCCTGGTCTGTCCTTGACAAAAGTGATGAGTTTTTTGTAATAATCCTTTGGTTTGTTAAGTCTTTCAGCCATTTTTTCACAAATTGTATTTACCACCTCAATATTGGTTTTTTCTGCACCACCACCTATATTGTATTTTTCCCCTATTTTTCCTTCCTTAATTATTTTATAAACAGCCCTTGCGTGGTCTTCTACATATAGCCAGTCTCTAATGTTTTTTCCCTCGCCATAAACTGGTAATGGTTTTTCCTCAAGAATGTTTGTAATCATAAGTGGAATTAGCTTTTCAGGAAAGTGGTAGGGGCCATAATTATTTGAACAGTTGCTTAAAGTTACATTGAGGTTATAGGTATAATGATATGCCATTACAAGATGATCAGAGGCAGCTTTTGAAGCTGAATATGGACTTCTCGGATTATAAGGCGTATTTTCAGTGAATTGTCCTTCGTTTCCAAGACTCCCATACACTTCATCGGTGGAAATGTGGTGAAAGAGTACATCTCCTCTTTCTTTCCAGTATTCTTTGGCACATTCAAGTAAATTAAAGGTACCTACAATGTTGGTTTGAATAAAGTCGGTAGGTCCATAAATGGATCTGTCTACATGAGATTCAGCAGCAAAATGCACAATAGTATCTATTTGGTATTTTTTCAGTATGTCTAGAATCTTTCTATCACATATATCAATCTTCTCAAAAAAATATCTCTCTTTAAATCTTTCACTTATATCTTCAAGAGAAAGTGGATTGGCAGCATATGTTAGCTTATCAACATTTATAATTATACCTCCAAAATTTGCCTTTTCAAATAGATATCTTATAAAGTTACACCCAATGAAACCACATCCACCAGTGACAAGGATCCTTTTTCGCATTAATTTTCTCCAGAAATGATTTATTAATAAGGGAAAAGAAAACACTTTTATAATAATATATAGTTTAAGTAGTTGCATTTCTCAAAAAGATTTTATATTTTAAAATAAAATAAAATTATTTGCAAATTTACGAATTTAATAATATTAAATTCCCGCAATTTTTAATATAATGTCTGAATAGTCTTAAAAGCCATTTCAGAAAGGCTCTAAATTGGATTCAAAAACAAAGTATTCTAATCTCTCCTTTTTCAAAAATACAAAAAAATTTTTGTTCCCTAAAAACAAATCATAAGTT